>Ga0315273_10003870_pt1 | contig 18149 bp, 18 predicted proteins | sample YL17G02_0_MG_FD_205753 | JGI IMG/M metagenome (GOLD analysis project Ga0315273, IMG submission 205753) | Sediment microbial communities from Yellowstone Lake, YNP, Wyoming, USA - YL17G02_0 | ecosystem: Environmental > Aquatic > Freshwater > Lake > Sediment | place: USA: Wyoming | collected...
CGAATCGCGAGTTGTCGCCGCGGCTGCACTTCAAAACTGTGCCTTATGCCATGCACGCCCTGACCGCCGAATCGGCCAATTCCGGCGGCGGCTGGGTCCGCAACAACGGACTCCTCAGCTTGGAGGACCCGAACGACTCCATCGGAATCGGTACTATAAATCCGCAGGCCAAGGTCGCTATCGAAGCCTTAGGCAATCAGACAGCTTTGCGGATCAATTCCAGCTGTGCTGACCTAAGTCCTGCTTTGGAACTGAGATCCGAGATCACGACGGGTGCCATTCTGCGGGTCGGACCGACGAGTGAAGTCCCCGCGGTGCCCCTTCCCTCGATCTACTGCGTATCCAACGCAGGCAATGCTAGCGCCGGCATTTTCAGATCCGACAACACCGATTGGCCGGCGCTAATGGCGGAAGCCGATGGTGTGGGCAGCGCGATCCGAGCCGCTGCCTACGACTACTGTCTTGATGCCTGGTTCGGCAAGGGCATCCGCGCTGCCGCCGACAGCGCCACTGCGATCAGGGCCGAAAGCAATTGTGGCGATGCAACTGCCACTGTCCTTTCGTCGGTCTATACCGGCTCCCGTGTTTCCGACCACATTGCCGTCTCCGGCTACTCCCGCCCCGCTGACTACTACGGTATTGGCGGCAGATTCGAGGGTGGTTACAGGGGCGTCTTGGGCCACGTATATCCTGAAGCAAGCGGAGACAAGTGGTACGTCGGCGTAGATGGAACGGTAGCCGGCGGCGCCGGCTCCAACTGCGCCGTCTATGGACTTGCCACGGCAGGAGCTTACAATTACGGAATCTACGGGTACGCGGATGGCGGCAGCATCAATTGGGCCGGCTACTTCTCCGGAGATATCAATGTCACCGGTAACATCGTCAAAGCGGCAAGCACTCTCGCTGTCGACCACCCCACCGACCCCGACAACGAGTTTCTGCAGCAAGCAGAAGTTGTCTCCGACAATCTCTCGGCTGTCTATTCCGGAAATATCACTCTTGGAAGCGATGGCACTGCGGTCGTGCAACTCCCGGATTATCTCGAATCCTTCTGCGGCGATTTCCGCTATCAACTAACCTGTGTCGGCGGCTATGCCCCGGTCTTTGTGTCGTCGGAAATCTCGGGTAATCAGTTTGTCATCGCTGGCGGCAAAGACGGACTCAAGGTCTCATGGCAAATCACCGGCATCCGCAAAGATAAATACGCTCAGGCACACCCGTTGGAAGTCGAGAAGAAGAAGACCGTATCCGAACAGGGCAAGTACCTGCATCCGGAGTTGTATGGTCGCAGCGCCGACAGAAGCTTGAGCCCGAATCCCGAGCGCGATGCGTCCGTGAAGAGTAAGAACGACGCCATCCGTGCAGCGACCGCCGCGCTCACCAAACCGAGCACACCGCCAAAGCAACCGGTCATGATGGAGAAGAAGTAGCTCAATAGGCGTCCGCCTGCAGCACAATCGCCCCGGTTGTGTCTGCACGTAACGTTAAGTCGGTTATGTGTCGTTCACAGATGCTAAAACAAAAGAACCCCGGTGACTCCGGGGCCGCCAGCCATCCACGTCTGGCGGCTAACCCACGGTAGGCGAGACGACTGTCGCGCTTTGAACAGTCCCTTTGAGAAGGGCTGGCCACGGTCAAAAGTGGCGCATTCTTGTCGTCGATTTTGGTGTTAAACTCTTGACTTCAGATTGAGGGGGCACAATATTCGCTAAGCGCACTCCGGGAGGGATGTTTGTGCTCAGGCAGAGTAACGATAAGCCACAGCTTATTAGGCAGTTGGCGCTCTTCGGAGTGATACCGGTATTGATGGCGGTCGGTCCGCTCGTCGGGTTTGCAATCGGCAAATGGCTTGACGGTTGGCTCGGCACCGAACCGTTCTTGATGGTTCTTTTTATTGGACTGGGATTTGCCGCTTCCGGCAAAGAAGTTTATGATTTGATTCGTAAGGTCAGTAAGGATTTGTAACTTTTTTCACAAACGATGGGTTTAGAGTTTATTACACGCATTGTCAAGACCACGGCGATATTAGCGCTGATCGTGGCCCTTTATCTGACCATGTATTACTCGGGCAGAGTGGCGCTCGGATTTCTAATCGGCGTTGCCTGGAGTCTGACTAATCTCTATTTCATCAAGGGCATGATTACCGAATTGATCACGCCGAACGAAACTCGCAAAGATGTGGCGATTGTGCTCGGCTTCATCAAATTTCCGGTTTTGTACATCGGCGGTTATCTCGTAGTCGCGTCCGGCTATTTCTCGGTCTATGCCCTACTTGCCGGTTTTTCACTAATTTTTCCGATTGCCTTGTTGAAGGTATTGGGCAGAGTGATACTACGGATGGATGTATTTGGCTTCGAAAAAAAACACGCTGAAGGTGCCAGTTGATTCTTGAGCGCTTGACTTTCCCCATTCTCACGATGGCCGAAGAGGCGGGACATGCTGCCGACACAGTGGCACACGCCGCGGAACATGGCGAATCATCTGCGCCGGAGCTTCCCAACATCTTGCAGTTGCTCTACCACGGTTTTGGCGATGCGTTCAAGAGCTTGTACCACTGGGAGAACATATTCTTTGCATTCTCAGTACTGGCCTTTCTGTGCATCGTTTCGCTGAGAATCTACGCCAAGCGTCAACCTATGCCGGACAAGCTGCAGAACCTCGCGGAAATGATCGTCGAAGCTCTCGACAACTTCTTCGCCGGCATTCTCGGCCACCACGCGCGAAGATACACGCCGTTCCTCGGCACGCTATTCATCTATATCTTACTGATGAACTGGATAGGAATGATTCCCTTCTTGAAATCCCCCAGCTCCTACGCGACGATTCCGGTGTCGCTGGCGCTGATCGTCTTTATCTATGTACAGTATACCGGCTTTCGTCACCTCGGCGTCTGGGGCTGGGTCTATCACATAATGGGCTCACCCAAAGACGCCGTTAGTTGGGCGCTAGTGCCACTGAATTTGCCGATTCACCTGATCGGTGAACTGGCGAAACCGTTGTCGCTCTCTTTGCGTCTATTCGGCAATATCACCGGCGAGGATGTTCTGATCGCCGCATTTACCGGCCTTGGTGTGATGGTGCTCTCCTTTGCTCATCTGCCGATCGGAATTCCGTTACAACTGCCGTTCTATTTCCTTGGTCTATTGATGTCAACAATACAGGCCCTCGTGTTTACTTCGTTGGCGACCATCTATATCTCAATGATGCTGCCGCACGAGGAACATGGTGAAGAACATTAGTATTTAACTTGTCTCTATCAGGAGGAAACATGGATTACAAGTTTGCATTGGCGTTGTCTCTGCCGATCGCAATCGGTCTGGCGGCAATCGGCTCCGGCTTCGGTCTGGGTCGGGCGGTCGGTCAGGCGATGGAAGCCATCGGCCGTCAGCCGGAAGCGGCCGCGAAGATTCAGGTAGCCATGATCATTGGTAGCGCCTTCATCGAAGCGCTCACCATCTACGCGCTGGTTGCTTTCTTCATTTTGATGGGCAAGATCGGCTAAATCACGATAAGGAGGGCGGAGCGACAATGCTCCGCCCGCCTTAGTCACAACCGGACAAGGCGAGGATAAGATTGCTTAGTCAAATACTGGATGCACTGAAGATTGAAATCCCGCAGCTGATCACCCACATCATCGGTTTCTTGATCGCGCTCTGGATTCTCAAGCGCTATGCTTGGAAACCACTGCTGGCACTATTGGACGAACGCCGTGAACGCATCAAAAACGGTTTTGCCGAAATCGAAACCAAGCAGAAACAGGCGGATGCGCTCAATGCCAATTATCAGTCGAAACTGAAAGATATCGACACTGAGGCCCGGCGCCGCTTGACCGAGGCAATGGCTGAGGGCGAGAAGATCGCTGCCAAGATCAAGGAAAACGCCCGCAACGAAGCCAAGGATACGTTCAGTCGTAGCAAGGCCGAAATCGAACAGGATATGGCCAAGGCGCGGGTCGAACTGAAGAACGATGTAGTGTTAATGACCATTACTGCGGCGGAAAGAATTATTCATGAGCGGCTCGACACACCGAAGCAACGCGAGTTGATCGGCCGCTTTATTGACGACATCGAGAAAGTAAAGTAGCAGGCACGCGAGATGGAAACGCAGCAGGTTGCCGAAAGGTATGCCCACGGTCTGTTCGAGCTAACTCAACAGTCGAGCAACACCGAGTCGGTTTATCAGGACTTCAGTGATCTGGCAACCATCCTCAAACAGGATGACTCGCTAATTCAGTTTCTCGCGGCCCCGCAAATCGTGGACAGCGATAAGACGGCGGTCATTGCGAAGGTTTTCAAAGGCAAGGTCGCCGATCAACTTTACCATTTGCTGGAGCTACTGGTCGCCAAACGACGTACCGATTTTCTGGCGGAAATCGCTGCCGAATATTCGCGGCTCTACCACGACAGCAAAGGCATCGTCGAGACCCGCCTGATCAGCGCCATCCCGTTGACAGCGGAGGAAATCGGCAGCATTAGGGCGCGCCTGAACAAGCTGACCGGAAAAACTATCGAGATCACCACCGAGGTTGATGCGGATATTATCGGCGGTGTGATTGCGTTCGTTGGCGACAAGATCATTGATTGCTCGATTCGTCACGAACTACAGGTCCTGCGCGAGCAACTGCTCGAACTGAAGGTACACTGAGTTATGAATTTTGATATTTGAGGATATGGGAGTCGATGGCATGGCGTTAAAACCTGAAGAAGTAAGTGCGATAATCAAGCAGCAGATTTCGGGCTACGAAACCAAACTCGAAATGGAATCGGTCGGCACGGTGCTGCAAGTCGGCGACGGTATCGCGCGCATCTGGGGACTGCGCGACGTCATGATGTCCGAACTGGTCTCTTTCCCCGGTGACGTGACCGGAGTGGTGCTGAATCTGGAAGCTGACAATGTCGGCGTAGCCATAATGGGCTCGGATCAGAAGATCAACGAGGGTGACACTGTTCGTCGTACCGGTCGTATCGCGTCTATTGCCGTTGGCGACGCCATGATTGGTCGTGTGGTCAATCCCTTGGGCGAGCCGCTGGATGGCAAAGGCCCGATTGTCACCACCAAATTCCGCAACATTGAATCTGTTGCTCCCAACGTGGTACAGCGACAGCCGGTAAAAGAACCGCTGCAAACCGGCCTCAAAGCTATCGACTCAATGATTCCTATTGGCCGTGGCCAGCGCGAACTGATTATTGGCGACCGCCAGACCGGTAAAACCGCGATTGCCCTTGACACCATCATCAATCAGAAGAACACCGATGTCTTCTGCATTTACGTCGCCATCGGCCAAAAATCGTCTACGGTCGCGCAAGTCGTCGGCATTCTCGAAGAACATGGTGCGATGAAGTATACTACGGTGGTGGCTGCTGAGGCCTCGGCACCGGCCCCCCTGCAATACATTGCCCCCTACGCCGGTGTCGCTATCGGCGAAGAATTCCTGTATTCCGGGCGCCATGTGTTACTCATCTACGACGATTTGTCTAAACACGCGCAATCATACCGGCAGCTCTCGCTGCTATTGAGACGGCCACCGGGGCGTGAGGCATATCCGGGTGATGTGTTCTATTTGCACTCGCGTCTTCTGGAACGCGCTGCCAAGCTGTCGGATGAACTCGGCGGTGGCTCGTTGACGGCCCTCCCGATCATCGAGACTCAGGCCGGCGATGTCTCCGCCTACATTCCGACCAACGTCATCTCCATTACCGATGGACAGATATTCCTTGAATCGGATCTGTTTTACGCCGGTATTCGCCCGGCTATCAATGTTGGCATTTCCGTGTCGCGCGTCGGCGGCAAAGCACAGGTGAAGGCAATGAGAAAAGTTGCCGGCAGATTGCGACTCGACCTGGCTCAGTATCGCGAGTTGGCGGCGTTTGCCCAGTTCGGCTCCGATCTGGATGAGGCCACCCAGGCGCAATTGACCAGAGGCTCCCGCATGACGGAGGTACTCAAGCAGGGTCAGTTTGTACCTATGCCGATGGAGCGCCAGACCGTGATTCTCTGGGCGGCGGTAAACGGCTACATTGACAGTTTGCCTTTGGAAGCTGTGAAAGCGTTTGAGGAAGGATTTTATCCATACATTGACCAGAACTATCCCGACATTCCTCACACGATCGCCGACAAGAAAGATATCGATGACGCCACCGAGGCCAAGCTGAAAGAAGCGACCCTAAAATACAAGACGGAGTTTCTGAAGAAGTAGATGCCAACCCCACGCGACATACGCAAAAGAATCCGTGCGGTCGTCAGCACCAGCCAGATCACCAAGGCGATGCAGATGGTTGCCGCGGCGCGACTCCGGAAGGCTCAGCAGATGGTGGAACAGTCGCGCCCCTATTCGGAAAAGATGCGACTCATCCTCGAACAGATATCGTCCGCTTCGGCGGAAGTCGAGCATCCTTTCTTCCAGCGTCGCGACGTCAAGGTTCGCGTCTTGGTCGTGTTTACTTCTGATCGCGGCATGTGTGGTTCATTCAATACCAACGTTGTCCGACAGGCCGTCAGAATGCTCAAAGAACCCGGCGCCGAGAACATCAAACTGGTTCTGGTAGGCAAGAAGGGGGAAGACTTCTTCCGTCGGCAAAGCTGGCCGGTGCTCAAAGTCTACAAAGGATTGCAAGGGCGCATGAATCTTGAGGTCGTGCGCAATGTGACCGATTACCTGATCAATCTTTTCGTTTCGGGAGAAGCCGACCATGTGCAACTGCTGTATACACGCTTTAAGTCGATGGTCTCCTACAAGCTGGGGCTCGCTGATTTCCTGCCGATCAATCCGCCAAAGGCCGACCGTGTCGTAACGCGACAGTACCTATTTGAGCCTGATCCGAAAGAGATATTTGGCGCCCTGATGCCCGCTTACGCTTTGACGATCATCCAGATGGCTCTGGCTGATTCGCTGGCATCCGAGCACGGTACACGCATGATTGCGATGAGTCTCGCAACACGCAATGCCGAGGAAATGATAGATACCCTGACGCTGCAATACAACAAAGCGCGCCAAGGGGCAATCACCAAAGAACTGCTGGAGGTTGTCTCCGGATCGGAAGCGTTGCGAGGATGACAATCGCTGTGAGTATGAATAAACATTGTAGGGTCAACCTCTGCGGTTGCCCGAATCATCCGCGGGCAGATGGAAAATCTTGTCCCTACAAAGTGAGGAGAATAGATGTCTGAGAACTTTGGGAAAATAATTCAGGTCATCGGGCCGACCGTTGACTGTGAATTTGATTCAGATAAGCTGCCGAATCTTCTGAATGCACTCAAAATTGAAGACCAGAAGCGGAGCATTGACCTGACCGTGGAGGTCTCCCTGCATATCGGCGACAACATCGTCCGCTGCGTTTCACTTGGCTCTACCGATGGTCTGGTGCGCGGCATGAAAGTAACCGACACTGGCGGACCCATCACGGTACCCGTGGGTGAAAAAACACTCGGACGTTTGTTTAACCTGCTCGGCAAGCCCCTTGACACGATCGGTGACATACCGGCTGATACCAAAAGGTACCCGATTCACCGTCCTGCACCCCCCCTATCTGATCAAGTTACGAAATACACGCTGTTCGAAACCGGCATCAAAGTCATCGATTTGCTCGAACCTTATCCCAAGGGGGGCAAAGTCGGCCTCTTTGGAGGCGCCGGTGTCGGCAAAACGGTTGTCATCATGGAACTGATCCGCAACATCGCCACCGAGCACGGTGGTTACTCGGTCTTCTGTGGTGTCGGCGAGCGCACCCGCGAGGGGAACGATCTTTGGCTGGAAATGACGGAATCGGGCGTTCTGGCGAAAACGGCGCTGGTCTTCGGCCAAATGAACGAGCCTCCCGGTTCGCGTCTCCGCGTCGGACTCAGCGGTCTGACGATGGCAGAGTATTTCCGCGACGAAGAACATCAGGATGTACTTTTGTTTATTGACAACATCTTCCGCTTCGTCCAAGCCGGCTCCGAGGTCTCGGCGCTTCTTGGACGTATGCCTTCTGCAGTCGGCTACCAGCCGACATTGAACTCCGAGATGAGCGCCCTGCAGGAGCGAATCACTTCCACCAAAGCCGGTTCGATTACTTCCGTACAAGCAATCTATGTCCCTGCTGACGACCTGACCGATCCGGCGCCGGCGACGACCTTCTCCCACCTTGATGCGACTACCGTGTTGTCGCGCCAGATTTCTGAGTTGGGCATCTATCCCGCCGTCGATCCATTGGCTTCCACCTCGCGCATTCTCGACCCGAACATTGTCGGGCACGAACACTACAATGTCGCTCGTGGCGTGCAGAGCGTGCTGCAAAGATACAAAGACCTGCAGGACATCATTGCCATTCTCGGTATTGACGAGCTTTCGGAGGACGACAAGCTGGCGGTATCACGCGCGCGCAAGATTCAGAAGTTTCTGTCGCAACCGTTCTTTGTCGCCGAGCAATTTACCGGCCGAGCGGGGCGCTATGTCAAAATTGGCGACACAATTCAGTCGTTCAAGGAAGTGATTGACGGCAAGTGTGACGATCTCCCCGAACAGGCGTTTTATATGACCGGCAATCTGGATGAAGTGCGTGAAAACGCCGAGAAGATGAGGAAAAAAGTCTAAACGATGTTTAAGCTGTCGATTGTTTCTCCTGAGCGCACACTTTTGGAGGACGACGTAGAATCCCTTATCGTCCCCGGTGGTGAAGGTTATCTCGGCATTCTCTCGCACCATGCCCCGCTGATTTCGACTCTCAAAGTCGGCGAGATCACTTTTCGCGACACGGACAAGAAGGAAATCAGCATGGCAACCAGCGGTGGTTTTATCGAAGTTTCCGACAACGTCGCCTCCGTTTTGGTCGACACCGCCGAGTTTCTCGACGAGATCGATCTAAGCCGAGCCGAGAGCGAACTCCATCGGGCGGAGGAACTCCTGAACGTCACGGTCACGGCCGCAGATCACGACCGAGCGATTCACTCCCGCGACAAAGCGCGCAACCGAATCAACCTCGTCAAGAAGTACAAGTAGCATTCTCTTTGAAGTTTCATTGGGGCCGTAGGAAACAGCATTCCGACGCCCTCTTTGATGCGTGAACGGAATTATTCTTGTTGCATCGATCGGGTGCACAGATTCATTTTGGTTTACCTAAGCAGGAATTTCAAGGAGGTATTGATGACCAAGTCTATGCTGTCGTTCGCGGCACTGGCGGTAATACCAAGTGCTTGCCTGTGCGCGCGGCCCTACGAGATCACACCGCAACATCTCGTTCACACCTTTTCTATTGTCGCTTATGATTCCGCCACCGGTCAATTTGGTGCGGCAGTGCAGTCACACTGGTTCAAGGTTGGCGATGTTATCTGGCTGGAGGCGGGCGTAGGCGCAGTGGCGACGCAGTCGCTCGTCGAATTCAGCTACGGCCCGCTCGGGTTGGAAATGATGAAAGCCGGCAAGTCCGCCGAACAGGCACTCAAAGGCTTGCTCGCCAGTGACCCGCAAAATCAAATTCGACAGGTCTCAATGATCGACAAGAATGGTGTCGTCGCCACTCACACTGGGAACAAGTGCATCGCGTACGCCGGGCACCATCTTGGCAAGAACTACTCCTGTCAGGCCAACCTGATGAAGGACTCTACCGTCTGGGGCGCGATGGCCAATGCCTTCGAAAACACGAGCGGCGATCTGGCCGATCGGATGATGGCGGCGCTTGAAGCTGCGCAGGCCGAAGGTGGCGACATCCGAGGCAAGCAATCGGCGGCGATGGTTGTTGTTTCCGGCAAACCGACCGGTCGCCCTTGGATTGACCGTCAAATTGACATCCGCGTGGACGACTCCCCTGAGCCACTGGTCGAACTCAGGCGCCTGCTTAACATCTCACGCGCCTACGACCACATGAACAAAGGGGACGAAGCGATTGCCGTGAAAAACTGGGACAAAGCCAACGACGAGTATTCGCAGGCCAACAAACTCGCTTCCGGCAACCTTGAGATCATGTTCTGGTATGCCGTAACATTGGTCACCGCCGGTGAAGTCGACCGTTCACTGCCATTGTTCAAGGAGATCTTCAAGACCGACCCCAACTGGCGCATATTGGTGCCACGCCTGGTAGACGCTGACCAGTTGCCCAACGATCCGGCGGTCATCAAAAAGATTGTCGCGCAATAATGAATAATATGACAACCATGCAGACCTTGACAAAGAGAGGGAAAGTCGCATGACCGATGACAATCAGAAACCCGACTGGTCGGAAGAGCACTGGCGAGAGATGTTGGTCGAACAACGCAAGGCCATGTGGCTCGACGACACGATCGAGAAGTTGGCGGCCTGGCTGGAGCTGAGACCGGGGATGACTATCGTCGATGTCGGCTGCGGACTTGGCTATCTCGGCAACACCTACTGGCCCTACTTTGGTCATGGCGGACACTATGTCGGCATCGACAATTCCGACAAACTCGTGGAAGACGCCGCGAAGGCGGCTGGCGTCTGGGCCATTGAGGGCAAGGCGGACTTCGTGAAAGGGGACGCCTACCAACTCCCCTTCCCTGACTGCTACTTTGATGCTGCCATGTGTCAGACGCTGCTGATGCATCTGGAACATCCGAAAACGGCTCTGGCTGAGATGATCAGAGTAACGAAGCCCGGCGGGCTTATCTTCTGCCAGGAACCCGACAACTTGTCATCAGCGCTGGCCAAAGGCCACTCGTCGCTGCCGGAGTGGAATATAGACGAACGGCTGCTGCTGGCGAAGTTCAGTCTGGTGTCAAACATGGGACACATCAAACTGGGACGCGGCGACGCCAGTGCTGGCACCAAAGTTCCGAGGATGATGAATGAGCTTGGCTTGCTCGAAATTGGCGCTCGCCTGAATGATCGGGTGCAATTGCTCGAACCACCCTATGAAACTCCTCACCAGCAACAGTTGCTGAAGATGGTCAAGGCCAAATGGTTCGGGGATGAAGAAAGGCGAGAGTACTGGCGGGAGCGCGGGAAGGAGGAATTCCTGGCCGGCGGTGGCACACTCGATGAATGGGAGCGAATCGTCCGGATGGTCGACAGGATGACCCCTGTCTACAAGCAGCAACTAATCGATGGCGAGTTCTTCCTTTGCAGTGGCGTCTTTTTCTATATCGTCAAAGGAAGAAAACCGCTGTCAGTAGACTGACCAGATGCGTACAGTGCATGCTGACCAGTTCCCGAACGATCCGGCGGTCATCAAAAAGATTGTCGCACAATAGCGCCAGTCATTATCAAGTCGCGACATCGCACGCCCGCGATTGTCGATTTTGCGCTACGGCACCAGATATTCCGGCGAACGCGGCAGCTCCACGGCTGTTTTGATGCTGACCCCCTGCTGCTGCAAAGCAAGCACCGACTGCACGACCCGCTCGAAACCGATCCCGCAACCGGCCGACTGCCCTTCACCCTTGGCGAGGACGTCAAAGTACCAGTCGAACTGTGCCGGATCGACACCGCGTTCTGTCAAGTGCTCATACATATAAGATTCGCAGAACTGGGTTCGACACTTTTCCGACGAACCCTCGCGCACCGCGCCACCGACTGATTCACCGACATGGGGCAACAGCAGATCGCAACAAAGTGTTGTGCTGGCAGAACGCTTCATGGAGAAGAACTTGATCACGCCACCTTCTTTCGGTCGGGGATCAGCCGGGTAATGCGTTACGAATGTCGGCAAGCTGTTAAGGATTGCGCACAGACCCAGTTCCTCCTTACTGCCCAAGTCGTCCCCATAATTGATTTGATAGCCGCGCTGTTTCAATGTCGAGATGGCCTCAGCATAAGTGACTCGATTGAACGGCAGCGCGCAATAGTTGTCTAGCAGGGCGTTGGGGCAAAGCCCTGTCGCTGCCCGGTACATACGCTTGACCACCGACTCAATCAAGTTCATCAGACCGTCCAATTCGAAGTCGCGTCCTTCGAATTCGATAAGCGTAAATTCGCAAAGGTGGCGGTTAGTCACTTTCCTTTCCTGTCGAAACGAGGGACCGATCGTAAATACCCGATTGTGAACATGCGTAAATGCTTCCAGATAGAGCTGCCCGGTTTGCCGCAGAAACATGCTCAATTCCTGTCCCTGAACATTGTACATCGTCACCGGCATGGCGTTGGGGAACCACTCACATGACCCGGTCGCGCCGGTAATATGAGGGACACAGATTTCGAGGAATGAGTTCTCTTCGAACCATTCGCGCGCGGCTCTTAGCATTTTCGAACGCAGCCGTGTGGTTTGTGCGTATTCGCCCTTCAAAATGTCAAGATGTCTCATCGTATAACTCCTCAAAATTGGTTAAAAAAAAGCCACCCGAAACAATTCGGGTGGCGTTGAATTTTCAACACAGGATATGGCGAAACACTAACCCACAAGACCATCATGCACCTCTTGCTTTGTGAAGTTGGTCTCGGGTTCAGCACCGGCAGGGAGCGGGCTGGCGTTTGCAGCGTCACCGCCTGGGTTTGACTTCCCTCTTTTCATCTCGCTAAGTCTTTCAATCTTGCTCTCGTTGCTCACTAACACCTTCCGGCGATCGCGGTCTGGATGTTACTCTGCCAGTCTCCTCGCGGGCAGACGCATGCCGCCGACCTTGGCAGATCAAGCATCTACCGCCGCGAATTCCTCGAAATACTCCCCTTAATTGATTGCTGCCCTTAAAATGAGAGTATAACGACTTGTTTAATCCATGTCAATAAAATTTTTCAAGAATTTTTTCGGGATAGATATGAGAAAGCCCCTGCAAGTGCGGAGGCTCGCTAATTCACATCAAAATCGTCAAGAAGCAGACTCAAGTTTTCTACCGATATGATCGTAAACTTCCTTTAGTTCCTTCTTTGGACTGAACTCAACGAAGGAAGTATCCTCATCTACCCAAACAGTATGCCCGGCGGGCCAATAGAACACCTCTCCAGCCCGACATACTTCCTCTTTACCGTTCTTGTAACGGACGTGAATAGCTCCTTCGAGGATATATCCCCAATGTGGACACTGGCACTTGTCATCAGGCAGCCCCTCAAGCAGAGGTGTGGCATTCACGCCAGCCGCTAACTTGACATAAGCTACTGCCATCTCATCCCATTCAGCAACACGAAATGTTGCAACTGGCATCTCCAAGGCAATTGGTATCTCTTCTTTACGTAATTTCATAACATCATCTCCTCTGAAGTTAGTTTTCTTGGATGTATCTGCAGCTTGCTACTCTTGCCACTTCTTCAATTCGACTATCCTGCGATGTCAAAGAATCCCTGCCAGAGAGCAAGTATCAATGACTCTCATAAAAACACCCTGACTATAATGGCTCTAATATATCTATGATATAATGGTTCCCGACAAGAGATAGAAAATTCCCCGTTCCGGCAGGTCTTGCGTCCGGCGTCTCATAACCTGCGATCGATCTTGCACTTTCCTCAGTCCGGTAGCCCACGCAAAGCGCAGCGTCGGGTGGGTCTTGTTGTTGCGGAGGGTCTCAGCTCTGTAGCCCACCCAGAGCCTTGCGTCGGGTGGGTCTTGTTGTTGCGGAGGGTCTCAACTCTGTAGCCCACCCAGAGCCTTGCGTCGGGTGGGTTCTTTATTCTGCGGCTGCAATGCCAATCTCGAGTAGTATGTTTTCTGAAGTCACATAGTCCCGTACGTCGGAACCCTTGCGCTTCCGACTCTAGTGAGGAACAACGAAAAACGCCAGGAGATACCTTAACTCGGATTGCCAGTCGACAATGTATCAGCCCATTCAGAGCGCAACCAGAGGATATTGACGAATGTTCTTCGGTTTTCGACAATATTGTTCACTGCAACCAATGGCCGGGTTGATAGAATAAACACAACAGATTGATCAATAATGACTTACGTCAGCGTTCACCATCTGGCACGCTCTTTGATACGATTATCGTTGGACGAAACTAACACCTTGATCTGTAATGGCTGTTGGAAGGAGAAATTGAATGAAGTTATCATCGCTTGCCTGGACCCTCGCTTTGGTTGGGTCGATTGCTGTGTCCGCCTTGGCGAACGATTCAAAGAACGAGGGGACTGATAACCAACATCCCACCTTGGTATCACAGACACGGTGTCCAGTGATGGGTGGCAAAATCGATTCAAGCTACTACACCGATATACAGGGGCAGCGAGTTTATCATTGCTGTGGCGGTTGTTCCGCCAGATTAGTTGCTGACCCCGACACGTACTTCAAGAAGGCAGCCGACGAAGGAGTACTGTTCGAAAACATCCAGACCAAATGCCCGGTGAACGGCAAACCGATCGACAAGACCCTATTTGTCGATTACCGGGGACGACGTGTCTATTTCGCCAGCGAAAAATGTATCGACAAGTTTGCAAAGGAACCGTCCAAGTATTTGGCCAAGTTGGACAAGCAGACTCGCGAGCGTGACAAGGACCGCGCCAAAGAAAACCATGATTCACATCAGAGCGGACATGGCGGCGGATGTGGAATGTGATCTTTGTATGGGCACACGGCGGGCTCATGCGCCTGGAGCAGCAAAGTTTCAGAACTGCAGAGTTGTCAGGTCCTCCCACCGACAGCTCCAAGAAAAACTTTGTATCAGCCCGCTCTGTGTCCGGTTTGAGTATAAGACGAAAGTAAATAACTATTAGTGAGGAGAAAGGCACGTGAGAAACACAACAATTGTAGGTATTTGTCTTGTGGCCGCATTGGCTACGCTGCTGGCTATCGGATGCAGCAGCTCAAATGACAAGATGATGAACAATGACTCAAATGCGCAGCCGGCGATCTTACGGATCACACCCGCCAATGGTGCCACCGCTGTCTCAAGGTCCGCATCCGTCGGCATTAAGTTCAACACGTCGATGGATACAACTACGGTGATGAGCGGATTCCATTTTTCTGGTGGACCAGGGATGCAGATGTGGATGGACAGCATGAACACGATGGGAGGTATGAACCAAATGGGGATGATGGACTGTGATAATATGATGCAAATGATGGACTCGCTGCAGTTGAATGGCCACTTTCACTGGAACGCGACTCTCGACAGCTGTCAATTCACTCCCGATTCGATGATGGCGGCTAATACCGAACACATGACGTTTATGTACGGCCAAATCAAGTCCCATAGTGGCATGATGATGAATATGGGGGGAGGTGGTATGATGGGTTCAGATACCGGATTTACATATCATTTCACCACTGCGCCATAAGACAAATTATCCCCCAGTGCGGAAGAATCGCCGGAGACCTTGTACTCCACTCAGAGCCTTGCGTCGGGTGGGTTCTTCTTTGCTAGCCGCACATTGTGTTTGGCTACCGCCGCCGACGTGAAACAGGACCGAGGGTGAGGGATTTCTTGTAGTTTCGTAGGTTGGCGTTCCCAGCGAAGTGCGGAACCCGACACTCTCCCGCGAATTGACCCGCCCACCCATTTTTGTAGCGCATCACTCCAAAAGTATCCACCACACCCAGTCAGTAGAACGCCTGGTTGCGGCACCGAAGGTCACCCCGGAGTGCTCTGTGGATCTGGCGGCTCTGGATTCTGTGCGCAGCGTACGTCCTGAGGCTGTCCCATAAGTTCCTTTCCCTCACCCCTACACCCCTCTCCCAGTGGGAGAGGGGAAGGTACTGACCGGGAGGATGGTTTACAAAGCTGACCGGGGGGAAGGTTTACAGATTAGGTTGTGGCATCGACAAGGAGGATGTTTATGCCATGGCCGGAGGTCAGAACCGTGGAGTTACGCGAGATGTTTGTGAAGTTGGTATTGCGAGAGGGTCATGACAAGAGTGAGCTGTGTCGGGAGTTTGGGATCAGTCGTCCGACGGGTTATAAGTGGCTTTCGCGCTATGAGGAGAGTGGTCGGTCTGGGCTAGTGGATCGTTCGCGAGTTGCCAGGACTCACCCGAATGCGGTCTCGGAAGAGATTGAGCTACTTGTCATGGGTACCCCACCCGCAAGGGACTGTTGAAAAATCTGTCTGTGTGTCATTCGGATGAGTCCGGCAGTTGCGGGTCCGTCAGGCGCCGGACTGAACGACGAAGAATCTCCAAGTCGTTGCATTACATAGGTGCGAGATTCTTCGCTCAGAATGACGAACCATCAGGCTTTTTCAACAGTCCCGCAAGGGTGGGTTCGCTTGTCATTTCAGCCCCGTATCAAAGTACGGGGTAAACTCCAACTGGAATCCAGGCTTAATTCATCGGCGCGAATCGAATATCAAAACACGATCGGGAACCCAAGATCAAACAGGCTAACCATCCGCCTACGGGAGCCACCGGCCTGGACCCGCTTGTCCTTTGACATTGTGAATATTAAGAGGCGATGATTGTCTTGCGTCGGATGTCGCTACGAATTTACGAACCATTCGCTCGCAAGTCGCTCCGTGACCTGGATTATTTCGCGGTCCCTCTCGTTAAAAGCGCCGCGCTCAATCAGACCCTCAATCGCCTTATGCAGCAGAATCATCTTGTCGCGCACCGGAATCAAAACCGGATAATATTCATTGTTGAAGAATATCCGGAATCGCCTTCTGAGATTTTCGTCCTGCAACATTCCGGCAAGGGCTTTTTCCAGATTTCCCTCGGTCAAATTCTCCAGCTCTTCTTTCGGTGAAATCATCAACTGCAATGTATGATTGAGACTCTGCCTGCAATTGAAGATCATCTGCCAGCATTCCACCATTCCGAGCGAGTTAACAACCAGCACGTTGACGCTTATCTTATTGTTCTCCGAATCCCCTTTAACCCCATCCATAAACGGAACGAAGTAGTTGTCGGTGATGGCTCCAAAGGCGCTGATGCCGCCGGCGAAGGGACTGTCGATAATGTCGTAAATAGTGAAATAGGACTTGCGCTCGAAGCGAGCATCCGTAATCATCATGAATTCTTCTTCAGTAAAGTGGAAGCGCTCGTTCCAGAGATCCTCGGGGCTGAGGTCTTTGCGAGTCAGAGAAGACTGACTGGTCAGCATGCCGATAGCCTGTCCACCTCGCCAAACCAGCGGCAGAACGCCAACCGCCCACTCGGCTGAGCCGCCGATTTCGCCGATCATGGAGTGCAACCCGCGGCCATCCGGAAACTTCAGACCTTCCAATCCCAGAATCACCGCCGGCAACAGATCGCCGTCTTTGTCGAAGGGAGTGAAGACACCTGCCTTGTTTAGTGCATCCATCGCCGGATAGTGCCGTGGTCGGTCAAGAAAAAATGCGCTGAGTTTGTCGACTCCCGACAGACCGTAGGCGTAAGAAATGATCTCCGCCGCCTCGGTTACACTCGTCTCTCCCGGATTGAACTCCTCGAACGCGACACCCGAAAGCCAGCGCTGTACGTAGATGTCTGGCAGGTGGCGTTTGATGTTGGCCTCGGTGAGAAAGAGTGCCGTTAAACTCGAATGCGTGCCTTTGATTGATTTGCCGGTGCCGTCGATAACATCATTGCCCATGGAGAGCAAGGTCACGCTCTTGGGAGTGCGCAGGCCGTAGAGAGCCTGGTGTTCCTCTTTGCCAAAAGCGGCTCCGACCGCGATAGTTGGATTGCCACCCGCTTCCAAACCCGGCTTGATGCGGACACCTTCGGTGATGCGCGACTCGATCAGCACTTCCTCGCCGATGAGCAGAGTCTCGGTAGTCGTCTGCAGCACTTCAGCCATGATCTGCGCCGCCGTTCGGTCGTTGGCACGTTTAAGGTTATTGGAAACGTCGTTGGTCTGCTTCTCTTTCGGGAAATCATTAAGACTGCCCCGACCGTGCAGTCCGACAGCGACTGCCGAGAGAGCCGCTGACAGCACTACTGATTGCCGAACCTTGCGATTCCGCAGTGCGCCCAGATTTGATTTGCTGTTGATGCGATCGCACAAAGTCTGAATCTGACAGGATTCCAATTGGAGATCGTAGTTTCCCAATACCGCGTGGTGTCGATGGTTGTACTCCAGAATGCGGTCTTGATCAAATGTCAGTTCCTTCTGCTTTCCATGATAGGAGAGCCGTTGATCTGCTATGTTTGCCCGCAGACTATTCGACATTACGCACCTTCCTGTCTCAGCCAAATATCCGAATCAACAGATGATTTTCGTCCGCCATCTGATTCGCATTATATGCTTATTGCCTGATTTCTCAAGCAATAACTTCAGTTCTGAGGATTCGTCCGACGCGGTTGCGTCCACATTCACGAGCAATTTACATCTTCTTGAGGCGCACCACAAAATCGCGTGGATCAGCGGCCTTAAACAGGGC
>Ga0315273_10003871_pt1 | contig 18147 bp, 23 predicted proteins | sample YL17G02_0_MG_FD_205753 | JGI IMG/M metagenome (GOLD analysis project Ga0315273, IMG submission 205753) | Sediment microbial communities from Yellowstone Lake, YNP, Wyoming, USA - YL17G02_0 | ecosystem: Environmental > Aquatic > Freshwater > Lake > Sediment | place: USA: Wyoming | collected...
CTACTACTAGAAATATTTAAAACAGAATCATGATGAGGAAAACACTTTATAGTTTATTAGGAATTTTATTAGTTTTGTCATCAGCATATGCCCTTTTCAATGTAGAAGAAACTACAATTCTTATTAAATCACATTTAGGAGGAACAGGTACTGGAAATATTACAAACTTCTATAATATTACAAACATTACAACATATAATAATAATACAATTTACAATGTAACAGCATTGTATAATAATTACACTATATACAATGTAACTAATGTTACAAATGCAGCAAAGAATGCTACTAATCCTTGGCTATATGAAAATTTAACAAATTACATTTTTAATATTAGTAAATTATTAAGTTTTTTAAATACATCTAATTCTATTTTATTTCAAAATATCACAGTAAACCAGACTTTAGACTGGGGAGACCAAACACCATACAGAACATTAGAGAATTATAAGTGTTCTCCAGTAACTGATGGTTTCCAATGGTATTATGATGGAAATTTTGGTGGTACTCCTTTTAATGATTATCTTGTATTGCGAAAATGTGATGGAAATGATGTTATTCCAGATGGTGGCTTTGCTATTGTAATGAGTAACACCACAGCAAATGTTACAGTTTTTAATCTTACTGGAGAAGGCAATCTGGAACTAGTAGGAAATGTAACATTGAAAGGTGGAAAGTATTTCAAAGGTAGATTTAATTGGACTGATAATTCTAAGTATTTATCTTTCACAGGAAGTATGCTGAGTTACAGTGAAACAGAATTAAATAATACTATCTCTAATAGATTATCATCCACAATATATTATCCTAGTTCTGTGCAAACAGTTTACGGAACGAATACAACAAGCAATTTAACTTTATTATGGTATAATGACGGACATACTTATAACATAAGTGAAAGTGCCTTAGCTAATCCCTTAGATTTCAGAATGAATTTTACTGGTGTGAGTTCTATAAATAAGATATTCATGCGAGAGCAATATACAGGCAATGCAGGGCATAATATAATAGTTTATCTTTGGGATTATACTGCTAGTACATGGGAGAGTTATTTTGTAATCACAGACCAAGCCGCACAAGTTTTAACAGAGATACCAGTATTAGATAGTGCAAATCATGTTTCAGGTGGGAAAGTTCAGTTAAGATTTCTCCATACAGGTATGGGAATAGCCACACACAGATTATATATAGATTTTGCACAAGTAGTGCAAGGAATAACAGCAGTAGTAAATATAGAACATGATTCAATGTCAGGTAGAGATACTTTATGTACCAATCACCCATGGGTATGCGAGAATTTTTATAATAAAACATCTGTTCTAGGGAATTTTTCAAATTATTGGAATAAAACACAAGTCAATAATAAAATCACAGGCAATCTAAGTAATTACTTTACTAAATTAGCATATGAAACAAACTTAACATCGTATTTAGGAAGTTATTATTATCCGAAGTCTACTATACTTACAAACTTTAGTAATTACTTCACAAAAGCACAATATTGGGCTAATGCTACTGCAGGATTTTACACTAAAGCACAAGATAATACTAACTTTTCTAAATACACATTAAAAACCGGGCAATCTGGAATGTCTGGACTTCTTACTGGCACTCAGTCTTGGTACTCCAGTTCTGGATATGTCAATGCTACCGCATTTAAAGCCACAAGAATTAATACTAGCAAATTAGTAGTTACTGGTTTAAGTGCAGCATCTTGCGATGTTAAATCATATACAAACGGTTCTTTCTATTGCGGAACTGATGCAACAGGTTCAGGCAGTAATCCACCAAAAACGCCAATGATTTATGACGAACTACTATACTGGGCAACAGTTAGGTCACCTTGGATGACTTGTGCGGTTCTCAGTTTAGGCACAGCTGCAGTAGCAGCACCAGCAGACAAGCGTATCGGAGTAGTAAGTTTCCTAGATTCTACTACAGCAAACGGGGGTTATATTTGCAGAACTGATGTAGCTTCATTAATGTATTTTACAGGCAATGAAAGAGCTGTTTTCGGTGTGGCTACGCCTAACTTAGCAAGTAGAAACAACATCACTATAATTGCTGGCTTCGGAGATGCAACAACAGCAGCAGAACCAACAGATGGTTGTTACTTTTACAGTAGAAATTGGAACGTACAAGGAAGATGCAAGAATAACGCGGGTCCAACAAGCACAGCAACTAACCTAACAATGATTCAAAATCAGAAGTATATATGGGAAATATTAGATAACAATGCTGCTACTTCAGTAAGATTTACCGCATATAACTACACAACTTGCACTAACTTAACGCAAGTGGGTAACGGGTTATATACTTCTTGCACTCAATTATGGACTAACACAGTAGGAGCAAACATACCTACGGTTGCGGGCAGAGAGTTTGGTTTCGAGTTTTACGCTTTCCAAAGCTCAATAGACGCAGGAGCAATAATGGCACAATGGGACTTTGCGAGGTTAGAGAGATAAACTTTAAATTATATATTTAAATAGTAGAATATTATTAAACATAAGGTGAAACACAAATGAAATACTATATATATGCAAAAACAAACAAAGAAGCATTAAAGATAATAAAGAGAGCTTTACCATCGCATGTAGCAACAGGAATTACAACTCACAAATTTGCTCGATTTATTCATACTACACCTAAAGGTTTCAAAATATCAAAAAATCTTTATCGAATAACAACTAGAAAAAGGAGATGAAAATGGTAAAATACTTTCAAGCAAGAAACCCAAGAACTAAAAGCTGGATTAAATTTAAAATCATGCCAAATGGTAGAGCAAGAATTTGTAGTGTTAAAAAAACACCATTTGCTAACATAAAGAAAAGATGATAATAAGAAATATTGAAAACAGTTACAAAAAAAAGATGTTTAAATTTCATACATCTAATCTTCTAGAAAATATTGTAGTACATAAAATAAATATACCAGTGATTAAAGTAACAATACTTAAATATATTATTCCTGAAGAATTGAAAAATGGATACAATAATAAACTATCAAGATTGAAAATGACATAGGAGGAGAAAACAAAATGGTAAAACATAAAAGAAGATACACAGGTTGGGGAACAAGAGGACGCCCATTTACTCCATCAGAATATTCAAACAGTTGGATTAATAAAAGTAGTCCTGGAATGAATTATTCTAACTATTTAAGAGCAGTGGTTAGTGAATTAAGAACAAAACGTGGAAGAAAATTTATTTTTAAAAAATAAATTTTGGAATTCTCCATACAAATATGGGCATGCTTTTAATGATGAAGAAATAGGTTTTGAATTCTCTTGGCAAAGAGCAAGAGCAATAAAAGAGTTACTCACTAAGAAAAGAAAATGAAACATCGAAAACGATATTCAAATTCACTGATGAAATCAGTAAAAGATACAACAGGAATAGGTATAGGTTCAATGGCTGGATTATCAGCAATGGGTACAGTTAAAAATCTTATTCCAGGTGGAGCAGGTAATGATGCTTTTAATTCTGCTTCTTCAGGAATGAATATGCTAAATCTTGCTCAAATGGTTAAAAACTCAAAAAAGTTATACAAATTTTAAATATCTTTTGCTATGAAATAAATCACTCTTACACCCTCTTTACGCTGGCAAACCTTGTTCATCTGAGCAATCTCTTTCATAAGATATGCAACTTGTTGAAAACTTATTTCAGTGTAGGCTTTCTCTATAAAATCTCGACTTATTTCTGTCCCATGCACAAGAAGATTATATAATTCTTCAGCAATCATTTTCATATTTGAATTCTTTCTAGGTTCATGCATACCACTAATTGGGTCTATGTCTATTTTTAATGCTTGCAATTGTTTAATCACATCATCTAATTTTTTAGCCCATTCTTGATATCTATCTTTTGAGTTATCATACTTAACTGCTTTCTGCTCTAACTCTTGTATATATTTTGTTACACTTTCCATTTTTTCACCTCAACTTTCTATATTTCAAACTATTAAGTTTAATATATCCCCAAACTAGGAAAGCAAATACTCCTGACATTAGCACAAATAAAAGAAAATATCCTACTGAGTTTAAAATAACTAGTCCATATTTGCTAAAGAAGTCTTTTATCTTAGCAAACACATTAAATATTTTAGAAAAGTTTGCTGCAAGACATGTTAAAAAACCACCACCTAAAAATAATACCACTAGAGATTTTCCAACAGCACAAGCTTTTTGTTTTGCTGTAAACCAAAATAAATCCTTCATTTGTTTTTTTGTCGGTTGTTTCTTATCTAGTAAGAATAAAACTTCTCCTATTATAATAGATATCAACATAATTAATAATCCACCAACAATTTTATTAGGTAGATTATATATAAATAAGAATGCATAGTGTATACTAAGACCTACACAAATACCCACAATACTACCACACAAAACACCTAAAAACACTTGCGCTTTATTTACTGGTTCCTCATTTGATTCATAAAACATAATAAATAGAAAAAATACTATTAATGTAAGAATAAAAACAACAAAAGGTTCAAATATTTGAATCATACTTGCAACAATCATACACATTCCAAAAATAGTAGTACTCCAATTTTCTTTTTTCATCTTTTCACCTCAATATTCTCAGCATCTGAATATAATTTCAACACTGATTGCTTTGCTCTTGCTGAATCACATGCATAAATATCAATTCTGAAAAACCTTGTTTCTTTATCCACATCTCTTGTGTATGTAAGTTCATACAATTTAGATTGCTTATTCATTTCTTGTGGCTTCTTTTATTATATATTTTCCAGAGAAAATAAATAAAAAAATTACCTGAACATCACCTCATTCAGGATTTCTGCTCCAGCATTTTCCAGGTATGTTTTTCCACTCACTGTCGAATTGTGACTAGCTATATAAGTTATAGCATTAAATAAGCCCCAAAGAGAAGTTCCTTCAATACCTGCATTCTCAGAAAACTGTTCTAATATCTTTTTAGTCATTCTTTCTGAAACATGTTTTCTTATAATTGACTTAACAGAATCAATTATAACAGAACTAACATTTATATCAATTGACTTAGCTTTCTTGATATACAATTCAAGTGGTTCAACAAGTAAAGAAAAAGCTTCAGACACATACTGCATATCTAGAATCTTTACCTTCACATTTCCTACATGTTTAAATGTATATTTTTCTGTCAAGAGATTCTTTATCTGCTCGCGAAGTTCTGGTCTAATTATCTCTGCTTGTTCTAAAGGTACACGTATTTTCAAACCATTACTACAAACCTGCCTGTAGCCAACAATCTCGATATGAGCTTCTCTTTCATTAAACTTGAATCCATACTTCACGCTAAGTGTTCTGTTAAGTGAGTTACTTATTTGCATACCCACGTTGATATGAGAAGTTCCATCGTTGATACTTCCTATATATAGGTTAAGATAACCTACCTTGTTTGTAGAATATGCTGAGAAGGTAAAGTCTTTAACTCCAGCCAAGGTTATACCTTCTACAACAGGTCTAAATGCCTCGCTATGCTGAACAAGCTTATAGTTCTTAGTTGGAATATCTATAACCTTATCATCAACTACTATTGCCTTGTGTGAAAATACTTTCTGTAATCCACCTGCTATAAACACATCTTGTTCTTGTGCTACAGGCATTTGAGAAATAGCCTCATTAACTTCTTCGCCTTGCCTCAAATCAAATGTACTGTATTTTTGTCTTGTTGCCATTTTTTATCACCTTTTGTTATTATATTATAATAATATAAATAACTATATAAATATTTATATTCTCTAGTATATACTATTTATAAATAGACCCAAAACCTATATTCTCTAGTATATAGGTTTTATAAATAATCATTCAATTCGAAAAATGGTATAAATATTGCCTTATGTAATGTTTTACAATCATGACACTTGCATAATTCTATTAATTTTTCTAAATCTTCAAACATAATTATACCATTAAAATTCACTATTGTCAAATATAAAATACCTCTCTCACTTGCTTGCATTGCCTCTTTCAATTGTCTGGGCTGATAATCATTTAGACTTATACAATCTCTTTGTGTTGTTTTACATTCAATATATATTAATTTATTCTTATGCCAAACTAGAAAATCAGCAGGTTGAGAATGTGCTAATCCACCAACACTTCTACTATCATAAAGTCTTAAAAAATAAACACCTCTCTTTTTTAAATATTCTGCTATAAATCTCTCAAATGATTTTCCATCATGCATACTTGGAATTTTTAAATCATAACCAAACTGTTTCAAATTTATTTGTTTCATAAATCTTTAACCTCTCTTTAAAATGCTCTTTCAAGTATTTTTCTTCATTTGCAAAATCATAAATATAAGCAGTAGATTTATCTTTAAACAAACGTAGAATTCTTCCAATCTCTTGAAGTATCTTTACACATGATTTTCCACCACCTGCTAATATTAAACTTTTCAAACATGGGATATTTACACCTTCACCATAAATCTTAGTAGCTATTACCACTTGATGCTTTTCATCAAATACATCTTGAAGTAATTGTTTTCGATTCACACTTTGCCCATGAATAAATATTGAATCCTTGATTGCATTGTTTAATATTGTACCATGCTCTATTTTATCTACTAAAATCAAACAAGGTTTAGATGCATGATAATTAACTAAATTGCATATGGATAAAATTCTATTAGAATTATGTATTATACATTTATCAACAACATCAATGTAATCATCCCAAGGTTCTAATTTTATTTTATCTATTGGAGATATCAATATCTTAACATGTGTTAAATATCCTTGTTTTTGTAAATCTTCAATTGTAATCTTATAAACAATATCGCCTAGTGCAGCTCTAATTTTCATATCTTCACCATCTGCTCTAAATGGTGTAGCACTTAATCCAATCATTGTTGCACTACTACAACTCATAGCAATTTGGTAAATTTGCTTGCTTGGAACATGATGACACTCATCCATTACCACTACATCAAACTCATTTAATTTCTCCTTGTGTCTCATCATATATTGATAAGTATACACACAAGTTTTTAATCGCATAAACATACCTAATTCTTTTTGCCATTGATACACAAGGTCTCTAGTTGGAACTAGAATCAATGCTTTATCATATATTCTACTTTGCAAATAACAAATGGTAGTTAATGTTTTTCCACCACCTGTGGGTATTGATAAAATTCCACCATGATTTTCTAAGAGTCTTTCTATTGCTTGTTTTTGATACTCTCTTAATTGTGAATTATTCTTATAATACTCGTCTAGCTTTAATACTGTGGTGTCTCTCATAATAGAATATTCTTCTCTAGAATACTTCTCCCATTGCTCTAAAATATCTTCTACAATACTTAATAAACCCCAAGGAAAACATCTTTTTCTTTTATTATAAAATCTAACTACACCCCATTGTGGATTAGGCATAAATTGAGCACCTTGTCTTGTGTAACTTAACTTATCAAATAATACTTGCTCAAGTTTAGAATCTATTACATTCTCGAATACTCCAAATCTACCAACTTTTTTAATTGTTATCATTTCATCCAATCCATTAATATTTTATTTTTATTAAAAAATTTACTAAACCTATCTAACATCAAAACTAATTTACTTTTAACAAATAATACAAAATATTTTTCATAATCAACTCTAAAACTATCATGAAGAGTAGTATTTTCATCTAACATTATTACTTCAGTTTCTGGTAACTTACTATTATTCATCTTCACATACAGCATACCACCTTTATAATTAGACCTAGAAAAATTAGTCTCTAAATATTTATTTGAATATAACATTGCTTTTACATGTTGTGGTTGTTGTTTATACATATTTAATTCTCTAGAAATTTGTTTTGTTATCAATAAATCTCTATAAGAAATAGAATAAATTTTGTCTTTACTAGAATCAATAGCATTCTTAATATCATCATCTGTAACACTATTTATTATTGAAATCAATAATTCTTTCAACACTGGTCTAACAATTAGAGGTGTATCTTTCTTTACCATTTCTATACCTCTACCATAACCTTTAAATTCATCATACATCTTATTTTTTAAATATTTTGCTAACCCATAATATTTCTTCTTTGCTTTAGTTTGCAATAACTTATAAAACACTGTTTCACATTCTAATTCTATATACTTATTATCAAGATTGAAATCTTTTTTAATAATATTAGAAACTTCTTCATTTACATCAATTGATAAATCTTTAAATTCTTGTATAGATTTTTCGTAGTCTATGTCTTTTTTAGAATGAATAAACACACTGTCAGAATCACCAGCGATAACATTATAATCAACCTTAGAATCAATATATTTTTTTATATTAGTAAGTAAAAATCTTCCCATACCAGTAATTGCATTAGCTACATTCAAATCATATAATCTAAAATATCTATATGCAAACACCCCATAAATTCCATTTATCACAGCTTTGATTCCATTATACTTTATCAATAATTTAGAATCATTTTCTTCTCTCATTTTTCTTGATAATTCTTTTTTCATACCCATTACTAATTCAACAGCTTCTGGTAAAAAACCTTTCTTTTCTTGATTGACATAATAATTATTTATCTTAATTGAATTAGGAAATAATGTAGGATTAGTTGTAACAGTCTCATACGAAATATTGAATTGTCTAATTATGTTTGGATATAGTCCAGAAAAATCAAATATTGCAACATTTTTATAAATATCAGAAATGGGTTCAAAAACAATAGCTCCTATTAATTTTTCTTCTTCTATAGTTCCTTGTCGCTTGCTAGGAAATACATATTTATTTGAATAATTACAAAGTATTAAAAAATCTATAATTTTAGAATTATATAACCCCCATTTCAAATTAAATGTTTTCATTAAATCTTTAAATCCTAAAAGATAATCTAATACACCCATATAATCTTCTATTTGTCTACAAAGTACTACATCTTGAATATTATATTCATACAATTTCATCGGGTCTTCTTTCCATAAAACAGAAGGCCCTCGATTATCATGAACCTTATGACCAAGGTTTAAAAATTTACCTAAATAATCTAAGTTATATTGTGATGGTTTATCTAATGAATACACAAAAAATTTATCTCTAGCATAAAGCATAGTATCTACGCAATCTAATCCTTTCACATCAGTGTTCATTTCATTCATTCTATCTTCTTCTGTCTTAACATTATTCTTCACTCGTTGTATTGGTGAATACTCATTTTCATCAATACCTAATCTTCTTGCTCTATTAAATAAATAAACCAAATCAAAACCATAAATATTAAAACCAGTGACAAAATTACTTTTCCTTACTATATCTATGAAATGTTTAAGCATATCTTCTTCTTTAGAAAAGATTATTACATCTTTCATAGTTTTAAAAAATTCAAAATTATCATTTCCATTATTTAAAAATAAGAACTTTTTTTCATTATTCAACATATAAACAATAGAAAGTATTTCGCCTTTCACATTTATCACATCAACACAATTATTAGTTTCAATATCAAATGTAAGATATCGAATTTTTTCTTTGCTTATAAGTTTATAATAGTTAAAATAATCTATAATGAATCGATAATCTTGATGAATATCCGACTCATACACAACTTTTGGCATTTCTTTATTATAAGTATATTCCAATCTTTTACAAGGTACATCTTTTAACGTTCTTTTCTCTACTTCATTTTCACTACATTCTACATAACAATAATTATAATATTTAAATTGTATTCGAAACATAAAATTCTTACTCATCATTATCATGACAGGATTATATTCTCTATCTACAGAAATATTATATAAATCTAAATCGTTTATATTATGAATGAAATGAGTCAGATTTGCTTCTGATTTAAATTTGACTTCTTTATCTACAAAATCCATATAAATACCATATTTTAATTTGCTATCAATTGTAGTATTCAATAATTTATCATACATCATTCTCGCAGCAGTTTCAATATTTCCTGTTTGTCTAAAATAATAAGAAGGGTGTTCTAATTTTATTACAGGAACTTTTACTCTAGATTTATCTATATTCTGATAAACTAATGAACTAATAGTTATTATCAAATAAGGTTTAATTTCTGATATTTCTTCATAAAATAATTCTGAACATTTTTTAAGACATTCTTCACTTGGCAATTCATTTTTAATAGAACTACATTTAACTATATTAGTAAAATAAACATCATCTCTAGTAAGAGAAAAAAATTTTAAAAATTCATACATTACTTTATCACTAATATTTTGATATTCAAATATTTTAGAAGATATTTCTCTATTAACACTAGGATTTTGCGAAACAAATACTATCTTTCTAGAGAACCTATTTTCATCAAAAGGTTTTATCTTATTTATTTCCAAAATTCCTAAATTACAACTTTTGCAATTCTGAATTTCATTTGTTATCATTTTTATACACATGCAAACTATTAATAAAAATAGTCAAAATCAATTTTTTAGTTTTAAAAAATTCATCATTTATCAATTTTATCATTTGCATAAATGCTAACATATCTGAATATAACATCTTAGTCATTTCACAACTTCTCATATATATTGTCATAAGTAAAAATTCATCTCTATAACTTACTTGAACAAGAGAAATACACGAATCACTATGATAAATAAATTGTCTGCTGTGAACAGTTTGATTTTTAAAATAATATAATTTTTTTCTAATTACATTTCTTAAAGAATGATAAATTTCCTCATACTCATATCTTTCTTCTTCTGTATCTATATCTTTCTCCATTATAATCTGTTTCAATTCTTCTATTGCTTTATCTGTCACTTCCAAATAATCAAATCTCACATTAAGTAATTCTCTAGTATTTTCTACATTGTGTCCAAAAGTGAACATCAATCTTTCATTTTCATCAAATTTTTCTTTAATCATAAATTTATATCTTCCTGAAAATTATAACTTTCACCCATTTGTTTCCTAGTCTTTTGATAAATAAAATTATCTTTATTATATTCAAAAATATCATGTGCTCTGTCAGGCAAGTAAAGATTAGTAGCTTTTCCAGTATTAGCAGTCTTTACATAATGACATGATGAGTCACATTTCAGAGATACATATTTCTTAATCTCTGGAAAATCTTCACATATTATATTATACATCAATTCTGCTAGCTTATTGTCTGTAGCAGGTTGAATTTGTGTACATTTTCTTTGCTTAATAAATTGTAAAATATTCCCTAAATCCATTCTCATATAATAAAATGTAGTAAGATTACGTGTTAAAATATACCTTGCATCCATAATTGAAACTTTTTTTGAATCAATCATGTCACAATATAATTTCTTGCAATCTTTTGTCAGTTTTTTATATCTACTTTTAAATTTAGATTTTGATATCGATTCAGGAATGATTGCATCATGATGAGACCACCACAAATCTCCAGAGCATTGTGCTGAAAAAGTAGCCATTCTATGACGTAAAATATGAGTCACTTCCTGAATAGTAATCCCTTCTAAAAGAAATAAATATTGAATACATTCTAAAGCAGAAGGTAAAGCTTTTCCTTGTAATAATAATTCAAACTGCTCTTGAACACTTTCTGTAGTTTTAAAATGAATTGGATAATCAGCCCATGTTGCATTCATGTAATCATACAATATATCTTTAATGTTAGACTTGGGTCTAATTAAAGCAGTAACTCTAATATTTTTAATTACATCTACGAAATTAGTTGTTGGTTTTTCGTTAAATCTTAATTTCATTGGCAATTCAATTTTTAATATTGTATTTGATTCTGGCATTTTCACCTCTTATAGTTTTTTAATTTTTCTTGCAATTCTACTAATCTTGATATTGAACCCTCTCTAACTTCTGTCATATATCCAATATTACCCATGCCAATTTCATTAGATGAATATTGATAACAACTCAATACATCTGCATATTTAACTATTATCGTCTCTACTTTGTCTTCTTTGCTAAAATTTCTATAATATTTAAATAGTTCTAAAAATGATTCCATCATCACTTTTTTCTCTGCTATCTTTAATTTCTTTTTTAAAAAAGGAAATTGTTCTTTAACATTATGTTGAATATCTGTAATTTCACATTCAGGAAAATCATGAATTAAACCCATGATTAAAGCTTTCTTTAAATCAAAATTATATTCATTATACAAATTTAAAATTATTGCAGCGACAAAAAAACTGTGTTCTGCTACACTTTCTGTCTTAAGACAAAAAGTATTATTATATCGTTTAATCTCTCTAAGCACAGAAATCTTTTCTAAATATGTATCATTCATTCTATTTCACCTTTATATTCTTTAACAAAATTGAAATCTTTTCTAAATTCAAGAAGATATTTCAATAGAGTATCTTGTACTGTTGCAACAGCTATTCCACTCTGACTAAGCATGAGATTAAAATTACCTTTAAGTCCACGACAAAAATATAATATTTTTTTATCTTTAGCATATGCGTATCCCGCTTCAAAAATCGTCCCTAAGTCTTTGTCTCTTGTATTAACTATTACTAAACAAGAATCTGTAATAGCTCTTAAATTATCTTCAAAACATTTTCGTTTTTCTTCTTTGCTAGAAATATTAGAAATTAAACATTCATCTCTAGGTGAATAAAATGTAAAATTTGACAAATTTAAACATTGCTTAATAATTTCCAAATCTTCCAATTGTTCAGTAGTAAAAAATCCACTAGCTATATATACTTTCATCATAAAGACCTCATCTTTTTATCTACATATTCAAATGTATCAAGTTTAGACATTTCTGTATCTACTTTATACATTTTTTTAATTTTCAAAACTTTCAATGCTTCATCAAAATATTTTTTTAGTTTTTCATTTTCAGAAAATAAAATACTTTTCTCATTAACAAATCTTTTAAAATTTTCTCTTGAATTATCACAATAAAAATAAAAAAGTTGAACATTATTTTTATTTAATTTTTTAGTTAAAGATTTTAAAATCTTTACATCTGTATGTCTATGAAATAATTTTGAATATGCATACTCTGTCCAAATACTTCTATCAATAATAAAAACCTTATCTGGATTATATTTTTCTAATTGTAATAAAAAATCAATCTCAAATATTGTTTTTTTGATATTATTAGAATTTCTAATATTACAAGGTGTAGATTTATAATATATCACTTCTTCATATTCATCAATAAACATTTTAGCAATTGTTGTCTTGCCTACCTTTTCTACACCTTCAAAAAACACTAACATTTCTTCACCTCAAAATAAAAAAACAAAAAGCAAAAAATTAATCATTCTTTGCTTTTTCTTGTGCTTTCTTTATTTGTACTCTTAAACTTTTCATTTCATTTCTAAGAGTTTTTTTCTCTTCTACATTCTCTTTAAGACTAAGCATAACTCTCTTATAGTCTTCTAATTTTCCTGCATATTGCATCTTTACTTCCTTCAATTTTGCTCTAATCTCATTCACTTCTTCCATTTTATTACTCCAAAAGCACTATTTCATAGCATCGATTTTCTTTCTGTGCTTTTTTGTCTGTATATCCATTAACTAGATGCTTTACATTTATTGTAAAGTCTCTAGTTCTTTTTAATTTTTGCGCTATTGCTCTCAGTTTACCAAGTTCTTCCCAGCTTGCAATTGTATAAACTCCTCTATCTGTTTCTAAACAGTGAGCCACATTTCCCTTGCCATCTTTTCTCTTTAATGCAAGAGAGAATTTTTCACCTTCTTTGTCTACTCTATCAGTGTCTGTTGTAGTGTACCATCTTTTTACTTTCATTGGTCCTGTTTCTTGACCAACCTGAGGATGTGCTACAAAAGCCACATTCAGGTCATCAAGAGATATTTCTTGTTCATCAAAGTCTTTGTCTTTATTAACTTTAATGTCTGCAAAATCTATATCTTCCATTTTTACACCTCATTAAATTTTTTTAATATTTCAAGTATAACATCAACTTTAGATGTTTTGTTCCACTTTTCCATATATTTTGCTACATTTTTTTCTGCGTCTTCATCTGTATAAATTTGTACTAATGGCATTTTAGTTACCTCCTATCTGTTTTGATAATAAAAAAATAAGCCACGTGGGGCAAAAAGGTCGTCTAACTATTTGTTTTAGAAGTGGTCGTGTGGCTTAATCGTGACTTCTAATTCATATCTCTCTTGTAGCATATTGAATAAATCGTGATATTGCTCTCTTATCCGTAATGCTTCTAGTTCAGTCTGATTCATGGGAAAGTCCTCTCGTGTTCCTGTGGAACACAGCACCGTTCTACCATTCCTCTGTCGCAGTGGCAGGTTCCGCATTTACTGCATTTCCAAAAGCCCATCATTAGTTTAGGTTTCATTTTACCTCGCCTCGCTTCAGCTTCTCGTTCTCCGCCTTCAGTTCCACAATCTGCTCTCGCAGTGCCAAAACTTCCTGCTCTGAATACCACAAAGTTCCTTCTCTTAAAACACCTTCTCCACGAAGCAGTTGTTTATATTCTTCTGAAAAAATAATTCTTGGTTTCTTTGAGTTATTAGTTCTCTTCATTGATTCTCTCGCCTTAGGCTGATTTACCCAGTTCCGAATCTCTCTTCCCGTTTTCGGCATTTCAATCAGTCCTCCTTAAGAGTCATCTACAATTTCTCCTGTGCCATTGCACTCAAAGCAAGACAAACCACAATAGTCTTTGTTATGACTATGCGGTTCTTCTCCAGTACCTTTGCAGTGTTTACATATTTTATACATTTCAATCAGTGTCAGCATCAGACACCTTACGCTTAGTTAGGATAATAAAGGCAGTGCAATATCGCCCAGTCACTTACTCGCACGGATTTTTACCGTTACCTAGCTGTGGGTTTTCCTGTATTCGACATAGTAAGCTCAACTGTCTTGCGTCGCACTGCCTGTGAATATTAGGGGACTCCCACCCCGTGTGACCCGTACCTCACTTGCAGGTCTCTGACTTTTGCTGTTGCTCAACAGGTTAGTGGCACTCATAGACTGTTGAAGCTCAGCACTTACATACGCTTCTCCGCCCTGAAACGCCAAGCTTTTAATCTTAGACTAATTACAACTTGGGCTCATTAGTCCTAGTCTGCCATAAGACAGACGGTGAGCATAAAATATACCTATCATATATGATAGGTATACAAAACTTAATTTTTAGTTCAACCAATTTCTTATTATATTATATAATATGTTAACTAATATATAAATATTTATATTCTGTAGTATATGTTACATAAAACTAGGATACAAATCAATCTTCATGTTATACTTACTTCTGTTACAATCAAAGCAAAACCTACAACGTTTATAACTTTTAAATAATTCATTGCAACGTCTACACTGTCTAACATACACTGAAATCGATATCTTCTTCATAAACCCTCTTATAAATCTTTGTACCTTCTATTCTAATCCTATCAAATGTTTTCAACGCTGATAAATTAAAAATAAAATCTATCTGACGTTTTTTACATAACTCTTGCAAAACATCACTTTCAATTCCATCAACAGGAACCAAATCAATCATTGCTTTTTGTAATTCATTTAATTTTGGCTGCAACTCTTTCCAATTCATAATCAATTTATTTATCAACATTTCAAATCTTAAATAATCTTCTTCAATAGCACAAAACTCTACTGTTCTAGAAAATAAACATCTAGACTTAACTATCCCATCTAATAATAAATATGAATGATGATTGACAAATCTAGTATTAAACACCTTTTTCATAAAATCTGGCACCTGTTGTTTCAATTTTAAAATTATCTTATCAACTCTACTTTTCTCATACCTACACACGAATTCATTTAAAAAATCATACACACTTTGCCACTTATACTTATCTATTACCAAATCTGTATAAGGTTTATAATTTACAAAATCATTCACCCATCTAGTAAAATCTTCATTCAAATTAATAATCACAACTCTAGACAAAACAGTCTCTGGTAAACTTTCTACTGTCTCTCTAAATGTCTTGCCTTCTATTGGATTTGTTATGCCAAACAATTTACTCTTCATTTTTGTAGAAGGTATTGAACCTTTGCCTGAACTAAAACTTCTTGCTCTGTATTCTAAAATTTCATTCATCACTGTAAATCTATTTTCATCTTCTTCATTCTTAGCTAATCTGAAAAACTCGTCTACATAACACAATCTTCTAGAACCAAGTAATAATCCAAGTTCTGGTTTAGAAGCACCAAAACTTGGAATCAAAGACTTCATTGTACTTACTGTGCCAGAATGTATACTTTTGTTATCAAATTTATCAAAAATTGCTTCTAACATAGAAGTTTTACCACAACCTTGCTGACCACAAACAATCAAATGCAATGGGTATGGTTGAGAACCTGAAAACAAAAAAGCCAATAATAAATCAGTTAACCATTCAGGCTCGATATAAATTTTATTCTCTCTCTTATGTGAAAATAAAAAATCTAAAAACTGCTCTCTACTAAAATTAAAATCATTGAACAATTCATCAACAGTTCTAATCTTTCTAATTAATGGAAAATCAGAATTTCTCATGATAACCTGTTTCTTACTTCCTACTTTGCTATATTTTCCAGCAAGCATCTGGTCTTTAATCTTTAACAGAGAACCCTCGATATAATATTCTGCAAGTTCTAGCTCTTTGTCTGAAAACAATAAACAATCCTTACCATCAGCAATAGCAGAATATGTAAAAAAATCCACACTCAATTCCTCTGCTAAAATCATACCTTTAGAAATTTTAATATCTGGTTCTCCAATAATCCAGACTAGATAATCAATGGTGCCAGATTCTGAATCAGTAATTTCATATCGCCTCAACACTGGAATTTCTGTCTTTGCTGAATATATACCTGGTTGAATATCTACTTTCATGCAAACTTCTTTATTGATGTATAATCTAAAATTTTCTCGCATCAATGGTTTTAATTGATGAAATGTTTCTACTGAATTCACATAAACAATATTATTTTTATTGAACGCTCTACAAATATTACACGTCTGTGGTAATAATTCTTCATAATATTCTTTGAGCCATTTAACCATCTCGCCACAATTGAATTTTAATTCTCTCTTATTCCACCAACCTTTAAATTCGTTTTCAGAATGACCTTGCTTGAGAGTTAATCTCACTCCAATTTCATAGCCCTCATCTGAGTAAGCTTCTCTAAGAAAGCATGCCATGTTTTTTAATAATATATCGTTTTTTTTAGTGTTACTCTTTTTTAGTATTACTTCATTGAGCAAATTAAATAAAAAACAACTTAAAACATTTGTGTCTCGACATAATCCCTCTCTAGTCAAAGAAGGTAAACTATTTATAAAAACAGTGTTGTATGTGATGTCTTCTTCAGAGCACTTATTGAAATACAACAACTCACAAGATTTGTTTTTATTATAGTTGAATGTTCCCCAAATTCTAATAACTCTAGGCAAATCAAAAATTTTTCTGTCAACTAATAATTTTCTGGTCTCACATAACTCATCTTTAAAATTTTTAATAATTCTTAAAATTTCTTTTCTGTTTTGCTCAGAGATTTTAATAACTTTGTATGGTATGTAAAAATGATAACCACCACCAGACAGAACCTTTGCTTCTATTCTAAGCTTGTTTTTTTCTAAATATTCTTCAAATTGTTTTATTGCTACTTCATCTAATGTGTCTAAGTCAATAACAAACTTGTCTAAGGAAACAACAGACTCTGTGCATCTAGGACTTCTGCATTCTCTAAATGTAGCATACACGTTCTTTTCAGCGTTATACAATTTAACAAGTTCTAAAAAATGTTGTTTGTCTTTAATTTCTATTTCTACGTTAAATGTTGGAGCAAGAGCTACAAAAATGGTAGGTTTAACATAATCATAAAACTTCTCTGCTTGCTCTATATTTAAATATTCATTCATTTTCTACTATCACTTCATCGTGTATTTTGATGTCAAGAATTTTCATCTCATCTCTAGACAAAGAAATAATAAATCTCTTTCCATATTGTTTTATTATTTTTGGGATTTTCATTTTAATAAAATACGCCCGATACAAGAAAGTTAGTGAAGGATAAAATGTAACCTTGCGTAATCAATCTTGTATCGTTTAGCGTTTGCTAAACTCTATACTTTTCTAATTCTGAAAAAGTAACATTATAGTCTCCACGTTCTAATTTTTCTAGGTCTTTCTCTATAACAGTAAGCCAAACACAACGTTTTTCAGTTT
>Ga0315273_10003872_pt1 | contig 18145 bp, 10 predicted proteins | sample YL17G02_0_MG_FD_205753 | JGI IMG/M metagenome (GOLD analysis project Ga0315273, IMG submission 205753) | Sediment microbial communities from Yellowstone Lake, YNP, Wyoming, USA - YL17G02_0 | ecosystem: Environmental > Aquatic > Freshwater > Lake > Sediment | place: USA: Wyoming | collected...
TGTCATAATCACAACGGTATTTCTGAAATCAATGGTTCTTCCGTGTCCATCAGTAAGCCTTCCATCATCAAGCAATTGCAAAAGGAGATTAAATACATCAGGGTGGGCTTTCTCAACTTCATCAAAGAGAAGCACTGAATAGGGTTTTCTTCTTACAGCCTCAGTAAGCTGACCGCCCTCTTCGTACCCCACATACCCGGGAGGTGCACCGATGAGCCTCGATACCGTATGTCTTTCCTGATATTCAGACATATCTATCCGTATCATTGCGTTTTCAGCATCGAAAAGGAATTCTGCAAGGGCCTTCGCAAGCTCTGTCTTTCCAACCCCTGTCGGGCCAAGAAAAATAAAAGAGCCAAGGGGTCTGTTCGGATCCTGAATACCGGCACGAGCCCTCCTCACAGCATTAGACACTGCTCCAATGGCCTCGTCCTGTCCAACAACCCTCTGTCTCAGCCGGTCATCCATATGAAGCAACTTCTGGACCTCACCTTCAAGCATCCTGCTCACCGGTATTCCTGTCCATTTAGAAACGACTTCTGCAACATCCTCTTCATCCACCTCTTCCTTGAGCATCTTCCTCTTCTCCTGAGCCTTAAGGAGCTTCCTGTTTTCATTCTCCAGGGCCTTCTGGAGCTCAAGTAATTTTCCATATCTCAGTTCCGCAGCTTTTGTCAGGTCCCCTTCACGCTCCGCCCTTTCTGAGGCTATCTTTGTCTTCTCAATCTGTTCCTTATATTCCCGCATCTTTGCAATGATTTCTTTCTCACTCATCCACTGGTCCCGTAACTCATCACGCATCGCCTGAAGTTCTGCCATTTCCTTCATAATTTTATCGAGCTTATCATTTGATTCTTTTGTACTGTCCCTCATAACAGCCTGTTTTTCTATCTCAAGCTGCCTGAGTTTTCTCTCAATCTCATCAAGTTCCACCGGCATGCTGTCTATCTCCATCCTGAGCTTGGATGCAGCTTCATCAATAAGATCTATTGCCTTATCAGGCAGGAATCTGTCAGTGATATATCTGTTCGAAAGCACTGCTGCAGAAATCAATGCAGAGTCTTTGATCTTAACGCCATGGTGAACCTCATACCTTTCTTTAAGACCACGAAGGATTGATATCGTGTCCTCAACAGCAGGCTCCTTTACAAGGACAGGCTGAAACCTCCTTTCCAGTGCAGGGTCTTTCTCAATATGCTTCCTGTATTCATCAATAGTCGTTGCACCGATGCATCTGAGATCTCCTCGCGCAAGGGCAGGCTTCAGCATGTTCGATGCATCGATCGCTCCCTCCGCAGCGCCGGCGCCAACGAGTGTATGAAGCTCATCGATGAATAAAACAACTTTCCCTTCTGCCTGTTCAATTTCCTTGAGAACTGCCTTCAGCCTCTCTTCAAACTCTCCACGGAATTTTGATCCGGCTACAATCGCACCCATATCAAGGGCAACCACTCTCTTATCCTTTAATGTTTCAGGCACATCACCGGCTATGATCCGTTGTGCAAGTCCCTCTACAATAGCTGTCTTACCGACGCCGGCCTCTCCGATAAGCACAGGGTTATTCTTTGTCCTCCTTGAGAGAACCTGCATTATTCTCCTGATCTCATCATCCCTTCCGATCACCGGGTCGAGCCTTCCCTTCCTTGCAAGTTCTGTCAGATCCCGGCTATATCTTTTCAGGGCCTGATATTTTTCTTCAGGCGTTGGGTCTGTAACGCTCTGTCCTCCTCTTACTTCCCTCATGGCAGAAAGGATCTTCTCTGATGTAGCGCCATATCGTTTCAATAGGTCAGAACACGGTCCCGGCACGGAGAGCAGGGAAAGGAGAAGATGCTCTACGCTTACATATTCATCTTTTAAGTGTCCTGCCTCTTTTGTTGCATTCTCCAGAACCTCTTTCAATCTCGGAGAAATATAAATCTGACCCAGGGGAGTTGCGCCAATGACCTTTGGAAATCTCTCTATTGCCTCTTCAACATCCTGCTGGAGGGCCTTAGTATTAACACCGAGCTTCTTGAGTATCTGGGACGCCACACTATCTTTATCCTCGAGTAATGCCCAGAGGAGGTGTTCAGCATCAAGCTGCTGGTTACCTTTCCTCTCTGCCAGTCTCTGAGCGGCCTGTACTGCCTCCTGACTCTTTATGGTAAGTTTATCCATAAAATGTGCCTCCTATTCTGAAAAAATTCTATTGAGCCGTTCAGCAAAATCTTTTCTTATATCTTCTTCAAGAAAATTCATCACCTCTTCCATCTCCCTGTGCATGCCCTCAATCCTGTGCATAAGCCTGAGTATCACTTCGACCCCTGCCTTGTTCACCCCGAGCTCTCTGGTAAGTCTTACGATCATACCAAGCCTTTCCACATCCTCCTCTGAATAGAGCCTCTGCCTCTTTGTCCTCTTGGGAGTTACAAACCCTTCCCGCTCATATAATCTCAGAGTCTGTGGATGGACATGCAGCATTTCTGATACAACACTGATCATATAGAGAGGTTGTTTCTTATCTCTCAGCATCATTATTTCCTCACCATTCCCTCACGCGGGTTTTCCTTGTAGAGGGATTCTATTTCTCTTAATGCTTCCTTAGCCTTATTTGTGATATTTTTAGGAACCACAATTTTGATATGAACAAACTGGTTTCCACTCAGACCTGTCTTTGGAGAAGGCATTCCTTTACCCGACAATTTGAACCTTTGTCCACCCTGTGTGCCGGATGGCAATGTCATTACAGTCACGCCGTCTATCGTTGGGACTTCTATCTTTGCTCCGAGAGCAGCTTCAGTAAAAGTTACCGGAAGGTCGAGATAAAGATCATCTCCCTTCCTCTTAAAAAGGTGGTGCGGTCTCACAGAGATTTCTATATGGAGATCTCCTGCTGGCCCGCCTCCTTCTCCTGCGCTTCCCAATCCCCTGAGTCTTACCCTTGAACCGGTGTCCACACCAGCAGGAATTTTTGCTTTTACTGTCTCAGCCTTCAGGATCTTTCCCCTCCCACCACAGGCAGAGCAGACCTTTGTTATCTTTCTTCCAGTTCCTCCACAACTCTGGCAGGGTTGGGACATTCTGAAAAATCCTTTCGAGGTTTTTATACTGCCAGTGCCTTTGCATACATCACAGGACACTGATGACTCTGCACCTGAACCATGACAGGTCGGACAGGCAGCCTCCCTGTTAAAGGTAATCGTTTTCGTTACCCCTGAAAATGCCTCTTCGAGAGAAAGGTCAAGACCTATACCGATGTCATGTCCCTTTAAAGTTTCCGGCCTTGCCCTCCTGCCAAAAACATCAGAGAAGATATCCCCGAGTCCAAAATCAAAGGCGTCACCATAATCATACGTCCTGAAACCTTCGGATCCAGGGCCTCTTTCATAGGGAGAACGGCCAAACTGCTCATATTCTGTTCTCTTTTTTGGATCACCTAAGACTTCATATGCCTCATTGATCTCTTTGAACTTATGCTCAGCACTCTTGTCTCCTGGGTTCAGGTCAGGGTGGTACTTTCGTGCCAGCTTTCTGTAAGCCTTCTTTATATCCTCCTGAGAGGCGTCTTTTTTTACTCCGAGCGTATCGTAATAATCTTTTGTGGCCTGGGCCATACATTCCTCCTTTGAATGGTTCCTATTATATAAATTGAGTATGCCTTTGTCAAGTAATCTGTTATGAATGTATACGTAACTGGAACAGAGTTTGCTATGAATAAGACAGATTCAAGAATGAAGATTGGAACTGAAATTCAATATAGTAAGGAATAAGTAAGGGGGAGATAGACAAGATCTAATAGTACAGACATGTCAGATTTGAGGTTGCAACTAACTCTTTCACATAAAAACGATACATTAGTGTCATTTAAGACTAATCTCTCAAATGCTAATCCCTTCAGCCACTTCACATCTCGTTGCGACCCCCTCTCTTTGTGGGGGAGTATAAATGTCACTCCTTCAAAATCTCAAAACAGACAGGTGGTTTCTTATTTTACCCTCGCTTTCAAATCTGCAATCTGCTGATTCAGTGAATCAATCTGGGCACTCAATTCTTTTACAGTGTTTATTAAAATAAAAGTTAACGAATGAGAATCAAAATCTAAAATGTCCGTTTCATCTGTATCATCCTCATTGATCTTGCCCTTATGGGAAGTAACCGTCTCCGGGACAACAGCCTGAATATCTTGGGCGATAACTCCTACGTGGGTTTTCGAAAGCAGTTCTGTATCCACAACGTCCTGTTCTACGCAAGGGTCTCCGGTGCAAACCTTGCTATGTCCGACCCCACCGTTTCCGTTATATTGATAAGTGATGGGATTAATCTGCAATATCTCCTTTAATCCTTTAGTATAGGGTTGAATATTTGTCTTTAGTCGGCTATCCGATGGAACTATCCACGTACTTCCTGTAGCTTTTGCCGCATTCCCAGTAGACAACTGTAATTGGTAAGCCGGGGCTGTCGTTCCGATGCCGACGTTGCCGTTTTGATTAATCACCACAGTGGTAGCACCAGAAGTAAATGCATCGTTATTTGTTTGGAATCTTAACTGTCCAGCAGCAATGTCTATTTGAAAATTGGTATTAGTGGAATCAAGTTCATTCCATCTTAACATTGGCCTGTTGCCGGATATTCTTATTGAGTTGGATGCAGCAGAACCATCATATATTTCAAGCTGATCACCTGGAGCTGAGGTGCCAATGCCAACATTTGTTCCATTATTATAAAGCACGCTGTTTGCCACCCAATTAGTTCCATTGTGCCTTAAGGTTTGGCCGCTTGTGCCAGAAGGAAGGCTGCTCACTGCAGCCCAACTTAATGTTCCAGAGCCGTTGTTGGTTAGAACTCCTGATGCATTAGCAGTTGGCCATGTGTATGTGACTCCTCTGACTCTTATAAGATCTCCAGAAGAGTTTACCTGGAAGGGATCGCCGTTTCCGACTGTGAGCGCTGATGCTGGAGAGACATCGCCTATGCCGACATTTGTTCCCACTACGTTAATCGCGGCACTTGCGTTTCCTCCATATATGTCTGTTCTTATAATATTGGTATTGTTAGGACCTATGTTAAGTACATCGCCGGCAGAAATATTAGCGATTCTGGTATTATCTCCTGAACTGTTGTTTGAATTAAAAGTATTTGTATTGGGAATATTAATTCCGCCATTAACAGTTAATTTTGCCGACGGTGTCGTTGTGCCAATACCAACCTGAGCTCCGTCGTTATAAATAACACTATTTGCCACCCAGATGGTGCCATTGTGCCTTAGTGTTTGGCCAGAGGTGCCTGAGGGAAGGCTGCTCGCAGCAGTCCAACTCAATGTTCCAGAGCCATTGTTCATAAGAACTCCTGATGCATGAGTGATAGGCCAAACATATGTAAGGTTTTTAATGCCGACATTGCCGTTAACTATAAGATCTCCGTCTGCTGCGAAGAGGTTAGACCCAAAAAGCAAAAAAACGATCATTAATACAAAAACCCTTTTCCTCATCTTTCTCCTCCTTTTATTTGTGTATTGTCCTTTGTTCCCATATCTACTGTCTCTCATTACTGTACAAGGATAAAATTACCGATTGTCAGCGTTCCCGCAGAAGTCTGTAGCATTCCTTTGAGGGTCGTGACATAGCCGCTGTTTGACGTATAACCGCAATCATATCCTCCCTCCAAAGTAACCGTTATATTCCGGTTGATTAACAGGTTTTCAGTGAATGTTATCCGCTGGCTCTGGATCACAGATCCGTCGGCTGATGCGTTATATGCAGCCTGGAGGGTGGAATAATATGTAGAGCCAACCCTTACGGGGTCAAGACAGACGCCTGTTCCACTTAATGACGCATTGATTGTCGGAGTTTGAACATCATTAGAAGAAATAGATAAATTAGCAGTCTTTGCACCTGTAGATGTAGGTGAGAATTTGACCTGGGCTGAACAGTTGGATGAAGGGGGCAGTGTTTGGCCTGAACAGGTGTCGTTCTGCTTGCTAAATTGCCCAGGATTAGTGCCTGTAAGGGATAGTGTTCCCAGCACAAGGTTGCCGGTGCCCATATTGGAAACTGTGAATGTCTGAGGAGCAGACGAACTTCCTACATTAACAGACCCAAAATTATAGGATGCGGGATTTACAGAAATCCTGGGGATCAGACACGCGCCGGTGTATGTTTCTTTCAGCAGACGGTTGCCTACCTCGTCATACTGATAATGGATGCACTTTGCCGTGCCATCTCTATATTCTGCCCATACGAGACGATTCATGTCATCGTAAGTGTAGATAGTCTCAGCAGCAAAAGAGATGATAATTGATGTGAAGAAAAATATGATAATTGTAGTAACAATTAAAGTTGTTTTATGTTTGAATGACATTGTCTTCCTCCTGGTTTATCTAATGGTATTTTTTCCGTGCCATATGCAAAAAAACAGAATCGATTTTTTTGATATTCTCAATAGCATATTTCTTATGCCTTTTATCACTTGTCAGTTCTAAGGCTTTTTCAAATTCATCTCTTGCTTCTGTAAATTTTTGTTGAGCCAAGAAAATTTCAGCCAGATTATTGTGAAGACCTGCATCATTCTGATTCATTTTTATTGCCTCTTTGCAATAATATTCCGCGTCTTCGTACATACTAAATTTTAAGTACGCATCTGCCACCTTAGAATATGCGGTTAACTTGTCTTCAAACAATTCTGTCGCCTTTTGTTTTGCCACCTCAACCAAAAGAGGTTCTCCTAGATATTTATAAATGATGCTTTGCAGAATAAAAAGGAGCACGTTTGGCTTAATTAAAATTGCTTTATTGCAGGATTCCAACGCTTGTTTCAACGATCCTTTCTCAGTTTGTGCTGCCGCAAGGCCTCCATACGCGTAGTAATTATCCGGGTTCAAAGTGATGGCTTTATTATAATAAAGCATTGCTTTTTCAATATTTTTTCTATCATGCAAGTAGTTAGCATAGTCAACAAAACACATTGACTTTATATCATTAAATTTATTCCCCGCAAAGAACATAAGAAAGAATCTTTCAATTATTCTTAAAGTCCCTTCTAAACTTCCCATCTAATAGGACACTCACTCTGGAATACTTTTTCAAGTATCTTTAACCCTAGCATGACCTTTCCAGTATGTATATCACGTCTTGTGACCGTCAGACTCAGGAAATTCTATATGAGGTTCCGGTTTGGGGAACCACGGATAAGGATCAATTGGGCCGGGAGGTTTTGGAGTAGGGGTAGGAGTAGGCGTAGGTACAGGGGCAGGAGGAAGCGGCACTGGTCTCACGACAGGAGGAGGCGGCACTGGTCTAGGAACAATAGGATAATAGGGTCTGGGGATAATAGGGTAAGGCCTAATCCACAGCGTAAAAAGCCCCTTGGGGTCCACCCAGTTAATAGGATTATTTCTCACATACGCACTCAGATTCACATCTCCACCTGCAAAACCAATCGGGTCTTCTGAGACGAACCTGCCGACTTGAGGATCATAATAGCGTGCACGCATATAATAAAATCCGCTCGGTTCAGCCATTACGCCGTATTGTCCAACAAATTTAAAAGGCTGAGGAGATACGGCTTGCACTTCGTCAAGAATATTTCCAAAGGGGTCGTAAGCATATGTGTTCACTACAACCTGGGACTGGTCGGTTAATGCCACCGTGCTACCGGTTGAATTAAAGTGATAACAATACACATTATCGGCCGAGGTGACCATTGCCAATAGTCCCAAACCTTGAATGTAATAACGGGTAATATTGTACGAGCCATCAGCCTGCGCCAGCACGTTGCCTTCAGCATCATAAATGTAGCGGGTAGTTGTGCCGCTTCTCACTGCTTTCAGCCTATTGCCTTTTCCGTCATAATCAAAGTGAGGAGAACTACCTATACCTCCCAGTCTGTGTTCATCATCAAAAGAATAGGAAACACCATAACCGGTATCCAACTGACCTTCATCGTCATAAGTAAAATTATATGAACCGGCTGTCATCAGACGATTTTTCTTATCATTGTATGAGTAATTAATAACTTCATTGTTCAGTACCGGAGCTATTGGTTCATTCTGGGTAGTCATTGTTACGTTACCGTTGCTGTCCACGATCAGGTGATAAGAAGCGATGACGGTTACGCCATCTGATTTTGTGATCAGAATGTCTGTCAGACGGTTAGCATTGTCATAATCATAATCAGTCCGCGTTCCATTGAAATTTTCGAGAAGATCGAGGCGGCCTGCAGGGTCATAGTAGTAAGTGGCTGTCTGATTCAGCCAGTCGATCTTTACGGTTTCAAGACGGTTCAACCTATCGTAGGTATAAATAACCCTCTTATTTCCGGGATAGACGATCTCCTTCAAATTGCCTGTTTCATCATAGTTAAAAGATACTGCAAAACCTTGAGGGTCAGTAATGGACTCAAGGCTGTTGTCAGGATAATAGGTATAGTGGGTAATTCCAAGGCCATCCTGCATCGTTTCGAGGTTATCGAGCTGATTATAGACAAAGCTGACTGTAGGATCGTGCGGGTATGTGATGCTTTCTAATTTACTGCTTGGTGTATAAAAACGGGTGCTGGTATCATTATTCCGATCTTCTTTAGTCCAGAGCCTTCCTGCATTGTCATAAGTGAAGTCTGTAACTTTGGTCAGTGGGTCTGTTATTCTTTTGAGCAGGTTACGTTTGTCATAACCGAAATCTGTACTGGAACTGACCTGATCTGTAAGATCGTTAATGCGGCCAATGAGGTCAAAACTATAATTTATGGGGGGATGTGTGCCGACTTGTGACGTCGCTGTATTCGGTGTCCCATTGGGGTCATAAGTATATCCATAGGTTGCTATAGTGTCCCGTCCGTCAGTAAGCGTTTTTATCATACCATTCGAATAATAGGAATAGCTGGCCTTTATTTCTTTACCATCTTCAGTCAGAACGGGGTTGACAGGCTGATTTAAAGCATTATATTCATAATGGACGCCGTGTTTTAATGGGTCAACAATATCGGTAAGTCTGAATTGGGAATCATATACAAGATTAGTTTCATAATTCAAAGCGTTGATGATCTTTGTCAGGTTATTCTGGCCGTCATATTCATATATGGTTTCGTTAAGCTTTGGATCTTGAGTCCAGACTATGTGGTTTTGGCCATCGTAATCCCTTGCCCAAATATGCCCAAGTGCATTTTCTTCAGCTACTGGTCTTTTCTTTTCGTCAAAATAATAGGTGATGACATTCCCGTCCGGGTCTTCTTCCATATTCATGAAGCCGGAGAAATAAAAATTGTATGTAACGTTGTAAACGTTTCCTGTGCCGTCTTTCCTCGGAACGGTCTGGGTTTTCATCCTGTCAAGAGTGTCATAAACATTGGTGACAGTTGTGATGGTCAGCGGATTGGTCAGACTGGTCAGTAAATGATTATTATCGGTGTCGTAACCAAAGCCCCAGACTTTCAGTTCAGGATCTGTATAACTGGTCAGATTGTCAGAGGTGTAACCATAAGATACCGACCGACCAGCGGAATCGGATATTGAGCTAATTCGACCCCCTGCGTAAGTCAGCGTAAGGCTATGGCCGAAGTTGTCTTGAATTGTGCTTAAAGTATTATCGCTTAGGTTGTAATTAAAGGATATAGTATTATTATCTGCGTCTGTGAAGTTTGAGATGCGTCTTTTTGTATCAAAGTCGATGCGGGATCCAAAACGTCCCGGAAGACTGAAGGTGCTGTCTCCATTTGCGATTAATTGCGTTGTAATGCCCGGCGGCGGTGACCATGTTCCATCAGCCCGTTTAATATATTTGAAAGCTTTGTCTCCCATATGAACTGTGATAGCATTATTAATCAACTGATCAACAGCCCACTTATTTGCCAAAGATGTGATCATCCAGCCGACGATATCATCACGGTTTTTCATCAGATCAAGTGACACATAAAGCTCTGTGATCAGGGATGCGGCATCAACAGGCTGACGGCTGCATAGACCTGAATCACCGTGACTGTTATAATTAAAATAAATATCATAATTATGTCTCCATCCGTAACCAAGGGTTCGTTTAGACAAGTTCAGATTGCTGCTATAGGAACGTGAAAAGGCTAAGCCCAGCGGAGTATTTCTGCCAAGGACAAGATCAGTATGATCATGTATATAAGACCCCAGATACATGTCAACTGGTTCAGCTGCTTTTGGTGTTTCGGGAGTTGTGTCCTGCGGGGAAAGCCCGGAATTAGTATTTACCGTCGACGGATTAACTGAATTTGGGTTGCTGCTATATCCACCAAAGTAACCCCCGCTTATAATCGCTTGGGCGGCCATGGTAGAATCAGTGAATTGTTTTGCAATATAACCATTTCCTCTCCAACTGTTCAGAACTAACTGTCCGTTGTCCGGTAAAATAAGGCTATAGCCGGCGTTTACAAGGTTCTGAAAGTTATTCAAGGAAGTTGAATCGTAGCCAGATAACTGAGGTCTAATTGAGTCAAAGTTGGTACTGTCAGCAAGAAAGACTTTTCTTCCTCCACTGTTTGCAATCTGAAAGAGCTTTATCGTAGATACTCCTGGTACACTTGACGTATCATCCAGTCCCATTAACTGCTCAAGTATCCCGTGCTCAAAAGCACTGCCGATTATAGTAGAGACCTTGAAGTGCGCCTGCTCATCACCATCGATATCATGTTTGGAGATGATGCTGCTTAGGTTGGCCCTGACATCGATATAATAACCTGCCTCCTGAGCCATGAGCCCGATCCTGTGGTGATTAACAAATACGGTGTCTGTGAGTACGGACAAAAGGTTATCTGCCAGGAAGAGTTCCTTTAACCAGTTTTGCCCCATTATGTTAAGCGATTCTCCCATAACTTGTTCAGAGGTACTCGGCAGACCTTCAACAAGATAACTGCTCAGTTGCCGCTGACGTTTCTGTATAAGTGTTTCCGAAGTCCCTCCGAAGCCACAGGCGATCGCATATGTCCCGCCGCTCTGAAGAGAATAAGTTGCAATTTGATCCATATAATTGCCCTGATTGGCTGCATAAGGATGGTTTACCGTCAATATTAGATCGTATGGATAACCTAGATTAGTTCCTGTCCCTGAAGCGATCAATATCCCGTCCAGACGGAGTTCAGGGTGGTGATCACCGCCCGCATAGGTGATAGAAAGACGCTTACCGCTAAGGTCAGGAACGCTAAAGGTATAATCAATACCTCTATGTTGAACCTGCAAAGTAGCTGTTTTCTCAAGTGGAATATCATCCCATGTGTCGGTGCCAACTGGGGAGAAAGGCAGCGACGTATTATATTCCGTCAAATAACTCGGTACAATGTTCCGTCCACTTATGATTTCCTTCACATAATTGTTCGGGTATTGGCTCTGGATGACGTTAGCAAGGGCTGTTGAATATGTTGCAAGTTTATTCCTCAGATTTATTTCATTTAAGTTCTGAACATAGTCGGTTTCTACAGTAGAGCCGGACGTAGCAGTCGAAATGAGATCACCCTGATCGTAACCCATGGACTGTCCGATATCGATTTTGCCGGTATATTCATAAGTTTTGAAAGCAGGGTCAAAGAGGTAGTCTGTACTATTGATGGTTGCCCTAACCCATACACGATCTAATATGGCAGTTCCATCGGGATATGTGGTCACAGGAATACCACCGGAAGCAAGAACTTTACCGATTACTGCTGAGTTTTGATCAACCCCTATCCAGTTAGCGAGTTCATTACCGGGGATGGTCATTGTTCCATAAACATATCTGGCAGTATAACCGCTGGCCCTCAGAAGGGCAATCATCAGGGAAGCCTGGTCAAAATCGTTTCCACAGCCGTCCACATAAGTGAGAGTAGCTCCCTTGTGAGATCCGAAATAGGGAACATAATCTATGTGATTGTGAACATAATCATAAATCAGCTTAGGATCATTTAATAATCCGCGTGCGAGTTCGGATATCTCCGGCGTGATAGTGGTCGCAGAATAAACACTAATAAACGGTCCCAAAGCCACGATATTTGCGTGCTTTGAATAGTAGTACGCCTGAGCTTCCTCATGGCTAAGAGGGGGTGCCTTCATGCTAAACCAGCCTGGGCCGGTTATTTCGTATGAATTGCTATATGCATGCCCTGTATTTAAATAAGTAAAAAGGAGAAGAATAATGAAAACTTTTAAAACCATTCTCATTTTCAGGCAATGTTTTGTCACCATGATAATTCCTCCGTTCATTTACTTTTAATATAAAAAATATCTGAAAGGTCTAATGGTTTTAGCGAATGTCTTATCTTTGGGATATTCTCTGCTGCAACGTCAAAAACAAGAGGGAAAAACTGCAGAGACACGATGACTAACAAAAGGTAGAAGCAAAGGAAGATATTCGGCCTATAATTGTTTGGTCTTTTCAGACTGCTCTTTTCTTTTCCCGCATCCATTTTTCTCCCCCCATATAGTTTTAATAGATTGTGACGAACACGTGTGTCTCGATCACAAAATTACCAAAAATATTCAGCGTTGAAAGCGATTGAGGAGCAAAAAAATCGTGACGGTTAAGTTGTTCTCTTCGAGATTTGGAAAAACTTAGCACAGCTCTTAGCAAATGTCAAGAAGTATTTTCATTACTGGTGTAACCCTTCAGTGATCTGGGGTATATCATAACCCCTCCGCACCTCCCCTTATCTTAAGGGAAGGAATAAAGATTCTCGCTCCCGAAAGCTTTCGGCGGGAATGACAAATGAAAATAGTTCCGTCAAGCAGGAATGACAAGCAGGAAAATTATAGGAAGGAATGAGTAAGGGGGAGATTCCCCTTACTCATAATAAGATAATTACTTCTTTTCTGCTGGTTTTGTGGGCTCTGCAGGTTTTGCAGGCTCTGCCTTTTTCTCAGGCTCATGAATGGCAACGCTCTTTGCCATATTCTTGCCTTCAGACTCGGTATACTTCGCTGTCACTTTATCGCCAGCTTTCACATCTGCAAGTGCTTTTTTCGCTTCTCCCATCATGATCTTGGTCTTATCACTGACAGTGACAACAGTATCCTCAGCTTTGTCCTTCATCATCTTGGTCACAGTAATTGTCATGGCTTTCATATCCACTGCCTTCACATTACCTGTAACCTGTTTCACCTTTGGCTTCTCTGCTGGTGCAGGAGCTGAAGCCGGCGCAGGTGCGGCTTTCTTCTCCTCAGTTGCGAAAGAGAAAGAAGCCATGGCAAATACAAAGATTACTGCTACAAAAATAGCTATTACTTTCTTCACTCAAATCACCTCCTTTCATAAAGGTAAGATATAAGGCAATGACCATGCCAAGGATAAACTGGCTTTCCACAACAAAAGTGGCAAAAACTTATTGCTCTTTTAAGAAGGGGTATCCTCTTTTGGGGAAGTGAGGTTGAATTTTTCCCACCGGTAAACAAATGTCTTGTAACTCATGCCGAGGAGCTTTGCTGCCTTTGTTGCAACATCATGCGATTTAACCATAGCCTTTTTCAGAAGTTCTTTCTCAAGTTCCTCAAAATTTATCCCCTCTTCAGGAAGATCAAAGTCGAGGATATCGCTACCGTGTGCAGATCTTAACTCACTTCTTATGTCTTTAATGCTTATAATGAAAGATTCGCTCATGAGCAATGCCCTCTCTATGACGGATTCAAGTTGTCTTATATTCCCTGGCCAATGATATTCGACAAGTGCCTTCAATGCATTTTCTTCAATTCCTTTTATTCTCTTGCCAAACTCCTGGTTATATTTCCGGATGAAAAAGTTCACAAGTTCAGGGATGTCGCCCCTTCTCTCACGCAATGGCGGAAGCTCAATGGTGATAACCTTCAGCCTGTAGTAGAGGTCTTCTCTAAAATTCTTCTTTATGATCTCTTTCTCAAGGTCCCTGTTTGTTGCTGAGATTACCCGCAGATCGATCTTAATGTTATCGCGACTCCCGATTCTTCTTATCTCCTTATCCTGAAGTACCCTGAGGATTTTCGACTGCAGCAGCGCTGGGAGATCTCCTACCTCGTCAAGGAATATCGTCCCTCCATTCGTAGATTCGAATAGTCCTATGCTCCTTGATGTTGCACCGGTAAATGCGCCTGGCTCATAACCAAAAAGCTCACTCTCGATGAGGTTCTCAGGAATTGCAGCACAGTTCACAGCAGTAAAGGGCTTTGCCCTTCTCGGGCTATTATAGTGGATTGCTCTTGCCGCAAGTTCCTTTCCCGTGCCACTCTCACCACCAAGAAGAACTGTTGCTGAGGTTGAAGATACCTTTTTCATGATCTCAATTGCCTCCCGCATCTTCCTGGAGCTCCCCACAATTCCTTCTATGCTGAATTTGTCGTAAAGCGCTTTTTGAAGCTGCAGGTTCTCTTTCAGGAGAGACGCCCTCTCGGCAGCCCTTTTGACTGTTAAAAGCAAGGTATTTTTATTAAGAGGCTTCGTCAGATAATCAAAGGCGCCTTTTTTCATTGCTTCCACTGCAGAGGATATCGTTCCGTAGGCAGTCATAACAATCATCGATGGCTCAAAAGGCTCCCGGGGAATGGATTCAATAAATTCTATACCTTCCATGTCTTCCATTTTGAGGTCCGTCAGAACAACATCAGGGTGAAGTTTGTCCACAATCTTAAGCCCTTCCTCTCCTGATGAGGCAGTATAGGTCTCATATCCTTCATCATCAAGAATTGTCTTCAAGATCTCCCTCTGGAGCGGTTCGTCATCAACGACAAGTACAACAGCCATATTATCTCCTCGTATTTATAACATTACGCATTTTCTGTCATTCCTGCGGAGCAGGCTGTTGCAGAATTGTTATAATCGGTAAAAATGTCATGCTGAACTCGTTTCAGCATCTAATAAAATCAATAAGTTATGAGACCCTGAAATAAATTCAGGGTGACAAAATGTCGGTTCTGCAACAGCCTGGGAGGCAGGAATCCAGAACCAAAGCCACTGGATTCTCGCCTCGGTTCTCCTCGGCGAATCCGCCTGAGTGCGGACGAGTCGCTGAGGTGACCCGTGTGCACGGGAATGACGAACAATAACAGTGTATAGATCCTTTAGGGCCAGCAAACTAAACAGGAAAAGACATAATTATTGTGCTTCCCTTGCCTTCTGCACTCTGAAAGTCCACCTTCCCCCCATGTTCCTCAACAACCTTTCTGGTCATGGCAAGTCCGAGACCAAGGCCTGTTTCCTTCGTTGAAAAAAAAGGATCAAAGACCTTTGACAGATTCTCCCTTGACACTCCGATACCGGTATCCTCAAAGATAAGAGATACCTTGCTGTCAGAGGCTTTTGCACTCACACTGAGTTTCCCGCCGTCGGGCATTGCCTGAAATGCATTGAGAACAGCATTAAAGATACATGTTTTTATCAGTTCAGGATCTAAAGAAAGCTTGGGCAAAACCTCATATCGCCTTATTATCTCAACATTTTCCTTTTCTGCTTTTGCCAGCACTAATGCCAGTACCTCATCGATAAGACTACATACTTCAACCTCTCGAAGGCTCATTTTTATTGGTCTCCCATAATCCAGGAAATCCCCAACGAGCTTGTTCAGACGCTGTATTTCCTGTTTTATACTCGTCATAAGGGACTCAAATTTCTCTTTCTTGCTGTTTTCTAAAGGTACGTATTTTTCCTGCAGGTGATCTATCGAAAGGCTAATGAAATTCAACGGGTTTCGCACCTCATGAGCAATTCCCCTCGCAAACTGTCCTATCCCGGAAAGATGTTCAACCTCGCGGAGTTTCTCCTCAAGGGCACGTTTCTCTCTGAGCTTCTGAACCATAAAGTTAAAGCTCTGCGTAAGTTTTCCTATCTCATCTCTTCTGTCAGTGGAAAGGTCAGGTGTCAAATCACCTGCAGCAACCCTTCCTGCCGCATTCACGATGTTATATATTGGTCTGGTGTACATCCATGAAAGGAGCACTGCTATAACTATTCCTATGCAGAAAACGAAGGAAGCTGCACCGATCCTCTTGATTGCAGAGGTCCTGAGAAGTGCAGAAAAATCCTCTGCATTTATCTGCAAGTGTATATAGCCATAATGCTCATTCCCGGCAACGACAGGCAGAATAACATTGTAGACCTTCCCTTCCTCAGAAACAGGCTCGCCGAGCTCAGCTTTTATGATCCGCTCCTTTTTCTTTGGGCTGACCTGCTCTCCAACCTTCGTCGGATTCGTACTTGCTATGATTTCATCAGTGTTACTGATAATGGAAATTTCTTTTACACCCTTTGCATTCAATCCTTTAAGGTAATTATAAAGTTTCATTTGGTCTGTTGACCCGGTACTCGTCACTTCTTCAACTCCAACCTGTATTGCCCTGGAAAGCTCAGAGGTCTGCTTTTCGAGTTCTGCAAGGAGTGCCCTTTCAGATTGCGAGTAAAGGTAGAGTAAAATCAAAATGAGGATGAGGTTCAGGAAGACCATCATAATAATGAGTTTTTTATTTAGGGTAAGGCCATGGAAATATTTTCTAAGTGACATATAAACTATTTTATATGCAAGGTATATCTTCAAGTCAACTAACCAGACGATTTACTAGCAAAAGTTCTTCTTGCATAAGTCACCCTATTCAATTAAAATGATGCGGGGTGCTCCCGTGGTAATCGTAACCAGATCGTAATGAAAATGGAGGGGCATTGGCTGATTTAAAGTCAAAAACACCAACCGAAACGCTCGATGCTCTCGGCACGGTCTGTCCCTATCCGCTTATCCTGGTGAAAAAAACTATGGAAAAGCTCCCAAATGGATCGATATTAAAGGTGCTCTGCGACTTGCGCACAACAGTTGAAGACTCTATTCCCCGGTACTGTGAAAAACACGGGTATACTTTAGAATCGGTATGGTTTGAAGATAAGAACTACTGGGAACTGTATATTTTGAAACCTTGAAATAAATTCTTCTCCGCTCAAAGTTTTGTGCTGGATGTATTTCTCCTGACCATTACAGTAAAAAAAGGGATGCCATGTTTTCTGGCATCCCTTTATGTTTACTAACTCAAGGTATCTTCAGAACTTACGATTTAATCTGTTTTTGACCATACTTATCAAAAACCGCTTCCTCCTTTACCGAAACGGCTATCTTGTAAAGGATCGTGAGTACCAGGAAACCTACTGACCAAACTGCGAGAGTAATGAGTGTCTCAGGCAAGGTAGGCCAGTATTCTGTCACTCTTTCAAAAGGATTGGGCACAAAACCTCCCACGATCAACCCAAACCCCTTATCGATCCATAAAGAGAAGAATGTTGATACGCAGGCAATCGCCAAAAGATTCTCTTTTTTCCTGAATTGAGGAATGACCAAAAGGAAAAGCGCTATTACTGCAAGAATAGTGGAGGTCCACATAATCGGAACAAGCTTCCCCTGCCCTTCGATACCTGCATACAGGTATATAAAGGGGTACATGTGTCCAGGTATTTTGCTGTAAAAAGCAGTAAAGAACTCTAATCCAAGGAAAAATACATTCGTAATCATAAAGTATGTAACAATCTTGCCCAATGCCTGAATAGCCTCATTCCCGGCATCAAACTTAGTGTATTTTCTAACAATCATTGCAAGGAGAATGAGGAGCGCCGGGCCACCGGCAAAAGCAGAAGCTAAGAAGCGAGCTGCCATGATGGCCGACAGCCAGAAATGCCTTCCCGGAAGACCCGCATACAGAAAAGCTGTAACCGTATGAATAGAAGGTGCCCAAGCTATCGAAAGAATAATGAAAGGCTTTACCCAGGACGGCGGTGCTATCCCTTTCCGTTCGGCCCCTAAGACAGTCCAACCCACTAATACATTCAGCAACAGGTAACCGCTTAAAACAAGCATATCAAAAAACATGACCGAGTTTGGCGTCGGATGGAGTATTACATTCAGGACACGTAGGGGCTGCCCCATATCAACAAAGATGAATAACATGCACATAATGACCGCAGCGATTGCGAGAAACTCACCTAAAACGGTGATCCTCCCAAAGGCTTTGTAGTTATGGAGATAATAAGGCAAGACAACCATAACGCCTGATGCAGCAATACCAACAAGAAAGGTAAACTGGCCAATGTATAACCCCCACGAGACATCCCTGCTCATGCCTGTCACACCCAGACCAATCCTGAATTGGTAGAGATAAGCAATAAATCCTATACCGATGACGGTGAGTAAAAAGAATATCCATCCCCAGTATCTTCGACTTCCCTTTAGCGCAGTTTCAAGCATT
>Ga0315273_10003873_pt1 | contig 18144 bp, 14 predicted proteins | sample YL17G02_0_MG_FD_205753 | JGI IMG/M metagenome (GOLD analysis project Ga0315273, IMG submission 205753) | Sediment microbial communities from Yellowstone Lake, YNP, Wyoming, USA - YL17G02_0 | ecosystem: Environmental > Aquatic > Freshwater > Lake > Sediment | place: USA: Wyoming | collected...
CAGGCTGCCTGGGTCGACAGGCAGGCCGATGGTGACCTTGCCGCCAGGCTTGGGTGTTCCCTGGGGAAGGGCCGTCGGGGATCCCCTAGTACCATCCTCCTCTCCGCCACCGCCACAGGCACCCAGAGCGACGCCAGCGGCGCCCAATCCGGCAGCGGCTCCCGCCGCCAGCACACGCCGTCTGGACATGCGCTTGCCCGTGACTCTTTCCCAGTACCTTGAGGACCCCATTATCATCCCTCTCTTTCAATCGAGTGGTGCCAGAAGATGCCGCATTATAGCGCGCCTCAGCAGCGTTGATAAAGACTCGGCGACTCAGAGAGCGCTATTCCGTTAGGCCCAGCGCCTCGCACATGGCGTCAAAGACATGGGTGTTCTCGTACTCACCAGCCAGGGAGGCAGCGCCGGGGCCGATCGCCATGACAGGCACATCATCCGCAGTGTGAGCGATGGTCGACCAGTCTATCCAGAAACTGGCGCCACCGCTCACCGCGAACGGGCCATCTTCGACGAGAACAGTCTTGCATTCCCTTGGATCGTCCTGATTCGGGTCGGGGCAGGCACCGTCTAGGGGCAAGTCCTCGATAGTCAGCCCGCCCGTTGCATGGTCGGCGGTCACGATGACGAGCGTATCGGGATGCTCGGCCTGAAAGGCAAGCGCTACCTCGACCGCTTTGTCGAAGGTCGTCACGTCATCGAGGGTATTCAGCGCGTCATTGCCATGCGCCGCCTGATCGATCTGTCCGCCCTCCACCATCAGAAAGAAGCCGTCCGAGTTCTTGCTGAGAATCGCGATCGCCTTCTCCGTCATCGCGGCCAGGCTGGGCGCGTAGGGCCGGGGCATGTTGTAGTCGGCAAACGTCCCCAATAACTTGTCCGTCGTCGCCGGATCGACCGCTTGGAAGTCCGTTTCGTTGCACACATACCGGTAGCCCTCGGCGACCGCCTCTTCGATGAGATTGCGCTTGTCGGTGCGGTCGCCGTCGTCGGGGTAGCAGCCGGGCGTCCCCACGGGTAGGAAGTAGTCTTCTCCCCCTCCCAGCAACACGTCGACGTTATGATTGAACATGTCCAGGGTTATGCCCAGATAGTCGTCGCGCTCCGGGTTGTGGGCGGCGAACGAGGCCGGCGTGGCATGCGACAGCCAGACGTTCGTCACCAGCCCCACCGATTTCCCGGCGTCCTGCGCCTTTTCGAGGATCGTCGGCACCGGTTTCTTATCGGGGTCAACGGCGATGGCCTTGTTGAAAGTCTTCACGCCGGTCGCGAGGGCCGTCCCCGCTGCCGCCGAATCGGTAACAACGCTCTCCGTCGACCACGTGCGGGCCATGCCGGCCTCCGGCAAGTTGTCCATCGCCAGCTCGCCGCCGCGGCCGACGGCATACAGTCGGGCCGCCGTCCTGTGGGCCGAACCCATGCCATCGCCGATGAGGAGGATGACGTTCTTCGCTGTCTGGTCGCCGCCGCTGCCATCGGAGTCTTCGCTATCTCCCCCACAACTCACAACCAAGGCAAGGGATAAGGCAAACACAAGCGCTGTTGCCCAGCGCCAGGGCCGGTGCCCGCCTACTGTCGGATTCAGCCGCAAGGTTCTAGTTCTCTCCATCGCTGTGTCCTCCTCGTGACGCACCTGCATCTCGGAACGGTATGCGCTATAATAGCGCATCACGTTCTCCCTCGATAGACCTCGTTGCTGGGAAGTAAATGCTGAGGAGGGTGAGATGAAAGGCCGCCGAAGAGTCCTGCAAGCCTTCGCCGTGATTCTGGAGACCGCTCTTGTCGCGTCACTGATGGCCTGTTCGTCAGGTTCCGACAAAGAGACTCCACCCCAGGAGTCCTACATGCTCATCTATTTCGACGGTCACATGCACACGGTCCGCTCCGACGGCTCCGGGGACGTAGCCCAGATAAAGGCGACCGCTATCCAGCGCGGCCTCAGCGCCGTGATCATCGCCGACCACTGCGAGGAGCTGACCCGCGACAAATGGGCCTCACTGCAGGCCGAGACTAAGGCGGCGTCGGATGACTCGTTCCTCGCCCTTCCCGGCTTTGAGGTGACGGGCAAGGAAGGGTTGCTGAACCGCGATCATATCGTCGCCTGGAACGCCTCCGACCCCTTCGTGGGCGACGATGTCAGCGAGACCTGCCCGGAGGAGATGTGGCCCTCGGAGGCCAACCCCGACGGTACCGGCACCAAGCAGCCGGAGAACATGGCAAAGTGGGTGGAATACATCCATTCCCAGGGTGGGTTCGCCGTGCAGCCCCATCCGGTTGGCACCACCCGCCTGGAGTATGGCGTGGATGGCATCGAGCTCTACAACCAAAGTCAGATCAACGACATCGTAAGCTACGCGAAACTGTTAGGGTACTCTGACGAGGAGTCACTGGAGTTCGCGATAACGCTGGGCAACCTCGCTACCTATGGTGAGAGAGACATCAATGAGCCGCTTACCCTCCAAGGGCTCACTGAACCGACTACCTTGAAGCTCGTGCTCGAGCAGGTTGCCGGGCTGCGGCTGGGCGCCCCGGAAGCGCCTCTGAACTCCTGGGATGATCTTCTTATGGCCTATGTTGATGGAACCGTCTCCAAGCCCATCTTCGCATTCGCCGGCAGCGATGACCACAAGACCGGAGATCCCGACTCGAACGTCGGTATGGCCAAGAACGGTCTCTACGTGAAGAGCCTCACCGAAGACGAGGTCTATGCCGCGATCAAGGCAGGGCGGAGCTTTGCCACCACAGGCCCATCGCTTGTCCTCACTGTCGATGGGAAGCTCATGGGCGAGACAGCGCGCATCAGTGGCGGCTCGGCCACCCTGAATCTGAGCGCCAATGCGGAGAGCGCTTCTGCTGTCGTAGAGAAGGTAGACATCATCAAGAACGGCAAAGTCATAAAGAGCGTCAATCCGAGCTCGTCCTCGTATGAAGGGACGATCGAGGATGACGTGACCGGATCCGGCTACTATCGCATCGAGATCACGTCTTTCGATGCGTCCAGCGGCAGGCGCTACTTCGCCTGGTCAAACCCTATCTTCTTCGAATCGTCCTAGGCCGGTGTGTTCCGCGGCATTGTAGCGAGTCGGCATCATGGCGTATGCTTCATCGGGACTGCGCCCCGTGGCATACTAGTCATCCCAGCCGTACGGAAGAAACCACCGCCGCGAGATCTAGTGCGAGCGTTCGCGGATCGATAGATGAATACAGCCCCTCTATTTCAACAACACACAGGACAAGAAGACCCGACACAGGAGATACCCGATGCCCAGCCAGCAGCTTGAGACGCTCATTAACATGCTGAGATCCCTCCCCCGCTCTCAAGAACTCAGTCCCCAAGAAGCCCGCGCCAACTTCGAAAAAGCGACTTCACTCATCAGGATGCCGGAGGATGTGCGTTGCCAGCCATTGGACGCTGATGGGGTACCTGCCGAGTGGGTCGTCACTCCGGGAGCCCAAGATGACAAGGTTGTCTTATTCCTGCACGGGGGCGGCTATGCCAGCGGTTCGATCAATACACACCGCGAACTGGCATCGCGTATCTCGCGGGCAGCGGGGGCGCGGGTCTTCCTCATCGACTACAGGCTGGCGCCGGAGCATCCGCACCCGGCTGCACTTGAAGACTCCCTTACGGCTTATCGCTGGCTTCTGAGCAATGGAGCGAACCCAAAGCACACCGTCATCGCCGGAGATTCCGCGGGTGGCGGGCTGACAGTGGCAACTCTGGTGGCGCTTCGGGATGCCGGTGACCCACTGCCGGCGGCGGCAGTATGCTTGTCTCCGTGGGTGGATATGGAAGGGAAGAGCGAATCTCGGAGAACGAAGGCCAGCCTCGACCCCTCAGTCAGGCCAGACGACATAGCCTTGCAGGCTAAGGCCTATCTTGGTGGCGCCGACCCCAAGACACCACTCGCCTCTCCACTCTACGCAGATCTACATGGGCTACCCCCCCTGCTGATCCAGGTCGGTGGCGCAGAAACGCTGCTCGATGATTCTACCCGCCTGGCCGAACGCGCGAAGGCTGTAGGAGTGGATACTACTCTGGAAGTCTGGGACGAGATGCCCCACGTGTGGCAGTTCTTCTCCTTTATGCTGCCCGAAGGTCAGCAGGCGATCGACCGCATAGGAGAATACATCCGGGAGCACATCAGCTAGACACGGCCGAGATGAAGCTTCAGCTTCTCGTCCGTGGTGGCAGGTCACGATTCTTATATAGGCGATGGCCCACCGGGCGCGTCCACTATCCAAAGAAGCCAGAACAGAAGATACAGAGGCCGTCCTACCTCATCGCCTAGGCCGGATATCCCGGGGGACTTGACTTCCCTTGGTTACGCTTTCCACCACGAGTCCGCAGGGATGGCCGCCAAGTTGTAGGCGCGCGAGACGATCACTGCGTGAGGACGATCATGTGGAGACCTGGTCGAAAGTCCCCCGTCTTCATTGGAGCATCCAAGGCTTGTTGTTCGACAGTGGTATCTTGGTCTAGTCCTCTACCCAGTAGGTGGTGCCCAGCCAGCCGATGAGTCCTGTGCCTTCCTGAAGACCTCTTATCCTTGAGGAATAGCCAGCAAACCCCTGAACTGAGCAAAGCGGGTACATAGGACCGTGTTTCGCCAGCAGCGTCCTCTGAACATCCAAGACGGCCTTTTTCCGCTCTTCCTGGTCGAAGATATTCCAGAGTCCCTCAATCAGAGCATCAACTTCCGGATCGTTTGTGTGGCCGGGGTTTCTGTCGGCGTTCTGGCCCTTGCTGTAGTAGGTGCGGAGGATAATGTCCGGCTCCATGTACGGCTGGTTCTGGAATATGGCGATGTCGAATTCGCTGGCGTACAGAGACTGGGCGAGGAACACAGCTAGGTCTTGCTGCTGGATCTTCAGGGTCACACCGATCTTCCGGTAGTGGTCGGCTATGATAGTCGCCGCCTTTGGCACATCGCCAAAAGCGGGGATCGGACAGTTGATGTCGAGATTATCCTCATAGCCGGCAGCAGTAAGTAGTTGCCTTGCCTTCTCCGGATCATACTTCAGAGCGGCCCTGATCTCTTCCTGAGGTAGCGCCCAATACTCCAGTGTCCAAGGTATCGGACCGTTCCACTTTCCTTCGCCGAAAAACAGCTTATCCACGTAGTCGTCACGGTCAATCGCGATGTCCAGCGCCTCTCGCACACGGATGTCATCCAGGGGAGGTCTATCCACCTTGGTATAACAGTTCAACGTCCAGAGGTTCGGGGACTCCACGACTTGGAATCGTGGATCGCCCTCGATCTCCTCGCGCTTGAACTTGTCAACGTTGAGAGAGACAAGATCGAGCTTGCCGGTCTTGTAGACTTGCCAGAGCGTGCCGGTATCGGGGATTACCGGCCACTCTTCCTCATCGGGGAAGGGCCGACCGGCTATATAGTAGTCGGGGTTCTTGCGCAGGCGGATCCGCTCACCGCGAATGGCCTCCTCAAGGATCCAGGCGCCGCAGCCGGACGCGTTGAACGCGAGCTCGCCACCCCACTTCTCGACCGCCTCCCGGGGCATGATTGAATAGGAGAAGTTCCCCGTCTGATCGATGGCCGGTGAGAAGGGTATCTTCGTCCGCAGGCGGAAGGTGCCGGCGTCGACCGCCTCGTAGCCCTCAGCACGCAAGGTAAGCAGCTTCCTGTCGTTGAGCGTTGGCCCGGCTTTCAGACGGTCGAAGCTGTAGACAACGTCATCGGCATTCACCTCGCGCCCGAAGGTGGGGTCGATATTGTGGAACTTCACACCCTTGCGCAGCGTCCAGATGTACGTCTGCTGGTCCGGTTGTTCCAACTTCTCGGCAACGAGGGGCATGAACTCCTGAGTCGACATATTGATCGCGTGGAGGGGGTTGTGGATCAGCGCGGAGATATACCCCGAAGAGACGCTTCGCTGCGGGTCTAGGCTGCCGGGGTCGACAGGCAGGCCGATAGTGACCTTGCCGCCGGGCTTAGGTGTTCCCTGGGGAAGGGCCGTCGGAGATCCTCCCGTATCCTCCCCTTCTCCGCCACCGCCACAGGCGCCCAGAGCGACTCCAGCAGCGCCCAATCCAGCAGCGGCTCCCGCCGCGAGCACACGCCGTCTGGAGATGCGCTTGCCCGTGACTCTTTCCCAGTACCTTGAGGATCCCATTATCGTCCCTCTCTTTCAGTCGAGTGGTGCCGGAAGATGCCGCATTATAGCGCGCCTCGGCGGCCTTCAGCAATCTCTTGTACTCGTCCAGTACAACTGCCTTGTCAGACCATCCCAGGTATGTTAAGAAGGAGTGGGCAGTGCACGCCCAAAGCTCCTAATCGCTGCGAGGGAAGGTAGACACTTGTTCAAGAAGCTCCTGGTGGCAAATCGAGGAGAGATTGCGCTGCGGGTAATGCGGACCTGCCGCGAGATGGGGATCGGTACCGTGGCGGTCTTCTCTGACGTGGACCGGCTCTCTCGCCATGTTCGCTATGCTGATGAGGCGTATCTCCTCGGCGCCGGCGCTCCTCGGGAGAGCTATCTGAGCATCGAGCGCATCATTGAGGTGGCGAAAAAGTGTGGCACTGAGGCCATCCATCCTGGCTACGGTTTCCTCGCCGAGAATGCTGCCTTCGCCGATGCTTGCGAGCAGAACGGAATCGTATTCGTGGGGCCTACTGCTGAGACGATGCGCCTGATGGGAGACAAGGTGGCTGCACGGCGGCTGGCTGAGGGAGCGGGCGTGCCGGTCGTGCCGGGCGAGGACAGCGTGGCTGGTCCGGAGGAGGCACTGGCGACGGCGGAGAGGCTGGGCTATCCGGTGCTCATCAAGGCGGCCGCCGGCGGAGGTGGCAAGGGTATACGGCTCGTGCGAAACCTTGAGGACATGGAGGCTGCTTTGAGGGTGGCGGGCAGCGAGGCAGCCAACGCCTTCGGTGACCATAGTCTCTATATAGAGAAGCTCCTGGAGCCTGTCCGGCACGTGGAAGTGCAGTTCATTGCTGATGGGCGGGGCAACGTGGTGGCGCTGGGCGAGCGAGAGTGCTCGATCCAACGGCGTCACCAGAAACTGATCGAAGAGTCACCGTCTACGGCGCTGGACAGCTCTCTACGCGAGCGGTTGTATGGTGATTCAGTCAAAATCGCCCGTGTCGCGCACTACCGGAACGCTGGTACGGTTGAGTTCCTGCTCGATGATGATGGGAACGTGTACTTCCTGGAGGTCAATACCCGCCTCCAGGTGGAGCATCCTGTAACGGAGTTGGTCACGGGGATCGACTTGGTGGCGGAGCAGCTCCGGATAGCCGCTGGGGAGGGGTTGTCCTATCGACAAGATGACATAAGACTGAGTGGTTGGGCACTGGAGTGCCGCATTGCCGCCGAAGACCCATTCAACGACTTCCTGCCCTCTTTGGGGCGGGTCGACTTTGTCAGCGAGCCCAGCGGACCGGGGATCCGCGTCGACAGCGCTCTCTACGCAGGCTGCGAAGTCCCTTACTACTACGACCCGATGGTGGCGAAGGTGGTTACCTGGGGTCGCACCCGTGAAGAGGCAATCGAGCGGATGCGGCGAGCCCTGCGCGAGTTCGTGGTCGTTGGGGTGGAGACGAATATACCCTTCCATCTACAGATACTGGACGACGCCCGTTTTCAGGCGGGGCAGTTGCACACGGGCCTGCTGGAGAATGAGTTCTCGCTGGCGGTTCCTAGCGCTGGTGAGGAGGAGAGGGTGGCGATGCTGGCGGCGGCCCTTCTGGCGCACCGGCGGCGAAACCAGCCAGCCGGGGCGGGCCTCTCCGGAAATGGCGGCGGATGGCAGACGGCCGGTCGAGAGGCGGAGACGCGCGATCGCTTGTGGGTGAGGAGAGGCGCGGGATGGCGACGAAGTACAGGCTGAAGCTGGGCGATCACGACGTAAGCGTTGATATCGAGGAGGACGCCAGCGGCGCCCGTGCCAGGATCGATGGCGCGTGGCATGAGATCAGCCTCGAACGGGTTGGCGATTCCGCTCAGCACTCGCTTATCCTGGACGGCAAACCAACACAGCTTTTCGCTGAGCAGACCTCCCACGGTTACTGCATAGTGATCGGAGGTCGCACTTACGATGTCACAGCGAACCGGGCGGCGAGACCTCGACGTACGGCCCACGGCGAGATCCCGACGATACAGACAGCCGACGGCGAGTGGGTGCTGGCGTCGCCGATGGCAGGGGTCGTGCAGAAGATCGTTGTAGCGCCCAACGACGTTGTCGAGGCGGGCGACGTGCTGCTGGTGATCGAGGGTATGAAGATGCAGAACGAGCTGCGAGCGCGTCACGGGGGTCGGGTCAAAGCGGTATACGCCAGCGTGGGGCAGCAGTTGGAGCAGGGCACCCCCTTGCTGGCGTTAGCATAATGGGGGCGGGCCGACAGCGCATTGCGGTGGTGGTAGGGCCCCGGCATTCGGAAATCCAATGCGATGTAGCCTCAGTCTCTAGCTTCCCAGCAGCTACAGCCAACCTGCACCCGGCGTCGAGAGGGCGGATGCTAGGGCGGCCCATGTCGCCGCCAGTCGAGGGTAGTGCCGGCTCTTCACATAAGACGACGGAAGCCGTATCTTGAGCGAGCGGGCTTGCAGGCGCGTGATGGCGGTATCCGGCTCGCATCGCGTAATGAGTCCAGCGATAGATACGTTATTCTGATCGGATCGTCGATATTGGGGATGGTCTGTTCCTAATCCTCAGCGATGACGTTCTCGAGCGGAATCCCAGTTTGAGGTGGCTAACTGTCTGCCGAAGCTCTCCAAGATAGCGGGAGACATCGTCTTCCGCACCAACCAGCACTCGACGGGATTCGCGCCCTGGCTGTCGCGGCCGTCCTCGCCTATCATGCCGACTTGTCGTGGGCTCGCGGCGGATTCCTCGGCGTCGACGCTTTCTTCGTTCTCAGCGGCTACCTTATCACGAGCCTCCTCCTCGTTGAGTGGCGAGAGCGCGGCAGCATCGCTCTCCTCGCGTTCTGGGCGCGACGAGCGCGACGCCTCCTGCCGGCGCTATTCCTGATGCTAGTCGGGGTTGCTCTGTACGCCGTCTTCTTGGCTGGGCCCTTGGAGCTGGGGAGGATCCGTGACGACGCCCTTGCTACCATTGGCTATGTCGCCAACTGGCGGCCGATATTCGCGGGACAGTCCTACTTCGACCAGTTCTCCATGCCTTCTCCACTGCGCCACACCTGGTCGCTGGCGATCGAGGAGCAGTACTACGTTATCTGGCCGCTGCTGCTCTTGGTCCTGATGCGTCTGCGGAGGCTATCGCTGGGCACTCTCCTTGCGGTAACGCTGGTTCTGCTCGCGGCTTCGGCGCTGCTCATGGGCCTGCTGTTCACGCCAGGCAGCGATCCATCCCGTGTCTACTATGGCACCGACACGCGGGCACAGTCGCTGCTGGTGGGAGCTGCGCTGGCGATGCTGCTCCTGCGGCTCGGGCCGGTGCGCGGCGAATTCACGGGCCAGATGCTCCAGATGGGCGGCCTCCAGTGCGCCTTCGCCCTCGGCTTTCTCTGGAGCATTACGTCCGAGAACAACACACTCCTCTACCGCGGCGGCTTCCTCTTCCTCGCGCTCGCCGTTGCCGTCGTCATCGCCGCTGCCGTGCAGCCCAAAGCCGGCCCCATCGGCAAAGCGCTCTCCCTTCCGCCGCTGCGTGCTCTTGGCCTCATCTCCTATGGCGTCTACCTGTGGCACTGGCCGGTCTATCTCATCCTCACGCCCGGCCGAACCGGCTGGGAAGGTTACGGGCTGTTTGCTGTGCGTGTTCTGGCAACCCTGGCGATTGCCACAGTCTCCTATTTCCTGATCGAGATGCCGATACGTCGCGGCGCTTTGCGGCGGTGGAGGGTGTCATGGACGCTTGCGCCGGCTGCTGCTGCGGGGCTTGCCGTCGCCCTTGTTCTGGTCACCCGGGGAGCGGTCTCCCCAACGGCGGCGCTGTCGCGGGACCCGATGCCTCAGCTTGACAAGACGGCGGAGCCGGCGCCGATACGCGTCATAGCATTAGGCGATTCGATCGGGTTGTCCTTGGAACCAGGGCTAAAGCAGGTGGGACAGAACTTCAATCTCTCCGTATGGAATAGAGCCGCCCCTGGTTGCCCTTCCCTCCCCGATGACCTGGTGATAGACAACGAGGGGAAGCTTTCCAAGAAACAGGCGGATAAATGCAAAGAATGGCACAAGACGTGGGGGCCAGACGTGGGGGCTTTCCAACCCGATGTTGTCGTCATGCTCTTTGGAGGGTGGGACGCCCTCGACCACGTTGTGAACGGCGGTACGCTGGAGGCCGGCACCCCGGAGTGGGGCGCCTATGTGTTGGACGGGCTAAATAAGCAGTTCGACGTGCTCACCTCACAAGGCGCCAGGCTGGTGTTGCTTACTGTTCCCTGCGCTAGGTCGGTGTTGTGGGCGCTTTCGCCTGACGCCGCTGAACGGGAGCAAGATACCTTTAGGCGCGTCGCCGCGCTGAACGGTCTCTACCGGCAGTTCGCGGAGCGGCATCCTGACAAGGTCACTCTAGTAGATCTGAACGGCTTCGCCTGTCCCGAAGGCAAGTTCACAGATCTCGTTATCAATGGCGTCAAGATGCGAGAAGACGGTGTCCATTTCACTGCAAACAGTTCGTATATCGTGGCCCGCTGGCTGGCGCCACAGATTGCTGCCGCTGCGGCTCAGAGTCGCCCTTGAGAGTGCCTGGGGAAGACGTGCTCCGCCGTGGCGCGATGGGCCGTTTTGCATTGCCGACGCAGGGTGGGCCGAGTATACTTGAATGCGGCGCGGGGGTAGCTCAGCGGTAGAGCTCCTGCCTTCCAAGCAGGACGTCGCGGGTTCGAATCCCGTCCCCCGCTCCAGTTTTCCCACCGCACAGGCGACACATGATTGGAAATGGTGAGGCAGGGGCCTATATGAGACCCCTGCCTCTGTTGTCAATGGACTCGTGTCGATTGAGGGCACAGCGGGAGCCGAGCTTTCTCTCCAGCGCTGCCGTGCGCTCACCCCGGTCCGCATGCTGACCTAGGGTTTCGGCGCCATCTCTGACGTCGCCTCTCGCTGTGTGAGCTTCCCTTGCTCGACCAAGACCATCAAAGGATACCGAACCATGACCCGCAGCCATCCTCTATGCACGGGCACCTCGCTCTCGGAAGTAGCCCGCCACCAGAGGACATTCTAGCTGCTACCCTACAAGGCAGTTGACAAACGCTCTGGGCCGATGTATGCTCGCTCCGTCCGCGTCATGATGGTGGGAATGACAGCCTCCGGGAGGCACAGTATGTCGCGATCGCTCTGGCGCTCCATCGGCCTGTTGGGTATCGCCGTCGCTGCTCTCGTGGCGGTAGGCCTGGCCGGCCTGAAGCCGTGGCACGGCGGGTTCGGGCAGCAAGCGTCTGCCCACTTCTTCGACGGCGACGGTGATACGATAAACGACCTGCACGCATCGCTCGACGTCATCCCCTGGAACGGCAGCGGCCCCTGCAATCCAATTGACGGCTACGCCGATGTGTCAGCAGGGACATACGAGGTCGCGGTGTGTCTGGAAAGCGCGCCGGAATCGGTGGCGGCGTTTGAGTTCAGCGTTTCCTACAATGCGGCGCTGAGCTCCTGCACGGACGTGTCATGCCCGTCGGGCGACTGCGTCGATGACAACCCGGACGCCAACACAGGCGCTACGCTGGGCAGCGGCCTCCCTACTGCGCCCGGCCTCGGTGACGGCTGGGACTGCAACATTCTCGACGAGCAGGAGCCGACGTGCCAGAAGGACGGCGGCGCCAAGGCCTGGATGGCGTGCTATAACCTGGGAGGGCCTTTCGTCTCGCCTATGGGTGATGTGGCGTTCCCGCTGGGGGTCGTTACGTTTGGGACTATCGCGGAGGGGACTGATAGCCTCGTTTTGGGCGACGTCCTTCTGGGCGACATGTGGAGCAGGGAACTGGGGAGCTGCAACCCGGTATGGAACATGTCGATGTCCTGCCTCGATGCGGTTGCCGACTTGTGCGAAGGCGACCTTGACTGCGACACGGTCCTTGATGGGGCGGACAACTGCCCGACGGTGTACAACCCCGATCAGGTCAACACCGACGAGCGGCGCTCCAACGGCTCGGAGCTTCCCGGCGACTGGGCCAGCGCCCCGGCCGCAGACGGCCTCGGAGACGCGTGCGACCCCGACGATGACAATGACGCTCTCCCAGATGTCAGCGAGAACGGGCTCGGGTGTCCAAGCCGTATCGTGAGCGACAGCGACGGCGACGGTTATCTGGACGGCTACGAGGTGGCGCAGGGCAAGGACCCGTGCAACCCCGCCAGCCGGCCGGCGTGCACCGGTACGCCTGACAGCGACAGCGACGGTTTCTCGGATTGTCTAGAACACGCCGGGTATGCCACCTGCGCGTTGACGGGGGACACTTTCCCCGGCTACACTACCTGTTCACAGCCAGTGGACAGCGACGGCGATAGCTGCCCGGACTGGGTGGAGATCACCGACGTGAACGGCGACCGTGCCTCCAACATCATAGACGTGCAGTGGGTCTCCAAGCGTGCCTTTGGCATCGTTCCAGCGTCTGACTCGGACAGGGTGTTGGACGTGAACAAGGACGGTGTCGTCAACATCCTCGACATCTGGGTGGAGGCCACGAACTCGACTCTGGTGAAGACGCAGACACCCAATCCCTGTCCACCTGAGGGGTAACCGCCGCACTGTCGAAGTCAAGACTCCGCCAAGGCGACCGGCAACGTACCCCCTTTTCAGACGATAACTGCGGGCTTCTTTTCGCTAGTCCCATCGCCCGTTCCTGGTATGCTCTGCCACAGCGCAAAGAGCGATATGCCTTCCAAGCAGGACGTCGCGGGTTCGAATCCCGTCCCCCGCTCCAATCTTTCCGCCGCACAAGCGACACATGATTGGAAATGGTGAGGCAGGGGCCTATGTGAGACCCCTGCCTCTGTTGTCAACAAATTCTTGTCGCTTGGAGGCTCAGCTAGAGCCCGGCTTTCCCTCCAGCGCCGCCAGCCGGGCGCTGAGATCGGCGTTCCGCTGCTTTCGGGCTCCGGCCACCCTTTAGCTTCACGCTGACCGGCAGCTACCAGTCAGCGGCATAGTCGGCTGCGCCATTATGCGTCAGTCTCATCTGGTCGCTCCCGTTGTCGTCCATCACGTAGATCTCCAGGTTGCCGTCCCGGGAGCTGTTGAACGCGATCTGGGATCCATCCGGTGACCAGGTTGGATGGCGCTCCTGCGCCGGGCGGTTGGTTAGGTTCGCCTGACCGCCGCCGCTGTCGTCCATCACGTAGATCTCGTTGTTGCCGTCGCGGCCGCTCGTGAAGGCGATCTCCGACCCATCCGGTGACCAGGCGGGAAGGGAATCCTCGCCCGCGCTGCCGGTCAGGTTTGTCTGGCCGCTGCCGTTGGTGTTCATCACGTAGACCTCGAAGTTGCCGTCTCGGTCGCTCGTGAAGGCGATCTTGGAGCCGCTGGGCGACCAGGCGGGGTCGGCATCGTACGCTGCGTTGTTGGTGAGCCGCGTCTGCCCGGTCCCGTCTGCGTTCATCACGTAGATCTCGTAGTTTCCATCACGGTTGCTCGTGAAGGCGATCTTGGAGCCGTCGGGTGACCAGGTGGGCTGGCCATCGTCCGCTGCGTCGGTGGTGAGCCGCGTCAGCCCGCCGCCATCGGCGTCAATCACGTAGACCTCGAAGTTGCCGTCCCGGTTGCTGTGGAAGGCGATCTGGCTCCTGTCCGGCGACCAACTGGGGAAGTCATCAAGGGCGGGGTTGTTGGTGAGACGCGTCTGGCCGCCGCCATCGGCGTCCATCACGTAGATCTCGTTGTTGCCGTCTCGGGCGCTGGAGAACACGATCTGCGCCGGCTCCGCGGCGGTGGGCACCAGCGTGAAGCCCTGGATTTCCCAGAAGCTGGACAGATCAGCGCCGGTGGCGTTTGCGTTGTCGTTGTACTGAACAAGGCGTGCCGCCGACTTCGGTTCATAGCCGCTGGCGGTTATCTCGAAGCTCACAGCTCCGGCGGCGGGATTCTTTCCGTTCGCTATGTCGAAGGAGTAGATGCCGTTGGCGTTAGTTGTTGCGGTCTTCGTGTGGCCTTCGGAATCGGTATAGGTGACACTTGCTCCCGCTATAGGTGCGTCCGTGCTGACGTCTTTGACGACGCCCCAAAGGCAGCCGGACAGCAGGAATGCCAGGGCTATGGTACTTAGGACAATCGCGACGACCGGCAGAGGGTGTAGACGTGTCCTTCCTTTGAGCATGGTCCACCTCCTTTGGCCCACATTCTAATCTTCGCCTGATCGGATTACAACCACCTGGTCAAGGCAATGTCGCCCGACTTCTTTACTCCAAAGGCGCTGCCCAAGGGGTCGACGTTGTCTATACCCACGTCCACGTGCGGAAGAACTCGCGCCCCATGGCATAGAGTTCTGGGGGAACTAGGTTGTTCTTCCCCGCCACCTCTGACAGTGGCACCGGTATAATATCCTGACCTTTGACGGCGGCCATGTTTCCCGCCAAGTCGCGGTGGAGGAAGTCCACAGCGGCGGAGCCGACCAGCATGCTCTGGTAGCGGTCGCGGACTGTGGGCGTGCCGCCCCTCTGGACATGACCGAGGACGGTGACTCTTGTCTCGATGCCGGTGCGTCGCTCTATCTCATCGGCGACTCGTTGGGCGATACCCCGGTCGGCGAGCCGGACGTGCCCAAACTGATCGACCAGTGTCGGATCGTCTTCGGGGGCGCTCAACCCGTGGACCTCTGTCCCCTCGGCGATCACCATGACGCCGAAGCGGCGCGTCTTGGCGCGCTGCTCGGCGTGCGCTATCAGTTCATCGATGTGCACGGGAACTTCAGGGATGGCGATGTGATCCGCGCCGCCGGCCATGCCGCCGACGATGGCGAGCCATCCCGCCTCGCGGCCCATCACCTCGACCACCATGATACGCATATGGGAGCGCGCTGTGCCTTGCAGGCGGTCGAGGGCTTCGGCGACGATGTTGGAGGCCGTGTCGAAGCCTATGCAGAAGTCGGTGAGCGCAAGATCGTTGTCGATTGTCTTGGGCACTCCAACGACCTTGAAGCCCTTTTGGAAGAGCGTGGCGCTGACGCCTAGGGTGTCGTCGCCGCCAATGGCGACGAGGCCATCCATGCCGTTACGCGCCAGCGTAGCCAGCGCCTGCTCGAAGCCGCCCTCGATCTTTGCGGGGTTCGTTCGAGAGGTTCCCAGTATCGTCCCGCTCAAGTTGATGATGCCGAGAACGTCCTCCATGACGAGGGGATAGACATCGCCCTCTCCCATGAGGCCTGTCCATCCGCCTCTGATCCCGTAGACTTCGTCTTTCAGAGCCCAGGCGCGCTGGGCCACCCCGCGAATAGCGGCGTTCAGACCGGGACAGTCACCTCCACCTGTAAGTACACCGATACGCAAGCTTACATACCTCCTTCAAACTTTCTTGCCGCTGTATCCTTCCAGCGGCATCGGACTTAGCCGTGATTCTTCACTGGGGCATTACGGCGACCATCGGGTCCCTGAGAGAAGGGTATTCCGGTTAGGGTCGGGGTCGCCACTAAAGAGAGCGAGATTCGCATTATATGATCACCTGATTGAGAGGCGGTGTCAATACATTTCATCAGCCTTAGGAACCCTTGTCGCCTAGCGTGACCCGAACTCCTGCACCCAGAAATAGCCGTAAGGGCTGGCGGCGTTTGAGGCGCAGCCGACTCCTGTCTCAGTGAAGGACGGGTTGAGGATGTTGGCGCGATGGCCGTCGCTGGCAAGCCAGGCTGCTACCGCCTCCTCCGGAGTTGCGTATCCCTCGGCAAGGTTTTCACCAAGCGCTCTCCACGAGGAATAGCCGGCCGCCTCTACTCTTGCGTCGAGCGTGCGGCCATCAGCGGTGTGGCTGAAAACCCCGTGCAGAGCGATGAACTCGGCGAACTGCTGGGCGGCAGCAGTCAGAAGGGGGTCTTCGACCAGCGGAGGGAGGCCGCTGTCGCCCCGCGCCCGGTTGATGAGCGGGATCAGCCGCTGCCCGCAGATGCTCGTAGCCGGTGGTGGGATGACTGACGGCTCGGCGGGGACGGGCGTTGAAGTCGCCGCTGGCAGCATGGCCGTAGGCGGTGCCGGTTCTCCTGAGAGAGAGTCGACGGTCTGGATAGGCACATCCAGCGGTGGCAATGGCTGGGGGATCGGGGATGGCGTGGGTTCCAGCGGCGCGGCTGCCGGTGCAGGTGGCGTTGCTGGCGTCGCCGTAAGGATCATGCGCACCACGGGTGATGCGGTCGGGTGTGCGACGTATGACTGCAGTGTGGGGACTATCTCGCAGAATGGGCTGACCGGCGGTGGCTCGGATGCTGCCGAGAGCGACGGGGGCTGAGCTATAAGCAGCGCTAGAAGAGCCTCTGTGAGTACGAGAGCGCTACGAAAGAAGCGGCGCTGAACCGTTGTCGAGGGCCGAGTGAGTCGCAAGCATCTACCCCCTTTGCCGGTCGTATCGCCGTCAATTGTGCCTTGCGAACACGGCTTGGCGCCCTTCGGGGAAACCCTGAACAGTCCTCAAGGAACCCCTTAAACCCATTGGCCGATGGTCTGGGGACAGAAAAGTCTAAGCTGCGGGGGGTTCCGCAGCCTAGATAGTAAATGTCCGGTGTTGGATGGGCTCTACTTGATGTAGCGAGCGAGAAGTCCGTGCGTGTCGGCGACGCCCAGCTTGTCGAACAGGAACGCGAAGCGGTCCTCGAGTTGCTGGCGGAGGTTGGAGCGAACGTCGTCGGGGAGGCTCCATACCTGACGCTTGAAGGGGCCGATCGCCCGCTTGCGGCTGCTGTATATGAACTGGGCCTCGGTCTGGCCGGACTTCCATTCGCCGCCGTGCTTCTCTTTGAGGTAGTTCTGGATCTCTTGGCGGAGGCTTTCCGGAAACAGAGGACTGTCGTAGATCATGTTTTGGAAGCTGGTGGCCAGGTGGATCTCCGCCGTCTCAACCTCACGGAAGCGGTGGAAGAGTTCGTCCGGCAGCGTTGAGGCGCCGTGCTGGACGGCTCCGCCCATGCCATACTCCTTGCGAGCGAGGCGAGACATCTCCTGCAGCGTGTCGAAGGCGATGGCCACCTTGGCGATTGAACCATCGGGCAGGACCACGCCGCCGTGACTGCTGCCCGTCTGAACGCTGATTTTGCTCGGACCGGGTACGTCGCCGAGGACCTCTTTCAAGCTGTCCATGAAGACGCGCAGCTCTTCCGGCGTGCTGTTCTTGCCGCCTACCTCACCGATCTCCACGCCGACGGATATGCGCACCCCGTCGGGCTCATGCGAGCGGATGAAGCGGATCATCTCGGCGGCGACCTCGAAGTTGGGGCGCTGTTGTTCCTTCACAGTCGGTTGAGTGAGGTCGACCAGGGTGGAGCTGTCGACGTCGATGTTCAGGAAGTCGTGCTGGATCGCGTCCGCTGTCAGGTCGCGGAGAGCCTTGAGTTCCTCGTCAGGGTTCTTGGCATAGCGCGAGGCGTTCACCTGGAAGTGATCGCCCTGGATGAATAGCGGGCCTACGTAACCCGCCTTGATCGCTGCCGCTTCGACATTGGCGGCGTATTCCGCGGGCTGCATCTCGGTGTAGCCGATTTCAGACCGTGCGATCTCGAAGATGACGGGCCCGATGTTGAGGCGCTTCATCGCCCGGAATACCGCCTGTGCCGTGTCATAGGTCAGGATTCGGAGATTGAGGGCGGGGACGCTGAAGCCGGACACTTCGCCACGGCCCATAGCGTCGTACAGCCCCTGGATCGATGCCGGACGGATGCCCAAGAGACGAGCGCTCTCGCGGATCGCCTCTCGCGCCGCTCCGCGCAGCTCGCTGCTATCGGCGAAGACGGCGGTGTTGATAAGGCTGTCGATCCCTACTTGCCGAAGCCTGGCGGCATCAAGCACTTCTTCCACGTGACCGTTCTTGAACTGCAGCACGCTGCTGAGGTCTCGTTGAAGCTCGTCGGCAGACTGATAGATCATGGTTACCATCCTAGCTAGTGATTCTATTTCGGGAATTGTCGGTTATTCCGGTGGTAGGCTCATCCGGAGATGCCCTACATGCCGAGGCCGGCGCGGGTAGAGCTTTCCCCGGGGAGTGGCGCTTCTCTCTCTATGATACGCGTTCGAAGATGCTGGCGATAC
>Ga0315273_10003875_pt1 | contig 18137 bp, 18 predicted proteins | sample YL17G02_0_MG_FD_205753 | JGI IMG/M metagenome (GOLD analysis project Ga0315273, IMG submission 205753) | Sediment microbial communities from Yellowstone Lake, YNP, Wyoming, USA - YL17G02_0 | ecosystem: Environmental > Aquatic > Freshwater > Lake > Sediment | place: USA: Wyoming | collected...
GTGCGTGCGCAGGTGCCGGTCGAGGCGCTCGCGCAGCACCACCGCATCGTCGGCGATGTGATCCTCGGCGACGCGCTGGAAGCCGTGTTCGCGGAGCGCGGCGGCGACGGCGTAGGCGTTGGAGCGTCGGATCTGGTGCGGCGCGATCGGCTCGCCCGGCTCGACCAGTTCGTTGCCGGTGGAGATCACGATGATCGACGGCTGGCCGCTGACCCGCAGCCGCGCCATGCCGGCGGATGCGGCAACTGCGATTTCCGGCGCGTGCAGCACGGTGCCGGTGGCGAGCAGCTGCGCGCCCTGGCGCTGGTCGCTCGCGCGCCGGTGCACGTTCTTCCAGGCCACGGCGAGTGCCGGCGTCTCGAGTTCCGCCACACCCTCGGCGACGCGGATGCGCTCGACGGGTATCACGCAATCGCAGCCCACGGGCAGCACCGCTCCGGTCATGATCTCGATGCAGTGTTCGTCGTCGCGCAGCGTCAGCGGCGGCTCGCCCGCCGCCTGCACCGCCTGGATGCGCAGGCGCCGCCGACCGGCAGCGACCGCGCTTGATGCGAGGGCGATGCCGTCCATGCTGACGCGATCGAAGGGCGGCTGGTCGCGCTCCGCATAGACGTTCTCGCGCAGCACCGCCCCGGCGCATTGCGCGACCGGCAGGGACTCGATCGGCAGGCACACCAGGTGCTCGCCGATGAGGCGGCCGGCTGCGGCGGGATCCAGCTCAGTCAAGGTCTTGGGCCTGTTTTACGGGGGAAACCCCATACTACACCGGAGCGTGTCCGATGGTGCCGTGGGCGGCTTCGTGACACCATAGGCGGCTCAAAAAGCGCCCGTAGCTCAGTTGGATAGAGCACCTGGCTTCGAACCAGGTGGTCGGCGGTTCGAATCCGTCCGGGCGCGCCATAAAAATAGGCATTTCAGCGCGGTTCCCGGAGCGCTCTGACCTAATCTGGAATTCGTGTAGACGCTGTGTAGACGTCACCGGGAATGTTGCCTGTTTAGTTGATATCCCTTCCGCCGGCAGCCTCCTGTTACAAGAGGGTGTCCGATAGTCCAATTTTGACCCGCAATCGCCGTTTTGGTTAGACCGAGTAGGCCGTCCGTTGGCCGCTTGCTCCCGTTCCTAAAGCAATGGAATGAACTTTTGTGGCAGGAGCCGCCTACAACCGCATCGAGCGCTCGCGTGAACGATAATGTGCCAAGCTCAAACATGAGTGCCCGCGGCGCCATGCGGGCGTTAGGGCTCATTCTGGAGACGTCTATGCTCGCTCGTTGCGCGCTTATTGTTTTGCTCTCGGCTGCGACAGCGAGCGCTCTTGCGAAGGAGTGCTGGGCGCTGACTGGTCTCAAGGGCCACATGGCGAACTCCGCGGACAAATACGCGTTTGTACCGGACAAGTTCACTAACCCAATGGTGCTCTGCTTCAACGAGGACGACACGGGATCTGTTTCCGGCGACGATACAAAGTTTCAGCGCTTCGGTACGTCTTCGCTGATTGGTTTCGTAAAGAACGGCGGCATTGAGCTCGTAGAGTCCTACCAAATTGATCGCGTTTCTGGTTCGGTGCTTTTCAGTAAAAGCCGCATTGGAACGGCGACCGTCTTGCCGGGCGCACCTGATGTAGTAGGCGCGTTCGTCGGCAAGGCCACTCGACTTGCTGAATGAGCCCTAACAACTCGCCGGAGCGCAGCCGTGACCGATAGAGTGCCCATGAAAGGTTGTTTGGCCATTTCGATAATCGCTGTTCTGCTTACAGGTTGCGTCCAGACTAGGTCAGAGCGCGCGGATATTGCGAACCGCGCTAAGCAATCTCTGGTCGGCATGTCTAGAAGGGACCTCCTCTCCTGCGCTGGCGTGCCCACGCGGCAGGCCACGGATGGTGCAACGGAATTCCTGACCTACGTGGGCGGTGGCGATTCCGAAGGTGTGGCCGTTATGCCCTCAGGCAGCAGCGTGGCTGTCGCCTCCTCCCACCGACGGTACTGCGAAGCAACTTTCGTAATCGAGAACGGCGCAGTGACCAAAGTAAACTATGCCGGGAGGACTGGCGGCACCTCCACCAAGGGCGAACAGTGCTACTTCATTGTCGAGGACTGCGTTGGAACCAAGTAGGGCTGAAACGGTGTGACCCACTAAATCGGAAAGAGCGGCGGTTCCCTACGTAAAATCGATCTCAAGATCGGTCAAGGCCCGGGGTTGTGGAAGAGGGCCATAGCTGCGATGCCACTTAACCGAGGAGTCCTCAAGCAGGCCCCCCGCCTGCCGCAAATTACCCCAGGAGCTTTCCCCGGTGGCCGGCAGGCGCGTGCTGGATAGCCCGACGGTGACCGCGACCTAAAGACTCGGTTGGCCTGAGCGCTCAATGACCGGTTTCGGGGAGGCCATCCGGCGGCTACCGGCCCGAAGCGGGCATACACCTGATCAGAATGCCCTCCCGATACCCGCCATTCGCCGAGCTGCCTACGTGCCGCTTCACTCGCGCAGAAAATGCCGCGCTTGAACAGGTTCAGACAGCTCAGTGGATCCTCATCTCGGCCCTAAGTTATGCCCCCCGAGACGCCGGTACCGAGCAATCTCCGCTCAGTCCCAGGCGAGGGATGACTTATACTGCCGCGGATCTATAGCCCAACCGCGGCATTCTCCAAATAAGCCTTGGAGACTGGGCGATTTCGAGTTGGTGAAGTGAACAAATCAATCAAAGAAAGAAGAAGCAATGATGCAAACGAAAACATTCCAACTCTTTGCCGCCGCGCTCGTTGGCGCTCTGGCAATAGGCAGCCTCGCCAGCTGCGATCGGCAACAGCCGTCGGGCACAGCGGCGGCAGGAGCACAAAATGTCCTGCCCAGACCCGATCAGGCATTCAAGGGCAAGATTGGCCGTACGGCCAAGGAGTCCACGCCGGACTTCCCCAAGATGGTCGAAGCGCCCAAGGGAGCGCCGAATATTCTCGTCATCCTCACCGATGATGTGGGATTCGGCGCTTCTTCCACGTTCGGCGGACCGATCCCAACGCCGACCATGGATCGCCTCGCAAAGGCGGGCCTGCGCTACAACAACTTCCACACGACGGCGCTTTGCTCGCCCACGCGTGCCGCACTGCTTAGCGGGCGCAACCATCACAGCGCCAACACCGGCGTCATCATGGAATTGGGCACGGGCTTTCCCGGCTACAACTCGCTCATGTCAAAGAGCAACGGAACGTTCGCCGAAGTGTTGAAGCAGAACGGCTACAACACCTCCTGGTATGGCAAGAACCACAACGTTCCGGACTGGATGACGAGCCAGGCAGGGCCGTTCGACCTGTGGCCGACCGGGCTGGGATTTGAATACTTCTACGGCTTCATCGGTGGTGACACGAGCCAGTGGAACCCTGCGCTCTTCGAAGGCACGAAGCCCATCGAGCCGCCACACGACGCGAAGGATTATTTCTTCGACAAGGACATGGCCGATCACACCATTAACTGGATCCGGATGCAGCACGCGACTGCGCCGAACAAACCGTTCCTTGCCTACTACGCAACCGGTACGGCCCATGCTCCGCATCACGCCCCGAAAGAATGGATCGCGAAGTTCAAAGGCAAGTTCGATCAGGGCTGGGACAAGGTGCGCGAGGAAACTCTCGCACGACAGAAGGCACAAGGCGTCATCCCTGCGGATGCGAAGCTGACCGAACGGCCTGCGAGCATTCCTGCCTGGGACAGTTTGAACGCCGACCAGAAGAAAGTTTTCGCCCACATGATGGAAGTCTATGCCGCGGCGCTCTCGCACGCTGACAGCCAGATGGGCCGCATCCTCGACACCATCGAGGCGCAAGGTGAACTGGACAACACGTTGGTCATTTACATCCAGGGTGACAACGGCGCGAGCGCCGAGGGCGGCATGCAGGGCCTGCTCAACGAAATGACCGTGTTCAACGGCATTCCCGAGGACATGAAGGAAGTCATCCGCCGCATGGACCAACTCGGCGGCCCAATGACCTTCAACCACTACCCGGTCGGCTGGGCGCACGCCATGGACACGCCGTTCCAGTGGACGAAACAGATCGCCTCACACTTCGGTGGCACACGCAACGGCATGGTCATCTCCTGGCCGGCGCGCATCAAGGACAAAGGTGGCCTGCGCACGCAGTTCTCTTCGGTCATTGACATCATGCCGACCATTCTCGAGGCCGCCGGTGTGCCCGCGCCCACGAGCATCAACGGCGTCGTGCAGAAACCCATCGAGGGCACGAGCCTGGTCTATTCGTTCGATGACGCGAAAGCGCCGTCGAAGCACACGACGCAGTATTTCGAGATGTTCGGCAACCGCGCCATCTATCATGATGGCTGGGTGGCCGCCACGACGCCAGGGGTTGCTCCGTGGGACTCTGCGGCAGAAGTTCAAGGTCGGTTGCCTGCCGTTCTTGACTACAAGTGGGAACTCTACAAGGTCAGCGAGGACTTCTCCGAAGCGAACGACCTCGCGTCCAGGGAACCGGCCAAGCTCAAGGAGCTGCAGGATCTCTTCTGGACGGAGGCGGAGAAATACCATGTCCTGCCGCTCAACAACAGCCGGATCGACCGCTTCGACGTGAACCTCCGTCCGAGCCTGACCAAAGGCCGCGACGAGTTCACCTACTTCCCCGGCCTGGTGCGCATTCCTGAAGGCGCGGCACCGGATCTGAAGAACAAGTCGTATCAGCTCAAGGCTGAGGTCGTTATTCCCGCGAGCGGAGCGGAAGGCATGCTGCTCACGCATGGCGGACGCTTCTCCGGTTACGGGTTTTACCTGCTCAAAGGCAAGCCGGTGTTCCACTACAACCTCGCTGGCGTTGCGCGCTATAGCGTGGCAAGCAAGCAGGCGCTCTCGCCAGGCGCGCATACCATTCTCTTCGACTTCAAGTATGACGGTGGCGGCCTCGGCAAGGGTGGCAGCGGCACGATCCAGGTGGACGGCAAGACCGTGGCCACCGGCCGCATCGAACGCACTCTCGCATATCGCCTCTCGCTCGACGAAACGCTGGACTGTGGCGAGGACACCGGCACTCCCGTCAGCGAGGACTACCACACGCCATTCAAGTTCACCGGCGAGCTCAAGAAGGTCACGGTTTACCTGAAGCCCGAGTCCCTGACCGCGCAGGATGAGCGAAAACTCGAGGATGGCAAAGCCGCCGCCGCCGCAGCGGAGTAAGGGACTGACCGCTTGACCGCGCCCGTCGCCGCCAGGCGGCGGGCGCGGCAGCCAACAAAAAGGCCAGGAAGCAGCAGAGCAATCGTTGGCTGCAGTCCAAAGCCATTAACCAATTTTTTAAGAACCGCTACTGCACTTCCTCCTGTTAGGCGCTACGCTCCTCATCGCCTATGGCCTGATCGCCAATCCCGGCAGTGGCGGTGTGTCGTCGAAAGTCGTCGTCACCAGAGGGCAGGTTGGGCACCAGGCAGTCACCTATGCGAAGACTTGGCAGCGGCCACCCACCGACGCGGAAATCAAGGGCCTGGTTGACGACTGGGTGCGCGAGGAAATCGCGAAGCGCGAGCCCCCGCGCTTCGTTTGGCCCTGATAATTCCGGAAGGGAGCCTTTCACGGCAGACTGACGCATTCATTAACTGTCCCGATAGCCGTCGTTCGCGACCGGCTGCATGGGGTCAAGGAGAGACGGCGCCGCTACCGGGCCTTCGATTTCCCATAATGGATAGGCCAAGGCGACAGCCTGCCCCTAAGCACGAAGTGCAAGCCACCCAAAGGAACATACCGTGAATGTGCGATTCTCTGCCCTGCTGATGATTGTTGGCTGCATTGGCACTTGCCCAGCATCAACGCCAAAAGCCCCTACGGAGATCGTCCGAGCGCAGCGCGCGGAGTACAACGCCGCGATTGCCGCCCACGATGCCGTACGCCTTCGTACTTTCTTGGTGGATGACTATCATCTCATCCTGGGATCGTCCGGTAACGTTGACAGCGGCGCGGATGCTGCAACTCGCGACTACGCCGAAGACGAGTTCAAGGACCCGACGTTCGTCACCTACCGACGTACGCCAACGTCCATTCTTACGGCCGCGTCCGGGAAGCGGATTGCGGAGAATGGGCGATTTGAAGGCTTGTGGAACAAGCCTGATGGAACGATGCGAAGGACCGGCATCTATCTCGCGATGTGGGTCCCTTCGGCCGGGACCTGGCGCGTGAAATCGGAGGCATTCGTGACATTGGCGTGCACCGGCAGCAAGGCCTGTGACCAGGTGGACTAGACGGGCAATGTGCGCGCCGAAAGCCGTCATTCACCACCGGCGGCAGCGGGTCACTTTTGACCGTTCAGCCCTGACTCCGAATTGAAGGGCGGCGGCGCCAGCCGTGACCATCCCAGCTGGGCCGCCGCCCCTTCCTGGGCCTTACACCTCGGTCTGCTCGGCCATCTCCAGGGCGTCGTCGACCTCAATTCCCAGGTAACGCACGGTGCTTTCCAACTTGCTATGCCCTAGCAACAGCTGGACGGCACGCAGGTTCTTAGTCCTGCGGTAGATCAAGGAGGCCTTTGTGCGGCGCATCGTGTGGGTGCCATAGGCGCCCGCGTCCAGCCCGACCTCGGTCACCCAAGTGCCGACGATTCGGGCGTACTGCCGGGTTGACAGGTGCGGAGAAAGACGCAGGCGGCTCGGGAACAGGTAGTCCTCATTCTTGAGCGCTGCCTGCCGAATCCAGGCCAAGACAGATTTTCGAGTGGGCTCCGTGATCTCAAATTGGACCGGCCGTTGAGTCTTCTGCTGCATGACAATAGCTCGCGCTGCGATCCGTTCGCCGTGGGCGACATCGCGAACCCGCAGCTGCACGAGATCGCAGCCGCGCAGTTTGCTGTCGATGGCCAGATTGAACAGCGCGAGTTCGCGCTTGCGATCGCCCAGCTCCAGACGGACTCGGATGGCCCAGATATCTCTGAGTTTGAGCGGTGATTTTTGCCCAACCAGCTTGCCCTTGTTCCAGGGATCGCCGCGGCCAGATTCTACGGTGGTTGCTAACATGTCGAACTCCTGCTGTTTGAAGGGGAGTTCGGAGGGTGAAAGTCACCCGCAGGAAGGCATACCTACCGGTCGGCAGATCTCAGAATAACTATTTGACACTGCTGATCTTGGGGGCAACCCCGAGCGGGCATCATTGACCCGTTTCTGCCGGTCGTGACCGTCCGCTTACGGAAAGCGCGATTTAGGTCTTTAGCTTTACCGCCGCCTCGAGCGCTTCCCTGAGCTGTTTCCAGTGCGGCGTGTACTTGAGCGCCTCGTCGTACTTGGCGAGCGCCTCCTTGGGATGGACTTGCGTCACCAGTACATCGCCATGCCTTAAGCGGATCGGCTCAGCGCGGGCCACGCTCGTGCGCAGCACTGAGCTCTACTGTCGCGTTGGCCAGGTCACCGTGCTTCGCCAGAGCGACCCTATTCCTGAAGAAGAGCGCAGCGACCCGCTCGCGCCCAAGCACGCGGCCCAACTCCTTTACGGCGAAGAATGGAATCAAGGTGACCAGGACGACCAGGAGATTGGCAAGCACCTCGTATATTCCTTTTCGCACGAAGAACTCGACGAGCGCTGCGGCAAGCCCATCGCCGTGCAGTAATCCCCTGATCGCATACTCGACGACTCGGAGGACCAGGACGAAGACGCTGAAAATCAGGGCCTTGTAGATCGTTGGGACGATCAGCGGCTTGTCCTCGAGCGATCGCCCGAGACGAAAGACGCTGCCGATCATGATGACCTTGCCGAGAATCAGGGCTCCGATCAGCCCCACCCAGTAGTTGGTGTAGGTGATGCTGTATTCGGCAAGCAGGAATCGCCGATACTGCGTGAACGCGGCGAAGACGAGCGTTAGATAGACAACGTTGAACGCGTACTCGATCAGTTCGTGCCGCACCTTCTCCGTCAACTTTGTGGTTTGCACGTCGGGACTCTCCATGATCGAAGGCCCTGCCAAACCACAAGCTTGCTTCTGGAAGGATTAGCGCAAGGGAGCGGATCGCAGCCTTCGCGGGCTATGCGTTCTTGGAGTGCTTCAAGTCACAGATCTTCTTCCACCAGCGCCTTGATACGGCCGGCCTTCACCGCCTTCACCAGTGCCGCGTGGTCGCGAACCGTCTGGTCCGCGTATGCCAGTGAGAACGCACCGATCGCCTGGTCGAATACGTCGCTCTTGCCCAAATACCCACTGATTTTTGCCGCATCGCCGGATTTGGCGTGAGCCCGGGCGAGTACCGTCCCGCAAATCTCCCCGTACAATTTGGCCTGCAATGCGGAAGCTCCCTCCACCGGGGGGGAGAATTTCATGTCGCGCAACTGTCGCCCGAAAAAGTGGTAACCGCGCCGCCCATGCGTCCAGCCCAGGAAGATGTCGCTGGAGGATTGCATCAGCCGCTGTCCCACCACGATCCGCTGTCCTTGATTCTCGTAGATGCTCTTGCCCGCATACGGTGCGAGCACCGAGGGACAGGCCTCCTTGAATTGCAGGAACAGGGGGTGGCCTTCCGGGGAGAAGAACAGGCCGACCAGGCAGCGGGTACCCACGCTGCCGATGCCCACAACCTTTATTGCCCAGTCTTCCAGGCGGTAGCGATCAAACAGCACGCGCACCGAGTCGGGCAACGACAGACGATAGTCTGCCAGCCCTTCGCGGAACCTCTTATCCCCGTCCTTTTCGGCGAGGTGGAAGAGAATCGGTGGCTGGTCCATCAGGCGGCGTCGCCCGCCACTTGCAGTGCTCAGCTTGGGAACGAGATACTCGCCGATGCGCTGGCGGGCCTTTATGGCCATTTCCTCCCGCTTCTTCCTGGTCTTGACATCGGGCGCTCGCTCGATCACGGCCTGCATGTCCATACGTTCGTACCAGACGTCCAGCGGGCTCTTCTTCGAACACTCGCGCATGTGCCTCCGGTAACTGCGGGCGCAGGCAATGGCGGCGTCTCGGGCCTCTGCGTTGGAGCAGCCGTTGGCCCGGGCGGCCACGACAAAGCTCGTGCCCAGGCGTTTGACATCCCATTCCCAGGGCGCAGGCAGGGTCTCATCGAAATCGTTCATGTCGAAGACCAGGTTGCGCTCCGCGGTCGCGAACATGCCGAAATTCACCAGGTGGCAATCCCCGCACGCCTGGACCCGAAGGCCGGTATTGGGAGTCGTCGTGGCCAAGTCATAGGCCATCAGCCCCGCGGAGCCGCGCAGGAAGGCGAAGGGACTGCGAAGCATGCGACCATAGCGGATGGGGACCACTTCGGCCATTCGATCCCGGTTGGACTCTTCCAAAACGTCGATGGGGTCGCGGCGCTTGGACGGCGGCTTCCATGCGGCATTTCGCTCGCGCGGCAATATGCCGCGCAGCGCCTTGCCGGCGGTCAAACGCTCTTTCCGCGAGAGAAAATCCCCGAGTGGCGTTTTGGGCGGTTCGGCTTTGGACGCTTTCCTGCGAGTCGCTTTGACCTTCATTATGGACCTGTCTCTCTTTCTTCGACCGCTGCCTACGGTTTGTAGTTACTCATGCCTGGCCCGGTCATGTCGTATACGTTGAAGAATTCGTCCGGCATGATCGTGGCTACGCCGCTTTCCGGCACCTCGATCAAATCCTTGTCCAGTTTCTTGATCCGGAACTTCCAGCCCGGCGGGAGTTTCTTGAAGTTGCTCGCCCCTGCGGCGACGAACTGTTCGTAGGTATGCTGCGGTTTGATGCCCAGCTGGAACCCCTTCATGATCCAGGTGTGCCCGTCGGCGTCGTCGAGCAGCAACGCGGTGGTGCCCTTGTTCCAACCTATCCCGCTCTTCCGTGCGATGGACATGGGCTTGTAGGGTGCGCTTTCGCTCACGCCGGCGTCCTTATCCATATTCAGCTGGGCGACCCACGGAGCCTTGATGCCGTTGAATTCCCTTACGACTCCAACGTCGATTTCCGCCCAGTCGATCATCCAGAGTTTCGGGCCATTCAAGGACGCGCCCAGGACGCCAAAGTCGCTCTTCATCTTGGCGAAATCGAGGCCTTCGACCAGCGCCTGCGGGGCGGTGTCCTTAGACGCCGGAATGCCCGTGGAACTGAACGTCGTGTTGTAGCAGGCGGCGACCAGCTTGCCGGTTTTCGCCTCGCGGGCCGCGAGGAAGATCTCTATGTAACGGACGTGTTGCAGGTTTTCGAAACGATTGGCCTTGGCGCCGCCGCCGTCGGCAAGTACCTTGGGCTCCGCGGGGGACGTTGCTTGAGCAAACGGCGCTTCCGTGGTCGCCGTCAACATGACGGCTGCCAGCAGCCCACACATCACTACCACTCGCTTCTTGTTCATGACCACACCCCTCCGTCCCAGCGCCTGCCGGCTCAACCCGCAACGGGCGCGCCTGAACGCCTCGCCCTTTCATTGAGGGTATCGCCCTGTCCCCTGACCGCAATACGTATTTGCAGCAAGAACGGGCGTGAGCTCGGCCGCTCGCGCCGCTGGCCGGGCCGGGCAGCCGGACCCGGGTTTCAAGCGATCCGCGATGCGAGCAGGTCGGCGCGGGCCTGGTACGGATGTGGCCTCGTTCCAAGCGGCTGCCCCGCTTATGAGTGGCGGCTTTGGAGAAGTCATTTTGGGCTGCTGAACGTCCGCTTCGGGCCGAACCCGGTCGGTTGGCCTTCCCAATACCGGCCGTTCATCACTGCCACAAGCGTGGCAATCTGGACCATACCGCCCCAGGCGCTGTCTTGAGCCGGGGCTACGCCGAACGTGACATTCTCAGCTAGGCCGGCAAAGATACCCGGGCATGGCTGTCACCACGGGTCCCAAAACCGACCCCCGCCCTGCCGCGAAAGGCCCCGGCGTCATCCCTCGGGGGGCTCACACAGTGCAGGCACGGACTCACCCTGCATCGCCTGGAGTCGCTTGCGTATCGAAAAATCGCGGTCCAGGACGACGGTGAGCGCCTTGTCGTCGTCGTCGTGCTTCGCCGGGCAAGACGCGAACCGCTGGTGCGCCGCCTCCAACTCCTCCAGCGAACGGGCGACAGCTAATCGGCGGCCATCCACACCACGCGGACAGGTGCAATTTCGGGTGCCGACGGCCTGTTCCAGCTTGTCCAGTCGCCGATGCAATTCGCGGGTCACGTCCGCTCCCCCAGTCGAGCCTCAAGTTCAGCAACGCGGGCATGGAGCTCATCGACCTCAATAGCCGTCCGCAGGGCGCCGAGCACGTTGGAGAGGCGCTGGGCCGTCAGTGCATCGGGAAAGCGGCCCTCACGCCGCCTGGCTTCGCGGTACAGCCGTCCGAGTTCGGCCCGGACACGCCTGAGGTTATCCAGCCTGGCGACCCGTAAGGGGCTCACGAGTCCCAAGGCGCGGGCGGGCCTACTGCTTTCGGGGTCAATGTCGGCGTGTCCAGGCATCACAAGTTACCCTAGGGTGTCACTAATTAGCATGGACGGAAAAGGTAGCTGGGGCGCCCGAACCGGCAAAGGTGACGGCAGGTGACGGCTGTGCCCTATCTTTTCTATGGCGCGCGCGTATAGAGTAAAGATACGGATGACCCGTCACCAGCCGTCACCCGAGTGAATATCTGCTCCCAGGCATATCAACTCGATGCCCTCGTATATGCCGCCCGCCTTAGTTCGCTTCCACCCAAATCCGCGGCGCTGCATCTCGTGCGGTAGGTCTTTGCTCGGTATCCAGCGCTCGCCAGCGGATTGTGCAAACTCCTGGTATTGTTTGAATAGTGTCGACGACTTCTCCTGCGCCAGCGCCCTCGGCATGCAGCGTTCAGCGATAAAGCGCCCAAGCGTGTCGGACTCCTCGCGGTACTGGCGAACAGCATCCGCGATGATCGGGGGAGGCTTAAGGCCGATGGCTTGCCAGTCTCGGCATCCCACCAGTGCCCAGTTCAGGATGCCCGGTAGCTCGCCCGAGAGTTTTCGCAATAGATCTCTGTCCTGCTCATGCGGGGGAATCGATACCGTAAAGGGCACCAGACGCAGCCGCCGCCAGATGCCCTCGTCGGTACCACTGATTGCGGGCTTGTGATTGCCCCGAATGACAATTCGATGCGTGGGTGAGAAGTCGAAGAACTCTTTATGTAGGAATCGAGCAGTCAGCGTGTCGCCGCCTGTAAGGTCCTTGAGCTTGGCCTCATCGAACCGGGCGCCCTGCGTGGTCTCGTTCATCAACGCCGCCCGTACGCCTCGTAGACGCGCCACATCGTTTGGAATGCCGCCATGCCGTTTGAGCATGATTAGGTCAGGACTGGCTGCCACGGCGTACTGACCCAGGAGTCGCATCAGCACCTCACAAAATACACTCTTCCCATTCGCGCCCAGCCCGTAGAGGAAATGCAGACACTGTTCTGTCGTGTCTCCCACTAATAGGTAACCCACAAAGCGCCGCAAGTAGGCGTACAACTCGTCATTATGGTCAGTTACGCGCCACATGAATGCATCCCAAAGCTCGCAATCGGCGGTTGGGTCGAAGGTAACGTCCGTCAGATTGCTAATTGAGTGCTCACGCGTATGTGGCAGCAGATTGCCAGTCTTTAGGTCTAGCGTGCCGTTGGCCACGTTCAACAGCCATGGATCCGCATCAAAGTCGGTCAGTTTTACAGGTACGCCGGGCTCTGAGCGTGTCAACCAGATCATGGCTTCGATTGCGACCTTGCTCTGCGCCTTCTTCGCGTGCCGCATTCGTTCGTCGCGGTCTACTGCATTTTTGATTTCATCAAATACCGAAAGTGCCGTCTCTTTGGCCCGGGCCTGAACAGCTAATTCTTTGTCATCAACGGCCCATCGACGACCGTCCCAGGCAAGCCATCCGCGTTCCGGTGTGAATCTCAAGTCCCGGCCATGTTGCTCTGCTAGGCGCTTCGCATTGGCAATGTCACTGTCTGTAATGACAGGCGCATTCGGTGTGATCGGTTCGTCGCCTTCTTTTTGAGAGAAATAGTCGGCAATTTCCGCGATCTCCTTGTGATTTATGGGCGGCTCACAATGCTCGTCATACCACGCGTCCAATGCCGCCTTGAGAATGCTGCCCGTCAGTCCCTTTCGCCGAAGGCTCGCCGCGGCTGATTTCAGGGCATCGTGGCGGGCACCGACGCCGATCTTTTGCACGGTCCGTGCGCCGTTCAACCCAGCCGCCGCTTTCTGCAGTGGCTGGCGCCCCGCCGAGCGCACCAGATCAATCAGCGCCTGAGGGGCGTCCGCAATGTCTTCCGTCGCGGGCCCGGTCTCGCTGGTCCAGTCCACGACAAAACCGCCCGATGCCCGAATGTCTACGCCGTCAGCAATCTTTCCCGCCGAATTGCGTAGCTCAACACCGACCGGAAGCGTGTAGTACAGATGCCTGCCATTCTCGCGGCGCGTTCTCACCGTGTATGTGGGCGGCAATGCATCGCGATGATTGCTCCACCATTGCAATGCAGCCTCGCCGTCCAGGTCCACAACCAGCAGCCGCGAACGCCGACCAGTCTGGATGCCCACATGCGTTGCCGTTGGATACGCTGCAAATAGTTCCTCAATGCCCTGTGCGTTCATGACAGCGGCACCATTTGACCAGCCCTTGACCATAGGCTGCTTAATAGTCTTGCCGGGATGCTTCGGATCGGCGTACACGATGACCGGAAACACGGAAGCGCCCAATTCTTCGGCTATTCTCATGGCGTGAGCCACAAGGTCGCCTGTCACTTTCCGCTCCCTCGCGGTTCAATCATGTGCTGCAGCTGTTGATCTAACCCTTTCAGTCTCTCAGGAGCTGATAGTTTCAAAAGTTCATACGCCACCGCATTAGGTCCAAGCCTTAGTTGCCTAGCAATGTCGTTGGGAGCGACACCAGCCAAGAATAGGCAACACGCTGGCGACATCATCGCCGCGCACCAGTGGCGGCGGCCACTCTTCGTGGATTTGAATTGGCCACGTGGTGTGAAATCTCACCGTTCAACAGCGCCGCGACCTGCCTCACTGGCCATAGAAGTCGGTTCCCAAATTTGAGGGGTCGAATTCCAAAGCACGAACCCTCCATGCAGTAATTCTTGCGGATGGTCTGGGAGGACCGGTTTGCAGCTTTGGCGAATTCCTCGGTCAGGATGTGGTCACGTCCGGCAGCGATCACCGCGAGGGCGGAGGGGAGGGTAGGGGGCAAATATTTGGAAGTCTGCATCGCCGTTCCTCCCGTGAGGTTGACGCTGCGCTGCGGTCATTCGCAGGGCTTCGCGTGGCGGTACTGATTAGATAGCGGATTTAGACGCCCACAAGCAAATCGTGCGGCGATGCCAAATACAGCGAACGCCTATAAAAACAGGTATTTTGTTCGCATACCGGATTGGGCGCCCAGTGAATGCCCAAATATGTTGGGCATTGCCCTAGAATTTCATCCCGGCCAACGCGGACTTTCGGATTGTTTCAGGGCTCGGGACTTTTCCGCCACGGCCGACCACCCCGTCCTTTTTCAGTTTGTCGTGCAACAGATTCGAGATGGTTTCCTTGGTCAATTTTGGTTTGGCCCTGTGAAATTCCTGGGCTGCATCGCGTGCCTTTTGAATCCACGGCATCTCGGCAGGTGGGGAAGGGGGATCCTCTGCCACAGGTGCCGGGGCGTTCTTAACGGCCTTCAGGAGTTCATCAGCCACTGGGACGCGGCCGATGGACTGCAGCCATTTTGTGACCTCGTTAAGTTCAACCCCGTGGTATGCGGGGTCTTCCATACTTAGCGACGCATATTTGAATCGGCTGCCATCCGATCGGGAGCCCCGCAGTAGCAGCAGACGCTTGCCGAATTCCTCTTTGATGCGATTGTTTAGAGAGCCGTGATCATTAGACGAGAAATCCTTCTCTGCCCAAGCCTTCCAGCTGCGCGGGTCGCACCGGATGTTCGTCGGGTCAACGCCGAGCGAAAGCGAGATTGCCTGCCAGGCCTTCATCGTGCGCATCCCTAACCAGAAGTGCCAGTCGATTTTTGAGGCAGTCACAAGCAGCACTCCTTCAAGTGCAGCCTTCGATGAGGGCATCAGGCAGGCGGGCGAAGGGTTCCCGCTTTTCGGCTGGCCGGCCTAGTCTGGTGCGGATAGATTCTACCGGCTGCTGACCAATCGCAGGCGTGGCGGATTCCTGGTTGCCGGCGTCTTTCTCTGCGGTCGCCTTTTGCCGAATTTCACGCCGGCCTGGCTTAGGATCCACGCCTCGTACTTGTTGTGCCAGACAGCGAGCAACTCAAGCGGACGATTGATGTAGTGTTTTTCCGCCGTGGCGTTCGGCGCATGCCCCATCAATTGCGCCACCACCCCACGAGGCATTTCGAGCCATTCAGCAAGACTCGCAAATGTTCTTCGTAGGCCGTGCACTGAGACGTATTTGAGGCCCGCCGCCGACAGCGCGCGCTGGTGAGCCTTTCTCGGCTCCCTGATCCGGCCGCCTGCGGCCCTCGGGCTGCTGAAGACCCAGCGGCTCTTGTTCTCGCGGCGCAGCGTGCTGAGCAATCCGGATAGGTAAGGAGTGAGCGGGATCTTGCGACCTTCTTTAGCCACTTTGTCCTTTACCCAGATGGCATTCCATCGAAAGTCGACATCCTCCCAACGGATGGAAGCGATTTCGTCGCGGCGGGCACCGGTCAAGATCAGCGTTTGCAGGTAGGCACTTATCACCGGGTTGGCTAAAGCACGAACTGAGGTGAACCAAGGTTTAAGGTGTGCTCGTTCAAGGACGTCGAATCGCTTGCTCTTCTTGGCCGGCACTTCGGCCCGCAAATCCTTGTCGTCGATCACCTTGTCGTCGATCACAGACTGGTATTCGGGCCGGGTTGCGCACCACCGCCAAAACGTCCGAAAGAGGGCAAATCCCTCACGCGCAACTCCAGCTCGCCTTGCGCTCTCCTTAACCACCCATTGCGTTAGCACAGGCGCCGTTACGTCCTTCAGGCGCATTTGAAGGATCGGCGTCAGCACACCCGGCGCGGTCAGACCTTTGCCGCCGCCTTTCTTCTTTGGCCGGCCGCCAGGTTGGGAGACAAATCGGTGGCTCTCGATGTACTTCGGCGCCCACCGCTTGGCATGGTGGTCCAGGTAGGCCTGCCAGGCCTCGCTGACCAGGACGGCGTCGCCCTCGATCTTGCGGCGGGCCGCTTCCTCGGCAGCGTCATGCTCCGCCTTGATCTTGCGCGGGTCCAGACCCTGGTCGGTCAGGGTCTTGAGGCGGGTCGCTTCCTTCTGGGCGGCAGAAATGGTCCAGGTGCGCTCATCACCGATGGTGAGCCGCATGGTCCGGTTTCGCATGCGTGTCTCGAAAACATAGGTCTTAGCCCCGGCTGCCGTAACCCGGAGGCCAAGGCCGGGCGTCTTGCCGTCACGAAAGAAGGTCTGCCGTTTCCCCGGCCCGCAGACGAATTTGGCTATCCGCTCCGCCGAGAAATTGGGGGCTTTCAAATGCCTGCTCCCGGTGTAGACGCTGTGTAGACAGATAATATCAACAAATGGGAATACGCGGGAATCTAATGCATAACGCCATATCCCTTTAATTCGCGGTATTGGCTAGAAAACCGACTTTTGTGAATATCGGGGAATCCGACGGAACGTCCAGTTGTCCTCTCTTCGAACCAGGTGGTCGGCGGTTCGAATCCGTCCGGGCGCGCCACTCACATACGGTCTATTCCGCTTACATGGGTAACGAACCGAGCCGTATCCCTGGAACTCGCCGCTCGCAACTACATGAACGCCCGCGCGGGCTACAGACTAGGACCACCGCCTATTCGCGCTGAGGGATCGCCGGTCGGGCGCGTCAGTCAGCCCTCATGAAGCGCCGAGTGTCGGCTTTGTGGAAGCCCAACTGGCGGCTTTCGGCGATAGTGGCCGGATGTGCCACAGATTGGATGTTGCCAGAGTGAGCTGTAGACCTTGGTTCAATATGCAGGGACTTCAAGACCAAGGGTCCAGCAACTTGACCGACGTACCTTTGAAGTCACGCGCATTGCGGGTGGCCAGCATGAAGTTGTGCTCTATCGCGATTGCGGCTATCGCCGCATCCGCGAAATGTATCGGATTGCCCGCCGCATTCGCAGCACTAACCACTTGAGCGTAGGCCGCGGCTGAGCGCTCTCCAAACACGAGGATACGATCGGCAAACAACGAAACAAGTTCGTTATTGAGCACACTCTGTAGTTCCGTGCGGCGTTTGCCTGCAGGTAACGCCAGCACGCCGGCTAACAGTTCGGCCTGGCTGATTGTCGTTAGATAAAGCGTAGCGGGCGCTTGTCGATCCAGCCAATGCAGGACCGCGCCATCGGGGCGAGGCTTCAACGGTTCGGACACCACATTGGTATCCAGAACAATCATGACTCAAAACTCGCCGTTCTCGCTGGGCTGCGCTTGCGACCGCGTGCAAGGTCAACGCCGCCAACGCGCTTGCCTAGAGCAGCAAGCGCGGTGCCGAGACCCATGGGCGACCGCACTGCAGCGTTCAAAATCTCACGCACTTCCGCTTCGGTACTGCGCCCGGAGTTTGCCGCACGTGCCTTGAGTGCACGAGCGGTTTCTTCCGGTAGGTTTCTCACCGTAATGGCTGCCACTGATGTCACTCCACGATTATGATGGCGCAGTGATATCACAACTTCTGGATGATGGCAACCTGTATATTCTGCAGCAAGCGTCTCGCATCCCACCACCGCTTATGCAAATTGAATGACGGCCATACGGTGTGATGCCGAAAGTTCCGACTTCCTAGTTTTGAAATATGATCGGGCCTGAGGAAAAGGCCAGGTGGTTGCGGGAGTTTGCGGGAGTTGGTGATGCTTTGTTGTGCTCAGTGGTGACAATTGCAACGATGTCCCGGCAGTAGTGGTTTCGTAAGTCTCTGATCTGGCTACGAAGAAAATTTCATCCAATCTACTAGTCGATCGTTCCAGACAGCTTCGAACCAGGGGGTCATCAGTTCGAATCTGGTCGGGCGCGCCAGCTAGTTCAGGGCGTACAGGTTGCCGTCCATGCTCGCTACGTAGAGCACGCCGTGGTCGACCACCGGGGACGACACGATGGCGCCGACGGATATGAAGCGGTACAAATCGAGGTACATGTCCTGGAAGTCGCCAAAGATCGGCGTGAACGCGTCCTGATTCAGGCTGCCATCCGGATTGAGTATCTTCAGGCGATCGAGCCGGGATGCTTCAGTCTGGAATGTCCAGCGCAACGTGCCGGCCCTGGCGTCGAT
>Ga0315273_10003876_pt1 | contig 18137 bp, 15 predicted proteins | sample YL17G02_0_MG_FD_205753 | JGI IMG/M metagenome (GOLD analysis project Ga0315273, IMG submission 205753) | Sediment microbial communities from Yellowstone Lake, YNP, Wyoming, USA - YL17G02_0 | ecosystem: Environmental > Aquatic > Freshwater > Lake > Sediment | place: USA: Wyoming | collected...
GACCGTGACGGTCCTGGGGCGGAAGTACCCTGTGGGCAAGAGCAGTGAGAAGGTCACGCTGGTAACCACGCTCGCCACCGTCAAGGCCGAGCTCGGGAACCTGGCCAGCCTCACGCCGGTCGCGCGTTCTGCCGCGCCGGCGGCCGGCCGCATCGACGCCGCCATCCGGCGCGCCGACTCGCAAGAGGATGTCTGCAAGACGACCGGGGCCGTCTTCGTCAACTACCCGACGCGCGGCTGGACCGGCACCTACCTGGTGTCGCAGTGGCCCTTCCAGTGGTGGCGATCGGAGACGATCACGGTGCAGCGAGAGGACGACCAGGCGAGGATCGACATTGCGCTCGACAAGCTCCGGCGCATCGACATCGTCGGCGCCCGCTACGACCGCAAGTTGCTGCTGCAGTCCATCGCCGGCAGCGAGATGCGGGTGACGCACGTCGCGACCGGCCTGAACGAGACCTCGCGCCACGGGCCGTCGGAGTGGGAGCGGGACAAGGAGGGCGTCGTGCTCACCCTGTCGGCGGATGCGTACCTGTTCGTGCCGTTCAGCGGCATCACCGCAGTGTCGTTCACCCGGCCGCCGGCGACCGGCGCGGTGAAGCGATAGAGGGTCGGCCGCCCGGTTGCGTCAGGGCACTTCCCGCACCGTGGTTGCGGCCGGTCAGGGCTTTCGCCGGCGACGCGCCAGGGCACCCGCCCGCGCCGCCTCTTTCTTGAGCAGCGGGTTCTCCGGGAACTCGCGGGACAGCTCCACCAGCAGTTTCTCGGCTTCCTCCGCCTTCCCTTCACGGATCGAAATGACCGCCAGCAGGATACGCGCGAACGGCCCGTAGTAGCGGCCGTGGTGCGCCACCAACTTGAGCTGCTCGATCCCCAGTCGCTTGTTCCCTTCGACCCTGTCGTACCGGACGAACCACCGGACGAAGAACGGCAGACTCCCCACGACGTACTCCATGGTGCCGCAGGTGTAGTACGCGTCGTAGAACGGCGGGTCGAAGGCCAGCAGCTTGTCCGCGTACTTCTTGGTTTCTCGCGCCAGCCCCACCGACCGCCAGTGTCGTCCCTCGACGAGGCCCGTGTAGTCGGTCACGACGCTGGCCGACATGCACAGGGCGAACAGGGCGTTCTGATCCCTGGGGCTGGTGGCCAGACGCGCGCCGGCCAGCCGTCTGGCTTCTCCGATCGCGTTGAACAGCCGGGTCCTGAGCGACGGGTCGGGCGTGAGCGGCCGCGCGCCGATGACGGTGTCGTCGTTCATGAAGAACTTGAACTCGAGGATCCTCAGCCGGTCGAGCTCCGTGAACAGGTAGGCCGCGGCGCGAACCGAGAAGGTGAGCGGGTTGCCGGGATCCGAACGAGCGCTGTCGTCGAGAGCGGCGTGTGCGCCGGCGAAATCGAAGTTGTAGAGGCGCACGAACGCGCGATCGACAGGCGTCGCCACCGGCGCCACTGCGGGCGCCTGCCCCGACAGGATCGCCGCGAGCACGAGGGCAACGGGCACATCCAGCATGGGCTGCACGCGTTCAGCAGGACGAGGTGTCCACCCCGGCGTCGATGTACTTCTCCCGGAACGAGGAGCACTGCATCCCACATTCGTGGCGGTGACCACGGTACGCCGGATGGGACGTGAGCCGCGTCCAGAGGTCAGCCACCGATGACTGGCGGACGCTGCCGATCGAGAGGGGCGTGAAGTCGCACGGACGAACATCGCCGGTCGCCGTCACGTGAAACTGGTAGTGCCCGGCCAGGCAGCCGATGAACCTGGCAAACCCGGACCGGCTGTTCGTCCAGGACTGCGTCACGACGTGCATGCGGCCCCGGTATGCCGCCCGCAGCTCCAGGCCTTCGCGAATCAGGCGCTCCCGGTTCTCCGGCGTCAGCACCAGCGCGGTCTGGTTCCGCAGCCGTCCGGTGGGGATGGCGTCGAAGACCGTCAGTTCGCACGCGCCCCAGGACACCCCAAGGTCGGCGAGGCGTCGGAGCGTTCCGCTTCGGACGAACTCGTTCGTGGCGTAGGTTGACAGCCCCACGAACAGGCCCGCGTCCCTGGCCGCGGCAGCCCCGTCCCTCACCGCCTCGTAGCAGCCCGCCCAACCGCGCAGCCGGTCGTGCTCCTCCGGATCCGGGGAATCCAGGCTGATCTGCACACCCCACAGGCCGGCGTCCTTCAGCTGGCGGGCACGCGCCGCGGTCAATCCGATCCCGTTGGTGAACACGAGCGAGACCGCCTTGTCCGAAGGGACCATGGCGACGATGGCATCGAGGTCGGGACGAAGGAGCGGCTCGCCGCCAGTGAAGGTGACGTTGGTGACGCCCAGTTCCACGCTCTGTTCGATCACGCGCCGCAGCTCGTCCTGTGACAACAGGGGGCCCGACCGGCGGCCGTCGATGGCGCTGCAGTGCGCGCACCGGCACTGGCACTGGTCAGTCACGCCGATCGTCACGGCCAGCGGAATCCGGGTTCCAAACAGCCACCGCCGGACGAAATCCTCGGTGTGGCGCGCGTGCATCCGGCTGGGAATCGGAGGAACGTACAGGGTGTAGACGTAGGAGCCGTTGGCCGAGCCCACGGGGCCGATGTAGTTGTAGACGTCGAAGAACCGGGAAAAGGCCCAGCGAAACAGCGGAGCGAACATCCCGCGTGCCCGGACGACCAGCCGACCGTCGCGGCCTTCGACGTCCAGCCTCAATCGCTTGAGCAGCCTGAGGTTTGGGAACTCGTATCGCATCGGGGCCGCAGAAGAGGCCTGATGATAGTCGCAGGGCGCGCCGGAGTCAAAACGGGCCGCACGCTGCCAACCATGTTGATAGAATCCGCGGGAACAGCCATGAAGCCCGTGGTGCGAATCGTCGATCAGCGCGCGTACGAGCCGGAGGAGATCCGGTCACGCGTGCGGAGACTCCTGGAGGCGGATGACTTGCGGGTGCGGCGCAAGAGCGTGTTCCTGAAGCCGAGCTTCGTCTACCCGGCCCGCCCGCCCCTGAACCGCGGCGTGAACACGCAGCCGGAGTTCGTCGGCGGCGTCGTGCAGGCCCTCAGGGACCTTGGAGCGTCCGACGTCTGGGTGGGCGAAGACTGCCTGGGCGGGTCCTCGGCGGTAGCCTTCCACGCGATGGGCGTGCTGCCCTGGCTCAAGGGAGCGGCGACGCCCCTGTTCCTGGATCGCGAGCGGCGCGTGGACGTGTCGGTCCCCGATCCCTTCGTCGAGGGACGTTTCCGCCTGCCGGCGTCGTTGCTGAACGCGGATCTCTTCATTTCCCTGCCCAAGCTCAAAGTCAACATGCACTCCGGGCTGACACTCTCAGCCAAGAACCACATGGGGCTGCTGATTCGCTCCGACCGGCTGACGCATCACGACTTCCGCCTCCACCAGAAGATCGCCGACCTCTACCGGGCCCGCGTGCCCGACTACGTGCTGGCCGATGCGATCGTGAGCGGCGAGGGACAGGGTCCGATGCACGCCAGGCCCGTCGAGACCGGCGTCATCGTGGCCGGCCGCACCGGGGTTGCCGTCGACGCCGTGTCGTGCCGGCTGATGGGACTGGAGCCCGGGGCCGTCCCGCACCTCGTCCACCTGCACGAGCGAGGCTGCGGCCCAATCGCGCGGGCGGACATCGAGATTGACGGCGAAGGCCTGCTCGGCGAACGAGCCCGGAGGTTCCAGCCGCCCCGCACCGGGTTCAGCGACTGTCCCCCGACGATGCGGTTTTTCGTTGGTGCCCGGAGGGCGTGCCCGGAAGGATGTCTCGGCATGATCCGCGGCACGGTCGACCACTGGGCGAGGTGCAACCACTGGCGCCCGATTCGCGACGTGAGCTTCATCGTTGGCGAACCCCACGCCGAGCAACCCGGAGGTCTGCCGAAGAACCGGACATTCGTGGTCGGCGACTGCGCCGCCGCCTGGCGTGACCTGGGGACGTTCCTGCCTGGCTGTCCGGTCCCGCCGCTGTCGCTGCTGCTTGCGCTGGCACGAAAGGGCATCATGAGCCCTCTCCAGACGCGCGCCAGCGACGTCGTCATCGGCCAGTTGCGGTCGCTGCTGCCAGGGTGGGGCGGCCGTACGCGCAGACGCTGAGCAGCGGGAGCCCCAGGGCCCGCCAAATCCGAGGCTCATCGACGCCCGGCCCCGGTAGGGCAAGGCTTCAGCCTTGCCGAGACACCGGCGGCTCGTACCGGGGCCGGAGCCCGTCCCATCTCTGTCGGCGACTCGAGTGAACGCTGGGCCTACGGCACTTCCAGCACGAGCTTGCCGACGCTCTCGCCGGTTTTCATCCACTGCAGCGCCGCCGGCGCGTCGGCGAACGGGTACGTCCGGCCGACCAGGGGCGGATCCGGGAGCGCGGCCGACACGCGGTCGTAGAGCGCGCCGAGGCGATCGACGCGGTCCCACAGCCAGATCAGGTTGAACGCCGCCACGCTGCGGTTCGACGAGATCATGCGCATCGGGTCGAGGCGCGGCCGGCGCAGGTAGCGCGGCAGGAGCCGCAGGCGGCTGGTGCGCCTGCCGGCGGGCATCATGTCCGAGGCGCCGAAGATCACCATGCGCCCTTCCGGCCGCAGGCGCTTGTAGGCGGGGAGGAAGTACGGGCCCGCGATGCCGTCCAGCACGATGTCGAGCCCGTCGAGGCCGAGCGCCTTCAGCGTGGCGTCCAGTTGCTCGCCGAAGCGGTGCCGATCGCGGGCGATGATCTGCTCCGTCGTGAGATGCCCGTGTTCGACGAGCAGGGCGCGCTTGGCTTCGCTGCCGATCGTGGCGACCGCGCGGCCGCCGCAGGCGCGCAGCAGGGCCAGGGCGTTGAGGCCGACGCCACCGGCCCCCGAGTGTACGAGCACGGCTTCGCCCGGCTGGATCCGGGCGAGATCGTGCAGGGCGTACCACGCGGTGATGGCCTGGACCGGGAAAGCCGCGCCCTCGGTGAACGACCAGGTGTCGGGCAGCCGCCGGACGTAGTGGGCGTCGGCGTTGACGGAGGTGGCGTACGCGCCGAAGCGCGTGAGGACAGACACGCGGTCGCCGGGGCGGAACGCCGGGGCGCTCCCGTCTGGCGAGGCGTCACCCACCGCCTCCACGACGCCCGCCAGTTCCAGACCCGGCACGAACGGCCCCGACGGCGTCGCCGAGTACAACCCCAGGCAGGCGAAGACGTCGGCAAGGTTGAGGCCGATGGCGCGCGTCGCGATGCGCACCTGGCCGGGCCCCGGCGCCGGCAGCCTCTCCCGCTCCTTGCACAGCCCGCCGAGCGATCCCGTGCGGGCGACCTTCCAGACCTCGCGTGTGTCGGTCATGATGCTCCCATACCATATCTGGATCGAGACTCGGCGCGGCGAGGGCGGCGGCCACGCGTGCGGACCTGCGAGCCCGGCCCGCCCTGAACGTTGTCCTGTGGGCGTGGTGCGGCCAGATCAGCACCGCGACGCCCTCCGACATCGACAACTGCCTCTCGCTCATGAGCGGCCTGGAGGCCGAGTTCCCGACGGTCCGGTTCGTCTGGGCCATCGACTGGCAGAACAGCCACACGGTCGGTGCCGACCGACGTTGCCTGACCACCCCAGGACCCGCAAGGCCTCGCGCCGGCGCCTTGCGGCCTACTTGACGAGCAGCAGTGTCGTCTGATGGCCGTCGATGAACTGGCAGCCGTTCTTCTCCGTGTAGATCGCGTCTTCCTCGTATCCGATGCCCACCTCCTGACCGTCCCATTCGGGAACGGCCGTGCGGCAGCTGAACTCGATCGAGTAGGCGGTGTCGGGGAACAGCGGATAGTCCCACTTGTCGATGTTCACCTCGTCGATGGTCTTCGGATCGCGGGCGTCTGGCGTGCATCCGGCCGCGTGGCCGTTGAAGCCGATCGGATGCGTGTAGATCGAAAGCGACAAGCCCGCGGCTCGGCCCCTGGCCATGGCCGCCGTGACGATCTCCCGTCCGGTTCGTCCCGTCTTGAACTCGGCCATCAGGATCTCGGCCACCCGATTCGCGTTGGCGAGCGCTGTCTTCAATCCGGCGGGGGCGTCGGTCTCGCCGGGCCTGAGCACGTAGGCGTGCCACTGCATGTCGGTCGACAACCCGAGGTACCGAATCCCGACGTCGCAGTGGAGCAGATCCCCCGGCCGGATGACGCCGCCTTCGCCGTGTAACGCCACGTCCTTCCGGGAACGAATGATGTCGATCGACGGCTGGAACCAGCTCTCCATGCCCAGGGATGCGACCCTCTGCCGGATCCACCAGACGACGTCGTCCTCGGTCGTGCGGCCGGGAACGACGACCGCAGACGAGAAGAACTCGGTGATGTGGGCGTGGGCGAGCGCGCAGATGTCGCGATAGGTGTCCATCTCGCCGGCGGTGCGGGTCTCGAGCCATCCGACGCTGAGATCCTCCGCCGAGACCAGACGCTTGGACAGGTCGGGACCCAGGGCGCGTTCGAGTCTGTCGCGGAGGGCCACCGTCATGCCGTCGGCCAGCGGCCACTTCTCCGAGACGTTGATGCCGATCTTCCGGGGATTCGCCTGACGGATGTAGTCGGCCAGCGTCTCGAACTGGGTCTTCACGCGCGGCTTCCAGATGTTCCTGTAGCCGCCCGAGACGCCATGCGGCGCGCTCACGAGCCGTTCGACACCCGCCCCCGGTCCTCGATCGTGGAAGATCAGGGCCACCGTGCCCGACGAGTAGAGCGCGGGACGCGGCACGAGCGTGAAGTACAACGGGTCTTCGTTGTACTCGCGGTTGAGAATGACCCACATGTCGATGCCCGTCCGGCGCATGAGAGCGGGCAGCACCGTTTCCAGCCGCGTCTGCATCCAGGCGTTGATCTGATCGGCCTGCTGCCGCAGTGTCAGGACCTTCAGGCCGGGCGGGGGAGTCTGCCCGACTGGCGCACAGACAGGGCGCGGGGCCACACCCAGCATCAACAACCCGACCACGATCAGCATCGATGTCTTCCGTGTCATACATCCTCCGGCCGAGGGCTACCGACTCGCCACGCGGCCCCGGCGTCGTGGCGAGTCCATCAACGCGACGTCGCTACGGTCGGATCGGATCGGCGGACCGTGATCGATTCAAGGCCCTCATGAACGACCCTGACGTCAGGTTGGCCATGTCTTCGAGGCTGTACCCGGCCTTGAGCATGTCAGCCATCACCGTCATCATCTGTTCCTTGCCGGCTGGCAGCCAGAGGGAGTTGTCGGCGACAATCGCCAGGTACTGCGCGCCGATCGCCTTCTTCGCCGCATCGAGTCGTGTGAAGTAGGCGGACGCGTTCTCGTCGTTTCCCAGAATCAATCCAATCGTCGATGCGGAGCTCTTCACGAGGCCGAGGATGTCGCTCTCCGGAACAGAGCTGGTCTGCAGGATGACGGGCTTCTTCGTGGCCGAGAGCAGCGCCCTGGCCTGGGCCGGATTGAGCCCTTTCGCAACGACGAGCAGGTTCGCCTTGCCCAGCGCGTCGATGATGGCCTGCCCCTCGATGGTCAGGCCTTTCTCGCCGAAGAGGACTCCCGGTTGCGTCAACGAGACGAACGCGACCCCTTGCCGCGAAAACACGTCCGCAAACCGCAGATCGGTCCGAAGCGCGGCAAGCCCCTGCAGACCGAGCAGCACGGTTGTTTTCGACGGTCCACGGGGACCCATCATCGGGGCCCCGGCCGGCGCCGCACTCCCGTAGAGCGCGAGGCCGGCGGTCCGTCCCACGTTCTCCTTGCCGGCCAGCAACTTTTTCATCACGTCGATTCGCAGCGCGTCGCCGGACAGACCGGGCTTCTCGCCAAGCGTTGCGAGCTGGACATCGACCTCGGGATCCTGAACGTCCTTGTGCGCCAGGATGACGGCATCGAGTGTCTGCGCCTGATGGTTCACCACGGTCTCGAACCGCCAGAAGAAGGCCTCCTTCCGCCGCGGGACTATGGGAATGCGTGGGTCGGTGCTCAGCACCTCGAGGGCGGCCACGACGAAGTCGCCGGACTTCTTCAGGATCTCGGGCTTGATGAGATCGATGACGTCGCCCACGCGGTTGGTCTTGAAATGGGGACCGTCGGTGCTGACCATGAAGGCCGGCACGCCGTTGTAGAGGAAGTGCGTGTGATCCGACCCTCCCGGCCCTCCGCGGCCGGGAATCGTGTTCTCGAGGATTTCCTTGGGAAGGCTGGCTTTCAGGATCTGCCACGTCTCGGGCGCATAGTACGCGCCGCTTGCGCCCACCTTCCCGGTTCCGTGCCCTTCCATGTCCAGGTTGATGTTGGCGACCGTCTTCTCGAGGGGATAGAGCGGATGCTCGGTGTAGTACTTCGAGCCCAGAAGCCCCTCTTCTTCAGCACCCCACGCCGCGAAGATGACCGTCCTCCTGGGCCTGAACTGGTTGAGCTTCATCACGCGAGCCGCTTCCAGGACCACTGCGGTTCCCGATGCGTTGTCGTCCGCGCCGTTGAGGACGTCGCCGGTCATGTCGAGGCCAAGGTGATCCATGTGTGCGCCGACGATCACGTATTCGTTCCTAAGCGTCTCATCGGTCCCGGTGATCCTGGCCAGGACATTCTCGGTCATTCGCTTCTCGTCGAAGCTCACCTTGATGTTGAGCAGCGACTGCACACCGAGGTCGTACGACTGGGGCTTGCCGGTCAGTTCAATCTGCTGGAAGAAGAAGCGGGGATCGGCTCGTTGCCACTTGAAGATGAAATCGACGACCTTGCTTTCGACGGACAAGACGACGAAGTCGGGCTTGTAGATGTCCTTCGTGAGACCGCCGCGGAAGAACGCGCCCGCCGCCTGCGCGTCGCTGCGGAACGTCAGGACCCCGCGTGCCCCGTGCTCCCGCGCGGCCTTGATGCGGTTCTGCAGTTGCGCGTCTTCCGAGAGTTGTTCGCCGAAGCGACGCGGAGTTTCCACCGCAAACAGCACGAGTTTGTCTTTCACATCGATGCCGGCGTACTCGTCGTAGCCCTTGCGCGGCGCCGAAATCCCATACCCGACGAAGACGAGGCCGGTCCCGCATGTGCCCGATCCCGAATACCGGTACTGACGCCAGTCCTCACCGTAGACGAATTCCCGGTGCGTGTTGTGCGCGACCAGACCGAGCGTCGCGCCGCGTTCGACCTCGTAGTACTCGTACGGGAACTCCTGGAAGAAGCTGCCCCTGGTGCCGGCCGGTTCGAGCCCCCATTCCCGGAGCCTGGATGCCACGTATTCCGCACCCATGCGCCCGCCGGGTTCACCGCTCTTGCGTCCCAGCATCGCGTCGGAGGACAGCGCCTTGACGTAGTCGAAGGCCGCACGGCCGTCAAAGACGGCTTTGGAGCCCTGGGACAGCAAAGGCGCCACACAGATCATGGCGCCGAGCACGCAGACGACGATGAGTCTCCGAATCATGATGGCCTCTTTCTGGAACCGTGGCGGCGAACCCGCATACCCTGGATGTCGCCGGCACGGCATGGGGGCCGGTGACGCTCGCACGGACAGGGGGCCGCCCGGCATCCGGAGGATGTCGGCCGGCGAACAGCACGGACATGATACACATGTCGGGCGTGTGTGCACCCGAACAACTGGTGCCACCGGCCATCCCCCCGCGAGCGCGTGTCCTGAGCCCGCCGTGCGACGAGGCGCCGGGCCTGGTCCAGGAGTTCGCTTCCTTTGACGAGGAAGCGCCGCTGCCAGGGCAAGGCTTCAGCCTTGCCGGGCGGCGCCGGGAGAGCGTGCTTCAGCATTCACGATTCCGGCCCTGGAAGATGCCTGGTGGTAACATCTCCACCACTCGCAGTCCCGGCGGGCGGGCCGCGACGATCCGGAGGTGTGCGGTGCGCATGAGACATCTTCCCGTGGTGTCGGTGCTCGTTCTCGTCTTCCTGGCTGCGGCCACGGTGCCTGCCCGGGCGCAGGAAGCGCGGCGCCGTTTCGAGATGATGCGGCGCATCCGCCTCGACAAGTTCGAACTGGTGCTGCCGCAGGCGATGCGCGAGAACGCCATCGACATGTGGATCGTGGCGATGAAGCAGAACCACCCGGACCCCCTGTGGGAAGACCTGGGCGGCGGGTTCATCGGCGCCACGGGCTACTTCGTGTTCACGGATCGCGGCGATCGCATCGAGAAAACCGTGTTCGACATCGACGGGATTGGCTTCGAGGGCGCCGGCGGCTACGACCTCGTGAATCCCCGCGTCGACCTGAAGATCTTCGTCCGCGAGCGCGACCCGAAACGGATCGGCGTCAACATGTCCGAGGAGATCGGCGCCGCCGACGGCCTGACCCACTCGCACTACCAGTTGCTCGTGAAGACGCTCGGCGAGCCCTACGCGTCGCGGTTCGTGTCGGCCGAGAAGCTGGTGTCCGACTTTCGGTCGCGCCGCGTGGCCACCGAGATCATCGCCTTCGGCGAGGCGGCCCGGCACGCCCGCGAGCTGGCCGAGCGGGCGCTCTCGAACGAGATTATCACGCCCGGCAAGACGACGCTCGAAGACGTGGCGTGGTGGATGCAGGACCGCCTGCTCGAACGCGGCCTCGGCACCTCGTTCGGGATGCCGTCGGTCTACTGGTCCGGCCCCGAGGGCATCATCGCCACCTCCGATGACACGATCATCCGCCCGGGCATGCTCCTCCACGTCGACTGGGGCGTGTGCCTGATGAACTTCTGCACGGACATGAAGCGCACGGCCTACGTCCTCAAGGCCGACGAATCGAAGCCGCCGGCGGGGATCCAGCGTGCATGGGACCAGGCGCTCAAGGTGCGCGAGGTGATTCGCCGCACCATCAAACCCGGCGGGCGCGCCATCGACATGCTCGACGCGCTGAACCGGAACGTGACGGCGGCGGGTTTCAGCATCATGAAGGAGTTCAACAAACCTTCGGCCGCGCCCGCCACCGAAGTGGTCATCGGCTGCCATTCGACGGGCAACACCGGGCACGGCTCGGGGCCGTCGATGGCCACCTGGCAGGCGCGGCAGAGCACGTTCACGCTGCAGCCGTCCAACATGATCGCCTTCGAGTTCTTCGCCTGGACGCCCGCGCCCGAGTGGGGCGGCAAGAAGGTCCGCATTCCCCTCGAAGACGATGCCATCGTCACCGAGCGTGGGGTGGAGTGGCTGGCGCCGGTGAACGAGCGGATTCGGGTGATCAAGTAGCTGGAAAGGGGCCGCGTCGACGACGATGGGCGACGACCCCTGCACGCGAGGGAACCGCGATGAGAACGTCATCTGTCGTCGTCGGCCTCGTCGTGGCCGTGGTCCTCGTTGCGACGCCTGCCGCGCAGCAGACGCCCCAGCCGGCCCCGCCACAGAAACCGGTCGCCCGGTTCGAGACGCGCGTCGACCTCGTGACGGTGGACGTCTCGGTCCTCGACGGCGATCGGCGGCCCGTCCGCGGCCTCACCGCCGCCGATTTCACGATCCTCGAGAACGGCAAGCCCCAGGAGATCCAGGCCTTCAGCGCGGTCGACCTGCCCGACGTCGAGGTCGCCTCCGCCCCCTGGATCCGCGACGTGGCGCCCGACGTCACCAGGAACGACGACCTGGCCGATCGGCGCATCGTCGCGATCGTGCTGGACGATGCGTTGCCGATGAGTGTCGGGGGCTTAACCGGCAACCTGATCACCTACGTCAAGAAGATGGCCAGCGAGGTGGTGAACCAGCTCGGGCCGCGCGATCTGGCTGCCGTGATCTTCCCGCTCCAGAAGAGCAACGGCCAGGATTTCACCAGCGACCGCGCGCGACTCCTGAAGGCGATCAATCGCTACACCGGCAACCTGGCCGACCGGGCGATGGAGCATCTCGGCATCATGGACGCGCCCGGCATCATCGCCACGCGCCGTGAGTTCCTGTACCGGTCGCTGCTGAGCACCGTCCGAATGCTGACCGAGAACCTCACGGAGTTGCCCCAGCGCCGGAAGGCGCTGATCCTGGTCAGCGAGGGGATCCCGCTCGACATCGAGGAGATGTTCCCCCAGATCGCGCTGTCCTCCGGCTCGGGCGCCGTGTCGCAGCCCGCGCTCGTGTCCGAACTGCACGACACGTTCGTCGCCGCGCAGCGCGCCAACGTGAGCATCTACCCGATCGATCCCGGCGGCCTCCGTGTCACGCAGTCGATCACGGTGGATTTCCTGAAGGGCCTCGCCACGGCCACTGGCGGTTACGCGGTGGTGGACACCAACGACACGGCGACGGGCATCCGGCAGATCTTCCGCGAGAACAGCTCGTACTACCTGCTGGGGTACGCCGCGCCCGACCCGAAGATGGAGGGCCGGTTCAGGAAGATCCAGGTCAAGGTGAACAAGCCAGGCCTGACGGTGCGGGCGCGAACGGGCTACTTCGAACGCGGGCGGCCGAAGCCGCCGTCGAAGAAGGCCCCGCCGGCGCCGGTCTGGAAGGCGCTTGGCTCGCCGATGCCAAAGGGCGACGTCGTGATGCACGCCACGGCGGCTCCCTTCGCCGTGCCTGGCCGCAGCCAGGGCGCGGTGGCGATCGTGGTGGCCCTGCATCAGCCGGCGCCACCCGGCGCGGATCGGGTCGTGGAGGACGCGGACCTCCTCGTCAACGCGTACGACCCGAAGGGCGACCGCCGCGGCATCGAACGCCTGAGCGCGCGGGTGATCCTGAAACCCGAGCGCGCGGCCGAGGTCCGGTACGAGCTGTTCTCGCGGCTCGATCTGCCGCCCGGCCGCTATCAGATCCGCCTGGCCGCCTCGAGCTCGATGCAGGGCAAGAGCGGCAGCGTCTTCGTGGACGTGGACGTGCCCGACTTCTCGAAGGCGGCGCTGTCGATGTCGGGCGCGCTCCTGAGCGCGGCGGCCGGCCCGACCTCGGCGCCAAAAGACAAGCTGGCGTCGCTCGTTCCCGTCGTGCCGACAACGCGCCGCGAGTTCAGCGGTGGCGATCGTATCGAGGCGTTCGCACGGATCTACCAGGGCGGCAGGAAGGCCCTTGCCACGGTCACGGTCAGTTCACGCATCGTGGACGGCCTGGGCGCGACCGTGTTCGACACGACGGAGACATTCGGCCCCGATCGGTTCGCGACCGACCGGGCCGCCGAGTATCGCCTCGATCTGCCAATCGAGCGCCTCGCGCCGGGCATGTACCTGCTGGTCGTCGACGCGAAGACCCGGACAGCCAGCTCCCGGCGCGACGTTCGGTTCATGGTGCGGTGAGGACGGAGGTCTCGGCGCCCCGGGGATCATATCGCGCAGGGATTCCGGGCCAGCAGCCTCCCCCGTGGGATCCCGGCCCACCAACGCCCCGGCTGTGCGGCGCGCGGTAGCGCGTACGCACCAGCCGATGGTTGGAGCTCTATGTGATTTCTTTCTCGGCACCGCAGTGCGAACAGTGCGGAAGCATTACGTGCCTAATTGCGTGGCAGGCCGAACAGTCCTCAAAAAGGCCGCTTCCGCAAGAGGGACAAGTGTACTTCTCTTCTTGGTCTCCTCGATCCATTCGAACAACTATCTTGTTGACCGTTCGCCGCGTCCAGAACAGAAAACGACGAGGGCCGATGCGGATTGGATATTCACAAACGGGGCACAGAAAACGCTCGTATGCCTCTCGGTACTGCTTGACGAGCCACTGTGTTTTGGGGAAGGCGATGGCACGGATGAAAGAGATCAGTAGTCTCGCCACCACAATCAGGAGTCCGCCGATGAGAATGTATTTGAAGTATTTGCTGGGAAAGTACTCGTGGACCACCAGCGCGACCTTGATCAACGTTGCTGCACCAAAGGCAAGGAACAGCGGGAAGTAGATACTGGAACGTTTCCTGATGATGACAGCCGCCGCGAGAATGAGAATGGGCAACAGAATAGCAAGTTGAAGGAACGCCAGTGTCAACCGGTGTTTCTGGCTGAGGGTGTTGAACTCATCCCTGGCCGGTTGTCGCTGCCGATCGATCTCTTGTTCTGCCTGCTCCTTCTCCCGAACGAGCCCCTGCTTCCGTTCAAGAATGTCCGACACGGTCTGACTCAGTTCCTGATATTTCGTCTGATTGTCCAAAAAGAGCTTCAGGCTGCTGGTGAAGTTCGCCTGTTCCGTGTCGGAAGAGGCGATGCTCTTCTGCATGCCGAGTTTCTGTAGTTCGAGAAGTTGGTTGATGGTCTGCTGCAGATTGCGGGAGCTGTCTCCAACCACGCGCTGCCTTTCCGTGTGGTTTTCAATCTGGCGGGTCAGGTCGCCGATGTGCTTCTCAAGAGCGACCTGCTTCGCGACGAGGTCCTTGTCCAGGTGTTTCTTCTCGATGGTGGTATAGTCGGGACCATGGATGGACCGGATGTCATCGACAAAGAAACCGAGGACCCAGAAGACAAGCACCGTGAGGACAAGGGTGAAAAGGCGGATGGCGAAACGATGAATCCAGGTTCCCTTTGACTTTGTATCGGTCTTCATTCTTCCGTTCCTTTCTCTGCTGCAACGCCCGCGTTCAGCCGCGGGAATGCATGGCGCGGCCCTTGCGTTTCTCGGCAAGGGCCGTGACACGCGGAACCGTCCGCTGCGACGCATTGTTAGCCAGGAACGTCGTTCTTGGTTTCCTAGCAGCGGAAGCAATTCAATTCAACTGCTTCCTGATCAACAGGAATGGCTTCTCGTCGGTGGCCTCGTTTCTACGGGTGAAACACGGACCGCCAGATCAGCAAGGATCAAGTCAAACTCCCCCCATCCCATGTGTGCTCGGGGTCCGGGTAGAAGGTGAGGCCGGACGTGTTGTGAATCACTAACACAAGCCAGCCCCCGGGAACCTTCGTACGATGGACACTCCAGCCCAGCTTGAAGATTCCGCCTCCTGCCCTCGACGAGTCCACCTCCTCCCAGACGAGTTGTCGTCGTTCCGTTCCCTCTGCCATGTTCGCGCTCCCTTTGTCTGTCGAATGTTCAATAGGTGGACAGCGCCAATTCCCGGCCTGGAGGCGAGGCTCGTTCAGCCTGCCGGCCACCGCACGCACCTGTCCGGGGGCATTATTCAGCGGAGTCGGTCGAGTAGCAAGGACTTTCGGGCGTTGGGGTTGCGCGGTGTGGGACGTCGTCGGACCGCGGAATGGCGCCGGCGTCAATTGCCGGGTATTGCCGTGGATAGGTGGATGGCGGCACCTGCACATCCTCGTGCCAATCGCAGTGGCCGGTGCATGGGGTTGCCTTCCGAGAGGCTGAAGACCGGCGCCGCCGCGACAGGCCGGAACCTGCTTCGGGAACATCACTTGGCGATGCGGAGTCTGAATGGCGGGCAGGTTGCACTGCGTCTGTCGGAAGTGGCGCCATGCGGGAGACCGCGCCCTCGGTGCCGCAGTTCGGCCTGTTCCTCCTTCAGAACCCGGCGCTAGTCCTGCCGGGCCGAATGCGCGTGCGTGGATTGGGCTCGGCGCTTCTTCGACTCGAAGTGCTCTCAGGCCCCGCTGACCCCAACCGCCTCTCCTGCTAGACTGTGCGCGGGGGAACCCACCATGACAGCTCGTCGCGCCGGCGCAACCCTGCTCCTCTGCGTCGCGGTCGTGGGCGCGACATCGGTTCGTCCGCGGGCGGCCCACCTCACCGTCGAGCAGTTTCTCCGCAGCCGGTTCGGCCTCGCGGCCTCGCAACTCGAGGCGATCCGGCGCGGTCGGCCGGTGGCCATCCTCCTGCCGACGGCCGTGGACCGCGAGATCCAGGTGGGCGGCGCCGTCTACGTGAAGGCCAGCCCGGCCCGGCTGGCCGCGCTCCTCCAGGACGTCGAGCGGCTCGAGTCCGGGGAGGGCTTTCTCCGGACCCGGCGAATCAGCAGTCCGCCGCAACTCGCCGATTTCAGCGGACTGGAACTGCCGGCCGGAGACGTGGCCTCGCTGCGCACCTGCCGGCCGGACAAGTGCGACGTGAAACTGGGCAAGGGAGCCTTCGACCTCCTGGCACGAATCGACTGGAACGCGCCCGACGTCGTCGCGCGTGTCAACGAGCTCGCCCGTCGCACAGCGTTGGAATACGTGGAGGCCTACCGGAAGGGCGGCAACGCCGAACTGGCATCTACCGCGATTCGGACCGCCCGTAGTTGATCGCCTGCTTCCACACGGCCCTGGAACTCCGCGCCGTCGCTGCCGACGAGGGGCAACCCGCCGGAGGCGCGTACGTCGTCATCGTGAACATGGCCCGGTCGGATGGGCTGACCGGCCTGTTCGGGGGACTGGTCAAGTCGAGGGCGCGCAAGGCCTCCCTTGCAGGGCTCGAGCGCGCCCTGGCCGCGATCAAGAAGATCGCGGAGGCGGCCGAGCCACCTCCTGCACGCTGAACGTGCCGCCCGGGGTCTGCAGCTGAGCGGCCTGTCGCGCGGCGCCGTGTACCTCGGGACGATCTGGCCGTGGGCACCCGCCAGATTTGTCTTCCGCGGCGGCGCTGGCAGGTGCAGAATTACGCCATCGAGGCGCACCGGTCCGCCGCGGACATGGCGGAGCGCAGATCGCCTGGAGAGGATGGACGACCGATGGCTTCCTCCCCCGAACGTCCCGCTGACCGATTGTCCCCGACCGTCGAACGACTGCTCGCCGACCTGGTGCAGGCGGCCCAGCGCTGCTTCCGGGACAACCTGAAGAGCCTCATCCTGTTCGGCAGCGGCGCCGAGGGCCGATTGCGCGCCACCTCGGACCTCAACCTGCTCATCGTCCTCGTGTGTTTCGACCGGGAGCAGGTGGACGCGTTTGCCGAACCGCTCGCGGTGGCCCAGGCGGCCGCGCGCGCATCGGGCATGTTCGTACTCCACTCGGAACTCGCCCGGGTGGCCGAGGCGTTTGCCGTGAAGTTCGACGACATCGCCCGGCGCCGCCGCGTCCTGTACGGCGACGATGTGATGGCCCACCTGGAGATTCCGCGGGCGGCGACGAAGGCCCGGCTGCGGCAGGTCCTGGTCAACCTCGTGCTGCGGCTGCGCTGGCGATACGCGACAGCGAACCGCCGCGACGACCAGTTGACGCTCGCCCTGGCCGACAGCACGGGGCCGCTTCGGTCGGCGGCCGCCACCCTGCTGGAGCTGGAAGGGACGCCGGTGTCGTCTCCGAAGGATGCGCTGGCGAAGGTCGCCGCGTCGATCGAGGGCTCGGGCTGGTCGTCGCTCCTCGCGCAGTTGTCCACCGCTCGTGAACAACGTGCCCTGCCCGCCGGCGCGGCCGGCCCTGCGGTGCTCGACGCGATCGCGCTCGCCACGGCCATGCTGGCAAGAGCGGAAAGGATCGAATGACATGGTACCGACTCCATTCGATCTGCGCGGGCCAGAGTTCCTGGTGTTCTACCTGGTTCTCTCGACCATCACGATCGTGGTGTCGTGGGCGCTCGGGCGGCGGTTCGAGGCCGGCCAACCTGGCGCGGCCGGCACCGTGGCCATGGGCCTGGCCAACCAGCCGTACGAGATTGCCTTCCTGCAGGGAGGCCGCGACGAGGCGATCCGGGTGGCAGTCCTGTCGCTCATCGAGCGCGGCCTTCTCGACGCCCACGGAGAACGCCTGGTGGTCGCCTCTGCCGACGCGGCGGTCGGCGTCACGGCGCCGCTGGACAAGGCCATCCTCGGCAGGTTCGCCACCGAGGGCCCGGCCAGCGATCTTCGCATCGACAGCATGGCGCTCGACGAAGCCGATCTCCTCGGCGAGAGGCTGGCCGAGATGCAGGCCCTGCCCGATGACCGCATCCGCGCGGCCCGGCGGGTCCGCGCGGGGCTGGCGGTGGGCCTCCTCTGGCTCGTCGCCGGCACGAAGATGGTCATCGCGTTTTCGCGCGGCCGCACGAACGTGGAGTTCCTGATCCTCTTGGCCGGCCTCGATGCATTCATCCTGCTCTGGATGGCGCGCCCGGCCCGAACCGCGCTCGGGCAGGCGGTCCCGGACGAGCTCGGCCTGCTCTTCTCGAACCTGCGGGACCGGCGGGACTCGTTCGAACTGTCCAGGACCAGCCACGAACTGACGTACCTCGCGGCGGTCTTCGGCACAACCGCGCTGCCGCTTGCCGTGTCGGGCCTGTTCCACACGCTGGAGCTGCGTCCGCGGAAGTCGGTCAACTGGGGGGGAGACGCGAGTATGATCTCGAGCTGTTCGGCGGGTTGGTCGTGCGGCGGCGGCGGCGGATGCGGCGGATGTGGAAGCTAGCGAAGCGTTGCCTCGCCGATGATCAGAGACGCCTGGCCCTTCGGGAGGAAGACCGGCAGCTTCACGCTGCAATGGCACCTGACCCATGCGTG
>Ga0315273_10003877_pt1 | contig 18136 bp, 9 predicted proteins | sample YL17G02_0_MG_FD_205753 | JGI IMG/M metagenome (GOLD analysis project Ga0315273, IMG submission 205753) | Sediment microbial communities from Yellowstone Lake, YNP, Wyoming, USA - YL17G02_0 | ecosystem: Environmental > Aquatic > Freshwater > Lake > Sediment | place: USA: Wyoming | collected...
GCCAGAGCTGGTGCCGCTTCTGCCCTCCCGATTCATGCGTAGTAGTCCGAACGGACAAACTGCCTGGCCCAGAACATCCCGCCGTTGATGAGCAAGTACAAGTCGAGCACAGCCATTTCCGTTCGCAAAGGGATGCAGCAACGCTGAAGGGTCTCAACGGCCACTCGTCGGTCAGAGTCGTTGTAGTTCCGCTTCGTAGGGACGATGCCAAGACTGGCCGCAGACGCCAAGACGCCGGAATCTGGTTTCATGCACGGATACCCAAGATCCTTGAGCAGATGGCAGAGGCTGTTGAGACTCCCAAAGAAGGGCATGCGTGCATCCTTGAGCGCAGCTTGGAGGCGTTGAAATCTCGCCCAGGAAGTGACGATACCCGCGGGCTCCACGAGTTCCAATGGGATCAGAGACTCTTCGATCATGGCGACGAGAGTGGAGCCGGACTTCTCGATCCGGGCCATTGCCTCAGCGCAGCCGACCATGCTCTCGATCTTCGTCGGATACCGGAGGGCCCCCAGACGGGTCCAGAACACGACAGGTCAGAAGCGGTGACTCCTGTCCTCGTTAGAACTCGGGTACCCTGTGGCTGAATCTGCGCTGGGGACATTCCGAAGTCCCAGTCGAGACGGAGGGCTTGGCATTCCAGTTCATCACGGCCCGATCATTGATTCACCAGGAGGGTCGTCCTAATCACCAGCCAGCCAGGGCGTCCTGATCACAGGCATTTCAAACTGGAGATCGTGCCCTCGAATGGTCAGGCAGGTCATCGCTGATCAACCACCAGTAGGGAGGGTGGTCGTGATCCTCGGCCGGCAGAACTGGTGGTCCTAATCCTGAGTCAGTTGGGCCCGTCGCCCAGCGATCATCGGTCAGTAAGGCCCGTCGTCCAGCGATCCTCGGACAGTAAGACCGGAGGTCGCGACCCTCGGCCAGTAGGGCCGGTGGTCGTGATCCTCGGACAGTCCGGCCAGTGCTCGCGACACCCAGTCATTGAGGCCGGGGGTCGCGATCACCAGTTCAAGAGGCCGGATGTCGTGATCGTCTATTCGAGAGGCCGGGGGTCGTGGACATCAGACGTGTGCCAAGTCTGGCGCTCGTCGGGCATGTCGGTCGATCTTCTCTATCCCAACCGTTGTGGAATGGAGACGCTGAAGCGGTCAGCAGTCACATGTGACGATCTCGTAGAAGTTGGTCGAGCTTTTCGTCGATGCTCTTCAACCTCTCGCTATGCTTCTTCAGCTGCTCCTCCTGCTGCCGTTCCACAAAGTAGCTCGCGACGGTTGCCGTGAACACGGCGATCACCACCAAGCCGACGAAGATAAGGGGCACGGCAATGAAGCGCCCTTCCGCAGTTGCCACGCGAGTGTCCCCGAACCCGGCGGTCAACGTGCCGATCGCCCACCAGAGGCCATCTCCAATCGACTGCATGGCGGGGTTTTCGTCTCCTTCAACCTGGTAGATGGCAACTCCCGCGATGCATACGCTTCCCAGTCCGAGCAGGAGCACGTAGTGGAGGTTGTGCGCACGGAGCACCTTGCGCCACCTGCGGAAAACCAAGCCGGCCAGCGTCAGCACCCTCAACATCCGGGCCACGCGTAGCAACCGAACCGCACGCAACGCCCTTAGGCCTTCCATGGTCTCGGGAACGAAGAATGGAGGAGAAAGCACGATGAGGGTGATTTCGAGCCACGCTGTCCTGACATACCGAAGGCGTTCCCTGGCCAGCCACAGCTTGACGACGAATTCCGCGCAGAATGCCAGCCAGATTCCCCAGTTCAGGACATAGGCTGCCGCACGCAGCGTCTCGTCGGTCGCCCGGTCCTCAACGAGAAGTACCGGGAGAACGGCGAGAGCGAGGAGCGAAAGCCAAGGGTCGGAGCGAACAGCGAAGTGGTCAAAGCGCGGACCTTGGCCGGAGGACTCCGTAACTGCGGCTACAGGCTCTCGACTCAAGCCCCCGGCATCGCCGGCAGTGTGGACAGTCATTAATCGGACCTCAATCGTCGGCCGCCATCACGTTGCGCGAGACGGCCTGCGGGTGATTCTACTGCTGGAGAGGCGGGCCGAACCGAGATTCTGAACTCCCCCCGCAGCGGGTGTAATATCGGCGGGCATCAACTTCCGAGACGCGGCTGGCAAAGGGAGCCGCACAACGGCTGGAAGCTGCGAAAAGATTGCGTGAGGCCAACAGGATGCGTCCAATGCCGAGCCGGCAGCCGACGCTTGGAGAGGTCATGAAGATCGGCCAGTCGGAGGAGCACTGATGCCCTGCCATGGGGAAGTCGTCCGCCGACGGAACACCCTGCTTGCAGGATCGTCGCTAGTCGAGGTGTGCTGGTGACTCCAGCCGAGTTCGTCGACCGTCTACGAACCGAGAACGGGGCCTTCTATCAGGACCCGCGCGGAAAAGGGGCCCTGAAAGACCTCCAGGTCGTCTTTCCGGTCCCCTGGATCTACCTTGCTGAGCTAGTCCAAAACGCTATCGACGCTAAGGCTACGCGAATCAAGTTCGAGTCCGGATTGGCAGGCGGTCTGGTGCTTGAACATGACGGGAATGCCTTCAGCGAGAGAGACGTATACGCGCTTTGCACTCGCGGTGTGTCGACGAAGAGCACGAATACAGTTGGTTTCATGGGCGTCGGGTTCAAGTCGGTATTCAAGGCGTACGAAGACGTCGTGATCTCTTCCGGTGACTGGAGATTCCGGCTGACCGTGCCCTCCGACATGGACTCTGGGGTTCGGCAGTGGATCGGCGCGGTACTGCCGACATGGGATTCGACCGCCGAACCTCCGTCCGAGGGCTATGCATGCAGGTTCGAGATGAGTCGGCGCGTCTCTTCTGGCACTGGAGAAGGGGACCTGGGACAGCTTCTTCGGGGGGGTGAGTCGCTGCTCCCTTTGCTCGCGTGGAACGGCGTCGTCGAGCTCACGGTCGGTGGGCGGCATTGGGAGCTTGATCCTAAGGAGGTACCACTCGCCGACGGCGACGCAAGCAAGGTGAGGGTGTCCGCCGTCGAGCAGGACGGCAGTCGCAGACAGTGGCTGCTCTTTGTGAAGACCTACCAGCCGTCAGAACCAGCCGTGCTCAGATTTCTCCAGCACAGGCAGATACAGCCGGCGCCCGATGAAAGAGAGTCGGTACTCCTGGCTGCCAGGCGGCTGCGGGAAGTCGTCCTGTTCTGCGAACTTTCATCAGACGGTTCGCCCCTGCTGGTGAACCGTGGGCAGTGTTTCAGCCTCCTTCCCACCGGACAGACGACCTGCCTCGGACTGCACCTTCAAGCGGAGTGGCTACTGGACATCAGTCGCCGAGAACCAATGCGAATCTCGGGAGATGCCTGGCAGGAGGAGATCATTCTTCAGGTTCCGTACCTACTGCGGGCTTACCTTGAGTGGTTGGTGTCCGATGAGACGGACGGGGCGGAGAATTGGGCAAATGGGTACGAGGCATTTCCAGGTCCCGGGGATGAGAACGAGCTGGACACTGCGCTCCGAGCACATCAGGCGAAGACAAGTCTCTGTGCATTGCTAGAGGACTGTGAGTTCTTGCCGTTCGACAGTCCCGCGGATCGGATCGAATTCGCTTCCCCGCGCGATGCCAGGTTGCTGCCCGACGCGCTGCGTGGTGCCGTCGGTCGAGCCAGTGGAATCCCTCCCGAGATCTTCGGTCCCAAGATAGTAGAATCCGACACGCTTGGTCCTCGGGCAACGGCCTTCTTGCTCGATACTGGTCTCCTGGACCGGCTGACGCCAGCCGAGCTGACTGAACACTGGGCGGACGGCAAACTCGGCTCCTGGTACGACGCTGGTGGGGATACCCGCGACGCGGCATACACCCGCCTGATCATCGGACTGGCAGGGCTCGACTCGGTCCAAGAGTGGTCTGAGGCCGAGCTTCGCTGCCTTCCCGCCCCTGATGGCACCTGGCACATGAGACGAGGCCTGAGTCGGTATCCAGCCAACTGGGCCAATCTGTCTCCTAGCCCAATCGTGAGAGCTGCACTTGAAACATTTGTCGGGGAGCCGGCACACCTCCTCGACTGGAGAGTCGATCAGCTGCTCAGACGTGACGCATCGGCTCAACGTTTTCTAGATGTGCTCGAAACCACCGCTTTGGAGGATGTAGCCAGTCAGTGGTGGTCGACGCTCTCGGACGAACCGGCTCAGGCTGAGCGTGAGCTCGTCGTCGCATTCACCGATCTCGTTCGTCGACAGCGATCGCTTCCCTTGCCTGTTCCAAGGGTACTAGCGGTTCAGGGCGGGGCTGAACGCCTGCTGGCGATCGACCAGGTGCTTGTCGCTGAGCCATACTCCGGCAACTACCGAAAAGCTCTGTTTCCGGGCGTGCCGACGTTGTCAGAGTTCTACTTGGCGTCGGTATCCGAAGCCACTGACGCAGATTGGAGAGCGTTCTTCGAGAGTCAGACACCTGCACCGACGGGGCGGCCAGTCCTGTACTTCAAGAAGTCCGTTGCGGAATCGGACGACATAGCCGCAGCTGGCACGCTGCCGAGGCGACGCGTTACCTACACTTCGGCCAACTGGCGCGGCCTCAATATCGACTCTAGTGACTATTACGTTGCAGATACCGCCCTGCCAAGCAAGGTGCTGGAGGCACTGGAACGGCCGGAGGTCCTCACGTCACTCGCGATCCAGCGCTGGATGCTGGAACAGCCTGGGCTCTATAGAACGTGGAAGCAGCCTTCTATCGCATTCATACCGCTTGGCAGCAGCAGCCCATCGTCGGTCACACTATCAAGAGAGGCACAGTGGCTGAAGGATCTCAAACGTCGGCGGTGGCTCTTCGACCACGCAGGTAAGGGTCCATATCGACCGGATGAAGTTCTGGCGACCGCCGATGCGTCTCGTCCGGAGGCGCCCGTGGCACAGCTGGCGGACGGATTCGGAGCACTCGCCGCCGAACTCGGGTTGACCTTCGGACACACAATCCCCAACGCGCCCGCGATCGATCGTCTGCGAGCGCTGGGGCCGAGCGCTGATTGGACAAACATCGAGGGACTAGTCCGAGATGCAGTTGCCGAGGCTGATGAAGACGAGAGCAAGGCGGCACTGCTCGAGGCCGTGCTTAGTGATCAGCCGCTGTTTCCACTTCCAGACGGGCGACGTACTCCCGATCGGCGTTCGCGTGTCGGCACCCGACGAATGGTGCTCGGATCGCGCCGAAGCACCTTGGCCGACTGGGTTTGCGCTTGGGATTCCTATCCCGAGGGTGGTAGCGAGTCTGAGGTGCTCAGGGCAGTGTCGACGGTACTCACCCTTCCCGAGGCGACGACCGCGCGTCACGCGGCGGAATTCCTTGGTTGGGTCTGGGAGAACGAGCCGGACGCAGACACCGTTCGCCAGGTACTTCCTCGCGCCTATCAGTACCTGGTTGAGCTGCCCGACGATGAATTGGAGTTGGTGCGCGCGGATGCCAAGGTGTACGTGACGACGCGACGATGGGTGCGTGTCCGTGACGGGAATGTGTTCCTAAACGACCTCGACATACCCGATAAGGACATCCTGGCGGCAGATGACGAGACTTTCCTGGCGACGCCTGGACACCTTGGAGACGATGATTCGAGCCGGCAGCGGACTTGCGACCTACTCGGGCTTGAGCTGGCGTCTACTCGGTACGGGGTCGAGGTAAGGGAAGAACTCGGTGGCGTCGTGACACCCGAGCCTTGGCGTTCTGAGTTCAACATAGCTCAGCAGCGATTCTGGCGGAAGCTGGCAGACGACGAGAGCGGCATGGAGGCACCTCCCAGTCTCGATCTTGTATGTGTCCGTGCTATTACGCGCCTGCTCACAAAGGACGGGCAACAGATCGATGAGGTTGGAGCAGATGTCGCCATACGTGGGACAAGAGCATACGTGGTCGGCGACCCACTCGAATTTGCGCCGCCGCTCTCGGAAGCGCTGATCGAACACTGGGGTATCGCTCTCCGTCGAGACGGATACGCGCTCGGTTCTCGCCTGACGGGTTTCCTATCCCGCATCGACAGAACGACCGATAGCGCCCGAGACACTGGAGACGCTTTCTCACAGGACGAGAATCGTGAGGGCACGGAGCAAACAGAGGAACCGGACACCGGCGCATCTGACGAATCGCGAGGCAAGAAGACCTCATCCGGAGGCGGCGGCGAGGGCAGCGGAGGGGGTGAGCACGGGGATCCCAGTTACACAACAGGGCGGAAGGACGCGCAACACACTGCCCTCTTGAAGAGGCGGCAAGAGCTGTCCGTAGCCCTGAGGAACGTCGAGCGGCTAATCAAGGAGGGACTCGGATCGGAAGTCTTTCCCGAGGAAGACACTGGATCCGGCGGCGACCGACCTAAGGCGTTCGGAACTGATGCAGAGTATCGTCAGGCGGTCGCGGAATTCGAGACGGCCAACGGGCGATACCCCGAGCTTCGCGACAAGGATCAGGCTGGCTTCGACATTGACAGCTACTCCCACGACGTCGAGCATCCCGACCGGCTTCTAATCCGGAGAATTGAGGTCAAGGGCAAGGGGACACTGTGGTCAGGGGACGAGATCGTCGAACTCTCAGATCGCCAGTTGAAGGATGCGCTGGTACAGAGGACCGACGAGCAGGACAAGCGTTCGCCGGGCTTTGATTACTGGCTCTATGTCGTCGAGACCATTGGAGGGGTACGTCAAGTCTTGCCTATTCGCAACCCGGCTCTTCGCGCAGCAAAATTCGAGTTCCGAGCTGCACAATGGCGTGCAGAGGTCGACACAGGCCCTGGGGAGTAACGGGACGTTCCCTGTCGTTGGTCGCGCCTACCGTTTAGCGTCAATGGTTGTGACTGGTAGCGTCTCGTATGCCAATCCCGTCGCTTGGCAGACGTCGTGCCAATTCGTCGCTCCAAGGTAGTGTGCGAGTAGTTCGTCCTGCTGCTCGCGTGCGAGGTGTGGCCACCCCTTCCGCAGCTCAGTCTCGGTTGGGCCGGTGGTACCGGTTGGGCCGACGACAAGAACCGCGAATTTACGTCCGCCGGTCTTCTGTGCGTACTGTGCCGCGACCTCGAGATTGCGAGCCACCTGGTTTCGGTCCTTGACCCAGCTAACGGACTCCGAGGGCCGCTCGAAGCGCTTACCCTCCACGAGCAACACAAGGCGGTCTGTCTCAAGACAGCAATCGACAGATGTGGACCCTTCGAACGCCCACCATGCATATCGCGAGCCCTGCGGTCCGGCGGCATTGAGCTGCGAAAGCGCCTCCTCCATGGCGCGATTCCGCTCCGATGCGTCCTGGCCCCGCAGGCGATCGCGCTGCCTCCTCGTGCCCGCACTGGCCCTGCTCGCGTGCTTCGGAGGCGTCAGAAGCTCCGGGTTCTTGACGCACCACTCGAGGAACTGCCGTGGCGGCGGCAATGCCCGTTCAAAGCAGGCCTCGGGTACAGCATCCGTCTGGTCAGGCAATAGGGAGTTCCGTCGTTCAAGTGCGTCAGCCTGAATGACACCTGGCGCATCAGCGAGAGCGTTCGCGTAGTCTCTGTTTCGGGACGCCAGGCGCAGCAGGGCCGGTAGCCAGATCCGAGCCGTTGCATCTCCTCGAAGAAGTTGGCGGAATACTGGCCGCACCCGCGTCTCTGAGCTGTTGAACGCTCCGGGTGGCGGAGGTGCAGGTAGCGCTGTCGTCAACAGCCCCGGGTCGACGATCCACCCTTCCACCGGGTCGGCGTCGCTGGGCACTCCCCAGCCGCGCTCTCGCTCGCCGAATGCCCACGCTGCCTGGACTGCGCATAGCAGGCTGTCGAGCACGTCGCCGTGATCGTCGTCGAGGCACTCCTGGGTCAGATCAGCACCCAAGGCAATCTCGACGCCGTAGTCGTCGGAGAGATCCCCACGCCGGATGCGGTTCAGCAGCGTCTCTCGCACTTCTCTGGTCTGAGCGCCGTCTTCTCCGTCCTTGTACTTATGCGCTCCGACAAGCCGCCGAGCAACGAGTTTCGGGTAAGCCTCCACCACCACGCGGTTGGCATCGCTAACTTGGAAGGGGACGACGCTGCAGCCACTGGTCGCCAGCCATCCGGCTGCAGCGTGGAACATCCTCGCAACTGGAGTCCGTACGGTCGTCAGCGGACTTTGGGACTTCGCTCGGACGTCGACCAGGCGCATCGGCTGCTTGTGGCCGTCAGGTCTCGCGTCTCGGTACGATGTGATTGCTCCCTCGAACGCCTCCCACGGCAACGAAGAGGTGTGTCCGACATATTGGCTCCACGTCGGTCCCCACCCCACGGCATCGACGAAGGCGCGCGGAAGGCCGAACGGAAAGTCGATTCCTATCACCCATGGGCCTGCGTCCGCGAGAATGCTCTGCAGGCGTTCGGGCCGATCCAGAACTCGGGGCCTTGCGACTTCCAGACGTCCGCCAGACAGGTGACACTCTACGACTGTGTTTCGTTTGGAGGACGATCGAGACGAGGAGAAGTCCAGGCCGAGGATTCTCATGTACGCCTCTACGATGCGCCAACTGCGACCACTTGGTCGCGCTCGATCAGCGCATTCCAGAACACCGTGTTCTGGTGATGTCCCCGGCCCGACACATCGGGCCGACCAACGGCCTGACCGGCCGATGGCATATGAGAATCCAGTGTGTCTGCGAGGTGGTCCCGCGTGACAACTACAAGAGCGATCTGGTGGCGTGACGCCATGACGCAGAGACGACCTGTCTCGAGGTCGAAGGAGCTTGGCTGAATCACGCCAGACAGGGGGTGGACGACAACCATCACCGGACGCTGGAGTCCCTGCCACCGTTCAGGGGTGTCGATGCTGACTCCTTTCAGTTTGCGGTCCAGGCGCAAGGCCATCGCGGCGTTCATGACGTGGTGCGTGGCACACAGGCCAACATCTGCAGTTGCCAGCTCCGTGGTCTTCCCGTCCATCAGGTACCCCGGCCGGCATTCCAGGATGGCTCGGACCACTGAGACCGCGACATCAGCAATCTCTTCGTCGCACTCGAGCGGAGGGCCGCCATCAGGCGTGGGCAGGGTAACCCCGACCACAGACCCGAGTCCTAGCCCCGAGATTACTGCCCCCATGGGGCCACGCTGCGTTCTGCCAGCAACGAGCTGCCGCTCCCCAGGCGCCGCCCAGGAGCCAAACGGAAAGTCATAGAACGGTCGGATCAGGTCAGCGGTGCAGGACGGGAGTCGACGTGTGGCCGGCAACGACAGTAGCAGGGCGTCTCGGCGGTGTTCGCGCAGGACAAGCTCCGGCGCCGGACGATGAGGCGGTCGCGGTGCCGTTTCCCATCTGGACGGGTCGATGGATACGACGGGGGGGATTTGGCCAGGGTCCCCAATGAGGACGAACCTCGGCGCGACCTGACCGAGGAGCATGAAATCGGCCCAGCCCATCTGCCAGGCCTCCTCGACGAAGACGACATCGAACGGCAGGGCCAGTTCGATTAGCCCCCATTTGGCGGTCGTGCCGACGACAATACACCGACCGGAGGGCAGCTCTTTGTGCTTGGCAATCGCCAAGATCCCGGGCGGCTGCGGCGATGCCACCCCATCCTGGGCCACAAATCGAATGCCGGGCACCTTCATCTCCGCCAGGCGTCGGCAGATGTCATCGGCCTGCGAGCGGGTCTGAGTCGCAATGGCAACGCGCTGCTTATGATCGTAGGCCGCCTTGACGGCCTGGAGTAACAGGTGCGTCTTTCCGGAACCAGGAGGAGCCTGCACGACGGCCAATCGTTCTTCATCGCAGACGTGGCGGATCAGCTGGTCCGCCGTCGCGTCTACCTGGGTCTTGATCTCCAGCTGGTGCTTGCCGAGTTTCGTCATTTGCGACTCGTATCCAGACTGGAGAGATCTTCGGAAATCTCATCTGGCAGGCTGGCTTCCCGTACTTTCGGTACACGGTGCGTCAACCAGGCACCCGGCACATCGCGCTTCCAGATGAGACCGCTCCGCCGGCGGGCAATCTGATCCATGGACGGCTTGACCAGGACCACGCGCCGACGCTTGAGTCTTTGACTGGAGGCTGCCGGAGCCGAGGCATCCTCCCGCGCGACCTCCCGGATCAGGCTGGTCACTACCGCCTCAAACCGATAGCGCAAATCCTCGGTCCGCTCGATTGACCTGATCTGCACCTGCCGGCCACGCAACCCGACCACACACAGTTTCGCGTCTTCGCGTATGCGAAGAGGAATGTCGCCCTTGCTCTCGATGAGCCACACCGGCACGGACTTCTTGCCTTCGCCCTCGTCCCAGACGTCCAGGATGGTTCCGGAAATGGCTTCCCCTGTTGCCACAAGTCCGGCCTGCAACTCCCGATCGTCGTGGACGAGGAGGTGATCTCGCAGTTCCTGAGACGCCTGATGAACGTAGAATCTCGAGCCGGCGGCCGATGGGTACCGGTCCGTTTCCGGCGACGGCCGAAAAGCTGGCCCATCCAGGTTGTCGTCGATCTTCTGTTCGATGCGCCGGTACTGAAGCCGATGTTCGTCCATCGACGCATTTACCAACACCTGCAGCCCCAGGTTCTCGCGGCGTTTGTCGCTTCGGAGCACTCCAATCGCTAGCTCCGTCTGGTGAAAGCGCCGCTCCAGCTCCTCGGTCAGCACTTTCTGGATCCGCTTGGCTGCGCGTTCCAGACGTTCACGGTCTCCAGCGGTCCTGGCCTCGTTGTACATCTCCACGTTCGGTTCGAGCTCATCTCGCTCCAAAGCCGGATCGAGGCTGCTTGACACCGTCACCTTCTCTGCCTCAGCGGCAGCCCTCATTCGCGCATCGCCTTGACCCTTGGTATTGAGCCAGGCGAGGAGGAATCCGAGGTGCCCCTGCCGCGTTGCCTCGGCAGGAAACGTATAGGCGTCGGCCAGCACATCGGTCGCCACCATCGTAATCATCTGCCCCGGACGGTGGGCCTCCCGAAACAGCCATCCGCAGGCATGCCCGAGTTGGTTCAGTCGCGTATGCCTGGAGGCGGGCCCGAACTTGGTGAAGGTATAGGCGTAGGCGAGGTGATGAAGCATCTCCAGGTGCGATGAGTTCGGCAGCCACACCTGGAATGGCGGCAGCTTGACGTCCGGAGACGGTCCCCACGGTGAGTACTTCGGGTGATTGAGATGCGTGAGCAGCGGTGTGCTCAGCGTCGCCACCATGTCCGCTACGTCATCACGCGTGCGGGGCTCAGGGGTAGTCAACATCTGCGGCCGTTTCCCGGGGCGACCGAAGGCGATTCCCCAGGGGGCAGATTCACCACCCATCTTCACGAAAGCCAGGATGAGCAGCTGTTCGTCGGGTAGGCGGTTGACTCTTAGCGTCTCCCCATTCGGGAGCGGTTTGCCTTGTTGGAAGGCGCGCAGCCGCCGGATGACGTCGTCTGTAGTCATGCGCGTTCCCGGAGATCCTCAAAGTCCTTCACGCGGCGAGCAAGGTCCTTCTCGGCCGAGTTCTTCGCCTCCGCACCACTCATCAGCTCAATCGCCCGCTGAAGCGTCACTTTGCCGAGGAAGCGCGACACATCTTCTCCCAGCACGCTTCCGTCTCCCCGTTCGAAGGCCCTAGCGCGGCACGTGTCGACGCGGTCGCAGAATGTCAAGCAGGCCTCGCAGTAGTGGATGTCGGCACCGCTGACGGCGTCAAGGCGCTTTGCGCCCTCGACAGGCGGCAGATCTGCCGCGATTTCCCGCAGGAGCTGGAATCCCCTCTTTGCGCGCTCGGCCTGGTAACGCAAGTCCTCGTTCGCTCGGATCGATGGCCGGTTGAATCCCGGACGCGTGAGCACCAGGAAGCCATGTCTGGCGACCTCGAAGGCCGCGCCAATTCCGAGTTCTCCGAGAACCAGGTCAAGGCCGTGCACGTACACGCCGGCTTGAGCGCGCGCCGTGGCCAAGTCCGCCGGATCTGTGTAGCCGGCTCGATCCGGATACGTCTTCACCTCGCCGACGATCAAAGAACTGGGCCGAAGATCGTGCCGAATGACCAATGCGTCCAGCACCAATATCGCCTCGGGCAGCATCACGCCGCCCGGGATTCGAACGGTTGCGCCGGCGACAAGCCAAGGCATCCCGGGCGGAACCCGACGGCTAGCAGCAGCTTGGAGTAGATCGGCCGTCTTGGTGAGAGCTTCGTTCAGGCTGTGACATCTTCCCCCATGCAGCCGGAGGCGGAAGTCTGCTAACCCTTCTGCAGAGCTCGGGACAACGCCCGACGCCTTGAGAGCTTCAAGCAGCGACCCCCCGTCGTTCCGAAAGAGCGACCGCTCGAATGCCTGGCCGCGTGCAATCGCGAAGGGAGACTGGCCCATTTTGGACTGGCCGCCTTCAGCCTTCACGACGTCGCCCATAGGGATGTTGTGGACCGCCGAGATGGAGTTCGCCTGGCACTGAGGGTTCTTCGCCCATTGCTCGAAACGTCGACGAGTATCGCGATGGGAATCGACGTGGGCCGGGGCACTCATTGGACGTCCCGTTGAGTCAGCAGCAGTTCAAGCCGGTCGGCCTCGGATGCCACGGCGCGAAGATAGACGACGAACTCGTCAGGGGTCAACCCGACCATGGGCGCGGTCGCCTCCACCAGCAGCCGACCCTGTCGATCGATTCGATAGCCTGCGAGGGTCGTTGATCGATTGCGGCGCCAAGCCTGCCGGTGCTGATCTCCCTCGAACTGCTCGAGCATGGCCCGGCCCACGACGGTCGCCTCAAACCGAATCCCATCAAGTTCCTCGCCGATCCGGACGGCCTGCTTTCGTCCAGAGTCCTTCTCCCCGAACCAGCAGACGACCTTTGTCCCATCGACGTCGAAGTTCCGCCGGTCAAGCGACGACAGAAGATCACCGAGAACGGTCGGCATTGTCCTGGACCTTTCCTTCAGACTGCAGGCTCTCCCTCGATTCATCGACCGACTTGTCCAGTTCTGGCCAAAGAGCCATCTCCAGTCGGTCCGCGTCTTCAACAACTCGCCGCACAAGCCAAGCCACGCGGTCTCGGTCATGCTTCTTGTCACCCAGCAGAACTTCCGCCTCGACGGTGAGCCCGAAGCCTTCGTCATCGGCATCCTCAAGGAGGCCGACTTGTGTCGACGCCGTACACGCCAGGTCTTTGAGGCGCTCAGTGAGCTCTTCATCGTCGACGTCCCCGACGTGACTTGCACAGCGCACAATGAGTCGATCGCCATGCGACTGAAGGTGGAGTGCAAATGGCTGGCGTCGATGCTGTCCGATGGGTGCCGTTCCGATCAGTGAGTGACCGTCGGATTGAGCGTCCCAGTTCACTGCCAGATCCCCAAGTGTCCCATCCCGAAGCTCCGCCAGTCGACGGGACCACCCCTCTGCGTCGCTCGCCGTGACGGCAAGCACCCGGCGCTGCCCTCTCGTGTCCTGCTCTAGTACCGGAAATGCCGTTTCCAGAGGCGTGAGGATGGGCGGAGGGAGTTGCAGGAGATCCAAGATCTCGGTGGCAACGTTGAGCCGCGAGCTCTCCTGCTCGCTGGCACCAAGCCCCTCGTGCATGAGGCGGACGAATTCAGCCATACGCCGCAATACACGTCTCACTTGGAGGCGCTCGACGGTGTCCTCGAGGTGCGGGTAGTAGACCTGGAGCTTGTCACGAGCTGCCAAGGGACCCGTACCGTTGCTGACGGTACGTTCTGTCTTCGAACGCACGCGGTCAATGCGCCCGATGCGCTGCTCTGTGGCCGACGGCGTCCACGCGATGCCGTAGTGGTAGATGTCGGCACAGAACGTGTGGAGATCTTCCCCCTCTTGCAGCAGGTCGGTTGACAGCAGCACGAGTGGATAGCCCGGCATACGGAACTGGCGCACCAGTGTCTTGTTGACCTGGCCTGTCATGCCACCGGTCGGCTGTTGCTGCCGAAGCAGCGAACCAAACAACCCACCGACGTCCTCAAGTGAAGCTGAGCGGGCTTGAGGCTCGTTCACATCAAGGATCAGCTCGAAGTGCTTCCCAATCTCGGCCAGTTCGTCGTACGCGCCCCAGCCACGTTCCGCTACCGGCATCGCTCGTTGCCTGTCGAGCCATTCGAGGTACTTCAGGGCAAGCTCATCGGTGTCAATATCTTCCGCTTCCTCACTCGCCGGGCCGGTTCTGAGGGTTCCGCGGAGACTCATAGCCAGGGCATACAGGTCGATGACGGCGTGGCCAAGCCGGGCGGCGCGGCTCAGGAGTTCACGGCGTAGCTCCTGCTCCAGGAATCCGCCGTCAAACACCTCGGATGAGGGAGTTGGCCAGATCTCGCGTCGTAGGTCTTCCCATCGTGGTTCACGAATCGCGGTGAAGAACGTGGGGCGCTCCAGTTCCCGCGTTGCATTCGCAACTGGGGTCAGCGCGACGGACCGCCGTCTGGACTCATAGACCCTTCGCCATACGCACTCTGCGCGCTTGCGAACATCTGGACTTAGTGCCTGTGTTCGCAGGACATCCACCCCTCCGGCCTGGGCGGCCTCAAACAGGTCCCGTCGCCCGGGCTTTTTTCGGCGGGTCAGGTACCACGCGGCAGCCTCGGCGACAGCCTCTTCGACTGCGGATTCGTCCGAACCCACTGCGGCTGCAAATGAGCGCTGCACCTCCCCGGGGACCGCCCCGAGAAGATCCGATACATAGTTGTCCTCAAAGACCGTCGAGACGGCCAATCCGGCCTGGCCGAACCGTTGACTGAACTTTGCGCCGCTGAGCCATCGGCCGGCCGGACCATCACCACGGAAGAACCAGGCAAACAGCGTGTCGAGCCCGCCTCGGTCCTGCTCGTCGTCCTCACCGGTTCCTCTTCCAGAGCGCGCTGCCAAGAGAGCCTGGCGGTCGCCCCGCTGCACCTTGTACAGCGTGAGCAGTTCCTCCCAGTCCTTGGCCAGCACGGCGTCAGCAGCAAAGGCCGCCTGCAGTCGATTGGCTAGCCAGTTGTTGTAGGCGAGATCCAGTCGCTCCTTCACCTCCCACACCGACGCAACTCGGCGGAAGAAGACCAAGGCCTTCCGCCCGGTCACCCACGCGCGACTGAGTTTTTCGACAAGGGCGTCCATCTTCGGATGGGGCAGCTCCTCGTGAAATCGTTGTCGGAAATCGTCCGCGAGCCGGTTGACCTGGCCGACGTCAATGCCCTCTCGCTCGAGCTCGTTGTCAGTCTGTTCTACGTCGTCGAAGTTCCCAAGCTCCTCGTCGCTCTTTTTGAGCTTCGCGGTCTGAAGAAAGCTCTCGAAGGACGCGAGCATGCCCATCTGGAAGGTCGCATTGAACCGTGGACTGTTGAGCAGTTCCGCCACCTTCTTCTGAACGAGCGCGACCACGAGCCGCTGCCGCACATCTTCGACCTTGATCGGTTCGTCGTGAAGGATCAGGCCGCCACGCCGCCACTCCTGTCGATAGAGGTTCTTCGTGAGCCGCTGCCCATCGGACTCCATCGCGGTGACACGCCGGATCAGAAACCGCTTGGCCACCGCCTTCTTCTCGTCCTCGGTGGCATCGGACGTCGAGAGAAGGCGGTACGGTTCACCCCTGCCAAGCACGTCGAGTTGGTTCCAGAGTTGACGATAGTCATCTTCGACGGGTGTCGCCGATAGCATGAGCACCCGTTTGGCACGCCGCCCATAGTTTGGAAACGACTTCAGATCGACCTCGTCGGATTCCCGCCCGAACATGAATGCGATCACGCGATTTCGCGCAGCGATGCGGTCAGAGAAGCCGTACTTTAGGTTGTGTGCCTCGTCCACGACAAGCAGGTCGAATTCAGGGATGGCACAACACAGACCTTTTGCGAGGTTGTCCTTGAACTCCTTCTTGCTTCGAAGTTGAAGGAGGTCGTCACTCAGCCACGGTAGCTCTTGCCGAAATACCCGACGCACCTCCCGCAGATCAGACTCGTCCTTCCCCGCAGCCAGACTGAAGCTGGACATCCGGAGAAAGAAGTCGCGATCGGGATCGATGGACGATTCGCGGATGAAGTGGCGCAGACTGTCACATTTGGCCAGAGGCCGGGCAGGACCTCCATGCAACGCCTTCACTCGAAGGTCTGGTATTCGCACGATGTACGTCGCGAAATTGAACCACTCCTTCATCCACTTGGTCTGGATGTTCTCGCGCGGCGCGATTACAGCCACCCGGAAGGTCGGATCGAAGTGACGAAAGAGCGCGATCGCGCCCAGCGCAACATAGGTCTTGCCCATGCCGACTTCATCGGCAAGGTAGGCCACGCCCTCCCGCTCCAGGATGTTGTGGATCGCCACCGCCCCGCGGAGCTGCTCCTCTGCCTGGGGAGGATTAGCGCCGTGGTCTGCTGCCGTGCGCAGTCTGGCCCCGAAGTCCAAGAGCTCCCGCGCGAGATCGACAGTGACCGTCATGGCTGCTCCACGGGTTCTGCTCGCTTCAGGAACCACTTATCGAACCAGTCGAGAAAGCCGGGCATGGCGGGTGGTGCGGTGTCCGCGAGTCGCTGCCGGATCGACTGCCGTTCTCCCACTCGCTCCTCCAAGGCCCTCGCCTGCGTCAGATAACCAGCCCAGAATTCCTCGTGTTTGCTTCGCGCGGCGCGGCAAATCTGCTCGGCGCACATAAGGACGAGATACCGGTCGACATCGTCGAGGCGGTCATCGTCTGCCGAGCCGACCTCGACATGCTCTCGAAGCACGCGGGACAGCACAGTAGGGAGAGAATCGAAGCGTTCACCAAACAGCAGGGCGGCCGCCTGCTGCGAATGGTTTTCGCTAATGGCGGCATCGAGTTTGGCTTCGAATGCCGAGAACGCATGGAAGATGCCGGCGCAGCGTTCGAACATGTCGTTCGGCGCGCTCGCCAAGTCTCCCGTCGCCCTTGGGATGGCAAACGCCTCCTTCGGCGATAGGAGGTGCACGCGGCTTTCGAGGAACACCTGGCGTTGCTCGGGCCTGAGTAATGCCCAGTAGTGAAGGATGTCTCGGATGGGCAAGCGGCGCAGCAACTCGGGCTTGAGCGCCATGTCCTCTTCCTGGACGAGCACCCTGCCTTCAGGCCTGTCGGCAACGACGACGGTCAAGATGCTGACGGACTTCAGCTCCTCGCGGATAGCAGCGCAGGCATCTGGTTCGATGCGCGTCCACTCTTTCGCGGGCCAGCACAGGTTCGAGGCCAGAGTTCCTCCAAGTCCGCGCAACTCAATGGACGTCACCGGACTCGCACCGTCCCATCGACCGTATGCCTCACCTGTCTTCCAAGAGAACCGGACTTGGACAGGCAGATCGGAGTCCGGCTCATCCCCAACCTCGGCAGCCGCCGCCTCGAACTGCTCTGGCTTTCGGCGTTCCGCCTTCAGCCAGAAGTCTGGACGGCGGGCGGGATCAATCTGCACGAGGAATCCAACCTCGACATTACCGCCTTGGCCGGAGTGTCCCGGCGATGTGAGATTGGGCGATCCGACGAACAGGTACTCGCGCTTGGGGTGCGCCTTGAATACCCGGTACACCTTGGCGTGGACACTGCGCCAGCCTGCATCCGCGCTTCTACCCAGGTGTAGCAGGTCGTCCGGCAGGCTGCCCCACGAAACTCCATCCACCGCGCTCACCGCATCGAAGAACTCCTCGGTGCATCGCGCCGCCCCGGTCGGGTCTCTGGGAATGAACACACGAGTCTCATCCGGCTTCAAGCGCATGATCAGGTCGAGCAGCGTTTTCGGCGAAGGTGTCCGGTCAAAAAAAGGGGAAATCACTTCGAGGCAGTAGCCGCTGTCCGGCGTGATCATCGTCCCCAGGAAGTCTGCGAGGTCCTCGCCTTCTCCTCCCCCGTTGACGTAAAGGTGCGGCCACAGCCATCCGTCTTGTGACTTGAAGGCACGCCGCTCCAGCCCTCGGACAAACGTCCGGTAAGGCTCAAGGAGTTCGCCAGCCGCGGGATTTGCCGCCAAGCGCTTGGCCAGACCCAGCAATCCCCCGAGTGGCTCCTTCAGACGCGTCGCCTCGCCGGGTCCCAGTGTCTCCACATGACAAACCTCGACGTTCTCCCACCATCCTGCCCTGGTAAGGTTCGCGGACGAGCAGGCCACGATCAAGTGCTGCGGCGGCGGACCCTGTCCGCGCCGGGTTGAAGTTGGTCCACTTCGGCGGCGGCGATCTGGTCCATGGGTGCCCGTGGGGACGGGCGGTTTCGGATGGTCCAGCCCGAGGGCACGACAGACGGCGACGTGTTTCAGTAGAG
>Ga0315273_10003878_pt1 | contig 18136 bp, 13 predicted proteins | sample YL17G02_0_MG_FD_205753 | JGI IMG/M metagenome (GOLD analysis project Ga0315273, IMG submission 205753) | Sediment microbial communities from Yellowstone Lake, YNP, Wyoming, USA - YL17G02_0 | ecosystem: Environmental > Aquatic > Freshwater > Lake > Sediment | place: USA: Wyoming | collected...
CGATCGCGGCGTCAACCGGATCTATGCGATCTCGACCCTGCCAGCCTGCCAGCGTGTCCTGCGCGCACGCGGCTTCCTGTCTCCGGCCACGCCGCTGCTGGGGCGCTCTCTCAAGGGCAATACCAAGTGGTTCACGTACGCCGCGAGGGAGGGAACGTCATCGCCAGTTCCGGCGAAGTGGCACTTGACCCTCGGGGATTGCGACCTCGACTACGCGTGGCTCAGAGGCTGAGCGAATGCGCGAGATCAGGGACGACCTCATCAAAGATCACGCGGGACGACGATTCCGCTCCGAGTACGACTACGCACTCTTCGAGTACTACCGCAGCGCAAAGCTGATCGCGTTTCTGGATCGCGCGGGCGTGCGGATCGGCGGGCGCGTCCTCGATTGCGGCTGCGGCGGCGGCGGCATGCCGCTGTCGCTGGCCGAGCACGCTTGTCACGTGACCGGCATCGATCCGATGGATCGATTCAGCCAGGCGGGCGTCACGCTGGCACGTGAACGGCACGTCGACAACGTCTCGTTTGTCCGCGCTGATGGAATGGCGCTCCCCTTTGTATCGGGCACGTTCGACCTGGTGCTGTCGCATTCGGTCATCGAGCACGTCGCCGACGCCGCGCGCTATCTGAAGGAATGCCGCCGCGTGATGAAGGATGACGGCCGGTTCTACGTGTCAACGGCCCCGTACCTGTCGCCGCCAGGGGCGCACTTGCCGCATCTCCTCGTGCCTGTGCCGGTGCATCTGTTCCTGGGGAGGCCGTTGGCCTTCCGGTCCTTCCGCTGGCTGGCCCGCCACGCTCCCTGGATGCTGCGGGAGCCCGCCGACGAGAACTCGTTTATCCGTGACGCCCGCCTGGGCATCGTCAAGCACGACGACCTGCTGGAGAAGGTCCGGATGCGCCGGTTGCGGGGACTGATTGCCGAGGCCGGGCTGCGCGTCGTGCACGAGCATCTGCACGTAATCGGGAGTGTCCGGCGCCTGCCTCCCGCGATCGGTCAATGGCTCCGCGACAGCCGACTCACCGAGGACCTGGTGCTGGGCAATGTCGAGTACGTGCTGTCGCCTGACATCTGAGATTGATCGCCGGAACGAGCGGGCGCGGACCCGCCGGCATCATGACGGCCTGGGGCGCCAGCGTGCCGGCGCCGAGCCGAGCTCCATCAGCCCGGACAACCGCACCGCCACTTCTCCCGTCATCATCGGCTTGCCGAGGTTGTACCGCCTCAGTTCGAAGACGTCGGCGTCGCGGCCGTTGTTTCCGTAGACGGTCGTCAGGGCGCTCGAGAAGCCGTGCGCCTGCAGCAGGCCCTTCGTCGAGCCGTTGAAATCCCCGCGCCGGCCATTCGGATAACAGAACAGGTCGCACATGGTTCCGAGGCGCTCCTCGATGATGCGCTTCGAGATGCACAGTTCGTCAGCGGCCCGTGCCGGGTCGCAACGCGACATGATGACGTGCGAGTGAGTATGGCTGCCAATCGAGACGAGACCACTCCGGACCATCTCAGCTGTTTCGTTCCAGGGCAGCGGGTCGTAGATCGCCGTGCCGTCTGTTGCCTGATACACGCTGCATCCGGCCGCACGTTCGATCTGATCGACCGCCTGGTCCCGCACGTTCTGCGGCAGGGCCTTGAGGCTGGAACGCAGGCGGCGATCGGCGGCCATCTTCAAGGCGGCGGTTGTCAGATCCAGGCGGAGCGACTGGTTCCCGATCGCCACGCCGACGACCCCGGCGGTCGCGTGGTTCACCGCGTACTCGACACGGTCGGTCCACAGAAAGCGGCGATTGTCGACGAAGTCGGTAGCTAGAAACACCGAGGCTGGCACCTGAAACTGTTTCAGGACTGGATACGCCACCGAGTAGATCGACCGGTACCCGTCGTCGATAGTGATGACCGCGGCGCGCTGGGGTAGCGGCGAGCCATTGGTCCATGCGCGAACGACATCCTGCAGCGAGACCACGGTGTAGTGCGCGGTCAGAAACGCCACGTGCTGCTCGAACGCGCGAACGTGGACGTGCTTGCCCTCGTGGTTCTCGATGCCCTGATGGGAGTCTGCGGCCGTGAAGCCGTGATACATCGCGATCACGACCCTGGAACGGTTCAGGCGCCTCGCGGCTCGATACAGCTGGGACCTGAAGAGCACCGGAACCAGGAGACGCTCAGAGTCCGGAGTCGCCATCCAGAGCCTACAGTGTCCCGCGCACGTAGCCGCCATCGACGAGGATGTTCGTCCCGGTGATGTACGTGCCTCGATCAGAGGCGAGAAACACTACCATGTCCGCGATTTCGGACGGTTCAGCCATCCGGCCAAGCGGGATGTTCTGCACGGTCCGGCGCTCGACAGTGTCGACCGGCACGCCTTCCCGGCGCGCCGCCGCGTCGGCCAGTTCGATCACGCGATCCGTGCGTGTGTACCCGGGGGCCACGCTGTTGACAAGAATGCCATCTCGAGCCAGTTCATTCGACAGGGTCTTGGACAATCCCACGACCGCCGGCCGAAGCACGTTCGAGAGGACGAGGCCGGCCACGGGCTGCTTCGACGAGATCGATGTGATGTTGACGATGCGGCCCCCGCCGCGCCGTCTCATGTGCGGCACCGCTTCGTAGCACAGGTCCACCACGCTCAGCAGCAGGAGGTCGACGGCATCGCGCCAATCCGACGACGTCAACGCGCTGAACAGACCGGCTTTGGGCCCTCCCGAGTTGGTCACCAGAATGTCGAGACCACCGAAATGCTCGACGGTCTGCTGCACCAGCCTGACGATGTCTGCCCGTCGACTCAGATCGGCGGCGATGGCGAACACCTCGGCACCGGTCGCGCTGGCGACTTCCGCGGCCGCCGCTTCGAGCGTCGGCATGTGGCGCGCGCACATGGCGACGCGCGCGCCTTCGGCGGCCAGTCCCATGGCGGTCGCCTTGCCCAATCCCTTGCTGGCCGCGCACACCAGCGCAACCTTTCCGTGAAGTCCAGTATCCATTCAGATGCCTCGCATGCTGCCGGGGCTGAAGCCCCGGCCTCCAGTGCTAAAGACCCCGGGGGCTTCCCCGGGCTCACGCTTCCAACGCTTGGTTGTCGAACGACCGACTACTGGCACTTCCCTTCGTGTTTCTGGCCCGTTGCTTCGGCGTGCCAAATCCCGTCTACCGACGACTGACGACTATCCCCCCGGGCCCTGGCTTCGAAAATAGTCGTCCGTCTTGTCGATCCAGTCCTGCCGAATCGGGCTGAAGACGTCCAGTTCCACCGTGTCTCCGAGCGCTTCTGCCGCGTGCGGAACCCTCGACGGGATGCACAGCACATCACCAGCGCGCAGGATGATGGGAGCCCCGTTGATGACGAATTTCAGCGCCCCCTCGAGGATGTACGTGATCTGCTCGGATTCGTGTTCGTGAGCGGGCACGATGGCGCCCTGCTTCAGGTACACCGTCGCCAGCATCTCCCGCTCGCCGCTGATCACCTTCCGCGTGATCTCGGCCGTCACCGGCTCGTGCGGCATCTCATCCCACCGATACTGCCTGACCTCTGACGTCGCCATGCCGTCCACCTCCGTCCGAACCTTCTCGAGCTGCTACGCCAATCAAGGCCATTCACGTCCCGGGCGCCATCATAGCATTCTGAACCCGATGATATAGTTAGACGTTCCGCGAGTCACGAGCAGCGTCGACGTGGCGGGCTGACTCCTCCGGCAGTGTCCGGCTGGCGCCCCCGTGAGGACCATGATGGAGATGCAGTCCCAGGCTGACGCGACAGGTGCACCGGACCTCCAGGTGTCCCAACCTGGACCGGACGTGCTGCAGCAGGCGTACCGCACGATGTACTTGTCGCGGAAGATCGACGACAAGGAAATCCAGCTCAAGAATCAGAGCCAGATCTTCTTCCAGATCAGCGGTGCTGGACACGAAGCGGTGCTGGTAGCCGCCGGTCTCTGCCTCAAACCTTCTCACGATTGGTTCTTCCCGTACTATCGCGACCGTGCGCTCTGCCTGGTCCTTGGTGTCTCGCCATACGAGATGTTTCTGCAGGCGGTTGGCGCGGCCGACGATCCGGCCTCGGGCGGCCGCCAGATGCCCTCACACTGGGGCAGCGCCAGGCTGAATATCGTCTCGCAGGGCAGCGCCACCGGATCGCAGTGCCTCCATGCGGTCGGCTGCGCGCAGGCGGGCCTGATGCACGCCGCGCTTCCGGGCATCGACGATGGCGACCGGCGATTCAAGAGCGATGAGGTGGCGTACGTGTCGATCGGCGACGGCACCACCAGCGAAGGTGAGTTCTGGGAGTCCCTGAACACGGCCTGCACCTTGCGCCTGCCCGTGGTCTACCTGGTCGAGGACAACGGGTGGGCCATCTCGGTGCCTGTCGAAGTCCAGACCCCTGGCGGCAGCATTTCCCGGCTCGTGAGCCACTTCCCCAACCTGTTTGTCGCGACCTCGGACGGCACCGACTTCGGCGAGAGCTTTCGGGTGATGTCGGAGGCGGTCGCCTATGCGCGCGCGCGCCGCGGCCCCGCGCTGGTTCACGCCTCGGTCATCCGCCCGTACTCGCACTCGTTGTCAGACGATGAACGGTTGTACAAGACGCCTGAGGAGCGGGAACAAGAAGCCCGGCGCGATCCGGTCCGGAAGATGGCTGCCCAGTTGCGCACACAGGGCCTCCTCTCGGAAAAGGAGATCGACGCCCTCCACGCGGAAGTCGACCGCGAGGTGAACGACGCCGCCAAGCGGGCGCTTGGCGCGGCCAGACCCGGCAGGGACACTGCCGCACTGTGGGTGTTCTCGCCAGACGTCGACCCCGCCTCGGAGGCGTTTGTCGCGCCGCTTCAGCCGGAGGGCAAGCCCGACACGATGGTGGCGGCCATTAACCGGACGCTGAAAGACGAAATGACAGTCAATCCCTGGATCGTTGTCTTCGGCGAGGATGTCGCCGACTGCAGCCGCCCGGCGAGTCTCGAGGAGGTGCAGGGCAAGGGCGGCGTGTTCAAGGTCACGCACGGCCTGCAGCGTACGTTCGGGGGCGACCGGGTGTTCAATTCCCCGCTGGCCGAGGCGAACATCATCGGCCGCGCGGTCGGCATGAGCGTTCGCGGATTCAAGCCGGTCGTCGAGATCCAGTTCTTCGACTACATCTGGCCGGCCATGCAGCAGTTGCGCGACGAAATGGCGATGATGCGCTATCGGTCCGGCAACACGTGGGCGTGCCCGATGGTGGTGCGCGTGCCGATCGGAGGATATCTGCGCGGCGGTGCCCCGTACCACAGCCAGACCGGGGAGAGCATCTTCATCCATTCGCCAGGCATCCGCGTTGTGTATCCTTCCAACGCTCAGGACGCCGCCGGCTTGCTGCGGACCGCGATCCGGTGCGACGACCCGGTGATGTTCCTGGAACACAAGCACCTGTACCGGCAGACGTACAACAAGGGTGAGTATCCCGGCCGCGACTACACCATCCCGTTCGGCAAGGCCGCCGTGAGGCGCGAGGGCGACGACGTGGTGGTCATCACGTGGGGCGCGCTCGTGCAGCGGTCGCTTCTCGCCGCCCAGCAGGCTGAGAAGGACGGCATCAGCGTGGCGGTCGTCGATCTGCGCACGCTTGCGCCGTGTGACTGGGCAAGCATCGGCGAATGGGTCACGCGAACAAGCCGCGTGGTCATCGCGCACGAAGAACAGCTGACCTGTGGATTCGGGGCGGAAATCGCCGCGCGCATCGCGCAGGATCATTTCCAGCACCTCGATGCCCCCGTCAGGCGGGTCGCCTCGCTCGATACTCCCGTGGCGTATTGTCCGGATCTCGAAGAGGCGATCCTCCCAAACGCCGCGAGTGTGCTCGCGGCCATCCAGCAAACGGCTCGATATTAGCCCGCCGTGACGCCCCTTGGAGATACACTCGACACGATGGCAGCCGACTCCGAAACCTCAATTCCCGGCCGCCTGGCGCGGCCTTCACAGGCGACACTGGTCGCGCTGGCAATCGTCCTGGCAGCGGGATTCCTGCTGAAACTCATCCCGGTTGTTGACCTGGCGATGTCGCCGCCATTCTCGCTGGGCGACCCGGACGGCTACGCGTACTCCGGGGCCTATGTCGCCGATCATCCCGGCCGCTGGATGTGGCTGAGAGACGTCGTCAAGTTCGGACACTATCTCAAGGCGCCGCTCTACCCCGCCATGATGTGCGTCTTCGCCTTCATCTGGCGTTCTGGCTTTCCTCTGAACGTGGCCATTTTTCAGATCCTGATCTCGGTGGCGAGCGGCCTCGCCATGTTCAGGATCGGCCAGCAGCTGCACTCGCCGAAGGCGGGCCTGATCGCGACCGCGTTCTACATGTTCTTCCTGCCGAACTTCGCCAGTCCGATGTTCGGACAGGAGGCGTTGTTCATCCCTCTCTCGCTGGCGGCCATGGCGCTGCACCTCGAGTACGCGGCCACGGACAGACAGCCGCGGGCGTTTGCGGTGGCTGGCGTCCTTTACGGCCTGACCGCGCTGACCCGATCACTGCCGCTCTACTATCTGCCGCCGGTGGCCGCACTGCACGTGCTCTGGGCGACCAACCGGCGCCGGGGTGTTCGACAGGCGACCGCCCTGCTGGCCGGCCTGTTTTTGACCATCCTGCCGTACAGCCTCTTCATCTCGTCGCGGTGGAGCCACTGGGTCTTCGTCGATACACAGGGTGTGCGCGCCGTGGTCGACACCTACTCCGACCATCCTGATTCCCACACGCCTGGCATGGTCGAATCGCTCAGCATGGTGGGCAAGGCCTTCGCCGCCTCGCCGGTCAAAGAAACGCAGGAGCGAATCAGCCGCGCTCGCGCGTTCTTCTATTTGAAAGGCGGCCAGTGGCTGCAGGTGGATGCACCCAGGCTGGCGACGTCGGCGGGCGCATCGACGCTGAAAGCGTTCGTGCATCTTTTCTACGACGTGCCGACAGCCGCGATCCTGCTGCTGTCGCCGATTGGTTTCGCCCTAGCAAGAGGGCGACGTGAGGCGATGGATCTCGCGCTCTGGCCCCTGGTTGCCCTCGCGCTGATGATCGCCTTTCTCTGGAGCGGCGGGCGATACACGGCGTCGTTTCTTCCGCAGCTCATGCTCGGCGCGTCCGTCGTCTTCGCCGGAGGCTGGCGCCGGCCGAAGCGTGGCGCAATGGCGCTCGCGGTGATGTGCGCCGCCATCATCGCCATCCCGGTTGGAATGTCCGTGCCGCTCGCAATTTGGGGTCACCCGGACTACGGCGTCAAGTTCAAGGCGGTGTTCGTCGATGGGCCGCAGGTGGGACAGATGAAGGAGGAAGCCGGCTTCAGCGTGTTTACCGACGGCGGACGCGTTGAGCTGGCGCTGACGCCAGACAGCCGGCTACCGACTGTGGGACCAGGAGTCTGGATCGAGGTCCGGGTGGATGGCGTGCGTCAGACATTAGTCCGGTGCGCTCCCGGCCGAACCGCACGTGTCCGCATCGACACACCCGCGAGATTCGTGTTCATCGAGATGCGCATGGTGTCGGGCGCCGGTCGATCGGCCGACGGCGGCTCGACCGAAATAGAAGTCGCCGTCGGCCGCGCCGGCCGGAGCTGATCCCGCCGGCGACCACCGTGCGTCTTTCATGATGCAGTCCCTGCCGCGCCCACTTCGCCCGCGTTCGTCATGGTAGGCTACTGACCACCCATGGGCCTGACGTCGAGAACTGGACACGACCGGACCATCCTGGCGGCCACCATCATGACCGCGCTGGTGGTGGTCACGTCGCTGCTCTTCCCGGTCCGCGGCACCGGCGACATGAAGATCTGGGAGCGCTGGACCGGCAACGCCATGCGTCTCGGCGTCGTGGCGGGGTTTCGCGAGAACGACAACGACTACCCGCCGTTATCGAATGTCGTCCTCTGGGTGACGGGCCACGCCGGAAACGTCGCCGGTCTTCCCGTTGCGACCGCCATCAAGTTGTCGCTGGTCATCTTTCTGGCAGCCACACTGATCGTCTTTTACGCGTGGGTGGGTCGCACCGGGCTCACGCTGGGATTGTGGTCGGTGTTCGTCCTGAACGCGGCGGGCATGGGCTACCTCGACATCTACGTCGTGCCGCCGCTCATCATGAGCCTGTGGGCGCTGCAGCAGTCGACGGCGGCGGCGGCCGTCACGTGGTTCACCGTCGCTTGCCTGGTCAAGTGGCAGCCGCTTCTGATTGGGCCGTTCCTGATCCTGCACGTCGGCCGAGCATGCTGGCCGCCTTCGTCGGTGAACGTGCGCAGATTTGTCGCGATGTTCGTGCCGTCCCTCCTCCTGTTCGTCGTCTCGATTGTCATGTTTGAGCCGTACCCGTTTTTCCGTGCGTTCGCCAAGAGCCTCGGACATCGGGTGCTGAGTGGCGACACGCTCAACCTGCCTTGGCTTGCGACGTGGCTTTATCAGGGTTTCAATCAGGGAGTGGCCGGGCTGACTGGCCAGGTTGCGAGCATTCCCAGCGCGCCTCTGTGGCTCAGGCTGCCTTTCAAGCTCGTGTTTGGCTGGCAGTTTCTCGTCCTGCTCTATCGGTATGTGAATGGCCAGGCGTGCGCCGAACGCACCCTGGCGTACTCGTTGGTCGGGTTTCTCGCGTACGTGACGCTCAGCAGCGGCGTGCACGAAAACCACTGGTTCCTGCCAAGCTTCCTCGCCATCGCACTGCTCCAGTACGGGCACCGATGGCTCAGGCCTGCCGCCGCCGTTGGCATCGTTGCCAATCTCAACCTGTTGCTGTTCTACGGCATCACGGGACACGGCCTTGAGTTCACTCGCGTCGTGGGCATCGATGTCACGGTCGGGCTGGCGGCTGCCGTCGTGGCCGTGTACTTCTGGATGGCGCGTGTAGTCCGGCGCATGGATCAGACCGGGTGGGAAACCGCCGCCCGCTAGAAAATGGGGTCCGACCCCAATTGCTTCTACTCGAGCACCCGCCAGTAAGCCAGCCTGCCAGGGCCACTTCCGCGCCGAGGCACAATCCGGATCTGATCGATGTCGCCAACGGAATCCGGCAGCGCCTGCTGATACTCGACCAGTCCTGGCGCAGGCGAGACGCTGGCGATGATGTCGGCTGCGTGTTTCTCTTTCCCTCTCATCAGATACACGACCTTGTAGTCGTGTGCGGCGTCGAGTCTGAACTCCACCTTGCGCATGGCGTGGGGCCGGTCGAGGAACAGCGTCACGCAAGCGTCAAATGCCGTTGCAGCATTCGGGTCCTGGTTTGATTCGGCCGGACGGTAGCCGAGTGCTGCTGACGTCCGAACGCCGACACATCCGCGCGAGTAACTGTCGAGCAGATACGTGGCTCGCCCGAGGTTCACATCCACGATGGCCGCCCATCGATCGACCGACCAGATCGGCCCACGGGTGATCAGCGCGAGCTTGTCGAAGTAGGCGCTGACGCCCGGGTCCTCGATCTGATTGCGACCGGTGGCCAGCGTCTCGCCGTAGCCCACGACCTCCGGGCGTTGAAAGTGCCCGATGCGGTATGGCCTGGCGGTTGGAAGCCGCGCCAGCAGCGGGTCCGACAGTCCGACTGGATCGAGAATGTGCAGTCGGCGGCCGGCGAAATACCCTGCGTAACCGATGGCCGTGGTGCTTGCCACGTACAGGCCCCTGGCGAGCGCCCGGTCGACGTGCGCCTGTCTGCGTGTCACCAGGTTCTGGCCCAGGTTCTTGTCGCGGAGCAACCCGGAGTTCTGGTAGTAATAGCGCCGTTCGTCGGTGATACCGGATGGGGGCTCGTAGCGTCCATCAAACGCGCCGTTGCTCAACACGGGCGGGAAGGGCGTGAACAGGCTCACCGCAACCGCCACGACGGCCGGCACGAGTCTCGCCAATGCTGGTCCCGGCAGTTGGTACCTCGACAGCAGGGCGATCGCCGCCAGAAACGGCGTGTTGAAGAAACGACTGCTCATGAAGTCGCCGCCCACGCGGACCACGAACAACACCGACAGGAGGAGCCCGACGGCAAAGGGGATGTCGCGCCAGCGTCGCACAGCCAGCGGCACCAGGATCGCGATCACGATCGTCGGGAGGGTCACTGGATCGTTGGCCAGGGAGTCTTTCAGGTACAGCCAGCCCTGGGGTCCAAGATCCATGAACGTGAGATTCGGGGGCAGCTTCGCGTAGACGGTATTCGGAACCGGAAACCCATAGTAGATGACCGAGAAGACCTCCCACGCGACCAACGGCAGCGCGCCGAGCACCACAGGCGCAAACGCCCGGCGCTTCATCCGCCACGCCTCGACGGCCACAGCGGGAAGAACGATCAGGGCCGAGTCCAGGCGATTGGTCATCGCCAGCGAGGCGAGGAGCACGAGGCTGCCGAGCCGGCGGCTGGTGGGCGCTTGCGAGTCGCGCCCGAACACGACGATGAAGATCACGACCAACAGGTTTGTCAGTGGATTCTCGAGACCAGACGTCGAGTAGTCGATGAAGGCACGAGAGCCCACGCAGGCCGCGACGACGGCCAGCCCCATGGCGACCGACGTCGAGAGTTTTCGCAGCACCAGCGTGATGGCGGCCAGCGTCAGGCCGATCGACAGCGCGTAGACCGTGTAGTAGACCTCGCCCGTCATCGCGCGGAACGCCGAGACGACAAAGAACCACAGTGCGTGCGTGAAGGCCTGTACGCGTTCGTCAGGATTCCACTGCGGCCCGAACCCCGCGACGAGGTTCTCGACCGCGCGGTACGTGATGTACGCATCGTCGGTCAGCCAGGCTGTGCGCAGAAGCACGTAGCCAATCAGAGCCAACGACCCGGCCAGCAGCAGGCTTCGCGCCGACCTCTCCGTCATCCTCAGGGGAACAGTCTGCATCACGTACCCGTCCTCAACCCGCCACGATATCCACGCCCGGAGCGACGCGGTCCAGCCAGTTGGCGCGGCGCCACGCCTCCCGCAGCAGCCCGCACGCGGTCACGCCGAGCGCAGCACCCACGATCACGGAGACCCAGGCCGGGAAGACTCCCAGGTAGAAGAGATACACCCACCAGAAGTCCAGGCTGGACGCAAACTGCTGGGAGAAGTCGCGCCCCTGGCGGCCGGGTTCCCTGGTCACCGGAGGTCTGGGCTCGATCCCCATCATCTGACGGACCACACGCGGGACTGCCTCAGCGCTCGCGCCAATGTTGAGCGCCAGCGGTGCGGTCGACCACTCGTGCAGGCGCGTTTCGTAGGTCACGTTCATGTCGCGTGCAAAATCCACCCGCACCTTGGCGAAGTCGACCAACACGCCAGGAATCTGGACGATGCAGCTGATGAGGCCGACGACGAGACCCGCGACGCGAACGCTCCTGCGGCAGTGGCTCATCCATACCGCAAGCGGCACGCACAGCAGCGGCATGAACGGCACGAGGTACCGTGGTCCGTACGAGCGCCCTCCAACCCAGCTTTCCAGCTGCGCGTAGAAGAGTGTGAAGAGCACCGTGGTGCCCCCGACAAACCACGCCAACGCAGGATCGCGTTTGCGGATCAGCCACACGGCGACCAAAGCCATGATCATCACGGGCGCGTAGACGAACACCGACGCGCCCGGCGAGGCAATCTGTCCCCACAGTCCGTCAATAATTGACCCTCCCATCCCGAGCGTCTGATCCTTGAAGTAGCCCGTTTCGATCGGCGATCCGTAGCGTGCCACGTTGTACAAGGCCCAGACGCCTGCGCCCGGCGCAGCGCCGAGCGCCCACCACGTGAGCGTCTTGCCAAGCGCACCACGCCCGTACCAGGCGAGAAGGATCACGGATGGCAGGGCGGCGAGCCCGAACTCATGGCGTGTCAGAAGGGCAAGCCCGCACATCATGCCAGTCAGCCACACGGTGCTGGCCCGCCCGGTCCGCGCTCCTTCGATCGAGTACCAGGCGATTGCCGCGATCAACAGGGCCGACAGTGGGACATTGAACCCAAACTTGCTGTAGGGCCACAGCGAGGTGCCAAAACCGGCGGCCAGGGCCGCGGCCAGGGCGGCGCGCGCGGTCGAGGCCGAAGAAGCCGCGATCCACCACACGAGCCATACGGTCAGCGCGGCGGTGCACGCGTTGCCAAGCGCCACGGTCGCTTTCGTCACCATCTCCGGGCTCATGCCACGCGCCGGCAACAGCGCGTAAGCCGCCCGGCCGGCCAGGTAGAACGGAATGTTCCACAGCGCCTGGAAGATCCCGAACGGCGAGTAGTACTGCCCGTCGGGACCCCGGTAGGCCTCATTGCCAACCAGGTCGGCCGACAACACGATAGACCTGTGCTCGACCAGTTGCCTGGTGACATCGTAGGTCACCACCGCGTCGCTGGTCGCGAGACTGCCCCCTGCCGACGACAGGTAGGCAACCAACATGGCCGCAACCAGGAAGGCGCCAACGCGCCGGTCGCCCCGCGGTCGATGCGCCGCATTGCGATCGGTCGCGACCGAGACGCCATCAGCACGTCCAAGACGCGATCTTCCGGCAGTTGCCATCCGCCGAATGTTATCAAAAGTGGCTTGATAGACGTTAGAATTGCTCGCGATCCTTGCAGGCGCCTACGCCGGACTCTTCCGGATCTGGTCCGGTCTCGCAGCGTGTACATGCCGACATCATCTACGCCTCCGCGCACACCCAGGAAGACTGCGATCTGTGTCTTCGCAGCGGTGCTCGCTGCGTACCTGGCAACGGCCAGCGGCAGCCTGTCGACTCAGGACGCCGTCGCCGTGTACTACCAGACCAAGTCACTGGCGGAACGGGGTGCCATCGACGTGCCGCTGGAGATCTCGGGAGACCGGTGGCTGGGTGTGGACGGGCGGTACCATCTGCCGTTTGGCATTGGCCAAGCCGTGTACAACGTCCCGTTCTATGCAGCCGGGAAGTTGGCCCTCCGCCTGACGGGACTGCGCGTTGGTGGGTCGGAGGAGCCTCTCCTGAAGGCCTCTGTCGCCCTCGGAAACACGGTGGCCGCAGCGATCTGCGCCGCCTTCGTGTTTCTGTTCGCCTGGCGCGTCTCGGGATCCGCACGCGCGTCGTTGGTGGTCGCAGCCCTGTTCGCGTTCGGGTCTCCCATGTGGCCGTACGGAAAGTTCGGGTTCAATGCGGCCATCACGTCGGCCATGTTGGTCGCGGGGATCTATGGTCTCTATGTCGGAAAGGTTTCGCGACTCGTAGGTCCGTGTGTATGGGGCGCCTTCGCGCTGGCATGTGCTGTCATGACGCGACATGAGATGCTGCTGGCTGGCCTTGCGGGCCTGGCCTGGCTGGTCGCCGCCGATCCTTCGCAGAGCCGGATTCGTCGGACGCAGATTGCGGTTGTCGGGGGCATCCTGGCGGGCGCAGTACTGGCCTGGATGTGGTTCAACGTGATCCGCTTCGGCAACCCTCTTGAGGCCGGCCACACGCCAACCTTCGGCGTCGTGGGATTTGTCGGCCTTGTGGCCTCGCCGGCTGCATCGGTATTCCTCTACGCCCCGCTGACGGTCGTGGGCCTGGCTGGGCTGATCCGGTTGTTGCGGACTCGACACCCCGCTGGTTCGCTTCTTGGGGCGGTCACGCTCTTCTTGTTCGTGTTTTACGCCCTACTGGATGACTGGATGGGCACACGGTCCTACGGGCCGCGCTACCTGGTCCCGTTGCTGCCGCTCCTGTACGCGACCATGTCGGTCTGCCCTTGGGGTCCGACTGCCCGGACGGGCCGACCGAGAACGGCGTGGTTGGCGGTGGCGGCGCTCAGTGTGGCTGTTCAGTTGCCGGCCGTCACGATGAACTTCGTCACCGTTCGCGGGATGGCCGGCGTGCCGACGCCGAACCAGGCGCCATTCTCGTGGGCCTCCGCACCTGTCGTGTTGAATGGCCGGGCGATGGGTGGGGCGATCGTGGCCAACGCGAAGGCCCTCATCGGCGTCATGCCTGTTGCGGCAGAGCAAACGTCCAGAGGGCCATTGCCGGCTGGCAGCGAGCTGTCTTCGAAACTCAGCTTCAGCCTCGACTTCTGGTGGCTGTACCTGTTCCACCTGGGCAAGCTGTCGGCCAAGACAGCGGTGGCGGCGCTGCTTGTCCTGCTCGGACTGTCTGCCGTCTTCTTCCGTGTCGCAGCCGTCGGCGCGCGCGACAGCGATCGAGTCCGACAGACGACGAATGAGGGGTGCCTCGATCGACCGTAACGCCTGGCGGTCAGCCGAAGGGCGTGATCCAATCCGCGGGCGCGCTCGCGGCACGCGGGCCAACCGGACTCGCGTATCGGTAGCATATATACTGGACCGGCACTGGCCACGGGCCGCGAGGTTCGCACGCGCGGCCACTCTGTTGCCATCCTGGACCTGACTCAGTGACCCTGCGAGGCCTGCACCTCAATCCGTCGAGGGTCGTGCTGGCCATCACGCTCGTGATGGCCATTGTGCACTTTACGGGTCTGTTTGTGCGCGGCGTCCGCCCACGCGTGATTCGCGGCGACGCGCTCCACTACTATGTGCAGCTCCGGTCGGCCGTCTTCGACCACGACCTGGATTTCGAGAACGACTACATCGCGCTCTACACACTCGATTTCAAGGTCTCCGTGCCGCCGGCCGGTTTCACGTGGACGTTCGAGCACACGCCAAACGGCCATGTCCGCAACTTCATGCCCGTCGGGCCGGCGCTGCTCTGGGCGCCGCTGTTCCTCGTGGTCACCGGCGCGATCTACCTGTCTTCGCTTGCCGGACTCGCCTACCCGCCCGACGGCTTCGGACTCGCGCTCCAACTCGTCCCGGATGTCTGCGGCGTCGCGGCGGCTGGCCTTGCGATGTGGTTCGCCTTTCTGCTCGCACGCAGCCTGAGCGGGCCGCGAGCCGCCATCGGGGCCGCACTCGCCGTGCTCGCCGGCAGCCCGCTCATCTATTACGCCATCATCGCGCCGGCGTATTCGCACGCCCTCTCGGCGATGGGCGCCGGAGCCTTCCTGCTGTACTGGTGGAACACGCGCGACCGCACCGACCTTCGTCGATATGCGGCGATGGGCGCACTGGCTGGCCTGACGGCGCTGATCCGCTGGCAGGACGGCTTGCTGCTGGTGACGGTGTTGGTGGATGTCGTCGTGCACGCGAGGACTGCGCGGCTGTCGCGCGGGCGCGTCATCGGGTTCGGCGCGTTGCGTCTGGCGGTGGCCGGCGCCGCCGCTCTCGTCGTCTTTACCCCCCAGATGATTGTGTGGCAGTCGCTCTACGGCCAGCCGCTCACGATCCCACAGGGCGCCGAGTTCATGCGGTGGACGGAGTCACAGGTGGGCGCCGTGCTCCTGTCCCCATACCGGGGCCTCTTCTCATGGACGCCCCTGACCGCAGTGGCGCTTGCGGGCTTCATTCCGCTCTGGAAGACCGAGCGGCGCCTCGTGCTGACGGCGGCGCTGTTCTTCCTCGTCAGCGCCTACGTCAATGGCGCGGTGGTCGACTGGTGGGCGGGCGAAGCGTTTGGGACGCGCCGATTTCTGAGCTGTTTTCCGATATTCGTGGTCGGCCTGGCGGCGCTGCTGACGCTCGACGGCATCCGGGGCACGATCTCACGCCTGGTGACGATAGTCCTCGCCGCGGCCAATCTCCTTCTACTTCTCCACTACGAGTTGTTCATGATCGGCCTGACCACGCTCGTGCCGTACCCCGGGAACAACTGGTACACGCTCTGGGTGGAACGCTTTCTCGTCCCAGTCCGGCTCGTCAGGCACCTGCTGCACTGGTAGGCGCGCTGGCTCTGGCTCTGGCTCTGGCCAGCACGAAGACGCCTGGCATCAAGAGGACATCCGCAAAGAACAACGGGCCGGGCCAGACGTAGGCGGTCCAGTTGGGCACGGCGTTGAACGCGAACACGCTGGCAAGCATCACCGAAGCCGCCGCGGCCGCGAGAAGCGCATATCTGGCCGGACTCGATCGCAGCCCCGCCGCGCCTACAATCACCACGGCCTGGCAGAACGGCAGGTAGACCAGGTAGTGGGCCCAGGAGGTCGACAACAGGAACGGCAGCGACAGGAAGAGCGCTGTCGCCGACAGCGCGACCGCCTGTGGTCGGTCGGAACTCCTGAGCGTCCACACGATGCCGACGCTGACGAGCGCGACGGCCCAGCCGACGATGGACAGCGCAAACACGGCGCGCGGCGCGTCCACCACATGCAGCAGCCGCAGCAGCACGTGTGGGAAGAACTGTGAGTTCCAGTCCTGCACGAAGAGCGACCGAACGGCGTTCAGGTTGTCATACGCCTCGTGATGGAACTGATACGTCACGATCGGGCCGAGGACGATGGACGGCATGACGACGAGCAATCCCACGCCGGCGGCCGCGAACGCCGCAACGACCCGCCACTGCCGCCTGATGACGTAGTAGATCACGAACCACGCCGCGTAGTACTTGATCCCCACGCCGAGGGCGAGCCACACGCCTGCGGCCACGTCACGCCGTGACGCGTGTGCGTACAGCGAGGCGAATACCGTGAGCGTCACGAGCACGCTCACCTGCCCCCACTTGAAGTTGTGCAGCACGGGCACAGACGTCGCGAAGAGCAGCACGTAGAGGGCCAGTCGCCAGCCAGTGAGCTTGAGCCACACCCGCAGCGGGAGAGCGGCCAGGGCGGCCGTCAGGGCCAACTGAAGCACGCCCCACACCCACGTGGCCGTCGGGAGGCTCAGCAGGCCAACCGGCTTCAGCAGCAGCGCAAAACACGCCGAGTAGTAGAACCCGTCAACAGGGTACGGAAACGCCAGGATCCGGCGGCCCATCGGGTAGTAGTGCCGGACGAAGTCGGTGAACAAATCGTAATTGTCGACCGCATGGGCAAACGAATCGATGCTGCCCCACACGACGCGGTAGTAGGCGAACGCGACGCCGAGCGCGAGCGCCACAAGCGTCGCTGTGGCCGCCTTCGAGGTCCGAGCATCTGGTGTCATCGCAGCCTATTCTTCCGCCGGCGGATCGGTAGTAGGCCGCCGGCGCGTCGCCCGGCGCGTGATGACCACGCCCAACAGGATGGCCGCCGCGCCGCCGGCCTTGGCCCACGTGATGTGTTCGCCCAGGAACACGGCGGCCACCGTCATCGCCACCAGCGGTGTGACGTTCGAGTACACCGCGGTCCTGATATTACCGATTCTCTGCACGGACGTGTACCAGATCAGGTACGCCACGTTCAGGGCGAGAACCGACGAGCACACGACGGCAATCCAGACCCACGCGTGGATCCGGGCGACATCAAGCCCGGCGAGCTCCGAAAACGCCAGGGGCACATAGAGCACCGATCCAATGGCCATCGTCAATCCCGTCACGACGAGCGGCGAGAGCCGATCCAGCAGCGCCCGCGATCCAACGGTGTAGACAGCCCAACATACCACCGCGCCCATGGTCAGAGAATCCCCCGTGAGGGACGCTCCTCCAAAGTGCGCCCCCGTTCCGACAACGAGGTAGATGCCGACCACGGACAGGCCGGCGCCAATCCACTGGGCCCGCGAGACCTTCTCGTGTCCTGCCAGTCCGCTGGCCAGGGCGACGGCAACCGGCGAGCAACCGAGCAGCAGGGAACTGTTCGAGGCTGTCGTCCGTGCGAGGCCCCCCATGAAACACAGTTGATAGACGAAGTGCCCGATGATCCCGAGCAAGGCGAGGCGGAGCCAGTCGGCGCGCGAGAGAGATGGCCAGCCCTTCGCCAGAATGGCCACGAGAAAAATCGCCGACGCGATACACAGGCGAAGGGCGTTGAAGGAGTGGTGGGGGATCTCGACAAGTGCCGCTTTCACGAGGCTGAAGTTGCTGCCCCAGATGAAGACCATCAGGAGCAACAGGCCGTCAAACGGCGTCAGCGCAGACCAGCGACGCACAGGGCACCGTTTCGGTCCGGTGCCGACGGAAGGCCCGCAAGACGGGGCCCTCCGCCGGGGGACCGGAGATGTCGCGCCCGACTAGTGCTTCGCGTCACAAGTGCGGCACCGTATCGCTTTCGTCCGCATGGGCCGCCATGGCTTCCTCAGCACTAGTCCTGAGGGCACAAATACGTCGCCGCATTTGTGCATCGAAGGACTAGGCGCCAAACGGCTTGAGGAAGAACAGGATCAGCGAGATCAGCAGCACGTAGATCACGAGCGACTCGATCAGGACGAGGCCCAGGATCAGGTTGCCACGAATGTCGTTGGTCGCTGCCGGGTTGCGGGCGATCGCTTCGACCGCGGCGCTGATGCTCTTGCCCT
>Ga0315273_10003879_pt1 | contig 18135 bp, 12 predicted proteins | sample YL17G02_0_MG_FD_205753 | JGI IMG/M metagenome (GOLD analysis project Ga0315273, IMG submission 205753) | Sediment microbial communities from Yellowstone Lake, YNP, Wyoming, USA - YL17G02_0 | ecosystem: Environmental > Aquatic > Freshwater > Lake > Sediment | place: USA: Wyoming | collected...
CCTGAGGCCACGCCGGGGCTCGCCGTGACCCCTCCCTGCAGGAGGACCGATTCGTCCTCTGCCGTCTCGGGCTTTTCCGCTCTTCTTGGCTCGGGTTCGATTTGCTGAAGGGGACGGCACTGCAGGAGGCAGAGGGCGCCATCCGATGTGACGGCCCATTCGATGTCCTGCGGGCTGCCGTAGGAGTCCTCCAGCTTCAACCCGATTTCGGCGAGCTCGAGAACCTGGTCCTCCGTGATGGAAGGGAAGGCGCTCTCCTCTTCGGTCAGGTCCGCGCGCCGGACACCCTCTCCGGAATCACAGACGAACTTGCGGTCCTTCTTCGGAATCTCCCTCTTGAGGATGCTCAGGGGGCGCTTTCTGGAAACGACGAACAGGTCAGATGCCACGCTGCCGTCCACCACCGACTTGGCCAGTCCCCAGACCGAATTGATGAAGAGGGAATCGTCCCGGATGTTGAGGGGATTGCGGGAGTACAGCACGCCGCCCGCAACAGGGTTGATCATGACCATGCATCCGACGCACATGGCGACGTCTTCGTCCCGGATGCCCCGGTTCAGCCTGTAGCTCATGGCGTGGAGGCTGTACTTGCTGGCAAGGATCTCCTTGTAGGCATCGAGGATACTTTCCGGGCTCACATTGAGCTCTGACCGGTACTGGCCGGCAAAGGAGGTCCCGGCCATGTCTTCTCCCAGGGCGCTGCTCCTGAGCGACACCTTGACGTCCTTGCCCGCCTCGGCCTCCAGCTCCGCATAGGCGTTGCGGATGGCCCCTTCGAGATCCTCGGGGACGGCGCTGCGGATGATGAGCTGCTGGATGTTGGCACTCAGACCGTACATCTCGTCTACCTCTTCCACGTCCGAGGTCTGCAGCCGGCGGTCGATCTCCGCCTGGAGGTCGTTGTGCTCCATGAACCGCTGATAGGCGAGTGAGGAGATGACGAAGCCGTCGGGTACGGGAAGGCCCAGGCCGTTCCGGATCTCTCCGATGTTGGCCATCTTGCTGCCAACCTGGTCGGCCATGTCCTTGTCGACGTCACGAAGGGGGATGGCCAGCCGGTTCCCCCTGGCGAGCGTCCCGGAGGCAAGGACCCGGTTGATCTCTTCCTCGATCTCCCGGAAGCGGGCGGCGAGGTCCTGGTACTTCTCGGGAGCCAGGGCCAAGAGGTTCCGGATCATCTGAAAGACGTTGACGGAAACCGCCGTGCAACTGGCCTTGATGAACGACATCCCGAAGGGACGGGTCCCGCGGAGGGCCTCCTCCATGTCGCTCATGACTTCCAGGGCTTTGTTGTTGGCGTTGAGGAGGAGCTTGAAGTGATGGTACCTGGCCTTGAAGGCGGCGCGGAGCTCCTCCGGGGTGGAAGAGCTCTGTTTCCTGTCAGGCCTTCTGAAGAACTTCTTGAGGAACTTGCCAAGCTTGGCCATGGGGCCGCGGCCGCCCTCGGGCGGCACCTGGAACGGGCTTCTGGTATGGGTCAATCAGACCTCTTTCCTGGAGCCGGCCTTCATTTCGAGCCCGAGCCCGTGAAACAGATACAGGATGGCATACCCCCACCACAGGGTGTAAACGACATAGAAAACGAGTGCGAACCCCAGAATCCCTGCGTTGGCAGAAGCCTTCTTGGGTTCGATCCCATAGAAGTTGTACCCCACTTCGAGGGTCTTCTTCATGACCTTTTCAAGGAAGGCGGCTTCCTTGAACTTCTCTTGATGCTTGAGATCCATGACCGTATCCTTGAAGGCGCTCCACCAGCCGAAGAGAACTTCTTTCTCCGGCTGCCCGTACTTCTGGCTGACCTCCTTTCCCCTGTTGTGGAACAGGGCCTCGGAGTCATCGAGCGCCGCATTCACGAGCCGGTCGAGGTCCCCTGCTACCACGAGCTCTGCGCCTTCCCTGCGCACCTCGGCGCCGGCGGCTGCGAGAATCGCCCCGCTTTTCTCTGCCAGTTCTTCGCTCTTCAGCGTGATCTTGACCTGAACGCTCGAACCTTCGAATTCACGAGCTTCCTCGCGGATCTTGTCGATGAAGTAGCTCGATCCTTTGGCGATCGAGTTGAAGAGGTCGTCGGCTGCCTTGAAGGCGTTCCTCCCGCCGAACAGTGGAGAGAACATGAGGAAGAGCACGACGAAGAACGTGATCGCAAGAAACGTACCCTTGGCGAATTCCTTCTTTTCCGTGACCAACATGGTATCAGGCCTCCCCTCTCAACACCTTGATGTTCCCGAAGAACTCCCGGAGCACCCAGAAGCCGAAGATGCCGACTACCACAAAAAAGATCCAGATGCCGGCCGTGTTCAGACCGTCCGCCAGCGGCTTGGAGATGCTGATGATCTTCATCTCACCCAGCTTGGCCGGGAGCGCAAAGAGCCGGTTCAAGAAACCGGCCAGGATCGTGATGGCGTAGAAACCCCGGATGTGAATCCCCTTGACCACCTTGGTGGTGAGAGCGCCGAGCTGGATCCCGATCAGGCTGCCCAGGAGCATTCCCATGGCCAGCGTGTAGAAGACAAAACCATAGATCGCATACTGGGTGATGCACGCGTAGCCGGCCGTGAAGATGATCTGGAGGATGTCGGTTCCTACGGTCGTGAACGAGGAGACCCCCAGGATGTAGATGAACATCGGGAAGGTGAGGAATCCGCCGCCCACGCCCATGATCGAGGCCGCAAATCCCACAAAGACTCCGCAGATCGCAACGAAGACGGCCGGAATCTTCTTGCCTCCGGGCACGAGGTCCTCGTCAAAAGTGAGCTGAGGGGGGATGTTCATAGCCTGGAGTCTTGCCGGAAGCCCGACCTTCCCGGTAGCCACCTCCGCACCATGGGGGCTCTCGCCCATGTGCGCCCCTACGTCGCTCGCACCCTTCCTCAGTTTGAGGAAGTCCAGGAGCGCATAGATGCCGAGGAAGCCCAGCAGTACGACGTACACGATGTTGATGAACGTGTCGCTCAAGACAGGATTGAACGCATACAGGGTCCGGTTGATCACGCCGCCGCCCGTTGAACCCAGGGCGGAGCCGACCAGGAAGGCGATGGCGAGGCTCACCGACACGTTTCCGAGCTTCTTGTGAACCACTGTCCCCATGATCGCCTTGGCGAAGATGTGGAACAGGTCGGTGCCCACCGCCAGGATCCCCTTGATGCCGGCGCTCATCAGAGCCGGTGTGATGATGAACCCTCCGCCGGCTCCGATGCAGCCCGTGACCAGCCCGGCGCAGAGACCGATCAGGATCGTGACCAGGAAGATTTTGATGGAGTAGAAGGCCGGCGTGTAGGCCTCTTTCCCCCCAAGGATCTCCGGAAGATCCGAGGCCTGCGCCACCGCGAACAGAATAGCCGGCAGGAGGAGCAGGCCGAGGATCCAGAGCCTCTTCCTGCTCTTCAGGATGTTGGAGGACATCTCGATCTCCCACCGTGCGTGGGCCGTGGATGCCAGCATGAACATCTGGTACAAACCTCTAAGTTTTCTCATCTCTTCCCTTCCCCCTGAACCTGCTGGAAGCTCTTTTTCTTGTATGCGTCCTGAATCTTGTACATGAGCTCATCGATATCCACGGGCTTCATGAGGTAATCGAAGGCGCCCAGCTCCATCCCCTCGAGAGCCACCTCCACGTTGGCATGGCCGGTCAGCATGATGACCTCGATGGAGGGATTGATCTTCTTGATTTCGCGCAGGACCGTAATGCCGTCCATGCCCGGCATCTTCACGTCGAGGACCGCAACGTCTACGGGATTCTCCCGGACCAGCCGCAGGGCCTCCTCGCCTGAATTTGCAGCGACGAGCTTGAGTTTCCGCTTCTTGAGCCTCTTCATGAGGACGTCGAGGAACTCGACTTCATCGTCCACCAAAAGAACACTGAAGTCTTCCATGGCCTTTTCTTGGGTTCGTCCGCGTCCGGGAGTTGAAGATAACGGCCTTTCCGGGGGGAGGCCATCTGAGGTCAACCTGCGAGCATCCTGAAGCCACGTTGATACCATGCCCGCACAAAAATGACAACTTTGCAAGCCGCTGGATCAGTTGTCAGTTGTCAGGTTTCAGGTTTCAGCCCCCGCTTCCTCTCCGCCCGAAGAAAGAACCCTCTCAACCAGTTGTCAGTTGTCAGGACCCAGGGGGGAGGCCTGACCCTCTGATCTCTGGCAACTGACCGCTGGATCTCTCCCTACATCCGGCGCCAGGTGATGTCCCGGATCCGGTCTTCCATGAGGCTCTGCTCTGTTCGGCTTTTCTTGGCCTTGGCCTTCTCGATCTGGCTGAAAAGCTGCACCATGTCGCAGGGTTTCATGAGGTAGTCGAAAGCGCCCAGCTTCATTCCTTCGATGGCCGATTCCACCGTGGTGTGGCTGGAAAGAAGGATCACTTCGGCCAGAAAGCCCCCTTTCTGGATTCTCTGAAGGATTTCGAGCCCGTCCATGCCCGACATCTTCACATCCATGATGACCACATCGATGTTCCGGTTCTCCGCCAGCACCCTGAGACCTTCCTCTCCGCTGAAGGCTTTGAAGACGACGACGTTCCTCTTGCCCAGCCTCTTGGCCATGGCCTCCACAAAGGCCACCTCATCATCGACGACGAGAACCTGCGTAGGGGTCTGAGCCAGATGCTCCTCTTCCCCGGGCGGGATCCCCGCCTGTCGCACGGCCTCCGGAGGCAGGGCTGTCACCTCACGTCTCCTATCCTCGCCTGCGGAGCCCGGTAAGGGAATGCGGATGCGGAAGGTCGTACCGGCCCCGACCCGGCTCTTCACGCTGATCTCCCCGCCCAGCCGGTTGATGATCCCGTAGCAGATGGCGAGGCCCAGGCCCGTGCCCTTTCCCACGGGCTTGGTCGTGAAGAAGGGGTCGAAGATGCGACTCAGGTTTTCCTCGGAGATGCCCTGACCGGTGTCCGAGACCTCGACGACGACATCATCACCTTCCAGCCTCGTCATAATCTCGACCGTGCCGCCTCTCGGGTCGATCGCATCGATCGCGTTGTTCACGAGGTTCGTGAAGACCTGCTGCATTTCGGTGGGGGAGACCCGGATGGAGGGAAGGTTCGCGTCCAGGCCGGCCCTGAGATGGATGTTGCTATGGGGGAGTCTCCTCTCGGAAATCTGCACCACCTCGCGGAGGAGGTCGTTGAGCTGAAGATCCTTGACCTTCGGGTCCGTCTTACGGGCGAAGCTCAGAAGATTGTGGGTGATCTCCTTGCACCGGGTTCCCTGGGTCTTGATCTGTTTCAGAGCTCTCCTGAACTCCTCAAGGTTTTCGCTCTGCTGGAACTCCTCCTCGTCCAGGAGATCTTCGATCCAGCCTGCTTCTTCCACCATGATGGCGACCGGGTTGTTGATCTCATGGGCGATGCCGCCGGCCAGTTCCGCCAGAGAGCCGACACGGGCGCGGTGAAAGCTGCGCCCGTTGGCGTCGCTCATGGAGTCAGGTGACTCATCCAGGGAACTGCGGTCCGTCCCGGCTTGAGGAGCGGAGTCCGTCCCGTCGCCTCTCTGAGAATCGGAAGACTTCGAGACGGGGCCGATCCTTCCTCCGGATGGCAGAAGTTGCTGAGAGAGGAGGTACGAAACGATCACAGCCGAGACGGTTCCGGCCAGGAACAGGGCCAGGGCCGGGACCCAGGCCTGGAAGAGATGCCCGGCGAATGCGCAGACGATCGCCAGCGGTATGACGGAACAGGTCGCCAGGGCTGCGAAGATCCTTCTCGACAGCCGGGGCAAATCAGCCGGTCTGTGCATGCCGGGATCCCGCATGAATTCGAGCCTTCGTAGAAGAAGTCTAACCGATCCAGAGACCCTGTACTACCCGGGCAGCGCCTCCCCTCAGGGCGAGGCGAGCACAGGCATGCCCATGAGAGGCCAGATGAACCAGATGAAAATCCCGAGTACGACCATGAGCAGGATACTTGCCGGAATGCCGGCCCTGAAGAACTCCGCGGAGGTGAACTGGCCGCTGCCGTACGCGATGGCGTTGGGTGCAGCTCCCACGAGCAGAACGAAGGGCATGCCCGCGGTCACCAGGGCAGAGAAGAACACCACGTGCGGAGCCACCCCGAGGTACGGGGCGATCACCAGGGCCACGGGCAAAGAGATCGCGATCGCTGCCACGTTCATGATGAAGTTGGTCATGACGAGGACGAAGAAGGCGATCCCCATGACGAAGACGAACCAGGGCGCATGCTGGAACATGGCCAGCCACTGAACGGCGAGCCACTGAGCAGCCCCGGTCTTCCACAGGCAGAAGCCGATGCTCATGGCGCCGCCGAATAGAAGGACGATGTTCCAGGGAAGCTCTTCCAAGTCCTGGACTGTGAGGATGTTGGCCAGAAAGAAGAGAAGAGTGGCAACGAGGATGACGGCGCTCTTGTCCAGCGGATTGAGAAACGGGACGAAGGACCTCAAGCTCAGCACCAGAATGGCGGAGAGGACGATCACGAGGGCGAGAATCTCGTTTCGCGACATGGGTCCCAGCCGGGCATATAGGGCCTGTGCCCTCTCCCGGAGGCCGGGTATGGTTTTTCTTTCGGGCGGAAAGACGGCCATCAGGAAGAGCCACAGGATGATCACCATCGCCCAGCCCAGGGGAAACAGATAGTAGGAGAGCTCGAAGAAGCTCAACTCCTGGCCCGTGAAGTCCTTGAAGAATCCGATGGCCACGGCGGCCCGAGCGGATCCGAGCAGGGTGATGATACTTCCTGCGCCCGCCGTATAGGCCAGGCCGATGAAGAGCCCTTTGCCGAACCGGGTGGGCTTGTTCTCTTCGTCGTAGAGGGAATAGATGGCCATGAGCAGCGGATAGAGCGTGGCCGCCACGGCGGTGTGCGCCATGACATGGGTCAGGGCCGCTGTCATCACCATGCAGCCGAGGTAGATGCGGCTCGTCTTCTCTCCGACCAGAGAGAGCATCTTGTAGGCCATCCGTTTGGTGAGCCCCGTCTTGGTAAAGACCATACCGATGACGAGGGAGCCGATGATGAACCACACCGAGGGGTCCATGAAGTCCGAGAACGCAGCCTGTGCAGGCCGGATGAGGAAGAGAGCCTGGATCACGCCGATGGCAATTCCCGTGACGCCGATGGGCAGGACCTCAAAAACCCACCAGATGCCGGCGAGCAGGAACAGGGCTAGAGCGGCCTTGCCCTCGTGGCTCAGGGAGAAGTGCGCGCCCTTGGGGTCGACCGCGTCCGGCCAACCCGGGCAGAAGTAGACGACGAAAAACAGGGCGGCTCCCAGCGAGATGAAGAGGATCCTCTTCCAGTCGATCTTGTGGGGAGGCCTTGCCAGATGAACGGACTCGGGCGTATGCGGCAGGCGGCGGGCCGGAACGGCACTGCCTTTTGATTTCTTGATCCTCATGAGCATGTGTAGCCCCTTTTTGGTTGCGACTCAGCAGATCATCTGGGACGGGTGCTCCGGAACGTTCACAGTCGAGTCTCTATGGGTTCACGAGGATGGGCATCCCCAGGATCGGCCAGAGCCCCCACACGAAGAACCCGAGCACGACCATCAGAAGGATGCTGGCCTGAAAACCGATCTTGAAGAATTCGCCCTGCGTGAAAAGACCGCTGCCGTATGCGATCACGTTGGGTGCGGAACCGTAGAGCAGCATGAAGGGCATCCCCGCAGCAGCCAGGGAGGCGAACAGCATGACCTCAGGGGCCACTCCGAGCTGGGATGCGGCAACCAGACTCACGGGAACGAAGATCGCGATGACGGCCACGTTCATCATCCAGTTGATCGTCACAAGCACCAGGAATGCCGTGACCATCACGAAGAGCATGGGAGAGGCGGCTCGAAAAAGGCCCAGGTATTGGACGGCGAGCCAGTCTGCGGCCCGGGTCTCCTTGAGACAGAAGCCGATGCTCATGGCGGCTCCGAATAAAAGGACAAGATTCCAGGGGAGCTCCTGGAGGTCTTTGACGGCTAGAATGCGAAGGACAAAGAAGAGCACGGTCGAGACGAGGATGATGGCGCTTTTGTCGGCGTTTTCCAAGGCCGGCACCCTGTGATACACGCTCAACAGGCAGAGGGCTGCGAAGACAATGGCCACGGTCAACATCTCGGAAGGGGACATGGGCCCCAGTCTTGAGTAGAGCATTTTGGCTCTTTCGTGCAGCCCCGGGATTGTCTTCTTCTCAGGTCCATAGAAGATCATGAAAAAAGCCCATAACAGGATGACCAGGCTCCATCCCAGGGGAAACATGTATGCGGAGAGTTCGAAGAAGGAGATCTCCCTTCCCGTATAGGCCTGAAAGAAACCCACGGCCAGGGCGCCGCGGGCGGAACCGAGAAGGGTGATGATGCTGCCCGCACCGCAGGTGAAAGCCATGCTGATGAAGAGGGCCTTGCCGAACCGGGTAGGTCGGCTGTCCTCTTCATAGAGGGAATAGACGGCTCTGAGGAGCGGGAACACGGAGGCGGCGACGGCGCTGTGTGCCATGATGTGCGTCAAGGCCGCTGTGAGGATCATGCACCCGAGAAAGATCATGCTCGTTCGCTCGCCCACCAGGGTCAGCATCCTGTAGGCGACGCGCTTGGTGAGGCCGGTTTTGGTAAAAGCGAGGCCGATGACCAGAGATCCGAAAATGAACCACACCGACGGATGCATGAAATTCGCGAAAGCAGCCTGAGCCGGCCGGATCAGGAAGAGAGCCTGAATCACCCCGATCATGATCCCGGTGACGCCCACCGGAACGACTTCGAAGATCCACCAGGTGAGGGCAAGCAGAAGCAGGGCGAATGTGGCCTTGCCCTGGTGGGTGAGCGGAACGTGCCTTCCGGAAGCATCGACGGCGTCGGGCCAGGATGGACAGGAGTAGACCACGCTGAAGAGGGCGATTCCGAGCAGGAGGAAGAAAACCCTCTTCCAGTCGATCTGCCGCGGAGCCTTCGCGAGATAGATGGTCTCCGGCATCTGCGGCAGGCCGTCCTTGCGGGCCTTTTCCCCCTCAGGCTTCTTCCTGCTCCAGAACATCGCCTCTCGACTTCTTCATCCGGCATGAGGTCTGGGGCTGCTCTTCCTGGTTGGGACCCGATCGTCACAGCAGGAGCAGGGCGATCTCATGGAAGATGTCCACGGAACGGACCACACCGACCACCCGGCCATCCTTGAGGACCGGGAGCTGGCTGACGTTCTGGTCCACCATTTCATAGATGAGTTTGATCAGATGGTCGTCCGCATCCACCGTCGCCTGGATGGGCAGCATCACGTCACGGATCGGCCGTTCGGCCCGTTTTCGGATCCCCTCGAGCAGGCTGTCGTAGGAGAGTTCCGAGAGGTTGGGATCGATCTTCACGTCGAACATCTCTTTCCGGGTACCCAGCGGCCTGCTCGACAGGAACTCCGGCTCGAGCCCCCGGAGAATGTCCCTGCGACGGGCGATGCCGAGGAGTTCGTAAGCCTCGTTGAAAATGAGAACGACCCTGGGCAGGGACTTGCGGCCGTGGATGTGAAACTCCGACTTCTCGAATTCCGCGATGGCCTGACGAAGAGTGAACCAATACGGGATGTGGGGGTACATGTCAAGGGGAATCATGATTTCTTGAGCTCGTTTCGCCTTCATCATTTCACGCTCCTTCTTGAGAAGTTCCATGGACTTTACCGGGGTTCGACCCTCTGGGGGCAGAGGGAGCTTCGCAATACAGAAGGCCACTACGCTGCCGTTTTTCGGTCATCCACCCGGATGGGTGTTCTGCTCGATCGCCAGGGCAATCTTCTCCTCGCTCAATCCGGAGCGCTGAGCCATCACCTTCCGGTTTCCTCCATGCCGCTCGGAGAGCCGTCGTATGTATTCCTTTTCGAAGACGAGGCAAGCCTCCTCGAAGGGCTCCCGCTCGAAGACTTTCGCGATCCGGATCGATTCTTTCTTCAACCGCTGCCATTGCATGGCCCGGTCTACGGTAAAGATGATCCGCTCCTTCTTGAAGGGCTTGGTGATGTACTCGAAGACGCCCAGGGAGAGGGACTCGATCGCGGTCTCGAGGGATCCGAATGCGGTAATCAGGATCACCTCCTCGGGTCTTCCTTTCTCCTTGATCATGCGCAGGATGTCCATGCCACCCATTCCCGGCATCTTCAGGTCCGCAATGATCAGGTCGAAGGCCTGTTCATCGAGAAGCCTGGGCACCTCCAGGGAGTTGTTTGTGGTGCTGATGGCGTAAGGCGTCTTCTCCGAGATGATTCGCTCCAGCAGCTTCAGCATGTGAGGCTCGTCATCCACGGCCAGAATGCGCTGTTTCATGGATGTGCTCCCTCCGCGGGTTCCCCTGCGGCCCGGTGAACCGGCATGGACACCGTGAAGACCGTCCCACTGGGTTTGTCCGGACTGTCCTCGTGGGAGACGCTCGAAAAGGAGATCTTTCCGCCGTATTTCTTCACGATGCCATAGCAAAGGGACAGACCCAAGCCGGTACCCTCTCCCACCTTCTTGGTGGTGAAGAAGGGATCAAAGATCTGCGGTTTGATCCGGTCCGCGATCCCGACGCCTGTATCGGTCACGCTCATATGCACCCAGCCGTTCTCCTTCTCGGCCTTCAGGGTCAATTTGCCTCCCGACGGATCCATGGCAGCCACCGAATTGTTGACCAGGTTGAAGATGACCTGCTGGAACTCCCGGTCGTCTCCCCGGACCCGGGGAAGGTTCTGGGGCATGTCCATTTCCAGTTCGATTTTCCTGGTGAGGAGGGTATTGCTGACAATGGTCATCACCGTCTCCACGCTGCGCTTGATGTCCACCTTGTCTTCGAGACCCTCTGTGATTCGCGCGAAGGCGAGGAGGTTCTCAATGATCTTCTTGGCATGCTTTCCGGTGTAGTCGATGATCTTGAGATCCTCATGTTCGGGTGAGCCCTCCTTGAACCGCTCGAGCAACAGGTCCGTGAAGCCCAGGATGACAGCCAGCGGGTTGTTGATTTCATGGGCTACGCCGGCGGCCAGCGTACCGATCGACGCCAGCTTTTCCGTGTTGTAGATGCGCTGGTCCATCTCCATCCGTTCGGTCATGTCCCGGCTGATGCCCAGTACCTGGTGGATCTCGCCGCGGTCGCCGCGAATCGGTATGAGGTTGGTACTCAGGTGCGCCTTCCGTCCCTTGGGGGAAATCGTGTGTTCGTAAGAGATGTTGGACTGGCTCTCCAGCAGGCGGTCGATCTGCCTGCGCATGAAGGAGGCGTCCTGGGACGGAAACAGGTCGTCGAGGCGGCGGCCGATCCAGTTCTCCGTCGACGTCATGTCCAGGTCGGCGGGTACGGTCCCGCCGTCTGCCTTCCGCAGCACGAGGCCCAGAAACGTTTCGACACTGTGGCGATTCAGAAGGACCACCCGCATGTCCAGGTCGAGGATGTAGATCAGGTCCGTGGCCTGTTCGACCACCCGCTGGTAGAGCCTTTCCTTCTCCAGGAGGTCGGCTTCGGTCTGCCGGACGCGCTTTTGGAGCGCTCTGGATACCCGTTGCTGGTAGGTCGTTGCCAGCAGCCCGAAAACGAACATGCCCACAATGAGCGCAGCCACGGTCGCGAAGTGCCTCGTGTGGAGGCTGTTGATCGCCTCGGCTACCTCGCTGACCGGGGCCGCAACGGCAAGGGACCAGGAATGCCCGGGTGAGAAAACCTTGCTCTTCACGGGTGTGAATGCGATGAGTTTCGAGATTTCCCGTTCGATGCCCCGGTGCCAGCCGCTTACATAGACGCCGGTCCCCTCCTGTCCTCGGAGCATCCGCTCCCGCATGATCTGGTTGATCTGCACGAAACTGAGGTGAGGCTTCCTCTCCTTCCGGACCGTGAAGGCATTCCTGCCGATGAACTCTTCTTCGGGATGAAACAGGAACATGCCGGTCTCGTCGATGACCCACGCATACCCGGTCTGCCCTGAGCGAATTTCGCGAGCTGCAGCCCCGATGAGCCACCCGACTTCGAGCCGTCCGAAGAGCAGTCCCGTGCCCCCATCCCCGAGGGAAACCTTCCGGCAAAGCATGCCGGTGATTTGGGGGGGGCCGGAGTCTCCTGATTCCACGTGGAGGGGACCGAGCACCATGTGTTCAGAGGTGTCCCGTTCGCAGTCTCTCAGAATCCGTATGGGGTCGAGAGCCGTGTCCCCCTCGGTCTTGCAGGTCTTGAGGATCCTCCCATCGGGATCCGCCACGCCGATCTCGATGAGACCCTTGCGCCGGGTTCGTTCCAGGGCCGCTTCCATCCACTTCCCGCAGAAGTCGCCGGGGCTCCCCTCCAGACACCGCTGGATGCTTCTCATTTCAATCTCGATGTCCTCGATGCTCGCTTCGATCTGGAAGGCCGCCTGCTGCGCAAGGATGAGCTGCTGCCGGTTGAAGTCGTCGTTGATCTGATCCCGCATGAGCCGGGTGTTCTGGTAGTCCAGGAAAAGGGCAACACTGATAATGAGAAAGAACAAGACGGAGCTGACAACCGCCAGATGGCGGAACTCGAGCAGGGGATTCACAAGCCTCTGCATCCGGCCCAGAACCGGATTCATGTCCGTGTCTTTCCCGGCGGTTTGAGGCCCAGTCTCTTCATGAAATCCTCTGCATACCACTGGGTGATCGAGTCGCTGGAGAGCGCCATGTCGAGCTGTTTGGTCATCATGATGACTCTGCCGAGAAGCCGCAACTTGCTCCGGATCGCCTCGGAGGAATCGTATGCAAGGGTTGCGTACAGAAAGTCGCCCTTGTTGGAGTTCTCAAAACCCATGCTGGAGAGGATTTCGGTGAGCAGATACACACGACGGGTTCGCCTTGCCGTTGATGAACCGCCACCTTTGTACTGCATGCGGATGTAGTTTTTGTTCGTCTCCGGAGCGCACATGGCTTCCACGGTGGTGAAATGGTATCCCATCCGAAGGCTCAGGATCATGTATTCCCTGCCGAGGACCGCGAAGCTCGTCTCCGAGAACTCCGGCTCCTCTCCCTGGGTCATGGACGTGGCCATGACGGCCGTGAGTCCCTTGAAGTCGGATGGAGCTCCCCCGGACGGCCATCCCTGTTCCTTGATGCCTCCCCAGAGGGCTTCCATCGGGATCGAGGAGAGCTCGGTCTCCTCCAGGAAGCGCCGGTTCTTGTATTCGGAGAAGTCCCGGTCGATGTAAATGACGTTGACCTGAAGAGGGATGTCGCTCTTCAAGCGCAGGCTGATCACGTCCCTGCGCTCGATTCCGCTGGCCCCATGGAACATCTCTTCCATGGACTTCTGGTGACAGAAGCGCGTGACGTCGTGAAGGGTCCGGCAGTTCTGCGGGGTGAATTCCTCACCCGAGGGGTTGAGCAGGTTCAGGGGAGAGATCCTGGAAAGAACCCGTTCCAGGAGCTTGAAGATCACCGTATCGCTGAACAGTTCGTACTCCGGACGGCACGCCTCGACCAGGTCCGGGTGCGCCCCTTTGTAGACGACCCCAGCCGAGGCATCCACCGTCACGAGCTGGCCGGCCGGAAGACGCGTTGCCCCGCTCAAGCCCGCGAGCGTGGGGATGCGATACTCGCGGGCCAGCGTGGCCATGTGGCTTGCCGCACTGCCCACTTCGGTGACAATCGCATGGGTCTTCTCCATGACGGTGATCAGGCCGGGGAACGGGCGGGGCGCAACGACCACGGCTCCCTCCTGAACCCCGGGGATGTCCTGGGCGGAGGAGACCTGGACAATCGGGCCGCTTCCGGCACCCGGGCTGACCGTGGTGCCTCCGGAGGCCAGGACCTCGAGTCCTGCCGGGCTGTGGCAGCAGGGGCCGGCCTGGATCATGCGAAGCGGCCGCGTCTGTAAGAGAAAGAGACGTCCACGGCTGTCGATCGCGAACTCGATGTCCTGGGGCTGCCCATAGTGATCTTCCAGCTTCACGGCGATCTCGGCGAGCCGCTTCAGATGGAGTTCGCCGATCGAGGGGCTCATCTGCTCCGCCTCCGGGACGGATTCCTCTGCCGTGCCTCCTTCGGACCTGGAGACCAGGCGCACAGGCTTTCTGGCCGGACGGCAATCCAGGATGTGTCCATCCGGCCGGGAGATGCGGAAGATGTCGGGCGTGAGCGTTCCGTCGACCACATATTTGCCCAGACCGAACACGGCGTGGACCAGGATGCTCTCCTCCGCGGGCCGTATCGGATCGCGGCTGTACACAACGCCGCCCGAGACGGCATCCACCATGCTGATGCAGGAGACGCTCATGGCCTGCTCGGATTCGGAAAGGTCATGGCTCAGCAGATAATAGATTGCCTGCGGCGTGAACTTGCTGGCCAGGACCTCCCGGTACTGCGTCACAAGGTCCTCCCCGCCGAGGTTCAGGAACGTGGCATACTGGCCTGCGAAGCTGAACACCGTGTCTTCGCCGATGGCGCTCGATCGGAGGGCAATTCGAGGAGAGCCCGAGCGGCTGACCAGGTCGGCATGGCTCCTCTGAACGGCATCGGCCAGATCCTGCGGCACAGGGCTGGCCCTGACCATGGCCTGGCTTTCACGACTCACCCGGACGAGATCTTCGTAGCGCTTGAAATCCACGGAATGAACGAGGTCGCTGATTCTTGCCCGCAGTTGATTCGAGTCGACGAAATGCTGGTATGCCCACGCGCTGATGGCGAACCCTTCCGGGACCGGAAGGCCCAGGGACTTCATCTCGCCGAGATTGGCGTTCTTGCTTCCCACGCTTGAGGCACGGTACCGGCTCACGTGCTCCAGGGGAATCGTGAAATCGTCCCTCTCCGGCAGGCGGCCTCCGGGCAAAAACCTCTCGATTTCCCGGAGGATGGCCTCGAAGACCTCCCGGAGGATCGCGTACCGGTCCTCTCCTCCAAGGGAGATCATCCTTTCGATCATCGTGGCGGTTCCGGTACGGATCTCCGCCAGACTCGAGCGGATGTAGTTGATGTCGAAAAGGTATTCTCCCTGGGACTTCTCCTCCATGTCGCTCATGATCTTGAGCACCCGGTTGTTGTTGTCGAGGATATCGAGGAACGAGGAGAACTTCTCCTGGAGAGGCTTGAGAGACTCCTTGGGGTCCTCGCCTCGACTCTTCCGGAGGAGGGTGCGCAGCCAATTCATCGGAGGGTCCGTGGCGGGTCGGGGATCCGCCGGATACAGAAGGAATGGCGTCGAAGGGCTGGAGCAACCTGGATGGCCCTTTGGGAAACGCCGCGATGCCGGGTCATTTGGACCTGCTGTCTTCGATCTCCTTGAGCCTTCGGAGAATGGCCAGAGCGGACTGCCCGGTGGCGCCTGCGAGGAGTTGTTCGATCTTTTCCTGGCTGAGCTGGAACTTCCGCTGCACCCGCTTCTGGTAGGCGTCTTTGAGAACTTTGAAAAGTTCTTCTTCCTCACAGGGCTTCTGGAGGTAGCTGTAGGCTCCCTGGCGCGTGCAGGCGATTGCGGAATCGATGGAGCCATGGCCCGTGAGAATGACGACCTCCATGTCCGGATGCTCCGCCCGGAGCACGTCCAGGACCTGTTCGCCGCTCATGCCCGGCATCTTCAGGTCCAGCAGGGCCAGGTCGAACTCCTGTTGGCGGGCGGTCTCGACCGCATCCTGGCCGTTCGAGTGGCCCGTGACCTCCAGACCCCGGAGCTCGAGACGTTGAGACAGGGTCTTCAAGAAGCGAACCTCATCATCCACGATCAGAACTCGAATCTTGTTTGCCATGTTGATTCGTCCTCGCTGTTCAGGCTCTCTTGCCGCACCGCCGGGCTGCGCATGGAAACCTGCGCTGTGGCGTGCAGCTTCGGAGCATTTCGAAGGGAGAGTTTCCAGTCTACCCGGTCCCCATCTGTCTTTCCATCGTTCCCTTGGATTCCTGGCTCGTGACCGGAAGCATAACGGTGAAGGTTGAGCCCGCGCCGACCTCGCTCTTGACCTCGATCCTTCCGCCCAGGGCTTTGACGATCCCATAGCTGATCGAGAGCCCAAGGCCGGTGCCTTTCCCCACACCCTTGGTCGTAAAGAAGGGGAAGAAGATCTTTTCCATCTGTTCGGACGTCATGCCGCAGCCGGTGTCCTCCACGTCGATGTGCACCTGACCGTCCAGGAGGTGTGTCCGGAAGGTGATCTGACCCGGCCCGGAGATCGCATCCCTGGCGTTGTTCAAGAGGTTCAGTAAGACCTGCTCCAGGCGGTTCCGTTTGGCCATGACCGGCGGCAACCCCTGGGTGAAATCCTTGGCGACCTCGATGTTGGACACCTTGAATTCCTGCTCCCGGATGACCATCACCTCTTCGATCAGCTCGTTGATGTCCACGAGTTCCAGGATGGGATCGTGCTTCCGGGAAAAGGTGAGGAGGTTGCCCGTGATGGCACGGGCCCTGAAAGTGGCTTGTGTGATGACGTCCAGGCGTTCCCGGAAGTCATCTTGATCGAGCGTCTGCCCGAACTCGGGGTTCAGGATGTCCTTCATCATCCCGGCTTCTTCGTGGATGATGGCCAGGGGGTTGTTGATCTCGTGGGCCACCCCGGCTGCCATCTCCCCGACCGAGGCGAGCTTGGCTGCGTGGAAGAACTGGCGCCTCAAGTCCTCCTTGGCCTTGTCCGCCTGCTCGAGCCTGCCGACGAGCTTACGGGTGTTCCGCGCCACGAGAACGATGAGGACGGCGAGCGTGCCGAGAACAATGCCCACCAGGATGAGGCGCGCCCTCCGGACCGGCGCATAGGCCTTCAGGGTCGGAACCCGGACGACGAGGGCCCAATCGTTCTCGGTGAGCCATGCGATGGCGCTGAGGTACTGCTTGCCTCCGAGATCGACCTCGAGGACCTGGGTCTCCGGCGTACGGGTCGGCACGGAAAAGGCCTCTTCGCCCGAGGCCGATTGACCCGAAAGGGTCTGGCGCTGCCCCCGGTTGTTCACGATGAAGGCCTCGGCCTCCTCCATGAGGTAAGAGCTCCCGACGAAGTCCCCGAACTTCTCCGGATCGAGGCTGGCCCTGAGGCCCCAGGTGCGGCCTTCAACGCTCCGGCGGATGGCGATGATGAAGTGGGGACGGCCCCGGAAGCCGAGGTAGACGTCGCTGATGAAGGACTCCCGCTCCTGGCTCAGGAGCTGGGCCCACCAGGACTCGTGGCTGTAGTCCTTTCCGAGAAGCGACGGATGGGGCCCGGCGTAGGAGACGAGTGTGCCCTGCGGGCTGAACAAGCCGACGTCCACGAAGGTCTGGTTTTCCCTGCGAAGCTCTGACAGCACCTTGTCCATCTCTCCAGGACTGAGAGGACTGCCCAGCACGATGGGGTCAAAGGCGTTCCTCAGGTTGGCCAGACGTTCCTCCAGGAAGAGATCCACCGTATTTCTCTGGTTTTCCGCAATCGACCTCAGGTGGTTCTCGATTCCCTTGCGGAGGGTGACGTTGTACTGGAAGTAGGAGTACGCGGAGAGGAGGATCAGGGGGGTCACATACGCGACGAGGAGCTGCCAGCGCAACTTCCGGCGGAGCTGGTTGAAATAGGCATGCCCATGGCGGGTCCACTCGCTCGCAAAGGTGGAGCCCACCTCATCGACCTGGTCCGCGTCAAGACGGGTCACTTTTCGTCCTTCTCTGGTTCCTCAGGCTGGAACTCAGTATCGGCAAACGCACAATTTCGTGTCAAGGGGCTCAGGGCTCCCACGAGTCGCCCGGTGCAAATGCCGCCGGAACGGGGATGTGTTGAAGGAAGTGCTCTGGATCAGGGGAGGGCGAGGCCCGGTATCCCCGTCTCCGCCCGGTAGACCCGGCCTGTGAAGCCGTAGGTGTAGAGGCTGGACGGATCGAAAGGCGCTACGCCGAATTCGATGTTCGTGAAAATGTCGCCGAGGAGACTGACCGAGAAGTACCGGTTGAATCTGCCGTCCTCGGTGTAGACGAACACTGCACTGGTCAGAAGGGCACCCAGGCCGCCGTCTCCCAGGACGGTGAAGACCACATAGAGGTTCCCCTCCTCGTCAAAGACCAGGCCGTCCCCTGCGAGGGCAAAACCTTCGACCAGGGGCTCGATGATCGGGCCTGCTTCGCCCCCCGGACTGACGGCTACCCGATAGAGGCCGCCCGGGAGACCGGGCTGACCGCAGAAGAGCCCGGCGTGCTCGGTCGTGAAATAAAGGTAGCTGTCGTCCGCGTTGAAGGCGAGCCCATTCGGGCCGGAGACCGAGAGGAACACGCTCGTCGAGCCGTCCTGGGAGGAGATCCGGTAGATCCTG
>Ga0315273_10003880_pt1 | contig 18133 bp, 16 predicted proteins | sample YL17G02_0_MG_FD_205753 | JGI IMG/M metagenome (GOLD analysis project Ga0315273, IMG submission 205753) | Sediment microbial communities from Yellowstone Lake, YNP, Wyoming, USA - YL17G02_0 | ecosystem: Environmental > Aquatic > Freshwater > Lake > Sediment | place: USA: Wyoming | collected...
AGGATTTCGGCGAACTCGTGTTCCGCCTGCGCCAGGTGGCTTTCGGCGTTCTGCTCGTGCGATTGCCCGGACTGAGTTCGGCAGGCAAGGCGGATGCCGTTTCAGAGTCGGTTCGCGAGCACGGCCGTGAAATGGCGGGGGCCTTCACGGTCGTGTCCCCGGGGCTGGTGCGGATCCGGCCGCCTTTGTAGCCAGACTCACTGAACAAGCGACGGCAGACGCCGCGCTTCGTGTGGCGCGGGCCGCGACCTCAACGAAATCGAACCTCTGAAGTGAGGACGACTATGTGGGACATGAACGAAGTTGAAAGCATCAAGTACAGCCGCGATTATGTCTACATCATCATTTTCGACGACGGTCTGAGCGCCGAGATCGACTTTGAGCCCTATCTGGTACGAGGCCCCATCTTCGAGCCCCTGAAGGACATTGAATACTTCAAGAAGGCGACGATCGAAGGGGGTACGATCTCTTGGCCAAACGGCGCTGACATCTCGCCTGAAAGCCAGTACGAAAGGGTGGAGAGTGCGAACAACCGTTCGCAGGCGGATTGGCCGTCGGCGTCGTTGCGGGCTAGCGGCTGAAGCATAACGGCGGTCACGGCGGCGACGTGGGTACGAAGATCCGCTGTCCGACCCGGGTGCTACGATAGGTGCCTGGAGACACCAGATGGCACAGCCGACAACCAAAATTGGAGCCACCATCGTCCGGGATCCGCAACTCGCGGAGCTCGTCAAGCGCCTGGTCGCAGCCTACAGCCCAGAACGGGTGTTCTTGTTCGGGTCGCGGGCTCGTGGCGAAGTCGGGCCCGATAGCGACTCCGATCTCCTGGTCGTGGTTCCTGATGACAGCGGCGCAGAACGCGCTACCAGCCGTTTGGGCTACCAGGCGCTCCGAGGGACGGGCGTCGCCGCCGATGTGGTGGTCTGGCGCCGCAGCGTTCGAGCGCCGAGCCCACGTGCGCACGTCGCTTCCTTATGCTGCGCTTCACGAGGGCGTCGTGCTTCATGGCGGTTGATCCAGCTCGAGCCGAGGAAACCATCGCGAGCAGGCGGCCGAAAAGGCTTTCAAGGCGTTTCTCGTCTGGCACGATGTCCCATTCCGTCGGACGCACAGCCTTGAGGAAATTGGCGAGCAGTGCCTGCAGGTCGATGCCGACCTGACCGAACTCGTGGATGAGGCCGCGCCCCTCGGCGAGTACGCGTGGCGCTACCGCTATCCGGGTGAGGTGGAGTATCTCGGGCTTGACGAGGTCAAGGACGCGCTTGACGTGAGCAGCCGAGTCTTATTGGCCGTGATGGAGCGCCTGGATTCCGACGGCGATTTCGTGAAATCAAGGCCGTTCGACGCCGAGTAGTCCCACTAGGGGGCTCGGAGGAAGGGCCCACCGCCGCAGACCCTTGCGCCCGCGGTCACGATATTGGATAGTATGGCTATGCAAAACCATGACCAAGACCGATGGGAAACCCTGGGGCGGGTCGCAGAGTCGCAGGCCGGCTACTTCAGCGTCCGTCAAGCGGAAGAGGCCGGTTTCCACCGCTCCGGCCTCATGCAACATTCCCGCGAAGGCGGGAGACTGCAACATGTGAGCCGCGGTCTCTACCGACTGCGTTTCTTCCCGGGTTCCCCCTTCGAGCACATCGCGGCAGCCTGGGTCTCGGCCGGACCCAATCTGGCCGTGATCTCACACGAAAGCGCCCTCGAGCTCTTCCGCTTGGCGGACGTGGCGCCTTCGGACGTGCACATCACGTTGCCGCGAAGTTTCCGCCATCGACGACCACCCTTCGGCGTCAGGTACCACTTCCCCCGTGTTGGCCTTGCGGTCGATGAGGTGCAAATGGCCCAGGGGATGCGAGCGACCTCGGTGGAGCGCACGCTCGCGGATGTGGCGGAAGGCGGCACGCAACCGGAGCAGGTCAGACTAGCGATCCGCCAGGCGCTGGAACGCTCCGTCACCACAGCTCCTAGGCTCGAGATCGCGTTCGCCAATCGGTCGCAACGGGCGCGGTCGCTGCTCAGGGAATCGTTGAGCACGTGAAGTACGCCAACGCGGCCGCTTTCCGAGCCGCCCTGGAGGCAAGGCTGAATCAAGAGGCCCGCGCGGGTGGGAGGCCGATCGGTCGGGCACGCAAGTTCGTCGCGTTCACCCGACTACTCGCCCGACTGCAGGCATCCGCTCCGGATGCCTGGGCGCTGAAGGGCGGGTTTGCCCTCGAGCTCCGCCTGCCCGGCCTTGCGCGCGCGACCCGAGATGTCGACCTCGATTGGCGCGCCGGCATTGATGATGTGACTGAGGCTCTGGTCGCCGCTTCGCGTATCGACCTCGGCGACCACTTCGAATTCGCCATCGTGCGCGCGAATCCAACCGAGGCGGGCGGAGGTGGTGGGGTCAGATTCCGCGCGGAAGTCCTCTTGGCCGGCCGGCAATTCGAACAACTCCTCATCGACGTCGGCTCGGATAAGACAATCCTCGCGCCGTTGGAGCAGTTGGATGTTCCCGACCTGCTTGGATTCGCCGGAATCGATCCCCCCCGTTTCCCTGTGGTGTCGCTTGAGCAACACGTGGCCGAGAAGGTTCACGCGTATACGCGCCGGTACAGCGATGATCGGGAGAGCTCTCGGCCGAAGGATTTGATCGACATCCTTCTCATGGCCGACCTAGGTGCGTTCGATTCCGGGCGACTCCGGAGCGCGATCAACCGTGTATTCGGCAGTCGAGCGACCCATCCTGTTCCCGACGCGCTGCCCGCTCCCCCTGCGGCTTGGGCGGCGGCCTACAGGACGCTTGCAGCCGAGGTCGGCCTGGACGGGGAATTGGGACAGGGATTTGCCGACGCATCCCGTTTCTTGGGTACCGTCCTCAGCAGTCAGACGACGGAAGCCCGCTGGAACCCAGCGTCAAGGCAGTGGCAATGAACATGAACGTCGGCCGTGGTTCCGCGAACCCCGACGCGGGCGACTTGTCCGGAACCGCCGGCTGGGTACACGGAGGCAAGGGCGGCATCATCATGCCCGGCAAGGGCCGCAGTGTGGAGCGCGACCACTCCCCCGACGAACTCGACGCTCTGCGCGCAGGCGTCGAAGCCCTTGGGCTCACCTTGGAGGAGGGCCTCGCCCACCTGGGTGCCACCACCCGCGACATCTACCTGAACGACGTGGCCTATTGGCGGAACGTCCCGGCTGGCGTCTGGAGCTACACCATCGGCGGCTACCGGGTGATGAAGAAGTGGCTGAGCTACCGGGAGCGGAGTCTCCTCGTACGCGATCTCTCCAAGGACGAAGCCCGCGAGGTCATGAACATGGCCCGGCGCATCGCGGCCATCCTCTTGCTGGGCCCCGCCCTCGACGCCAACTACCGGGCGGTCACGGCGGCGAGTTTCAATTTGGCGAACACTCCCGAAGGGAGCAAGAAGTGCATTCAGCGAACCGAACCCGCGGAGCCCGTTCAGCATGAGTGAGTCGGAGGCGGGGGTGCCTATGGACGCCGGCAGGCGAGAACTCCCCCCTGATCCCCTGGCCTTCGTGAGATCATGTGTCCTTGGTGGCCGCATCCTGTGGACGTACCACGTGAGTATGCGACTCGAGGGGCGGTTCGTCGCCCGAGAGGCTATCATCGGCTCTGTGGACACGTTCGAGATCGTCGAGTCGTACCCGGAGGACAAGTATCTCCCGAGCTACCTGACGCTCGCTCAGCCAGCGGGCGATACGATTCATGTCCTGTTCGCTGCGGACGTTCCGGGGGACAATGTCAGGGTTATCACTGCGTATAGGCCCAGCCCGAACGAGTGGAACGACGATCTGAAGACCAGGAGAGGGGCATCATGAAGTGCGGAGTCTGCGGGGCCGGCTTAGTTCCGACCGCAAGCGATTTGCCGTTCAAGACGTCGGACCACACCATCATTATCTTGAAGGACGTCCCTGTTCTGCAGTGCGGCAACTGCGGTGAGTACCTTCTGGAGGACCCAGTGATGAGCCGCGTGGACGAGATACTGTCCACGGTCGCCAGAGCTGCTGAACTTGAAGTGATCCGGTATGCCGCATAGCCAGGCGGTCTCGCGCACCGGGGGTGGGGCGTTCACTCCGACGCGGGCGACCTGGCCGTCACAGCCGGCTGGGGACACGGGGGCAAGGGCGGCATCACCATGCCGGGCAAGGACCGGATCGTGGAGCGCGACTACTCCCCCCGACGAGCTGGACACCCTGCGCACCGGTATCGCGGCCCTCGGCCTCACCCTGGAAGGGTCCCTCGCCCACCTGGGCGCCGGGCCCGACTCGCCCGGCCGTTCTGCGTCTGGCTAAGGTAGGTCCCAAACGAGCGCTCCGACCTGATACCCTCGGCATGGAAGCTGCGCTCCTCCGAGGCCGAGGCCGGGCCTCGGTTACGGGTCAAGCGCACCGTTCGACCTACGACAGGAAGACCCATCCGGACCGGCACGGCTGCCGGTCCGCAGGGGAAGAGGAGGAGTCGTGGCCCACAGCCGGATGGCGACCATGCTTATGTTCACGGGTCAGGCGGAAGAGGCCGTCGGCTTCTACGCCGGCCTGTTCGATGACTCCAGCATCGACCTTATTGAGCGCTACGGCCCCGACTCTCCCGGCATGACCGGCCAGGTCGTTCACGCTCGCTTCCGCGTCATGGGCCAGCTCGTCATGGCCATGGACAGCGCACCCGTGCACGCGTTCACGTTCACCCCATCCACCTCGTTCTTCGTGACGTGCGAGAGCGAATCGGAGGTCGACCGTCTGTTCGTCGCGCTCTCCGAAGGCGGCAGCGTGCTGATGGGACTCGACAGCTACCCATTCGCGAAGAGGTACGCCTGGGTGCAAGACAGGTTCGGCGTCTCCTGGCAGTTGATGTTCTCCTAGCGTGCATGGGCCTCGAGGTCGAGGAATCGTATCGAGCAGGCGCCGGAAGCTATAGTCGTCCGCATACGAGGTATCCCGGCGGGAACGGGCGACGAGCCCATTCATCTGGCACGAGCCGACGCGGAACTGGCAACGGACGTTTCAACTCCGGAGTACGCGACGCCTGGGTGGCGATGCACCGGACGGCCGGCCTCCGAATGACCCCTGACTACCTCGGTCGTTACGTAGTGGTGAATTCGGCCGCGGACATCGAGGCCATGCTCGAGCAAGCCGGCCTCTCGGAGTCAACCGTCTTCTTCCAAGCACTGCTGATCTGTGCCTGGCGCTCAAGAGTATCGTGCGGCGCGCAAGGCGGCGGCTGACAAGTGCTTCGAACACCACAAATAGCGGCAACTGCAGAAGGGAGTGTCGTATCCACTGGGCCATCTGCTACTTCTCGGGTGCAGGCAACACACGACTTGCGTGCGAGTACATTGCCTCGCGCCTGCCCTTCTCCGTCGACCTGATCGATATCACTGTGTCGGGTGCGGTCGACCTGTCCGGCTACGACGTGGTCGGGCTTGCGACATACACGGAGTTCTCCAGCATTCCGCGGCTCTTCGAAGCGTTCCTCGACTCCCTGCCTGATCAAGCCGGCAAACGCGTGTTCTGTGTGAAAACCTTCGGCATGGTGAGCGCGATGACCTTGCCGGATCTGGCGTCTGGAGCGAAGCGAGCCGGGTTCGAGGTCCTCTCCGGGCACTCGCTCCGCGCACCGGAGTCCTGGCCGCCGATGATCGCCCGAAGGCTGGGGTTCGCCTCGCAGCCCGGCCCTTCGGCGATGCGACGCTTCGAGCGTTTCGTCGACGCACTTCCGCACTCGCTTGACGCCCGCCCGTCGCTGCGTCCGTCGTTCGTGACGCGGCCCATCCCTAGAAGCCCCCGCACGAAGGCCCGTGACGATATGGGCCTGAAGAGCGTCGATGCCGGCCTGTGCACGCAATGTGGACGGTGTGCGCGGGAGTGTCCGTACCGCGCGATCCGCCTCGAGCCCCTCCCGGTGTTCGACCAAGAGTCATGCTACGGGTGCTGGCGTTGCTACAATCGCTGTCCGCAGCACGCGATCTACACCCCGCGGTTCAGGGGCGGACCGTTCTACTCTCAGCCCTCGGAGCATGCGCGTCAGGTGTTGGGGAACGTGCCGGCGGATCCGTCCTAGCCTCTTGAAAAAGGGCGTCGACCTGCCGGCTCGATACGAAGGTCGCGCGCAGATCCGGCCACGGCAGATCGGGAAAGGGGATGTATGACCACAGGTGCGTACAGCCTAGTCGACACCGCCCTCCGCGCTGGAGTGGAGGTGTGCTTCGCAAATCCCGGCACCACCGAGATGCCGATCGTGGTGGCGCTCGACCGTTTAGCTGGAATCCGTGTTGTGCTCGGACTGTTCGAGGGCGTCTGCACCGGCGCCGCCGACGGGTGGGCACGCATGACGGGACGCCCCGCCTCGACGCTGGTGCACCTCGGGCCCGGTCTTGCCAACGGCCTTGCGAACCTGCACAACGCGCGGCGTGCGCGGACACCCGTCGTCAACTGGATCGGTGATCACGCTACCCGGCACCGTGCGTTCGACGCGCCGCTCACTTCGGACATCGCGGCGCTCACCGGCAGCGTGGGCTGGACGCGCACCATCACGTCGGCACGCGAGATGGCGGAGGCGAGCTTGGACGCGGTCGAGGCGGCACTCGGGCCGCCGGGGCGCGTGGCGTCGCTGATCATTCCTGCCGACTGCCAGTGGGAACCGGGGCCCGAGCCACTGTCTTCGCGCCCGTCGCCTTCGCTGCGCGAAACCCCGAGTTCGGCGCCTCGAGAGGCGGCGCGCCTGCTACGCGGGGGTCGCGGCGGGATCTTGCTCGGCGGCACTGCACTTACCGAGCTGGGCCTGCACGCCGCCGCGCGGGTGGCGGCCGCCACAGGCTGCGGCGTCTGGACCGAGACCTTCCCTGCGCGCCAAGAGTGCGGCCGCCACGTGCCCGGTTTTCCCGCTCTACCCTATTTTCCCGAGCAGGCCTGCGAGGCGCTTGCGAACGTCACGAGCCTGGTGCTCGCGGGCGCCCGCGAGCCGGTCGCGTTCTTCGCGTATCCGGGTCGGCCATCGCGGCTCGCACCCGGCGGTGCGACCCTGCACACGCTCGCGGACCCGGACGCGGGCGTGGACGCGGCGCTCGCGCTCGCGGCGCTCGCGCAGGAGTTGGAGGCGCCGGCGGCCGCCGGGCCGCCGCGGGCCATGGCGGCGTTCGCGCCCAGCGGCCGGCCGCTCGACCCTGACAGCCTGGGTCGCGCGATGGCTGCGTTCACGCCGGAGGCCGCGATCGTGGTGAACGAAGCGGCCACCACCGGCTTGGTCTGGAGCGCGGTGCACGCGTCCACTGCGGCGCCGCACACCATGCTCGGGCTCACCGGTGGCGCGATCGGCCAGGGACTGCCCACCGCGCTCGGCGCCGCGCTCGCATGCCCGGACCGGCGCGTGATCGCGTTCCAGGCCGACGGAAGCGGCCTGTACACGCTGCAGGCGCTCTGGTCGATGGCGCGCGAGAGCGCAGACGTGACCGTCGTGGTGTGCGCGAATCGCCGCTACCGCATCCTGCAGATCGAGCTTGAGCGTGCCGGCATCGCGGAACCCGGACCCAAGGCGCTGGCGCTCACCGATCTCACGCGGCCGGTGATCGACTGGACTGCGCTGGCGAAGGGCTTCGGCATGCCGGCCTGCAGCGTGCGCACCGACGGCGAACTCGCCGATGCGCTCGTCCGCGCCCTTGCTGAGCGCGGTCCCAGCCTGATCGAGGCGGTGCTCGCCTGATGCCGACGGACTATCGCGCGATACACTATGCGTAGTACAAGGATCGGAGCGCGCGGTTCTGTGGACGCAGGATTCGCACTTCGAGGGACTCGAGAACGTGGAGTTCCGAAGAAGGCACCAGACGCCGGAGCCGATGAAGGACGTAACACCATGACATTCTCGGTAGACGCCATCCGAGCTGGTTTTCCGGCACTGCGCGAAGGTGCCGCACATTTCGACGCGCCTGGTGGTTCCCTCATCCCGGCTGTCGTGGCCGAGGCCGTCCGGGACACCCTCGAATCGGCCACATGTCAGCGGGGTTCGATCACGATCGCGGAGCGTCGCACCAGCGACATCGTCCTCGGTGCACGGCAGGCACTGGCGGACCTCCTGGGAGCGGATCCCGGAGGCGTCGTGTTCGGGCGAAGCATGACGCAGCTCACCTTCGACTTCTCCCGCACTCTTGCCACGTCGTGGAAGGCGGGCGACGAGATCGTGGTCTCGAGACTCGACCACGACGCGAACATCCGCCCGTGGATATATGCCGCGAGGAGCGTCGGCGTCGAAGTGCGCTGGGTCGAGTTCGATCCAGCGACCTCCGAGATCAGCGTGGAGGACGTCGAAGAGCAACTCACCGACCGTACTCGACTTGTAGCCATAACCGCGGCTTCGAATCTCATCGGCACACGCCCACCGATCAAGGACATCGCCGAAAAGGTTCACGAGCGCGGCGCCATTCTGTACGTCGATGGCGTCCACAACACTCCCCACACGTTCGTCGACGTATCCGAGATGGGTGCGGACTTCTACACCTGCTCTCCCTACAAGTTCTGCGGACCGCACTGCGGCGTGCTGGTCGCTTCTCCTGCGCTGCTCGAGACGTTGACTCCCGACAAGCTGCTGCCGTCGGTGAACACCGTGCCCGAGCGGTTCGAACTCGGCACCCTTCCGTACGAGCTTCTGGCAGGAACGACCGCGGCGGTGGACTTCCTGGCCGGCCTTGGAGACTCCTCGTCGTCATCTCGCCGGGAGCGGTTGAAGGACTCGATGGCCAGGCTGGAACAGCACGAGGACGGCCTGCGTCGGCTCATCGAAGACGGACTCGCAGAGCATCCCCGGATCGCCGCCTACTCACTCGCCGGGGTACGGACGCCCACCCTGCTCTTCACCGTCGACGGCATGGAACCTCGAGAGATATCGGCCCGACTGGGGCGATTCAATATCAACGCACCGGCCGGTTCTTTCTATGCCCTCGAAGCCTCAAGACGGCTCGGACTCGGCGAAGCCGGCGGCATCCGACTCGGGCTCGCACCCTATAGCTGTGCCGACGACGTCGACCGGCTCCTCGAAGCTCTTCGCATCATTGTCTGAGGTGGAATGGCGCGTTCGGCAAACTGGATAGACGTCAGCGCGGGGGTGCGCATCGCCGACGGGCCTGGAGACGGCACGACATCGGTTCGATGAGTGCCCTGCAGATCCTGGTCACGGAGTTGGAGCAGGATCGTTCGCTGGGCGAACCGGACCGACTGCGCCAACGTATCGAGGCGCTTGACCACCTTGAGGCCTATCTCCTGGGGGAGCCGGGTCAAGTCGACGGCTCCGAACCCACCATCGAGGCGGGACTCTATGACCGGGCCAGGGCGATCTCTGCCAAGTTGGAAGGTATCAACTGCGAACTCTATCAGGCCGTTCGCCGCGAGATCCAGCGAGGCGCCGGACCGGACTTGCTGCGCCGATGGGCGCCCGGATCCGGCCGGAATGGGGGCGCGGCCAGTCGCGTGAGCGGCGAGGGCTATGACTATCTTGATGTGTTGATCTGCGGCGTCTTGCAGTTCGATGAGCCCGATGCCGAGGTTGCCGAACTGGCGGCGGAGATGGTGTTCTATCAGCCAACCCCGGCGCGCCATATTCTCGATCTACTTGGTCGCTTGGCGCTCACCGAACGTGACGTGTTAGTCGATATTGGCTCGGGGCTGGGCCACGTTCCGTTGTTGGCCTCCATCCGGTGGGGCGCCCGCAGCGTTGGGATCGAGCTGCTGGCTGCCTACGTCGATTGCGCCCGAAGGAGCGCCCGCGCGCTGAACCTGACCAATGTGACGTTTGTCCAGCAGGACGCACGGTCGGCGGATTATTCAAGCGGCACGGTCTTCTATCTGTACACGCCCTTCATCGGCACGATCCTGCGCGCCGTGCTGGACTCGCTGCGGCGGGAAGCCTCCGGCCGCGAGATTCGCGTCTGCACTTATGGCCCATGCACGTCGACAGTCGCCGAGGAGCCGTGGCTCGAAGTCGTTGGGACGGTGGAAACGGATCGGACCGCCATATTTCACTCTCGCGATTGAGACCCGCTGAGCAGTCGGAAGCCGATATCTTCGGCGAACCGCCAGTCGCGTACTCGTTTCGGATAGAATGCAGTCAACCATGCTCGGGGGTGGGCGGTGATCGTAGGCGTGATCTTCTGGGGATGCACGTTCCTTTCGGTGGCGGTGTCGATTGCCGGACTGGTCCGGCGGTCACCTGCCCTTCTGGTCGCCGCCGCTGTTCTCGCAGTGCCGATTTCTTTCTATCTGGGGGCCGTCCCTCTATTCCGCTGGTTCGGGTTCTTCCTCCCGGTTCTCCTGCTCTCCGCAGCGACGATTGTGAAACGGCGGATGTGGCCCGCAATGATTCTCGTCGGCCTCTTCATCGTACTGCCGGCTTGGCTGGTAGTTGCTGCTCTGACTCCGAACGCTGGTGGGGCTACGTAGCGCCTTGATCGCGCCCGGTCCGCCCGCCGTCCGCACCCTGGTGTACACTTGTGCGCGTCTGTTTGCCGGACGTTTGCCGCCGACCGGGGTTGTTCGGTGCCGGCGGGTCCGACAGAACCAGGGAGGGAACCCGTGCCGGTCACGGTCATCGTGGGCGCCCAGTGGGGCGACGAAGGAAAAGGGAAAGTCGTCGACCTGTTGGCCGAGGAGGCCCAGGTCGTCGTGCGCTACCAGGGCGGCAACAACGCCGGCCACACCATCGAGAACGAGCGGGGCCATTTCGCCCTACACCTAGTGCCCTCCGGCATCTGTAATCCTGACACGCTGGCGGTCATCGGCAACGGAGTGGTGGTCGATCCTTCGGCGCTTCGCCTTGAGATCGACGAACTTGAGACCAAGGGTGTCTCCACTGCTAACCTCAAGATCTCGGGCAACGCTCACCTCATCATGCCCTACCATATCCTGCTCGACAAAGTGCGGGAGACCTCGCTGGGCAGCAAGAAGATCGGCACCACGAAGCGGGGCATAGGTCCCGCCTACGCCGACAAGATGGCTCGCGTAGGCATCCGCATGCAGGACCTGCTCGACGAGAAGATCTTCCACCAGAAGGTTCAGGCGGCCATGCGCAGCAAGGCCGACATCCTGCGCTTGGTCTACGACCAGAACGTGTCCGGTCTGGAAGCCGATTGCGACCGTTATCTGCAGATGGCGGAGACCCTTCGTCCGTACATCGCCGACACGTCACTGCTGTTGTGGCGGGCTGTGCGCGCCGGGCAGAGCATCCTGTTCGAGGGTGCTCAGGGCACGATGCTCGATATCGACCACGGCACCTATCCCTTCGTCACCTCCTCCAACCCTGTGGCCGGTTTCGCCTGCGTGGGCTCGGGGATCGGGCCGACCAGCATCGACGAGGTGTGGGGCATCTGCAAGGCCTACTGCACGCGTGTGGGGGAGGGGCCCTTCCCCAGCGAGCTGTTCAACGAGACCGGCCGCTACCTTCGCGACCAAGGCCATGAGTACGGCACCACCACCGGGCGGGAACGGCGCTGTGGCTGGCTCGACCTCGTGGCTTTGCGCTACGCCGTGCGCGTCAACGGCCTGACCGGCCTCTGCATCACCAAGCTCGACGTGCTCAACGGGCTGGACGAGATCGGGGTGTGCACGAGCTACCGGTGCGGAACCGACAGCTACGTCGAGATGCCGCCCCATCAATCCACCTTTCACCATGCGACGCCCGTCTATGAGAAGCTCCCCGGCTGGAAGGGCGACATCTCGGGGGTGCGGCGCTGGGACGATCTGCCCCACGAAGCCCAGGCGTATTTGGAACGTGTGCAGGATGAGGCCGGGTGCCCCATCGTCCTGGTGTCGGTGGGGCCGCACCGCGACCAGACCATCCGGACAGACTAGAACTAGACTATCCCCTCGTGGTAGCTCTGCAGCGAGCGCACTCGGCCGGCGCCGGCTCGGTGGGCGGCGATGCCCTTGGCGGCCGCCAGAGCGGCCGCGGTGGTCGTGATGTAGGGCACCTTGTGTCTGATGGCGGCCTTCCGGATGTACGAATCGTCGAACTCGCTCGACCGGCCCGCCGGCGTGTTCACGACGAGCTGGATCTCACCGTTCTTGATGGCGTCCTCGATGTTGGGCCGGCCCTCGTGCAGTTTGAGGATCGTTTCGGCGGGAATGCCGTGCTCCGCCAGGAAGGCACGCGTGCCACCGGTTGCCCTGATGGTGAACCCCAGCCGGGAGAACTCGGCCGCCGCCCCCAGGACATGCTCCCGATCGCTTTCGGCCACCGTGATCAACACCGTGCCGTCAAGCGGCAGCTGCTGCTGGGCCGCCTCCTGGGCTTTGAAGAAGGCGAGTCCGAAGGAGTCGGCCATGCCGAGCACCTCGCCGGTGGAGCGCATCTCTGGTCCCAGCAGCGGGTCCACCTCGGGGAACATGTTGAAGGGGAAGACGGCCTCCTTGACCCCGAAATGCCGGATCTCCCGGCGCTCAGGCCGCAGGTCGGACAACCTGGCGCCGAGCATCAGTTGGGTGGCCAAGCGCGCCATCTGGATGTTGCACACCTTGGAGACCAGCGGCACCGTGCGGGAGGCACGCGGGTTCGCCTCGAGCACGTAGACGGTGTCGTCGGCGATCGCGAACTGAATGTTCATGAGCCCCACGACCCCCAACTCGGTCGCGATAGTCCTGGTGTAGGCTTCGATGGTCTGGATATGTTCCGCGGGAATGGTGACCGGCGGGATGACGCAGGCCGAGTCGCCCGAGTGCACGCCCGCGTACTCGATGTGTTCCATCACGGCGGGGACGAAGGCATCGGTGCCGTCGGCGATCGCGTCGGCCTCGCACTCCAGGGCATCCTCCAGGAACTTGTCGATCAAGATGGGGCGGTCGGGAGCGACCTGTGCCGCGGCCATGTACTGGGTCAGCATCCGCTCGTCGTGCACGATCTCCATGCCCCTCCCCCCGAGCACATAGGAGGGTCGGACCATCAGCGGGTAGCCGATCCGGCCGGCTATCTCGAGGGCCTCGCCCAGCGACGCGGCCATCCCGGACTCCGGCATCGGGATGCCGAGTTCCTCCATAACGCGCCGGAACCGGTCGCGGTCTTCGGCCAGATCGATGGTCTCCGGCGACGTCCCGATGATGCGGACGCCGGCCCGCTCCAGATCGCGGGCGATATTCAGCGGGGTCTGACCCCCGAACTGCACGATGACTCCCTCCGGCTGCTCCTTCTCGTAGATCGCGAGCACGTCCTCCACGGTCAGGGGTTCGAAGTAGAGCTTGTCGGAGGTGTCGTAGTCGGTGGAGACGGTCTCCGGATTGCAGTTCACCATGATCGATTCGAAGCCGGCGTCGCGTAGAGCGAAGGCGGCGTGGACGCAGCAGTAGTCGAACTCGATGCCCTGGCCGATGCGGTTGGGGCCCCCGCCCAGCACCATGATCTTGCGCCGGTCGCTGGTGGCCACGGCGTCGGGCGCGTTGTAAGTGGAGTAGTAGTAGGCGGCGTTCTCGACGCCGCTCACGGGGACGGGCTCGTAGCCCGCCTTCACGCCGAGCGCCAGCCGCCTCTCGCGGATCTGCACCTCGGGCAGATCGAGGATCTTGGCCAGGTAGGCGTCGGCGAAGCCGTCCTTCTTGGCCTGCACCAACAGCTCGTCGGGCACCCCGGCGGCCTTGCCGGCGAGTATCCGCTCCTCCAGCTCCACCAGTTCTTTCATCTGTTCGATGAACCAGGCCTTGATATGCGTGCGGGCGTGCAGGGTCCCTACGGAGACACCCTTGCGCAGGGCCTCGTACATGAGGAACTGGCGCTCGCTCGACGGTTCGACCAGCCGTTCCAGGAGCTCGTCCGCCGATAGTTCGTGGAAGTCCTTGGCGAAGCCCAGCCCGTGGCGTCCGATCTCCAGCGATCGGATGGACTTCTGCAGCGTCTCCTTGTAGGTCTTGCCGATCGACATGACCTCGCCCACCGCGCGCATCTGGGTGCCCAGTTTGTCCTCGGCGCCGGGGAACTTCTCGAAGGCCCAGCGTGAGAACTTGACCACGATGTACTCTCCAGAGGGCGTGTACTTCTCGAGTGTGCCGTCGCGCCAGTATGGGATCTCGTCCAGGGTGAGCCCACCGGCGAGCAGCGAGCTGACTGTAGCTATGGGGAAGCCGGTAGCCTTCGAGGCGAGGGCCGAAGAGCGCGACGTGCGCGGGTTGATCTCTATGACGACCACGCGGTCCGTCGCGGGATCGTGGGCGAACTGGACGTTCGTTCCCCCTATGACCTCGATGGCCTGCACGATGTCGTAGGAGTGTTTCTGAAGGCGGGCCTGTAACTCAGGGGTGATGGTGAGCATGGGAGCGGTGCAGAAGCTATCGCCGGTATGCACGCCCATGGCGTCGACGTTCTCGATGAAGCAGACGGTGATCATCTGGCTCTTGGCGTCGCGCACGACCTCGAGCTCGAGTTCCTCCCAGCCCAGCACCGACTCCTCCACCAGGATCTGGCCGACCAGGCTCGCCCGAAGGCCGCGTGCCGCGATGACGCGCAATTCCTCCACGTTGTAGACTAGACCGCCGCCCGTTCCCCCCATGGTGTATGCGGGTCGGATCACCACGGGGTACCCAAGCCTGGCGGCTATCAGCTCCGCGTCCTCCACGCTGTCCGCCGTCTGACTCAGCGGCATCTCGATGCCGAGGCGGTCCATGGTCTGCTTGAAGGCCAGCCGGTCTTCCCCGCGTTCGATGGCGTCTGCGCCTACGCCGATGATCTTCACGCCGTATCGGTCCAGGACCCCGGCGCGGTGCAGCTCCGAGCTGAGGTTCAAGCCGGACTGGCCGCCAAGGTTCGGAAGCAACGCGTCGGGGCGCTCTTTCTCGATGATCTTCGTGATGGTCGCAAGGTTGAGTGGCTCTATGTAGGTGGCGTCGGCTACCACCGGGTCGGTCATGATGGTCGCCGGATTCGAGTTGACCAGCACGATCTCGTAGCCGAGCCGGCGAAGGGCCTTGCATGCCTGGGTGCCCGAGTAGTCGAACTCACACGCCTGGCCGATGACGATGGGGCCGGAACCGATGATGAGGACTTTCGAAACATCGTTACGTCTGGGCATTGCGTGGTCCTTTGCGGTCGAGGGTCAACAAGGTCACGGAGAGCAAGAGCAGAAGGGCCACCGGGGCGATCGCGATACCGATGCTCATCATCCCGGTGACGGCGAGGGCGGTCAAGCCCAAGGCGGCGACCCACACGATACTCAGCCGATCTCTCCAGGCCGCACCCGCCGCACCGGCGGCGGCCACCACCACGAACGCCACCCACCACAGCACGACGTAGTCCTTAGTATCGAGGGCCATCTGCAGGGTGGTCACGCGGCCGCTGGATGTGACCGTCGTGCCGGGCTGTGCGGATGTGCCGGCCTCGCCGGAGGCGGTTTGGTAGCTGTAGCCGGCGACGAAGAGGATCATTACCGCCGCGACGATCGCCACCGGCACTGCGAGGAAGGCGAAGGCTACGCCGGCTTTGCCCTGCGCGGTGGATGGCCGCGCGCGGGGTTTCACTGCGCCAGCCGATAGTGTTGCCGGCGTAGTTCGGCGGCTACCTGTGTGTACGGCACCTGGGCGGGCGGCACGCCGCGGGCCAGCGCTACCGCCGCTATGACCCCGGCCGCGCCGCCCGTGTTCGCCCGCAGTGGTTCCATGCGCACCGCGCTGTTGTAGGCACGGTGGTCGGTCGAGATGGGACCGGGTATCAGTAGGTCGGGGAAATCGGCGGAGACGATCGCGCCCATGGGCACGTGGACGAAAGCGCTCTCCAGTTCCTGTTTGACGGGCAGGTGCACATCGTATTCGGCGTAGTTGCCGAAAGCGACCGGCTCGCGCGCCCGGTTGTTCTGGATATCGTCCGCTTTGTAGGTCGCGCGTCCGACCACCCGCGGGCCTTCGCGCAGGTAGAGGCGGCTGGGTATGGTGATCAAGCCGACCTGAGGGTAGCCATTCTCCTGCATATATCGCACGCGATCGATGGTCCACTGAAGCACTTGGTTGCGGATGCGCAGCCTAGTCTGAGGGTCGGTGCGGTAGCCGAAGACGTAGTCGTATGGCATGGCGATATCCAACACGCAGTCGGACCATAGTTCGTTGAGTTCGCGCTTCCCGTTGGGCAAAGGATGCTGCATCGTCCAGCTGGTGGCGAACGCGGCGACGGTGCGGGACTCCATACGGTCTGCGGGACCATAGCCCCCGGGCTTGTAGACCGAGTTCTTGAGGTCGGCGATGCGGGGGGCCGTTCCTGAGAAGACCTTCAGTGTGAGCAGGGTGGAGAGCCTCTGGATCCAGGTTTCGCGGACATCGCCGTCGGGCACCGGTGGCGGACCGGTGGCGGGGCCGTATACTTTCTCGCTCAGTCCGAAACGGTATCGCGCCCCCAGCATGAGGGCCAGATCACCCTCCACAGACGCGTCGACGAGCACCTTGGCCTTCACCCGGATGGTCGTGCCGCCGGCCGTCCGCAGTGTGATCTCGCTGGCTCCGGCCTGATAGCGCGCGTCGAGCAGGTGTGCGCAGAGGTAGGTCGTGCCCGGTCGGCCGTCGCCGCCACGGTCGATGAACCAGCGCAGCTGCGCCGCCGCCACCTCGGGCTCCACGATCAGTCGTCCCTCGTTGTTGAGGGCGTTGATGCCCCGAGCCCGGTAGTCGGCGACTACGCCGCGACGAAACTCGGCCCAGAAGCCGCTGACGAGCGTGTTGCCGTAGTAGGTGAAGATGTCTTCTATCGCCAGACCCTGGGCGGGCATGGCGCTCGGCTGCGGCGACGTGGAGGCGATGACCAGCTGCACCGGGCCGGCCGACGGAGTCAGCGCCGCCCGGGCCATCTGCAGCGCGCGCAGAGCCCCGATGCCCTGGCTCGTGGTGTCCCAGATGAAGACGTCGGCGTTGATCTCGCGATCCGCCGCCCACGCGGGGCCCGCGAGGCCGAACAGTGCGACGATCAAGACTATGACTGATATGAAGCGCCGTGCTGGGGTCATCGATGCATTGTACCGCGCTCGACTCCATCGCCGGGGGACAGTAGAATGACTGCGAGAACGAAGAATGGGCCGCGTGCCGCGCGGAAGGACGGGTGAGATGGGGCTGGATGTACTCGTGGTTGGGGGCGGCGGACGGGAGCACGCACTGGTGGCGGGGCTCAGGCGAAGCCCGGACCTGGGCCGGCTGTTCTGCGCTCCGGGTAACGCCGGCATCGGGCGGGACGCGATTCTGGTGCCCATCGCCGCCGACGACATAGACGGTCTGGCCGATTTCGCGGCCCGCGAGGGCGTCGACTTGACTATCGTGGGACCGGAGGCGCCGCTGGTGGCGGGCATCGCCAACGAGTTCACGGCCCGGGGATTGACCGTCTTCGGTCCGTCGGCGGAAGCGGCTCTGCTGGAAGGCTCGAAATCGTTCGCCAAGGGAGTCATGGCCGCCGCCGGCGTGCCCACGGGGCGGGCTGCGACGTTCAGCGACTACGAGTCCGCCCACGCGTATGTGAGGGAGTGGGGTGTGCCCATCGTGGTGAAGGCCGACGGTCTCGCCGCCGGCAAGGGCGTCACGGTGGCTCAGACCCTCGATCAGGCCGATGCGGCCCTGCGCGAATGCTTCCTCGAAGAGCGCTTTGGGCAGGCCGGCAGCGTCGTGCTGCTGGAGGAGTGCCTGGTGGGCGAGGAGGTCTCCCTGCTCGCGATCGTCAGCGATGGTCAGGTTCTTCCGCTGGCTCCCGCGCAGGACTACAAGCGCATATTCGACGGCGACCAGGGCCCCAACACCGGGGGGATGGGCTGCTACTCGCCGGTGCCCAGCATGACGCCGGCACTCTACGACGAGATCGTTCGCACCGTGTTCAGGCCCACAGTGGACGAGTTGGGGCGCCGAGGCATGAGTTTTCGGGGCGTGCTGTATGCGGGCATCATCCTGACCGCCGACGGCCCCCAGGTGCTCGAGTTCAACTGCCGGTTCGGCGACCCGGAGACGCAGGCGCTGGTGCCGCGGTTGCGCTCCGACCTGCTGGCGCTGTTGTGGGCGGCGGCCAGGGGAGAGGCCTTGCCGGCCGCAGCCGAGTGGAGTGAGGGCCCGTGCGTGGGCGTGGTGATGGCGTCGCGGGGCTATCCGGCCTCGAGTTCTTCCGGTGACGTCATCGGCGGGTTGGACGCCGCGGCCTCCGTGCCCGGCGTGGAGG
>Ga0315273_10003881_pt1 | contig 18133 bp, 13 predicted proteins | sample YL17G02_0_MG_FD_205753 | JGI IMG/M metagenome (GOLD analysis project Ga0315273, IMG submission 205753) | Sediment microbial communities from Yellowstone Lake, YNP, Wyoming, USA - YL17G02_0 | ecosystem: Environmental > Aquatic > Freshwater > Lake > Sediment | place: USA: Wyoming | collected...
CCCCTCCGGCCTCGACCCTCCGGCCTCGACCCTCCGGCCTCGCCCCTCCGGCCTCGTCCCTCCGGCCTCGCCCCTCCGGCCTCGTCCCTCCGGCCTCGCCCCTCCGGCCTCGCCCCTCCGGCCTCGCCCCTCCGGCCTCGCCCCTCCGGCCTTCTTGCCGTAGCCTGCTGGTCCACCCATGATGCAGCCGACGAGCATCCCGTCCGCCGTGTAGCAGAACCAGTCGCTTGAGTCGGTGTTCGTGATGAACAGGTCTTCGGCGCCCACGCGGATGTGGCCGATGGGCGAGTGCTCCTGGTTGAGGACGCCTGGCGGGCGGTTGTAGCCGAAGCCGGCGGCGTAGAAGCCGTCGTGATGGTTGAACGCGTTGTAGTAGTTCCACAGGATGGTCTTGCCGTCGGCGCTGTAGCGCTGGACGCGCTTGGGCGACCAGCACCAGTCGGTGACCCAGGCGCGGGCCAGGCGGTCCACGGCGATGCCGGTCGGGCAATGGAGGCGGGTCGGGTCCCACTTGCCCCTTTTCAGGCCGCCGGGCTCGCCGATCGTGCGGGCCGGCTCGCCTGTGCCCGGCTTGAAGACCTTGATGATCTTCGGCCCATTGTCCGTGACGTAGAGCAAGCCGTCCGGGCCGAAGGCGAGGCCGAGCGGCACGCCGAGCTTGTCGCGGCCGACGATGACGCGGGACGTTTCGCCGTTCGGGAGGGCGAACGGCGGGAGCTTGAAGACGCTGACGCGCTGGCTGAGGTCCGGGGGCAGGTCTTTCGGGTCGCCGCCGACCGGATGGTAGGCCACGATCGAGTCGAACTGCTTCTCTAGTTCAGGCGGTTGACGCGGAACCGCAGGGCAGTCGTCTTCACGCCCCCCTCGGGCGCTCGGACAATGGCTGGCCGGCCGGGGCAAGCCCAGGAGAAAAATCATTGACGGCAGAATCATAAATCCAGGAAAACGGCTTTAGGGTTCCAAACCCAGACCAATCGTCTCTTATGATTCTGCCGACAATGATTCTGCCTGTCTCTTCGTCGTTGGCCCCGAGGCATATCGCGTCCTGGTCCGCGACGACGTGGTCGTGGAGGCGACGAGCTACAACGCCTTGGCCGCTGAGGTCCTTCAGATCCCATTCCTCGTCGACGCGTCCCTTCTTTCGGAAGGTCTCGCCGATGAGACGACGCACCAGCTTGCCCGAAGCCTTGTCGTGGATATCCATGGCCATGAAGCCGTCCATCGGCATGTCGTATTGGATACGGACGGGCGCGGGCTGGTGTTCGCCTGCCGACGCCCCCTCGGCCGCGGGGAACTCGGATGAGGTGAGACAGATCAGAACGAAGAAGGAAAAGCCTCGGATCATCTCCAGAAACATCCTCTCTTGGGTGGTCGCAGGGAACGCCAGGAAGAAACCCGAGCACCCTATGGGATTGCGCGATCATTGTAACGCCCTTCACAGGGGGGCACAAGGCGGTTGGGAGCTTGGGACGAAGCGTTGGCGGCGCATTGGCATGTTCCAGTCCAGTCATGTAGAATAAGGCGCGGAGAGATTCCACGGCAGAGGAGACACGATCATGCCGCAAACGATTGCAGACCCCGAGGCCTTCGCCCGCAGGGCGGAGGAGTACTACGCGGAGCATCTCCGCGCGAAGCTGGAGCCTGACCACAAGGGTGATTACCTTGTGCTGGATCCTGAGACGGGCGACTACGAGATGGACGCGAACCAGGCCGTTGCCTTCCGGCGAGCCATAGCCAAACATCCTGATGCCCTCTTCCATATCATGCGAGTAGGCTACCGGACCGCCGCTCGCATGGGGGGAAGGTTCCGTAGGACGCAAGCATGATCACGGGCCGGGTGACCTGGGACACGGAAGCTGTAGTCAGCGTCAATGTGCAGGCGCCGAACGGGCGGGAGCACGTGGTCGCTGCCGTCATCGATACCGGCTTTTCCGAATTCATGGCGCTCTCGCCAGACCAGATCGCTGGATTGGGGTTACCTTACCGAGGGACGGACCGCGCGACTCTGGCCGATGGCAGCGAGACCGTACTGAGGGTCTATTCGGCGGTTGTCGTCTGGCACGGCGTTCCCTTCCTCCTGCCCGTGTTCCAGAGCGAAGCGGGTGCCCTCCTGGGAATGGCCCTCCTTCGCGGCAGCCTGCTTACCGTCGAAATCATCGAGGGCGGCCACGTGCAGATCCAGCCACTGGGCCTGCCCTAAGGCTATCCCGTGACGATGAGGTGCATGAGAGTGATCGAGGATGTCCAAGCTCATGTCCGGGATCTGGCTCGCCGCGCGAAGGCTTCGGCAGCGAAACTCGCCCTCGCCTCCTCGGCGACGAAGGACGCCGCGCTCCGGGCGATGGCCGAGGGGCTGCTGAAGAATGCCGCGCGGCTCAAGGAGGCGAATGCCGAGGACGTGGCCGAGGCGGAGAAGGCAGGGATCTCGGCGGCGATGATCGACCGCCTGCGCCTCACGGACAAGCGCATCGCCGCCATGGCCGACGGCCTACGCCAGGTCGCCGCGCTCCCGGACCCCGTCGGCGCGATCATCGGCGGAACCGTCCGGCCGAACGGCCTGCGGATCACGAAGGTGCGCGTCCCGCTCGGCGTCATCGTGGTCATCTATGAGAGCCGTCCCAACGTCACGGCCGACGCGGCGGGGCTGTGCATGAAGGCGGGCAATGGCGTGGTCCTGCGCGGCGGCAAGGAGGCCATCCGGTCGAACACGGCGATCTGGCGAGTGCTCCAGGAAGGGCTGGCGGCGGTGGGGCTGCCGGCGGACGCCATCGGGCTGGTCGAGACGACCGACCGCGCGGCCATCGACGCGCTCGCGACCGCCGAAGGGCTGGTCGACGTCGTGATGCCGCGCGGCGGCGAAGGCCTCATCCGCCACATCGCCGAGATCGCCAAAGTGCCCGTGATCAAGCACTACAAGGGCGTCTGCCACGTCTACGTCGACGCGGCGGCCGACCTGGCGATGGCGCAGGCGATCTGCTTCAACGCGAAGTGCCAGCGGCCCGCCGTCTGCAACGCGATGGAGACGATGCTCGTCCACCGGGCAATCGCCCCGCGGTTTCTGCCGCCCATGTGCAAGCAGTTCGCCGAGGCGGGCGTCGAACTCCGCGGCTGCGAGCGCACCCGCGAGATTGTCCCCGGCCTCAAGCTCGCCACCGAGGACGACTGGTACGCGGAGTACCTCGACCTCATTCTGGCGGTCCGGGTGGTGGACACGACGGAGGCGGCGATCGAGCACATCGAGCGCTATGGCTCCAACCATTCCGACGCCATTGTGACGACGGACCTCCGCGAGGCCGAGAAGTTCACGCAAGGGGTCAACTCCGCGGCGGTCTTCGTGAACGCCTCGACGCGGTTCACCGACGGCTACGAGTTCGGCATGGGCGCCGAAATCGGCATCAGCACCGACAAGCTCCACGCCCGCGGCCCGATGGGGCTCGAAGAACTGACCACATATAAGTACGTCGTTTACGGGAATGGGCAGGTCAGGATCTGAATGACGAATGACAGAATGACGGATGAAAGACCGAGGAGCCGTTGCGGCTGCCGTTTCCCCCATGGGGCATTCGTCATTCGGCATTGATTCGTCGTTCGCCATTCGTCATTGTCCACCTCTGTGTCTCGCCCGCCGTCCAATTGCCTCCGAAGGTTCGCTGGCGCGGCCTCACCCGTCAAGGCTTTTGACTTCCCTTGGGTGCGGCGCTATAGTGGTTTGATGTGCGATTGGGGCGGCGGTTCGTAGCCTGAGGTGAACTCGCATGTCGATGGGCTTCAAGACGCTGTGGGGTCTGGGACTGGGTGTTGCAGCAGCGGGAGTCCTGGCGTTGTGGTGCGCGTCCTGCTCGAACGAGAGCAACGCGAATTTCTCGGGCGGCGCGAGCCCGACGCCCGGCGTCTCCCGTTCGAAGGGGTCGGACAAGGCCGGGGCGGGCGCGTTCGAGAGCGATTTCGAGAAGATCCGCATCGAGGCGGAGAGCGCGGAGAAGATCGAGGGCGAGATCATGCGGATCGTCGACGATCCGCGGACCTCGGGCGGCAAGTGCCTCGAGATCCCCGACAAGTCGGGCACGCCGGAGACCGGCAAGTTCGCGCGCGCCCTCTATCGCTTCAAGATCGCGAAGCCGGGCACCTACTATGCCTGGGCGCGGCGCTGGTGGGTCGACCAGTGCGGCGACACCTTCGCGATCCGCTTCGACAAGGTGGGGCGGCCCCACAACGAGGCCATCATCTTCGGCGCGGACGACTCGAGCAAGCCGCCCCGCTGGGGCTGGACGCCGGTCCGCGAGAACGGCAGGCCGCGTCCCTTCGCGTTCACCGCCGGCGAGCACCTGATGGAGATCCTCAACACGGAGGACGGCCCGAAGCTCGACTTCGTCCTCCTGACGGACGACGCGAGCTACGTGCCCACCGACAGTGAGGAGATGTCCGGGCCGCGATGATCAGAGTTTATCTCCCGGAGCGAAGGGATTTCTCTCTTCTTTCGATATTCGATGTTCGGTGTTCGATATTCGGTGTTCTCTGCAAGGACAACCAAGGCTGAAATATCGAGTATCGAACACCGAATATCGAACACCGAAGTGTAGATACCGCGCTTGAGGAGCGTATGCCTGCGGTACTCCGGATCATCGAGGGGCCTCAGACCGGTGCCACCTGCGAGCTTCGCCAGGGGCAGCGGGCCATTCTGGGCCGTGGCGAGCGCGCCGATCTGCCCATCCTCGATAGCTGGGCCTCCCGCTCCCACTGCTCGGTGACCTATCAGCCCGACGGCCTCGTCCTCGAAGACCTCCGCAGCAAGAACGGCACCTACCTCAGCGGCCAGCGAGTCGAGCGGGTCCGCCTGGCCGACGGGTCGCTCATCCAGATCGGCACGACGACCATCCAGATCGTGATGCGTCCGGCCGAGCGCCAGGTGGCCGTGCCGCCGCTCCCCGGCGAACGGAGCAGGCTGCGAACCGCGCTGGTGAGCGTCCTGGCCCTGCTCCTGCTCGTCGGCCTCGCCTATGGGGGGCTCGTGGTCTTCTCCGGCGGCCGGGCGGACCTGGGGCTCCGGCGCGGGGGCCTGGCGGGACTCGGCCGCCGCCTGAGCGCCGGGCTTGCCGGCCTCTTCCATCGCGGGCCGGCCAGGACCGCCCTCGCCATCACCTCCGAGCCGAGCGGCGCCTCCGTCTTCATCGACGACGAGTTCCAGGGCACCACCCCCATCGAGAAGGCCCAGGTCGCCCTCGGCGAGCACCCCATCCGCGTCCAGAAGTCCGGCTACGAGGTGGTCCGTGCCGTGCTGGAGGTCGACGGCGCGACGGCCAGCCCCGTCCACTACGTCCTCCAGGTCTCCGGGCGCGGCACGCTGGCCATCAGCTCGCGGCCCGACGGGGCCTCCGTCTACCTCGACGGCGACTACCGCGGCAAGACGCCGGTTCGCCTCGAGAACCTCGAACCCCGCGCCTACAGCGTCCGCATCGAAATGCCCAACTTCGCGGACTGGACGCAGCAGGCGACCGTCAAGGCCGCCGAGTCCGTCCCCATCGACGCCACGCTGGGGCACCGCGAGATCGGCTTCTACCTCGCCCAGCTCAAGGACGACCCGAACAACGTCTCCTTCCATTGCGAAGTCGCCCACCTCTACCTTCTCGAGAAGAAGGTCGATGAGGCCATCGACCACCTGACCCGGGCCATCGAGATCACCATCCGGGGCAGCGACACGACGCGCGAGGGAGCCTACACCGCCCGCCTCCTCACGCTCATCAGCAAGATCTACCTGAACGACCATTTCCGCTACGGCGACGACACGTTCGTCCAGATGATCCGGGGCCGCGTGGAAAGCATGTTCCGCACCCTCGCGTCCCGGAATCCGCAGAACGCCACACTCCACCAGTTGGCCGCGCAGCTCGGCCGCGCCGGCAACCAGGCCCTCATCAACGCGATCCGCCAGGGCGAGACCGAGAAGCCGGGCGCGGCCGTCGGCGGCGACATCGACCAGGCCCTCCAAGCCGTGGATCGCCTCGAAGCCGGCGGCCAGTTCGCGGGGGCCGAGACGGTCCTCGCCACCACCCTCAAGACCTATCCGAAGGACTACCGAGTCCACTTCCGCCTGGGCCGGCTCTACCGCAAGGAGAAGGAGGCGGGGGTCGCCGGCGCGCGCGAGAAGGCGATCCATTCCCTTAACGCGGCGATACCCCTCTGCCCCAACGAGGCCGCCCGGGACGCGGTCCGCACCGAGCTGGGCCTCGCCACGCGCTGAAAAGCCCACAAAAACTGGAAATGATCAATCCGTGTTGTATAATATGCCCACGTTGGCTCCGGCCAAAGCCAAGCCACGGTAGCTCCCTCTCGTGAGGGAGTCCCGCACGAACGGTCTGCCAGAACCCCGATCCCTAAGAAAGGAGGGTGCAATGGCAAGAGCATGGGTAGTGGTGATCGTGGCTGTTGTGTCGATTGGGTTGTTCGGGTGCCCGCCGTCCGAGCAGCCTACGCCCAAGGTGGAGAAGGCCACAGGCAAGGTCGAGATCCGAGTCCCCACCGTGGAGGCGCCCAAGCCGGCGGTCGAGCCGCCCAAGGAAGTCGTGAAGGAGACGCCCAAGGAGGCCCCCAAGGTGGCCGTGGAGACCCCCAAGGAAGCGCCCAAGGAGACCCCGAAGGAAGCTCCGAAGGAGGCTCCGAAGGAAGCTCCCAAGGAGGCCCCGAAGGAAGCCCCGAAGCCCGTGGAAGGCCCGAAGGTCGAACTGAAGGAGCTGAAGCCCGGCTGCTTCGCCGTCGACCTCGCCAATGCCTTCAACAGCATGGCCGCCACCGCCGAGGCCGATCGCTCGGCCTCTGACCTCGACAAGTGGAAGCAGTCCTTCCCGGCCGAGTGCCTGCCGAACGCCGGCACGATCGAGCCCAAGGACTTCCCGGCCGCCTTCGAGTTCCCCACCAAGGAGAGCGGGAAGAAGAATAACGTGGCCTGCTCCGGCCAGACCATCCCGCTGAGCGGCAATGCGAAGGCCCTCTACTTCCTCGCCACTGCCACCGACGCCAACCAGGAGGCCAAGCTCCACATCGAGTACGCCGATGGCGGGGCGGACGTGGACCTCAAGGTGACCGACTGGTGCGGCAACGCCGCCTTCGGCGAGCGCGAAGGGGTCACGAGCCCCAAGCGCGTCGCCGCCAAGGAGGACGGCTCCGGCATGATGGTCGAGGACAAGAAGTGCTGCATCTGGGCCATCACCGTCCCGGTCGATGCCAAGCGCGCGCTGAAAGAGATCAAGCTGCCCGACAATGCGAAGATCCACGTCTTCGCGATCTCGGTCGGCAGGTAACCGCGTTTCCGGCGAAACGCGGGCTAGGAGATTCGCCATGTTTCGCCGTCGAGCCCGTTGCGGACCGATCCTCATCGGAGCAATCCTGGGCTTGGCGGCAGGACTCCTCGGGGCCGGCGAGCCCGTGTCGCCGGCCCCAGAGGACCTTGTCCCGGTCTCCATCGCCGACATGCGGATCGACCCGGCCGGGAGGGTGCCCCAGGTCATCCTGGCCACCGAGAAGAAAGACCGTTTCCTCGTCATCGTCATCGGCCCGCTCGAGGCCGAGGCCATTCTCAGGCCGCTCCGCCGCCTGCCGCCTCTCCCGCGCCCGATGACCCACGACCTCCTGAATCACGTCATCACCCAGCTCGGCGCCACCGTCCAGCGGGTCGTCGTGACCCGCATCCAGGACAACACGTTCCACGCCGAGATCGTCCTCCGCCGCGGCGAGACGACCCTGCGGATCGATGCCCGGCCCAGCGATGCGATGGCTCTGGCCCTTCGCGCCCGCGCCCCGATCGCCGTCGCCCGGCGAGTCCTCGACGAGGCCGGGCTCGACCCCAACCAGCTCCGCGAGCCCGGAGAGCACGAGCCGCGCAAACCCGGCCCTGAGCCGGAGACCCTGTGAGTTCGGAAATGCACGAGAGGATCCCTTGCCCGCCACGCTCATCCTCCTTCAGGACGAGACGCCCGTCAGCGAGTTCGCGCTCGAAGCGGGCCCTCCGCTGATCATCGGGCGCAGCTCCGACGCGACCCTCCAGGTGCGCGACGCCAAGCTCTCCCGCCACCACTGCGACCTGCGCATCACGCCCGAGGGCTGCTTCGTCCGCGACCTCGGCTCGAAGAACGGCACCTTCGTCAACGGCGCCCGCATCGTCGAGGCCCGCTTGCGCGACGGCGACCGCATCCAGATCGGCCTCACCCGCTTCCTGTTCCGCGATGAGCCGGTCCGCGAGCTGGCCCCGGTCCCGGAGGCCCAGCCCGCGCCCGCGCCGAGCCGGCCCGGCGAGGAGACCCACGTGGCGCCGCCGCGCCTGTGCGCCTCGTGCGGCCGAATCGTGCCGGTCGACGAGATCGGATCGGCCCGCCAGACGGCGAGCCGGGTCTACTGCTCGGCCTGCCTGAGCGCCCAGCCGCTCCTGGGCCGCGCCATCGGCGGCTACGAGCTGGTCCAACGCATTGGCCGCGGCTCGATCGGCACCGTCTTCAAGGCCGAACAGCTCTCGATGAGCCGGCCCGTCGCCCTCAAGATCCTCCACGCCGAGCTGGCCTCCGACCCCGAAGCCGCTCGGCGCTTCCTGCGCGAGGCCCGCTCCGCCGGCCTGCTCTCGCACCCCAACATCCTGCGCATCTACGACATGAACCAGGCCGAGGGCTACTTCTTCATCTCGATGGAGTACGTCGCCGGCGGCGACGTCGGCGCCCTCCTCGAGCGAGCCGGGCCGCTCCCGTGCGCCCAGGTCGCCGAGACCGCGGCCCAGGTTTGCGGCGCGCTCGCCCATGCCCACGCCAAGGGCATCCTCCACCGCGACCTCAAGCCGGCCAACCTGCTCCTCGGGCGCGACGGCCTCGTCAAGGTGGCCGACCTCGGCTTCGCGAAAGGGCTCGACGCCGCGGGCCTCGGCGCCCTCGTGGGCTCCTCCGCCGCCGTCGTCGATCTGCCGCTCTACGTCTCGCCCGAGCAGCTCGCCGACCCGCGGTCCGCCGATGCCCGGGCCGACATCTACTCGCTGGGCGCCGTCGCGTACCATCTCCTCAGCGGCGAGCCCCCGTTCGGCGGCGCCGGCGCACCCGAGCTGGCCGCGGCGATTCGCGCGGGCCGCCTCCGACCGCTGCGCGCCTACCGCGCCGACATCCCGCTCGCCCTCGACGACGCCATCGCCCGCGCTCTGGCCCGCGACCCCGCCCGCCGCTACCAGTCCGCCGACGAGTTCCTCGCCGCCCTCAAAGCCATCCGTCTGTGAGTTTTCCCAGGAGTCCTTCATGTCCAAGTCGAAAAAGGAGCGGTCCGGGCCGCGCCCCACGCCCCGAATGGACCGCTCTCGGCTCCGCTCGGTCCTGGCCAGCATCCGCGACGAATCTCTCCAAGAAGATGTCGACGCCACGATCCGGCGGATCGTCCGGGAGGCCGAGAATCCCGGGGGCGACCTGGCCGCGCTCTCCGCGTACGATCTCGACCCCCACGTGTCCCGGGTCGCTTTCCTGTTCCTCCTTCGCATCCTCAAGGCCGAAGTGGTCAGCCCGGCGATCGCGGCGGCCGCCGGAAAGTCGGCCGTCCCTGTCCTCCTCCAGGCACTCCGTGACCCCTCGCTGCCCGACGACCGGAAGCTCGCGCTTCCCGCCCTCTGCTCCCTGGCCGGATGCGAGCTGTCGCGCGACGAGGCGAGCGCCTGCTTCAAGGACTTTGAGGGCGCCATGAAGCGCTCGATGATCGAGGTCACCTCGGCCCACTCGGACCAGCCCGATGGCATCCTGAAGTTCCTTTTCGGTCTCCATCTCGTGGATGTGGGTGAGGACGACGCCGCGCCGTCCCAGGAAGCGCTGGAGACGGGAATCGCGTGCTGCACCGCCACGCGGGACGCCAATCCGTCGCTCTCCGCGTCTGCCCTGGGCGTTCTGGTGGCCATCGCCGCCGAGAATAACTTTCACAGCGACCACCTGGACGCGGCGCTGGACGCGCTGGCCGCGATTCGCTCCGAGCGGGCCTCGTGGTGTCTGGCCGAGCTGGGACGATGGCCGGCCCTGGGCGCCCTGGGCGCCAAAGCCCGCGCCCTCGCCGCACGACTCGCTGCCGAGGGCGTGGCCCCCCGATTCAACCTGCTCGCCGAATTCTCGCACGGCTCGGTCAGCGCCGTCGACGGCGCCGGCATGCGCAGCCTCACCCTCTTCTTCCGCACGCCCGAGGGCAGCCTGGACGCCGCGCTCTTCCTCCTGAGCGACGACCGGGGCGTCAAAGCCGTCACCTACCTGCCCGAGGAAGGCAGCGGCCTCGAGGAGCAGCTTCGCGGCGCGCCGGGCGGCCTGCCCTTCGCGCCCTGCACCCTCGACTTCGCCCGCGACCTGGTCGCCGACGCCTGGGCCGTCCAGGAAGAGCGCGGGGGCATTCTCCCCAGCCAGCTCTTCCTCGTCCGCCCCCACCTGGGCAGCGACGCGATCGTCCCCAGGCATCGGACCCCCGACCTCGCCGCCTACGCGCTCGAAGCCATGGCCCGTTCGCAGGACCTGGCCCGAGACTCTCTGCGGCTGCTCAACCTTCCGCAGTACGGCTCCCTCTACTTCTCGTCCGACGCGGCCTACGACTTCCTGTCCGGGGTTGCCCCGAAGCGGGGGGGCCGGGTGCCCAGGAAGCATCTCGAGACGTTCGCGCGCGAGATTGCGATCCAGGAGCGCGGCCTCCTGCTCGCCCGGATGGCTGCCAACCTGGAGGTCGAATCCCTCGCCGGGCGGGCCGACCAGCCCCTCAACCGCCTCGCTGCGTCCACCTGGCTCGCCATGTCCGAGAACGTCGTTCCGTTCCACGAAATCCCCTACGTTTCCGGCCTCTGCAACGCCTCGGTCGAGATGATCACCGCGAACCTGGCGATGGGCTTCCGCACTCAGGCCGAGGCCAACCGGGCCGCCCTGGAGATGGACGACACGCTCGGCCCCCTCGCCGATGACTTCTTCGGCGAGCTGGACGAGGACAATTGACACCAGACGTTGCGTTCCTGACAGACAGCCCCAACAGGGGTCATTCTGAGCGGAGGCCGTCCGCCGTACGGCGGCATCGTAGTGGTGGGTGAAGGAGGTCGCGCCGTGAACTGGATCCTCTCTTCCTGCCTTGCCGCATCTTTGATCGCGGGCCTGGCCGCAGCCGAGGAGGGCGGCCGGGCGAAATCGGGCGCCACCGCCCAGGCGAAGTGGACGAATGGGCCTCCGAGCGACCCCGCCTACTTCCCCATCGCCGTCTGGCTCCAGGATCCCAGGCAGGCATCGCGCTACAAGGAGGCCGGGATCAACCTCTATGTCGGCCTCTGGCAGGGGCCGACCGACGCGCAACTCGCCGCGCTCAAAGCCGCGGGGATGCCCGTCGTCTGCGACCAGAACGCCGTGGGCCTGCGGCACCGCGACGACCCCACGATCGTCGCCTGGATGCACGGCGACGAGCCCGACAACGCCCAGTCGCTCGGCAAAGGCAAAGGCTACGGGCCGCCCATCCTGCCCGCGACGATCGTCGCCGACTACCAGCGAATCCGCGCCGCCGACCCGACGCGTCCCGTCCTCCTCAATCTCGGCCAGGCCGTCGCCTGGGACAAATGGCACGGCCGCGGCGTCCGCACCAACCACCCCGAGGACTACCCCGAATACGCCAAGGGCGGCGACATCGTCTCCTTCGACATCTACCCCGTCGTCCACTCCCACGCCGATGTCCGCGGCAACCTCTGGTACGTGGCGCGCGGCGTCGAGCGCCTGCGGAAGTGGGCTGGCGACGCGAAGCCTGTCTGGAACTGCATCGAGTGTACCCGCATTGGCTCCGACACGAAGCCCACGCCGCACCAACTGAAGGCCGAGATCTGGATGTCCCTCATCCACGGCTCCAAGGGGATCATTTACTTCGTCCACGAGTGGAAGCCGAAATTCAACGAGCACGCCCTCCTCGACGATCCCGAGATGCTCGAGGCGGCGACGGCGATCAACAAGCAGATCCGCGAGTTGGCTCCCGTCCTCAACAGCCCCGACCCGCCCGCCGCGGCCAAGGTGGCCTCGTCCAACAAAGACGTGCCGGTCGCTCTGATGCACAAGGTCCATGCGGGGTCTGCGTACCTCTTCGCCGTCGCCCTGCGCGATGGCGCGGCGAAGGCATCTTTCGAGGTGGGGGGCATCCCGCCTTCCGCCACCGCGCACGTGCTCGGCGAGGCCCGCCAGCTTCCCGTTCGCGATGGCCGCTTCGAGGACGATTTCCAGGGCTACCAGGTGCACCTCTACCAGATCAAGTGAGCGAAACTACGAAAGGATGAGCAAGCCGAATATCGAACACTGAACATCGAATATCGAACACTGAAGTGAAGAGAGAACCGCCGCCCGGCTTTTCCCGCCTTTCCTTCGACATTCGATATTCGGTGTTCAGTGTTCGATATTTCCGCCTGTCCTATCCTTGTGGCTCGATGCTCCTTTCGGAGGCCCCCTGCCGAATGCCATGGTCCCCGATCGCATCATCCTCCATATCGACATGGACGCCTTCTTCGCCGCGGTCGAAGTGCGGGACAACCCGGCTCTGCGCGGCAAGCCCGTGATCGTCGGGGCCGACCCGAAGGGCGGCCGCGGACGCGGCGTCGTCTCCACCTGCTCCTATGAGGCCAGGCGTTTTGGCGTCCACAGCGCCCAGCCCATCAGCGAAGCCTTCCGCCGCTGCCCCCACGGCATCTTTCTCCCCGTGCGGATGGACGCCTATGAGGGGGCCTCGGCGGAAGTCTTCGCCGTCCTCGATGAGTTCAGCCCCGTCATCGAGCCGATCAGCATCGACGAGGCGTTTCTCGACATCACGGGTTCCGTCCACCTCTTCGGCGGCAAACGCCCGCTCGCCGAGCGACTCCAGCGGCGGATCGAGGAAGCGACGCGGCTCACTGCCTCGGTGGGTGTCGCGCCGTGCAAGATGGTTGCGAAGATCGCCTCCGACCTCCGCAAGCCGCGCGGACTCGTCATCGTCGAACCCGGCGAGGTCGAAGCGTTCCTTCGCCCGCTGCCCATCCGGCGGCTATGGGGCATTGGCGAGAAGTCCGAGGAAGAACTCCTCCGCCTTGGCGTCAATACCATCGGCGACCTGGCGGCCCTCGACCGCGCCACGCTGACCCGCCTCTTCGGCAAGAACGGCGAGGACATGGCCGACCTCGCCCACGGCCGCGACGACCGCCCCGTCGAGCCTGCCGGCGAAGCGAAATCCATCGGCAACGAGAACACCTTCGAGCGCGACACCCGCGACGCCCGTCTCATCGCCTCCACCCTGATGGAACTTTGCGAGAGCGTCGCCCACCGCCTTCGCCAGGCCGGCCTCCGCGCCCGCACGGTCACCACCAAAGTCCGCATCGAGGACTTCACCACCTTCACCCGCGCTCAGACCCTCCCCGAGCCCGTCGACGGCGCCGTCGCCATCTATCGCGTCGCCACGCAGAATCTCGGCCGAGTGGCCCTGGCGGGCCACCAGGTGCGCCTCATCGGCGTCAGCGTCTCCGGCTTCGGCGAGGGCAGGGCGCGCCAGCTTTCCCTCTTCGACGCGCCGGCCTCCAGCGAGGCCAAGGAGAAGCAACGCCTCCTCGGCGAGGCCATCGACCGCATCAAAGGGCGCTTCGGCCACGACGCCCTCCGCCAGGGCACCAGCCTCGATCGGCCAGATGACGCAGACTCCTAGTTTGTAGTCCCGCCTTCAGGCGGCGTTCGTAGTTCCGCCTTTAGGCGGTCCTGCTGGCCCAGACGCTCCGCGTGGGGGCGGATGATCGGACGCTCCCGCGTCCTCCTCAGAGGTTCTTGCGGAGTGCCAGTGCCTCTTTCGCCTCGTCCGAGTCTGGATACGTGTCGATGACCTTGCTCAGGAACTCGATCGCCCGATCACTGTTTCCATTGGCAATGTAATTCTTTGCCATTCGCAGCCACCCCGTGCGGTCTCGCTTCGCCTTGTCGTCCTGGGGGGGCGCGGCAGTGTCCTTCTTGGGAGGCGGATCCGTGGACTCCTTGGGCTCGACGGTCTCGGACTTCTTGGGGGGCGCGGCGGCGCCGCCTTTGAGGCCCTGAAGCGCGTCCTTGGCGGCCGAGGCGACGCGGGTCCCCTCGAAATCCTGCTGGAGCTTCTCGATCGCGGCCACGGCGGCGGCGACGTCGGTCTTCGCCTGCTCGCGGATCTCGGCCAGCTTCTCCTTTCCCGTCTTCTCGATCTGCTTGACGAGGGCCGCGGCTCGCTCGGTCAGCTCGTTCTGGCGCTTCGACAGGGCGAGCTTCCGGACCGCTTGCGCCGCCTCACCAGGCTTCCCCTCTGCGGCGAGCTTGTCGGCCTTACCCAGGTCGGCCAGGGCCTCCTCTCGCTGCTCGATCGTCATCCCGGTCGTCGACGTCCAGAAGAGATCCTTCGTCATCTTCTGGCCATCCGGACAGAAGCTGTGCCCGACGCCCTTGAACCAGGCGGAGCTGACCTGGAAGCCCTTGCTCTTGGCGTCGCGCGCGAACTCCTTGGCGAGGCCGATGCGTTCCTTGTCGTCCTCGCCGCAGGTGACCACGAACGGGACACCGCGGGCCTTGGCGTTCGGCATGCCCCAGCTCCCCGCCGAATGCGCCGCGCAGCCCACGACGAGTTGCGGATTCTCCAGCGCGAAGCGGTGAGCGAACTGCGCCCCGGCCGAGAAGCCGGTCACGAACGCCTTCGGGTAAAGCTTGTATTCGTGGCTCAGCTCCTTGAAGATCCCGAGCATCCCCTTGCCTGCCCCGCTGCCGTTCGTCGGGAACTGAAATGTCCCCGTGAACGAGGGGCCGACGACGATGCACTGGCCCTCCTCCGCGAAGCTGGACCAGCCCATCGCCCCTTTGCCGTTCCCGCCGAGGCCGTGGACCCCCACGAAGAGCCAGTACTTCTTGGCTGGGTCGATCTTTGCCGGCAAGTAGAGGTAGTACTCCTGGCTTGGGTCGCTCTTGAGCTTGCGGACCTCCTCGCTTCCGAATGCGGGAGCGGCCGCGCAAGCCAGGACCACGCAGGCCAGACCGAGGATCAGTCGCCGCGTCATCGTCTTGGGGATCATCGAAGCGCCCTCCTTCAGATGGTGCCGCCATTCTAACCGCGCGCCCTGTGTGTTTCAAGTACCGCGGAGCACCTGGGAACAATGGGGAATCTGCGGAAACCGCGGCGACCAACTCGGGGTATGTAGTTCCGCCTTCAGGCGGCGTTCGTAGTTCCGCCTTCAGGCGGTCTTCTCTGCCTCAGGCCGGCCGCGCGCCAGCGAGCCGTTCAGAACACCACGATAAAAGGAACGCCTGAAGGCTTTATACATACGCCGCCTGAAGGCGGAACTACATACCCGACCCCCGTGGGCGGCTACTTCCCCGTCCACACCCGGAACCGGACTCCATTCTCCTGATGCGCCTCGCCGGCATCGACGCCGACGCTGGCCTCGAATCGCTCGTACTTTCCGTCCAGGGCATAGACCACCGTGTGGCCCTGCCAGGGATCGACGGCGAGGCCGCGGTCGAACTTCTGGTCGCGGATTTGGAGGCCGCGACCGTTGCGGTTCTTGTCCCGCGTGAGCAGCGCGTCGGCATAGGTGGGCTGGAGATCGGAGAGCAGCGTGGCTTTGCCATCCGCTGCGATCAGGCGGGCGTCGCCCCAGACCGCGGCGCCCACGCCGCCGAGCGGCGCGGGATTGGCGACAAGAACCAACTCGTTCGCGCCCTTGACCGACACGCTGACGGGGCAGGGGGCGGCGCCGCGGCGGAGGATCTTGCTCGTGAACCCGAGCCGCGCCGCATCGAGCGGCATCGTGCCTCGCTTTGCCCAGAAGAGCATCGCGGGCGGGATCGGCTGCGTCTCCAGCCCCGGCCCCGAGATGAGCAGGTCCGGCACTTCGCCGTCCCAGACGAGCTTGTGCAGGTCGGGGAAGTTCAGCGTCTTCTGCACCCCCGCCCGCAGGTCCGCGTAGGTGACCGTGAAGGGATGGAATCCCTTCGCGAGGGCGATGGACCAGTTGCCCAGCGCATGCAGCCGCGCCGCGGGATACCACTCGCGGTCGCCCACCCACACCCGCAGCTCGTAGCCCGCCGCCCAGTCGGGCATATACCATTCGCGCGGGGCGTGGAACGTGTAGACCCCGTCCTCGGGCACCTTCAGGAAGCCCGAGTACTTGAACGCGAAGTAGCCCTCGGTCTCCTTCGGGCCGATGTCGAGCACCTTCGGCACGCTTCCCGCCTTCCGCGGCGCGATCCGGTCCAGCCCCACGAACAGCTCCCGCCAATCGCCCTCATAGTACTCATAGTGGAGTCCCTGGATCGGGTTCCCGACCTCGACCGGCTTTCGGGCCGACTCCTTGGTGAAGACGGCATGGCTGACGGCCGAGACGAGCGTGCCGCTCACATCGTTAGGGACAGGAGGCTCCAAGTACAATCCAGAGCGACGAAATGCCCGCGCCCTCACGGTAAGGCTATTCTGGATGGTGAAAGGCCCACCGTATGGCGGCGAATGATAGGTCGGGTCAGACCCGTCCAATGTGTAGCGAATTCCAGCGTCCTGTGTGTTGCAGGTTAGACTGACGGTCTGCTCATCTAGGAACACGTTCGCTTCGGGCTTTATCTCCACGATACCGATAGGGGCAAAGACCCCAGAAAAAACCGAGACCTTGTCCGCGCGGGGGGCGGCGTCGGCCAAGTCGTGTCTGAAGTACCGCTGGAATTCGTAGCCGGAAAGCTGCTTCGGCTCGCCGCCCATGGTGGGCAAGTTGCATCGTAAGGCAATCCCTCTGCTTTGGGCATCCGGGGTCCTCCAGACATCCAAGACGGATTCGTCCACCCTCAAATCCTTGTCAAGGCTCTTTCTCCGGCGTGCTTCCACGGCTGTCTGATAGGAGATGCGGGCCCCATTGGACATCGTCGCCTCGAAGCCCTCCATATTTCCCCCATGGAGCCACTTGATCTCCTTCAGTTCATCCTTCATCGTCTCCCGCGGGTAGATGGCTGTGACGACCACGCACTCGCCCTTGGCCTTCCAGGTGGCGCTGACGCGGAAGAAGTCACTGATGCGGTAGCCGGGGCGCTTGCGCTCCTCGGTCGTCGTGAAATGCAAGGGGGCGGAGGAGAAGTAGTAGAGCGAGACGTTGGCGATCTTCGGCGATTGGGTCTTGACGCAGTCGATCGTTGTAGGCCGCACCTCCGGGGCGGCATCTGGCCCGCCGCGAGGCGGCGGGCCATCTTCAGGACCACTGCCGCCTCGGAGAGGCGGCCTACCATCTGCCGCCCCGGAGGTGCGGCCTACGATGATCTCGGAAGGAGCGAAGGCGGGGCTCTGGCTCGGCTGGAGCGGGAGGCGCCAGTCGAGCGTGTACTCGTGCTCGTCGTCGCTCTTGAGGCGGTCGGTGACGATCCACAGGCCCGCCTTGCGGACGAAGTGGACGATCCGCTGGTGCGTGACGCCGCGGGTGACCGCGCGGGCGGCTTCGGAGAGGCCCTTCATCGACCAGTTCCTCGGCGGGCCGTAGGGGCCCGAGTAGATGCTCTCCGCCACGTCGAAGTGCGCGGAGGAGTGCCAGCGCCAGGGGGCGGGGTCCTGCCAGGCGGTGACCCGCTGGCCGCGGTGGCCCCAGCCGGGGATGCCCGCCCAGAAATACTGCGCCTTGCCGTCGACGAGGACGGGCGAGTCGTTCTTGCTGTACGGCCCCTGCTCGCCGGTCACCAGCATGTCCTGGCCGAAGGCGGAGAGGGCGAAGGCGTTGTTGTCCTGGCAACTGATGTTGCCGTGGCCGGGGTGGGGGGAGCCGAGCAGGAAGCCGTAGGCGTCCTTCGGCCCCCAGCCGGCGCGCATGATCGTGAAGCCCGCGTAGGGGAAGCGTTCGGACTTGTAGCTCGGCGGCGCCCCCCCGCGGCCGCGCATGATGGAGAGCATCGCGGAGAGCGTCGGATCGGAGAGCATCTCGGGCACGGCGCGGGCGATCCGGAGATACACGTCGTCGGCGCAGCTCCCGCGGCCCGAGCGCGTGCCGCCGATGGGGAGTTCGCCGTTCGCGGTGAGATAGGCGACGTAGAAGTGCGCCCGCCGCCACATCTCCTCGCGCAGCTCCCGCTCGTAGGTGTCGAAGGGGAACTGGTCGCGGAGCGTCCGCTCCCAGGCGGGCGTCATCCAGATGGGGATGCGGCTC
>Ga0315273_10003882_pt1 | contig 18131 bp, 9 predicted proteins | sample YL17G02_0_MG_FD_205753 | JGI IMG/M metagenome (GOLD analysis project Ga0315273, IMG submission 205753) | Sediment microbial communities from Yellowstone Lake, YNP, Wyoming, USA - YL17G02_0 | ecosystem: Environmental > Aquatic > Freshwater > Lake > Sediment | place: USA: Wyoming | collected...
CACAATCTGGTCGGCCACCTCCACACGGAGGAGCCGGCGGGTTTTCGGGTTCAATGTGGTTTCCCACAACACTTTGGGCATCATCTCGCCGAGGCCCTTGAAACGCGTGATTTCCGGCGTGCCGCGCCCCTTCGCGTGCTGCTTCAGGATGGCGCCCTTCTGCCCGTCGTCGAGCGCCCAGTGCGTCTCCTTGCCGATGTCGATGCGGTACAGCGGCGGCTGTGCCAGGTAGACGCGGCCGGCCGTCATCAACGGCGACATGTGCCTGTAGATGAAGGTGAGCAGCAGCGTCGCGATATGGTTGCCATCCGAGTCGGCGTCGGCGAGGATAATGACGCGCCCGTACCGCAGCCTGGTGATGTCGAAGCTCTTGCCGATGCCGCAGCCGAGCGCGGTCACCAGGTCCGAGAGTTCCTTGTTCTCAAGCACCTTCGCGACCGACGCGTTCTCGACGTTGAGCACCTTGCCGCGCAGCGGCAGGATCGCCTGCTTCGATCGGTCTCTCCCCTGCTTGGCGGATCCGCCGGCCGAATCGCCTTCAACGATGAACAACTCGGAGTCGTCGCGCCCGGACGATGAGCAGTCGGTGAGCTTGCCGGGAAGATTGAGCCGGCTGGAGGTCGCGCTCTTGCGGGTGATCTCCTGTTGCGCGGCGCGGCTGGCCTCGCGCGCGCGGGCCGCCAGGATGATCCGGCCGACAATCGCCTCGGCGACGCTGATGTTGTGATTGAGCCAGTGCTCGATGGCTGGCCTGACGGCCGAATCCACCACGGAGAGAATTTCCAGGTTGTTCAGCCGGTCCTTCGTCTGCCCCTGGAACTGGGGCTCTTCGATGAAGAGGCTGAGGACGCCGACCAGGCCTTCGCGGATGTCGTCGGCGGTGAGCGTCACGCCCTTGGGCGTGAGGTTGTGCGTGTCGATGAAGTTGCGCACCGCCTTGGTCAGCCCGGCGCGAAGCCCGTTCTCGTGCGTGCCGCCCGAACCGGTCGGGATGCCGTTGACGTAACTGCGGATGATCTCGTCGGTCGCTTCGGTCCACTGAATGACGAGATCCAGCCTGAGCCCGTTGTCGCGATTCAGGACGAACGGGGCTTCGTGAACCGGGCGCAGGGACCCCGCCGTGAGAATCGTCTTCAGGTACGCCTCGAGGCCGTCGCTGTGCTCGAACGTCTCCTTCGATCCGGCCGTCACATCCTCAAAGACGATCTTGACGCCCTTGTGCAGGTAGCTCGCGATCTCGAGACGCTCCCGGATCGTCGCGGCATCGAACTCCACCTTCGGGAAGATCGTCGCATCCGGCCTGAAGAAGACCGTCGTGCCCGTCCCGCGGGCCGCGCCGAGTTTCTTCACCGCGCCCTGCGGGATGCCCTGCTTGAAGCGATGCTCCCACGACCCGCCGTCGCGCTTGACGGTGACGACCAGTTCCTTCGACAGCGCACAGACGACGCTCGCGCCGACGCCGTGGAGACCGCCGGCGGTCTTGTAATTGCCCGGCTCGAACTTGGCGCCGGCGTGAAGCGTCGTAAAGACCACTTCGAGGGCGCTCTTCTTCGTCTGCGGATGCTTGTCGACCGGAATCCCACGCCCGTCGTCTGCAATCGTGACCGACGAGCCGTCGTCATGCAGCGTGACCGCGATGTTCGAGGCGTAGCCGTTCATGGCCTCGTCTATCGCGTTGTCGAGGATCTCCCAGACAAGGTGATGGAGTCCCGTGGAGCCGACGCCGCCGATGTACATACCGGGACGTTTCCGGACAGGCTCGAGGCCTTCCAGAACGGTGATGTCTTTGGCGGTGTAGGTTGACATTCAGCAGGCGCCGGGCGCGAGGCGCAAGGCGCAAGGCATCAGGTGCCAGGCGGAAAGCGCTCGAAAAATGGGCGCCGCACAGAAACCGGCGCGTTGCCGGCGTCGGGCGGACCACCCACAGACAGATAATTCAATGATCCTACCGTACTTGCCGCCCGTTTCCCCAACCACACCCGCCGGGTTGCCCGCAGGCGCCACGGGTCGGGAACGACTGTTCCTTCGCGTCCCCACTCACGCAAGCCGGCAAAACATGCCTTACCGGGACGGGTCGCCGACCTGACGGTCGCGCTATTCGCGCAGCCTGTTTCGGCCCTCACGGCCTGTATTGCAGACTGACGCCCTTCGACTTCGCTCAGGGCTGGCTGTCGGCTTGGTTCGAGGGGCCGCTTCGGAAGCCGTCTTCCCTCCAACCCCTATGACCCCCGTCATAGCGCCGCGGCGGATGAGCCCGATATCGTTGACGGGTGGAGGAAACAGCGCTTACCGAATCAGTCGTCTGGTATGCGTCGGACGGTCGGGCGCGCCAGCAGCCGGTCAGCACATCGAAGGCCCGCAAGAAGACGCTTGTCCGCCGCCAGCCGGATCGGGCGCAACTGATCCGGCGAACCGCCCAGGCGCTGTTTCTGCTGCTCAACATCTGGATCGGCACGCGGTTCTACTTCTTTGTCCGTTTCTACGAGACCGGCGGCCAGACGGTGTGGATCCCGCGCCCGGCTGGCGTTGAGGGCTGGCTGCCCATCGCCGGCCTGATGAACCTCAAGTACTTCGCGCTCACCGGGCTCGTTCCCGACGTGCATCCGGCCGGGATGTTCCTGCTGGCCGCGTTTCTTGGCATGTCGTGGCTTGCGCGCAAAGCGTTCTGCAGCTGGCTGTGCCCGGTCGGCACGCTCTCGGAGTGGCTGTGGCAGGGCGGCCGCGAGATCTTCGGGCGCAACTTCTCGGCGCCGCGCTGGTTGGACATCCCGCTCAGAGGGCTGAAGTACCTGTTGCTCGGGTTCTTCGTCTGGGCGGTGTCGGGCATGTCTGCCTCCGACATCGCCGCGTTCATCCGGAGCCCGTACGGCCTGGTTGCTGACGTGAAGATGCTGAACTTCTTCCGCCACCTGGGCGGGGCCGGCGCCATCGTCCTCGCCGTGCTCGTCGTCTCGTCCGTCTTCGTACAGAACCTCTGGTGCCGCTACTTGTGTCCCTACGGAGCCCTGCTGGGGCTGGTGGCGCTTGTGAGTCCGGCTCGGATCCAGCGCGACCCGGGCGCCTGCATCGATTGCGCGAAGTGCGCGAACGCCTGCCCGTCGCTGCTGCCGGTCGACACGCTCCTGTCGGTGAAGTCGGCCGAGTGCACGACGTGCCTGGAGTGCGTGACGATTTGTCCGGCGGAGGGCGCGCTCCAGCTGACTGTCAGCCGGCGCCGCGCGATTCCGGCGTGGGTGATCGCGACCGTGGTTGCCGTCGTGTTTCTGGGCACGGTCGGCTACGCGAAGCTCACGGGGCACTGGAACTCGGCGATCCCGGATGCGGCCTACCGGGAACTGGTGCCCGCCGCCGATTCGTTCGCGCACCCGAGGTAGACGGCGTCGTCTGCCGCGGGGAGACTGACGTTTCCCGAAGCGGACCCTCGAACCAAGCCGACAGCGAAGCCCTGAGCCGGTCCAGGGGCGTCCGTCTGCAAAACGCACCGTGACGGCCGAGGCGGGCTGCGCGAATAGCGCAATCGTCAGACCGGCGACGAGTCCGGTCAGGTGCGTGTTGCCGGCTTGCGTGAGCGGGGTCGTGGAGGGAAACGCCAGTCTCCCCGTGTCTTCTCGCTCGCTCTCTTGACACCTGATCGCCGTCGCGGTCACAGTACCAGTCTGGCGTGGCCGCGGGGGTCGCGCCTGGTGCAACGCTGAGGAGCCTGATGCCGCCGACCATTGATTTCGCCACGCTCTCGCTGCAGGACGCCCTGGACCTGGCCGTCCTGATTGAAGAGGAAGCCAAAGAACGCTACGACGAATTCGCCGAGCAACTGAAGATTCACCACACGCCTGAGGCCGCGCAGTTCTTCATCAGCATGGCCGGCAACGAAGCCAAGCACGGCGCCGACCTGCAGATGCGGCGTCACGCGATCTTCGGCGAGGCGCCGCGGCGCGTGTCGCGCGCGATGCTGTGGGACGTGGAGGCGCCCGACTACGACCAGTCGCGGATGTTCATGTCCGCCAGGCAGGCCATGGAAGTGGCGCTCGAGTGCGAGATCAAGGCCCACGACTTTTTCGCGGACGCGCTGGCCTACGTCAGGGACCCCGACGTGCGGACGTTGTTCGAGGAACTCCGTTCGGAGGAAATGGAGCACCAGGAACTGGTGAAGTCGGTGATGGCGCGGCTGCCCGCATCAGACGAGATCGACGCCGACGGCTTCGCCGACGATCCAGTGGCGCATTGAGACGCCCGAGGCGAGAGGCGCGTGCCGGCCTCTCGCCCGGCGCCTGGCGTTCTGCGCGCGAGGCCCTGCCTACGCCGCGGCCCCCCGCCTGCTGCCCGCCCGGGCAGCCCGCATCTCCGAGAAGCTCACGAGCCGGCGCTCCGCCTCATCCCACAGCGCCAGCCTGGCCAGCCGGAGGCTCTGCCATAGCGTCAGCGTGGGCGCAATCTGAAACAGCGGGTTCTCATCGTGGCACCGCTGCAAGTGGTAGTTCGGAATCCGCGATCCGAGGTGATGCACGTGATGGAGCCCGATATTGCCGGTGAACCACTGCAGCACTCCCGGCAACTTGAGACACGTGCTGCCGGTCACCGCCGCGACTGGATAGTCCCAGGCCTCGTGTCGCTCCCAGCAGGCGTCATCAAACTGGTGTTGCACGTAGAACAGCCAGATGCCGGCCACCGCCGACAGGTAGACCGCAGGCACGTAGATCCACACCACCGCCTTCCACCCGAGCCACAGCACCACGGCCGTGGCGACAATGGCGACACCGGCATTGGTCAGCCAGACGCTCCTGTTCTGGGCTGAGCCGGTCGCCCGGCTGAGCTTCGGAAGCCGCTGGCCGAACACGAGGTAGAACGGGCCGAGCCCCAGCATGACGGCCGGGTTTCGATACAGCCGGTACGTGAGGCGCTGCCAGCGGCTGCGGGCAAGGTACTCCGTCACGGTCAGGGTGACGATATCGCCGTGCCCGCGCCGGTCCAGATCGCCTGACGTGGCGTGATGAATCGCGTGCTCGTGCCGCCACTGCCCGAACGGCGTCAGCGTGATCACCCCCGTGAGATAGCCGATGATCTCGTTTGCCCGGCGCTGCCGCAGAAACGATCCATGCGCGCAGTCGTGCATGATGATGAACGTGCGGACCAGCAGGCCGGCCGCCGGCAGGCTGAACGTCAGCGTCACCCAGCGCGGCCACGAGAGCGAGAAGTACATCAGCACCAGCACGGCCGCCAGCGGGATCAGGGTGTTGGCGATCTGCCCGATGGCCAGGCGGAGACTGGGCACCTGGTAGCGGGCCACGATGGCCCGCCACTCCCGCATCGAATTGAGCGTCACTCGGCAGCCGGCCTGTCGTTGAGCGCGCGCGTCCTCAGGCTGAGCGATGGTCGACATAGGTTCCGTCCGAACACGCCGAGAGCGGGTGCACACGGGCAATCGCCCGACGCCTTACTGAGGATCGCCGCCCCCGACGCACCCGCGGTTGGTTATTGAACGCCTCTGTCAGCATATGCCTTCGGGGCGGCGGATGGAACTGTAATCAGGTGCCGCGCGCCCGGGATGGCCGTGCGGGCGCGCCAAGGCGCGGGCTCCGGCCAGCCCGACCGCGTGCAGATCCTATACGCCGGGCTCGGCGAGCGCGGCGGGGGCAGCGAGATCCACCGGCACGATGCGCGTAAACTGCCCGCGCTGCAGCAGCTCCCGGCCCCTGCCGCCGCGACCGGTCACTTCGTACTTGGTGGTGCTGATGGTCTGCTCGGCGCCTCGACTGGTTTCCACCGTCAAGAGATCACGGTCGCCGGTCGAGGCGATAAATCCCAGTACGCGGTCCTCGTCCGGTTTCAGCTTGATGAGAATGACGCCTTTGCCCGGGCCCGAGAGAAAGTTGATCTCTTCCACCTTGCAGAGCATCGCCCGCGCCTGCGCCGTCGCGGCAATGATCGTCTCGGTGCCGTCGATCTTCGCCACGCCGATCACCTCGACGCCCGCCGACGGCCGCGCAAATCGGCGCCCGGCCCGCGTGCTCGGCTCGACGAACCCGTCCAGGCCGAATCGAAGGCTGTAGCCGTCGCTGGTGACGGCCACCGCATGGCACGGCGGCGCCTCGCCTTCCTTGCGCGGGGCGATATCGGGCGCCACCCGCGGATCGAGACTGAACGCCGCCACGATCTTCTCGCCATCCCGGAACTTGAACAGCCGCTGGATGGGCTCGCCATACCCGGTCGACGCCGGAACATCCACGATGCGCGCCGTGTACGCCACGCCGAAATTCGTCAGGAACACCGCCGACGCCCGCGTGCTTCCCGGCAGCACCGCCAGTACCGCGTCACCCTCTCTGAGGCGCGTCGAGGACAGGTCCTTCACTTCCTTCTGCCGCTTCACCCACCCGTCGCGCGACACGACCACCACGTTGTCTTCCCCGACAATGAAGTCGTCGGCCGAGTACTCGATCTCCTCGACCGCCTCAATCAAGGTGCGCCGCGGATCGGTCTTCGCCGACCCGTACTGCTTCTGCAGCGCTTCGATGTCGGTACGCACCAGCTTCCAACGGCTCTGCTCGTCGGTCAGGAGCGAGCCGATCTGGCGTGCCCGCTTCCGTTTCTCCTCCAGCTCCGTCCGGATGGCCAGGATCTCCAGCCGCGCCAGCCGATAGAGCTTCAGCTCGAGGATGGCGTCGGTCTGTTCGGCGTCGAGATCGAACCGCGCCATGATCTTGCCGGCCGCGTCCGCCTTGCCATCCGATTTCCTGATGATGCGGATGATTTCGTCGAGAACGTCGAAGACCTTCTCGAACCCTTCGAGCAGGTGAATGCGCCTATTGAGCGACGCCAGTTCGTACTCGAGCCGCCTGGTGACCACGTCGAGGCGGAAGTGCAGGAAGTGCCACAGGATCGACTTGAGGTCGAGGCGCTCGGGCCGGCCGATCTCGGGATTCTCGGTCGGGATCAGGCAGGTCAGATTGACCGGGAACGACGTCTGGAGCGGCGTGTGCTTGCACAAGTACGCCATCACCATCTTCTCGTCGGCGTCCTTCTTCAATTCCAGCTGGATCCGCACATCGTCGGTCGACACGTCCTTGACGTCGACCAGCGGCGGCAGTTTGCGGCTGAGCACGACCTCGGCGATGCGCTCGACCAGCTGCGCCTTGTTCACCATGTACGGGATGCTCGTGATCAGCACCGTCTTGCCGCCACGCGTCACCCCGCCCGATTCCCACGTGCCCCGCACGCGGATGCCGCCGGATCCCGTCTTGTAGATCGTCTGGAGTTCCACGGCGCTGTTGAGCACGTGGCCGCCCGTCGGAAAGTCCGGACCCTTCACGTACCGGCACAGCTGGACGCTCGTCAGATCGGGATTGCCGAGCAGCTTGAGGAGCGCCGTGCAGATCTCGCTCAGGTTGTGCGGCGGCACACTGGTCGCCATCCCGACGGCAATGCCTGTCGCGCCGTTGACGAGCAGGTTGGGCAGCCGCGCCGGCAGCACGACCGGTTCGGTCTTGGTGCCGTCATAGTTGGGCCGGAAAGGCACCGTGTCGTGATCGATCTCCTCGAGCATCTCGTCCGACAGGCGGGCCAGGCGGCATTCCGTGTAGCGCATCGCGGCCGGCGCGTCACCATCGAGCGATCCGAAATTGCCCGAGCCGTCGACCAGCGGATAGCGCAGCGAGAAGGACTGCGCCATGCGGGCCAGCGTGTCGTAGATCGCCGTATCGCCGTGCGGATGATAGCTCCCCATCACATCGCCGACGACCTTCGCGCACTTCCTGAACTTGACGTCGGCCGTGAGATTCTGCTGCCACATCGTGAAGAGGATGCGGCGTTGCACGGGCTTCAACCCGTCGCGCACGTCGGGCAGCGCGCGAGACGTGATGACCGACAGCGCATAGTTGAGGTACTTCTCCTGGGCAACCTCGTGCAGCGCGACGACGGACTCACGTCCGCCTCCCGACAGGCGGCGATCACCGGCCGGGGGCCAGTTGCCCGATGGCGGCCATCCCGAGCCGGCCGGCGGCCACGCTCCGCTATCGCCCCCGATCGCCTCGTCGGCCGGGGCGTGTTCGATGATGTCCAGCAGCGTGGGATCGGGTGGCTTGCGACTACGTGGCACGAGATGGAACTCCTTCGATTGTGACGGACCCGGCGGAACGGGTTAATCTCCGCCCCGGAACGCCACGCTCCAGCGTGGCCAGATCCGGAGCCGGGCTGGAGCCCGGCGATCCCAGGCGAGTCACTTTACCAACTGTCCGATCGGTGTCGAGCCTGGGATCGCCACGCTCCAGCGTGGCCAGATCCGGAGCCGGGCTGGAGCCCGGCGATCCCAGGCGAGTCTCGCTGACAGAACAGCAGGCCGGGCTGGAGCCCGGCGATCCCAGGCGAGTCACTTTACCAACTGTCCGATCGGTGTCGAGCCTGGGATCGCCACGCTCCAGCGTGGCCAGATCCGGAGCCGGGCTGCCAGCCCTGAGAGAACTCGAAGGGGAGCCCGGCGTTCCCGGGAAATCGCGCAAACACGCTCTCCCGATCACGGGTGCGGCACCACACCCAGCATCGCGACCAGTTCGGCGAGCACCATCGCGGTGGCGCCCCACACCTGCTCGCCGCCGACATCGAAGAACGGCATCTCGATCTCGATGCCGTCCCTGATGCGCGTGGTGCGGCGATGGTTGGCAGGATTGGCCAGATCGGCGAGCGACACCTCGATGAGCCGGTCCACTTCCGCCGAGGCGACGCGCACCGCCGGGCGTCCGGCGGTCGTGCCCACGACCGGGTGGAGCACGAAACCGCTGACCGCGATATGCACCGGCGTGAGGCGCCCGACGAGGCGTACGACCGACGGATCGAGCGCAACCTCCTCGTTGGCCTCCCGGAGCGCCGCCTCCTCGATGGTCTCGTCGGGATCGACCGCGCCGCCCGGCAGCGACACCTGCCCGCTGTGCTGCGGCATGATCGCCGAGCGCTTGGTCAGCAGGATGGTGGCTTCGCCGTCGAGGGGAAACAGGAGGACCAGGCCCGCCGCCAGCCGCGCGCTGCCCGGCGTGAACCCGGGCTTCCACCCGAAGCGCGGCCGCGGCGCCATGCTGACGTGCGCGTCGAGGCCGGGCAACTGGCCAGCCTTCGCTTCAAGGGTCTCGATGACGTCCGCCAACAACATCCGCGCCACGCAGTTATCTTAGCAGTCGCCGGGTCTGAAGACCCGGCCTCCAGTGCGCTGCCCCGGTCTCGGATCAGTCCAATACCCAGACCGCAGCCTCGTGTCAGCGGGTCGCTCGCGGCAAGGAGAGGGTGTTCGAACTGGAGGCCGGGTCTTCAGACCCGGCACTCAGGCGCCAGCCTGCTTCTTGCCTGGCTCCTTGGGCTTCTCCACCACCTTCGGTTTCTCCGGCGCCGCAGGTTTCTTCAGCGCCGCCCGCTCCTTGAGATGCTCGTCCATCTCCAGCCGCGGCACGCCATCGGCCATCCACTTCGGCGCGGCCTTGCCCAACAGGTAATGGTCGAAGAACTCCTTCATGCGGATCGTGTAGTCCTGCTGGTTCGCCCGTTTTGCCAGGCCGTGGTTCTCGCCTACGTACTCCAGCATGATCACGTTCTTCCCGAGCCGCCGGAGCGTGTTGTAGTACTCGACGCCCTGCGTGAAATCCACCGCGCCGTCCTTGTCGTTGTGCAGGATGATGAGCGGCGTCTTGACGTTTCTCGCGAAGTTCACCGGCGAGTTGCGGACGTACGCCTCCCAGTTGTCCCAGTAGCCGCCCAGGAACCGCCCCTGGCTGCTCTCGAAGATTGCCTGATTCGTGCCGCCGGAGTTCTTGTAGATCAGGCTGTACATGCTGACCATGTTCGTCAGCGGGGCGCCCGCGACGGCCGCCGCGAACATGTCGGTCTGGGTTACCGTAAACGCCGTCTGGTACCCGCCCCACGAGTGACCCTGCAGCCCGACGTGTTTCGCATCGACGACGCCAGTCGCGATCGCCGCCTTGACTGCCGCCGTGATGCAGATCACCGCCGACACTCCCGGGTCGTTCAGCTTGTAGGTGATGTCGGGCTGGAGCACCGCGTAGCCGTTGCTCGTGTAGACGGACTTGTTGAAGCCGTTCGCCGATGGCGTCGTGAAGCCGTTGTGGCCCTGCGTGAGCTTCTCGTAGATGTAGACGATGGTCGGGTACGTCTTGCCCTTCTCGTAGTTCGCCGGCAGGAAGAGCGAGCCCTGCAGCTTCTTCGGCGGCAGGCCCTTGCCGAGGGTCACCGTGTAGTCCACGAGCATCGAGCCGCTCGACCAGGTAAACGCCTTTAGCTGTTCGTCTACCGCCGTGATCTTCCGGCCGGGCTTGAGCGACGCGTCGGTCACGTAGTAGTCGGCCGGATCCTCGTTGGTGGACTTCGTGTAGACGTAGACGTCTGCCTTCCGCGCCTTCTGCACGCCGAATGTCGCAGCGTCCCAGAGCAGCGGCTGCACGCCCGTCTTGCCTGGATCGAGCCGGGCGACGCCGCCCTTCTTGGTGTACTCCCCGAACGCCGTCACGTAGCGCGGCACCGAGAAGTCGACGCCACGCTCCTCCGGATCGAGGCGGAGGATTGAGCGGTAACGGATGCCGTCCTTCTTGCCGTTCACGGTCAGGTTGACGGCCGCACCACCCGCCACGGGCACCTTCCAGATGTCCCATCCGTCCGACAGCAGCACGGCGTCGGCGTCCTTCGTCCATCCGAGGGCGGGCCGTGGCGGCTTGGCCACGTTGTGGTCGTCTTCGGTGTCGACAAAGGAGGTCGGCACCGTCGTTGTCAGGTTCACGGATTGTCCAGACGCCATGTCATACACGAAGTAATTGCCATCGAGGTAGTAGTAGAACTTCGTGCCGTCGGTCGACGGCTGGCCCATGTTCGGGGCCTTCTTGAGCGCCAGCTTCCGCTCGCCTGTCTGCAGGTTGATGACATAGACATCCTGATACCGGCGGCCGTCCAGGTTGCTCATCAACTCGTACTCGCGGAGGTCGACGCCAACCGCGTACTTCTCCTTCGGCGCGGGGTTCACGCTGCGCACCATCTCGTCAGCGAGGCGGATGAATTTCTGTTCCTTGACACGGTAGATGGACAGGAAGCTGAAGTTCTTGTCCGACTCCTCCTGCACCTGCTGCTGCGACTGCAGCCGCGGGTCCTTGTAGTGCCACAGGACCAGATCCACCTTCTCCTCGTCAGGCGTCTCCGGTGCCGCCGGTGGGGCCGTCGCCTCCGCGCCAGGGTCGGCGGGCTTGGCCTCGGGCTTCGCCTCGGGCTTCGCGTCGGCCTTCTTCAGCGTGCGGATGCCGAACAGCATCGCGCTCAGGTCCTCGGTCCAGGTCGCGCCGCGCGTGGGACCGATCGACATTCCCTCGGGGAATCCCTTGTCGGCTGACGGGTCGTAGATCACCTTCTGCGGGCCGGCTGCGCCGAACCCGGTGAACCCGATGGCCGCGTAGATCTTGTCCTTGTAGCGCTTGTCGTCGGTGCCCTTCACGACCGAGAGGCCGTCGCCCTTCTCGGTCCACGCGAGGCGCTCGTACGACGCCTTGTCGCTATCGAGCACCGCCACCACGCCGGATTCCATGCTCCGCAACTGCACACCGTTGCCGGCCTTCTCGGGCGCGTCGATGATGAGCGCAAGGAAGCGGCCGAACTTGTCGAAGGCGAACTCGGCGACGTTGCCAATGTTGAGATCGCGCCCCGTCGCGAGCTCGTGCAGGATGAGGTCCGCGCCCTTCGGCCGGTCGCTCGCGCCGCCCGCCGCGCCGGCTGCCGGCGCGCCACCTGGCGCCCCCGCTGCCGCTGCCCCGCCGGCGGCGGCGCCGGTCGCTGGAGCCTTCTGCAGGGCGATCCAGCCGCCGCGCTCACCGGCGAAGGCGAAGCGGCGGACGTTCTCGACTGTCAGGTCCTTGCCGGAGGTGAGATCGAGCAGTTGCACCTTGGCCTGGATCGGGCGCCGCTGCCGCCGGAGTCGCGCGCTCTCGGCGCGAGTCGGATACACCATGAAGGCGACCCACTTCGCGTCGTCGGCGAAGCGCAGCGTGGCCGCGGGCGGGCCGGCCTCGCCCGGGCCGGCGGGGCCGCCGCCAGCCGACGGCGACTCTCCCACCGGGAACGTGTAGACCTTGTCGTCCTCGGTCGCGCGCACGATGACGTCGCTGTCGCCCTCGATGGGCGACATCCGATACGCGAGCCAGCGGCCGTCGTTCGAAATCGTCGTCGCGCCCGCGTTCTTCCAGGCCACGATATCCGCGAGACCCATCGCGCGCCGTTCGCCGGTCGCCTGAGCGCCGCGCATGGCGCCGGCCGGAATCGAGACGAGCACCCACAGGACAAGTGCCAACACCACAGCCGGTCTTTTCATACAGCTCTCTCCCAAGGAAATGATTCGTACGATAGTCGAGAACCTGCGCTGGACTAGCGAAGCATTTTAACCCGGTACCCGGAGGGTGCGGCAGTTATGCCCCGGTGTGGCAGCCGTGCAGGCGCCCAGGAGGACGGCGCGCCCGCGCCTCCAGCGAATTGGGCCAGAATTTGCGCACTTCCTTGATGGGTCACGGGCGGGACAGTGGCACACGGGTTGCTTTATTGCTGGTCAGGGACCGTCGGTTCCTGGCTGCCACAGCCCCCATACCTCCTCCGCAGCTGGGAACCGGCGGAACTTGACGGTCGGCACCGAGGATGCCCCCAGCGCCGTTGATCGCCCCCGGGCGGCGTTATCAGACCGTCAACCAGGCGGGAATTGCCCCCACGCCTGGTTCTTCGACGCAGGAGAACGGTGGATGCCCCTCCACGCACTTACTAACATGGATACCACCAAACACAGACAGCAAGGAGAAGCAGCAGTGAAGAACCTCTCGATCCTCTTCGTGGCCTTTGCGTTGGTTGCCTCAGTGGCGAGCGCCCAGGGAACCACGGCCAAGCCCAAGAACGCCAGCAAGGCGATCTCACATCCGGTGAGCGCTCAGGTCGTCTCGACCGACGCGAAAGCCAAGACGATCACGCTGAAAGTCGGCGACAATTCGATGACGATGCCGGTTCAGGGGAAGGCCATCACGGAACTGGCGTCGTTTAAAGCCGGCGACAACGTGACGGCGATGTGCAAGGACAACGCGGCGGGCCAGCATCTGGCCATCACCGACATCAAAGCGGCCAAACCCAAGAAGTAGAGCCGAGCCGGTCCTACAGGCCGTCGAACAGATCGCCCGCCGGCCGCGCTGCGGTTGGCGGGCCCCACGCCTGCCGAAACAACTCCACGCTCAACAGCCGATCGACGTCAGGCTTCGACAGCAGGATCCGATCGAGACTGAGATGCTGCGTCCGATGGGCGCGCAGCGCGGCGGCCTTGCGGTCCTTCCACGCCGCCACATCGACCACGAAATCCACGCCGGCGACGCCTGCGGGATCGCCACGTCTCACCACGTCCCAGGGTCGAACGGGCAACGTCCACAGGAGCCGCGACACCTGGTGCGGGGGCGCGAGGTCGGGAAACCAACGCGGGTCGGCCGCCGCCGCGATCGCATCAGAGGCGAAGCGGCTGATGGCGATGTGATCCGGATGGAGATTCGAGCCGTTCGGATCGAAGGTGATGACCACGTGTGGCCGCGCGGCGCGAATCACCTCGACGAGCTGGAGCCGGATGGTCCCGGTGGGCGCGTGCTGAAGGCCGCGGTCGGGATATCCCAGCACGCGAAGCGTTGACACGCCGATCAGCGTGGCCGCCTCGGTCAACTCCGCCTGGCGGGTGCGGCCCAGTTCGGCAGCCGTGCAGAGCGGCGGGATGCCCAGCTTGCCGCGCTCGCCGAGCGTTGCGGTGCAGAGCGCCACGCGCGCGCCGGCACCGCTGTAGCGGCTCGCCACCCCTCCCGCAAACACGATCTCATCGTCGGGATGGGCGAAGATCAGCAGCAGGCTCTTCATGCCTCTTGCAGCATACAGGAGGAAAAGCGTTGCTCGTGGATTTTGGCGGCCAAACGCGCTATCGTACGCCCGCCATGTTGTCCGGCCACCCCCGGAGAGAGGATATGTCGATGTTCCACAGGAGAATCGCCGTCGTGTTCGCGCTGTTGATGGCGCTCACGCTGGCTGCCCCAGCGGTTCACACGCAGGGAAAGATCACGCCCCCCCAGTTCACGATGGGTGGCAAACAGTACACCGCCGGCGATGACTACTTCCTGGCGAACTACACGCAGTTGCGCGAGTACTTCGGCAAGCTCGCCCAGGAGTCGGATCGCCTCAAAGTGGTCGAAATCGGCAGAACCGCCGAGGGCAAGCCGATGATCATGGCGATCATCACCTCGCCGGAGAATCACAGGAAACTCGCGCGCTACAAGGAGATCTCCCAGAAGCTCGCACGAGCCGAGGGGCTCAGCGATGACGAGGCGCACAAACTGGCGGCCGAAGGCAAGGCGGTCGTCTGGCTCGATGGTGGCCTGCATGCGACCGAGTGCATCAACGCGCAGGGCCTGTTCACCTTTGCCCACCAGATGACAAGCCAGAACGACCCCGAGACGATGCGGTTGCTGAATGACGTGATCACGCTGCTTGTCCCGGTGAATCCAGACGGCATGGACCTGGTCTCGAACTGGTACATGCGGGAGCCAGACGAGCGGCGGCGGTCGACCGGCCAGCTGCCGGTGATGTACCAGAAGTATGGCGGCCACGACAACAACCGCGATTCGTACGCCAACAACCTGTCGGAAACCGAAGCGGTCAACCGGCAGCTGTATATCGAGTGGATTCCGCAGATCATGTACAACCAGCACCAGACCGGTCCGGCCGGCGCGGTGCTCTTCGTGCCGCCGTTCCGCGACCCGTTCAACTACAACACGGATCCGATGGTGCCGATGGGGATCGACCTGGTGTCCACTTCCATCCACAACCGGTTCCTCACCGAGGGCAAGGCGGGCGCGGCCATGCGGTCCGAGGCGTCGTATTCCGCCTGGTACAACGGCGGTGAGCGGACGACGACCGGCTTCCACAACATGATCGGCATCCTGACCGAAATCAGCGGCAATCCGACGCCGGGGACCATCGGCCTGGTGCTCGACAAGCAGCTGCCGCACATGGACCTGCCGATGCCGATCCCGCCGCAGTCCGAGTGGCACCAGCGCCAGGCGATCGACTACATCATGTCGGCCAACCGGGCGATCCTCGACGTGGCCTCGAAACACCGGGAGGATTTCCTGTTCCGCATCTACAAGATGGGGAGAAACTCCATCGAGCGCGGCAGCCGCGACAACTGGACGATCCAGCCCGACTGGATTGACGAGGCGAAGGCCCAGGTGGCGAAGGATGCCGAGGCGGCGGCGATCGCCAGCGGGCGCGGCGCGGCAGCGGCCGGGCGAGGCGGCGGAGGCGGCCGCGGCGGCACCGATCCGAAGTACTACAAGCAGATGCTGACGCCCGAGCGGCGCGATCCGCGCGGGTACATCATCCCGTCCGATCAGGCCGACTTCAATGCGGCGACGCGGTTCGTCAGCGCCCTCATCAAGGATGGCGTCGTCATTCACCGCGCAACGGCGGCGTTCACGGTCGCCGGCAAGTCGTATCCGGCCGGCTCGTATGTGATCAAGGCCGCGCAGGCGTTCCGTCCGCACCTGCGCGACATGCTCGAACCGCAGGATCACCCGAACGACTTCCAGTACCCGGGCGGGCCGCCGCGTCCGCCCTACGACATCACGGGCTACACGCTGGCCTACCAGATGGGCGTGCAGTTCGACCGCGTGCTGGAGGCGTTCGACGGTCCGTTCGAGGCGCTGCCGCTGACGCCAATCACGCTTGGCGGCGGCAAAGTCGTGGCGGCCAAGGGGTCAGCGGCCGGGTACCTGCTGAGCCACCGCCTCACAGACGGGTTCACCGCAACCTCGAAGCTGCTGGCCGCGAAGGAAGATGTGTACTGGCTGAAGCCGGCCTTTGCGACCAACGGCAAGACGTACGAGGCCGGGACGATCTACGTTCCGGCGAAACCGACGACCAGGGCACTCGTCGAGAAACTGGCGGCCGATCTCGGCGTGAGCTTCGATGCGACGATGACGAAGCCGACCGGTGAGGCGCTGAAGCTGAATCCGGTCCGGATTGGATTGTGGGATCAGTACGGCGGCTCGATGCCGTCGGGATGGATCCGCTGGATCTTCGAACAGGCGTATCCGACCAGCTTCGAACTGGTCTTCCCGCCAACGCTTGACGCGGGGAATCTCGCCCAGAAGTACGACGTGCTGATCTTCCCCGGCGGCGCGATTCCGGGTGCGCCCGGCGAACCGGCTGGCGGCGGACGCGGTGGCGGTGGCGACGCCGCGGGCGGCGACGCGCCGGCGGCAGCGGTCGGCGCGGCCGCCACGGCGGCTGGCGGACGAGGCGCGGCCGGCGGCGGACGCGGCGGTCAGGCCGCTGGAGCCGCCCAGTCGACGATCCCGGCGGAGTATCAGGGGCGTCAGGGCCGGATTACGGCCGCAACGACGATCCCCGCGCTGAAGAAGTTCGTGGAAGACGGCGGCACGATCATCACCATCGGGACATCGACAAGCCTCGCGGCCCACTTCGGACTTCCGGTCAGCAATGGGCTTGTCGAAATGGCGGGCGGCGTCGAACGGCGCCTGCCCAACGACAAGTTCTACGTGCCGGGCTCGCTGCTCACGGTCAGCGTGGACGCCGCCAACCCGCTCGCCTACGGCATCGGCGACCAGGCGATCGTCATGTGGGAAAACGATCCCGCGCTCAGGCTCGGACCTGACGCGGCACTCAAGGGCGTAAAGACGGTGGCCTGGTTCGCGACCGACAAGCCGCTCAAGAGTGGCTGGGCGTGGGGCCAGCAATACCTGAAGGGTCTCACGGCGGCGGCCGAAGTCGCGGTCGGCAAGGGCAAGCTGATCCTGCTGGCGCCGGAAGTGACCTTCCGCGCGCAGCCGCACAATACGTTCAAGTTTCTGTTCAACGGGATCTACTACGGGAGTGCGAAGCCGGTCAGCCTCGGCGCGGCAAAGTAGCGCGGTCAATCGCGATAGACACACCGGGGTCGGGATAAAGGTCCCGACCCCGGCTCGTCCTCCAGGGCGGGCACGGGGGCCCGCCTCTACGCGTTCCTCACGAAACCCGAATCCCGACTCCCGACACCCGACTCTTCACTTCGTCGCGTAGTTCGCCGCCACGTAGTCGTCCACCAGTTTGCGGAAGGCCGTTGACAGTTCGTCGCATGTGCCGCGCAACGTCGTGACGTGCTGTCCGTCGATGAACACCGGGCAGGCCGGCGCCTCACCGGTGCCGGGGAGGCTGATGCCGATGTTGGCGGCCTTCGATTCTCCCGGGCCGTTGACGACACAGCCCATCACGGCCAGCGTCATGTTCTCGACGCCCTCGTGGCGCGTCTTCCACGCCGGCATCATCTCGCGCACGTAATCCTGAACCCCTTCAGCCAGTTCCTGGAACGTCGTGCTCGTGGTGCGGCCGCATCCCGGGCACGCCGTCACGCTCGGCGCGAACGCCCGAAGCCCAAGCGCCTGCAGCAGCTCGCACGACGCGTACACCTCGTCGCGGCGGTCGCCGCCTGGCCGCGGCGTCAGCGAGATCCTGATGGTGTCGCCAATGCCCTCGTTGAGCAGCACTCCCATCGCCGACGCGGACCACGTCAGCCCCTTGATGCCCATCCCGGCTTCCGTCAAACCCAGGTGCAGCGGCTGGATGGTGCGCCGCGCCAGCTCCCGGTAGACGTCGATCAGATCGCGCGGTTTCGACACCTTGCACGAGATGATGATCTGATCGGGGCGCACGCCGCTCTCGACCGCCAACGCCGTCGATTCGAGCGCCGAAAGCACCAGGCACTCGTTGATGATCTGCTCGGATGTCAGGCCCAGATCGCGATCGGTGTTCTCGCGCATCTTGCGCATGACGAGCTCCTGATTGAGCGAGCCGCCATTGACGCCGATGCGGATGGGCTTGCCGTGGTCGACCGCCACCTTGCAGATCGTCGCGAACTGCTCGTCGCGACGGCGACCGGTGCCCACGTTGCCGGGGTTGATGCGGTACTTGTCGAGCGCGGCCGCGCACGCCGGGGACTTCGCCAGCAGGATGTGACCGTTGTAGTGGAAATCGCCAATCAGGGGCGCCGTGCAGCCGGCCATCAGCAGCCGCTTCTTGATGGACGGCACGGACTCTGCCGCCTC
>Ga0315273_10003884_pt1 | contig 18126 bp, 9 predicted proteins | sample YL17G02_0_MG_FD_205753 | JGI IMG/M metagenome (GOLD analysis project Ga0315273, IMG submission 205753) | Sediment microbial communities from Yellowstone Lake, YNP, Wyoming, USA - YL17G02_0 | ecosystem: Environmental > Aquatic > Freshwater > Lake > Sediment | place: USA: Wyoming | collected...
CCCCGTGGTCAACGAGTTCGCCGTCTTTGCCGGGCCGAAGGATTACAAGTATCTCGAGACGTACTACGGCGCGATCGGCCTGCCCGACCTGATCGTCTGGGCGAGCTGCTGCGTGCCGGTCCCGGGTCTCCAGACGATCGGCCGGTTCCTGGTGACCGTGCTCGACGCGTTCCACGCGCTGGTCGGGAACTACGGCATCGCGATCATCCTGCTGGTCATCGTCCTGCGGGCGCTCTTGTTGCCGATCAGCCGGTGGAGCACCAAGTCGATGGTCGAGATGCAGAAGATGGCCCCGAAAATGCAGAAGATCCGCGAGGAGTTCGCCAAAGACCCCAAGCGGATGCAGGAGGAGATGGCCAAGATCGGCGGCCTCAAACAGATGGGCGGGTGCCTGCCGATGTTCCTCCAGATGCCCATCTGGATCGGCCTGTACGGCTCGCTGAACGCGGCCATCCAGCTTCGGCATGCGGCGTTCCTGCCGGCCTCCTGGCTGCCGGCGGGGTCCGACTTTCTCCAGGACCTCTCGGCGCCCGACGCGCTCCTGCACTGGCAGACGCCCGTCAACCTGCCGGGGCAGGACATCCCGCTCCTCGGGTGGGCGATCGGGGGACTCCAGGGGATGGTGACGGGCGGGGCGGGGGGCATCACCACCTTCAACGTCCTGCCGATTCTCGTGGGCGTGGCGTTCTACCTTCAGCAGAAGATGACGCCGCAGCCTCCGGCCGCCAACCCGCAGGCGGACCAGCAGCGGAAGATGATGAACTTCATGATGATCTTCATGGCGCTGATGATGTACAGCGTGCCCTCGGGGTTGAGCCTGTACATCGTGACGTCGTCGGTGCTCGGGTTCTTCGAGTACAAGTACTTCCGCAAGAAGTGGATGCAGGTGCCCGCGCCCGCTTTGGCGGGGCCGTCGGCCGCGCCCCCGCCGGACGCGAAGGAGCAGTCGCAGGTCCGGGGCCGCGAGAAGCCGCTCTCCGAGCGGGTCGAGTCGTGGGTCAGGCGCCACATCGGCCCGGCCGCGGAGAAGCCGGACGAGCAGGGGTGGAAGAAGCGCAAGAAGCGGTGACGAGGTGTCCCATGCCGATTTCGCGCCGGGCCTTCCTGAAGTCCGCCGGCCTCGCCCTGGCCGCGCCCTGCGTCGCCTCCGCCTCGTCGCTCGGGGCCGAGGGCCGCCCGCCGCCGAGCGAGCGCATCACGATGGGCTGCATCGGCCTGGGAGGCGAAGGGCTGGGCAAGAACACCCGCGCGTTCTGCGGCCAGGCCGACGCCCAGGTCCTGGCCGTCTGCGACGTCGATCCCCAGCACCTGGCCGCCGGCAAGAAGGTGGTCGAGGACCATTACGCCCGCGAGCAGAGGTCGGGCGGCTACAGCGGTTGCGACGCCTACAAGGATTTCCGCGACGTCCTCGCGCGGCGCGACATCGACGCCGTCATGATCTCGACGCCCGACCACTGGCACGTGCCCATGTCGCTCATGGCCCTCCGCGCGGGCAAGGACGTCCAGTGCGAGAAGCCCACCCTGACCGTGGCCGAGGGCCGCGTCCTGGCCGACACCGTCCGCCGCTACGGCGCGGTCTTCCAGGTGTCGACCGAGGACCGGGCGATGGCGTGCCATCACCGCATGGCCGAACTGGTGCGCAACGGGCGCCTCGGCAAGCTCCAGCGGATCTGCGTGACCCTTCCCGCCGGGCCGGGGCAGCCGGGCGACCCGACGCCGCAGCCGGTGCCCGAGGGGTTCGACTACGACCTGTGGCTCGGCCCCGCGCCGTGGGCGCCGTACTGCGCGGGGCGCATCCACTGGAACTTCCGGTGGATCACCGATTACTCCGGCGGCCAGCTCACCGACTGGGGCGCCCACCTCATCGACACCGCCCAGTGGGCCAACGACACCGAGCGGACCGGCCCGATCGAGGTCGAGGGCACGGGCCGGCGCCACGCCGGCGGCCTCTACGACACGTTCATCGAGTACCATATCAAGTATAAGTATGCGAATGGCGTGGAGATGATCGTCGATTCGGGCGGCGTGGCCCTGCGGTTCGAGGGCGCCGACGGCTGGGTCGGCAACAACGGGTGGCTGGGGCCGCTCCAGGCGAGCTCGAAAGAGATTCTGGGCACGGTGATCGGGCCGGAAGAGGTCCGCCTCTTCACGAACCCGGCGGGCGAGCACCGCCACTTCCTCGATTGCGTGAAGAGCCGCCGCGACCCGTACTTCCCGGCCGAGATCGGCCACCGCTGCTTCACGGTCATGCACATCGGCAACATCGCGATGTGGACCGGCCGCAAGCTCCGGTGGAACCCCGAGGCGGAGCATTTCGTCGACGACCCCGAGGCCGACCGCTACCTTGCCCGCGCCATGCGCGCGCCGTGGAGGCTTTGAATTGCGGATTGCGGATTGCGAATTGCGAATTGAACGGCGAACGGCAACGGCGAAGAACAACGGCGAAAAACAACGGCGAAGAACAACGGCAGCCTCTGGTTAGCCGCCCAGCTTGTCGAAGAGTCGCCGCGGCGACCTGGGCGCGTTTCAATGCTGCATGCGAAATGAACGGCGAACGGCAATCGACAAGTGGCAAGTGGCCGATGACAAATGTCCAGTCGTAAATGACAAGGCGCCAACCATGAGAACCCTCGCAGCATTCCTGGCATCAACGCTGGTCCTGGCGGCGGCCGTTTGCGCCGAAGAGGCCGCCCCGGCCGACATCCTCGACGAGTGCATCGCCCTCGGCCAGTGGCAGCCGCTGTGGGACGGCAAGACCCTCACCGGCTGGCACAAGATCGGCACCGGCACGTGGACCCTCGAGGACGGGGCCATCGTCGGCCGCAAGGAGGCCAAGGACGGCGAGTTCGGCCACCTCGTGACCGACAAGGTCTTCAAGGACTTCGCCGTGCGCGTCAAGTACAAGGCCGCCAAGGGCAACAGCGGCCTCTACTTCCGCATCGAGGAGAAGGGCGCGAGCGGCGTCTCGGGTTTCCAGGCCGAGATCGACCCCACGAAGGATGCCGGCGGCCTCTACGAGACCAACGGCCGCGCGTGGGTCGTCCAGCCCAGGCCCGAGGACGTGAAGACCTGGTACAAGCCCGGCGAGTGGAACGCGATGGACGTGACGGCCGTCGGCCGGCGCCTTCTGGTGCACGTCAACGGCAGGAAGTCGGCGGAAGTCCTGAACGATCCCGGCCGGACCGAGGGCCGCCTCGCGCTGCAACTCCACGGCGGGAACGACATGGACGTGAGGTTCAAGGATATCGAGATCCTTGAGTGGAAGGACCTCGCGCCCGGCCCCGAGATGGCCGGCTGGCGGAAGCCCGCCGGCGAGTGGGCGATGGCGGGCGAGGCGGCCAAGGACCCCGCCAACGAGAAGGCCCTGGCGGTCAGGCCGGGCGCGGGCGTCATCTACAATGGGCCGAAAGGCCGGACCGGCGACATCCTGACCGAGGGCGAGTTCGGCGACATCGCCGCCCACGTCGAATTCATGATCCCCGCGAAGTCGAACTCCGGCATCTACTTCATGGGCCGCTACGAGGTGCAGGTGTACGACAGCTTCGGCGTGGAGAAAGACGCGTACCCGGGCATCGAGTGCGGCGGCATCTATCCGCGGTGGGTCGACAACCATGAGCTGGAGGGCCACTCGCCGCGCGTGAACGTCTCGCGCCCGCCGGGGGAGTGGCAGTCGTTCGACATCATCTTCCTGGCCCCGCGCTTCGACGCCGCCGGCAAGAAAACCGCCAACGCCAAGTTTGTCAAGGTGGTCCACAACGGCCGGGTGATCCACGAGAACATCGAGGTCACGGGCCCCACCCGCGCGGCCCGGTTCAACGACGAGAAGCCCGCCGGCCCGCTCCTCCTCCAGGGCGATCATGGGCCGGTGGCGTATCGGAACCTTCGCATCCTGCCTCTGGGGAAGTAGAAATGCGAAATGCGAAATGCGAAATGCGGAATGAAGGACAACCCTGGAGTGCAAGTCCTCCATTTCGCATTCCGCATTTCGCATTTCGCATTGCTTGGCGATGAACCTCTCGGACACCATCGTCGCCGTCAGTTCTCCCGCCGGGGCAGGCGAGCGGGCGATCGTGCGCCTCTCGGGCCCGCGGGCGGTCGAGATCGCCGACGGCGTCTTCACCCCCGACCGCCCTCCGGCAAATAGGGACAGTCACCTATTTCCGGCTCCCGGCCGGCATGGCCACGCGCCTCTGCGTGGCCATGAGCATGGCTCGGCGGACCATGACACGGTCACGCCACATCGTGAGGCCATGCCGCCCGGCATAGGAAGTCTGATCCACGCCCCGACCTACACCGTCCACGCCGGCGTCCTGTCTCTGCCCGGCAGCGGCATGTCCGTCCCCGCGACCGTGTACCTGATGCGCGGGCCGAGGTCGTACACGCGCGAGGACGTGGTGGAGTTCCATATCGCCGCGTGGCCGGCCGTGGTGCCGCTGGCGGTGGCGGGGCTGATCGAGGCCGGCGCGCGGCCGGCGGAGCCGGGGGAGTTTACGTTCCGCGCCCTGGTGAGCGGGCGGCTGGACCTGGCCCAGGCCGAGGCTGTGGCGGCCGTCGTCAGCGCGTCGAGCGAGGCGACGCTTCGCGCGGCCGGGGCCCTCCTGGCCGGCGGCCTCTCGCGCGAGGTGGCGCCGCTCATCGAGCGCGTCCGCCACGCGCTTGCCCTTGTGGAGGCGGACCTCGACTTCTCGGACCAGGACATCGAGCCGGCGCCGCCGGAGGAGATTGCCGAACGTATCGCGATTCTTCGAGATGACCTGGCTGCGCTCGGCCGGCGGTCGCGCGGCATCGAGACGTTCGGCGGCGAGGTGCGCCTGGTCCTCGTCGGCTGGCCGAACGCCGGCAAATCGAGCCTCTTCAACCGCCTCCTCGAGGCCGATCGCGCGATCGTCGCGCCCGTGCCCGGCACCACGCGCGACGAGCTCCGCGCCGCCCTTCACGTGGGCGGCCTGGTCTTCACGCTCTCCGACGTGGCCGGCCTCGACCGCGCCCAGCGCGAGTTGGCGGAACCAAATAGGGACAGTCACCTATTGCCCGAGCGCGATTCGACGGACGAGAAGGCGGGCCGCCCGGGCGTGATGCGCCAACGGGGCGAAGGGAGAATAGGTGACTGTCCCTATTTTGCCGGCGCGGCGGCGGATGAACTGGCGGGCAAGGCGCGGGCGAAGGCGCTGGAAGCGATCGGGCGGGCGGACCTCGTGATCCTCTGCCTCGATGCCACGGCCGGCTGCGATGCGAGTGCCGAGGACCTGGTGGCGCTTGTGGCGTCGCCGATGGTCGTGGCGGTCACGAAGTGCGACCTCGCGCCGCCGGACCGGGCGCGGGCGTGGCTCGGGGCGCGGGGTGTCGTCGCCGAGGTGGTGGCCACGAGCGCGGTGACCGGCGAGGGGATCGGGGCGCTGCGCGCGGCCCTCGGGCGCGCGGTCGAGGGCGGGGCGGTCGACCGCGAGGCCGTCGGGCCGGTGGTGACCGCGCGGCACCGGGCGGCGATGGAACAGGCGGCGGTGGCGCTGGCGCGGGCGGGGCGGGCGGGGGCGGGTGAGTTGGTGGCCCTTGAGCTTCGCGAGGCCCTGGGGGCGCTCGGCACGATCGCCGGCCGGAAGGCGGACGCCGACGTGCTCGCCGAGATCTTTGCGAGGTTCTGCGTTGGAAAATGAACCAATTGCGGATTGCGGATTGAACGGCGAACGGCAACGGCGAACGGCAGCGGCAGCAGCCGTTCGAGTCCGCCGCGGGAGCGGCGGGAGATGCCCAATTGCGGATTGCGGATTGCGAATTGCGGATTGAACGGCAACGGCAACGGCGACAAGTGAGAAAGTCATGCGGGGCAGATGACAAGCGGCAAGTGACAAAGGACAAGCGGTAAGTGATAAGAGAGGCCTGAGAGGCGAGCCCCAGACCTTCCCGACTCGCTCTCCGGCGTCGGCGAACTCTCCTTTGCTTTCCCCCGACAATCGACCGATAACTTATACGAGCGAGGGTTTTTCCTTGACGGTGCTTATCCGGTGCCGTTTTAATACCCGTCCAGCGGCGGCGCCACAGCCTGCCAGGCCTGCCGCTTGACCAAACAGGGGCGTCAGGGGCGGTTGAGACCGGGGCCCGTCAGGGCCGTGGCCAGTTCCGGGGGCTACAAGGGCCGGTTCCCGCGCAGGTCAGGTGAGGAACGCTTATGCCAAGCACCAAGACCGTATGGGGGATCGACGTGGGTCAATGCGCCCTGAAGGCGTTGAAGCTTCAGTGGCGCGACGGCAAGCTGCGGGCCCTCGGCTTCGACGTCATCGAGCACGCCAAGATCCTCAGCCAGCCGGACGCCGACGAGCAGGCCCTCATCCGCAGCGCCCTGGCGAAGTTCCTCAGCCGCAACTCCATCAAGGGCAGCACCCTGGTCATCAGCGTGCCCGGCCAGGCGAGTTTCACGCGGTTCATCAAGCTGCCGCCGGTCGAGATGAAGAAGATTCCGGAGATTGTCCGGTACGAGGCGCGGCAGCAGATTCCGTTCAACCTCGAGGACGTGGTGTGGGACTACCAGACGATCAGCCCGCCGTCGGCCGGGCCGCGCGAGGTCGAGGTGGGCATCTTCGCCATGAAGCGCGACATCGTGGCCGACTACGTGTCGGACTTTCTGGCGATGAAGATCGAGCCGGACATCGTGCAGATGGCGCCGGTGGCGCTGTACAACTTCCTGAAGCACGACCGGAAGGATCTGACCGGGGCGACGATCCTCATCGACGTGGGCGCCGAGAACACGAACCTCGTGATCTCCGACGGCGACCGGGTCTGGATCCGCAACATCCCGCTGGGCGGCAACAACTTCACGGCCGCCCTGGCGAAGGAATTCAAGCTGCCGTTTTCGAAGGCCGAGAACCTGAAGCGGCACGCGGCCGAGTCGAAGCACGCGCGGCAGGTTTTCCAGGCGATGCGGCCGGTGTTCGGCGACCTCCTGACCGAGATTCAGCGATCCATCGGGTATTATACAAGTCTGCATCGCGACAGCCGGGTCGAGAACGTGGTGGCGATGGGCAACGCGTTCCGCCTGGCGGGCCTGACGAAGTTCGTGTCGCAGAACCTCGGCGTCGAGGTGCTGAAGGTCGAGGGCTTCCCCAGCCTGGGCGACGGCGAGACCCTGGCGGCGCCGCTGTTCCGCGAGAACGTCCTGTCGTTCGGCGTGCCGTTCGGCCTGGCGGTCCAGGGGTGCGGCCTGGCGACCATCGGCACGAGCCTGCTGCCGCCCGAGATTCTCGGCGCCAAGGTCATGCGGCGCAAGCGTCCGTTCTTCGTGGCGGCCGGCGTCGCCGTGCTCGGGGCGGTCGGCTGTTTCGGGTACAACCAGGTGTCGACGTACCAGCAGGTCGCCGGCGGCGCGAGCGAGGTCAAGAAGCTGACCAGCGAGGTCAACGGCCTGACGAGCGAGAACAAGAGGCAGCAGGAGTTGTTCGAGGCGCAGAAGAAGCTGCTCGTCGCCGAGCAGGGCAAGATCGGCGAGATCGCGAAGCTCGTCGACAACGCGGACTACGGCTACGAGGTCCTCCGCACGCTCTGGGACGCCTGGCCCTACGATAAGAGTTTCGAGGGGTACGATCCGAAGACGGACAAGCCGCCGCGCTCCACCCTCGGCATCATCGAGATGCTGAGCCTGACGGGCCACTACGTGCCGGACGTCCGCGCCTATTCCGAGGCGGGCGCCTCGGCGGCGGCCGCCGCGGCGCCGGCGGCCACGCCGGCCGAGCCCGGGGCTCCGGCGGCGCAGCCGGCCGCGGGCGGGGGCGCCATGCCCGGCATGCTGGTGGAGTTCTTCGGCATCACGCCGCGCTTGGGCCAGGACGGCTTCAAGTTTGTCAACGAGACGCTGATGACCGGGCTGAAGAAGTGCAAACGCACCGTCCAGTTTCCGAACCCGGGCGGCGAGAAGGAAATGCTGGCCCAGGTCAAGAAGACCGGGACGTTCAGGAATCAGGCCGAGTACCAGGACTTCGCGCCGCGCACCGTGGCGCCGGCGGCGCCGAGTCCGGGCGTCGCGTCGCCCGCGGCGGTGGTCGTCGACAAGGGCGGCGATTTCTGGTTCCTGGCCCAGTGGGTCGTGGAGATCGGCCCGCTGCGCGAGGACCAGCGACGCCAGGTGTTTGCGGAGATCCTGGCGATCAGCCGGAAGGCCGGCCTGGAGGATCCCCGGGGCATCGGCCTGGCGGAGGCCCAGGCGAAGAACCTCGACCCGGAGAAGGCGAAAGAACTGGACCGCGAGGCGGTCGCGATGGCCCAGCAGTGGCTGATCGCGCGCGACGAGCTCGCCCGGATTGTCGCGGAAGGCGTCATCAAGGAGTGGTCGAAGGAGGGCGCGCCGGCCCCGAAGTAAGTCTCGCGATGGCGGCGAGTCGGCGCGAGCCGTAGCCGGCGCCGCCTGACGCAGGCAAGGAGTCTACCGATGATGGAAATGCTGAAACGCCACGCGTTCCTGTTGAGTCTGGCGGGGGGCGTCGTGGTGATCGCGGCGGCGGCGATCGTCCTGGTCTACGTCCTCTACACCCGGCCGAGCGAGGCGACGAGGCGCGAGTTGGCGTCCACCGACCGCCGCGCCAAGGAGCTCCTCAGCGGCAACGTCTACAACCCCAAGGTGGTGGAGAAGATCGGGCAGGACGTGACGAGTCGGCAGAAGCAGTATGAAGATCTGGTGAACTACATTCGCGGCCTCGGCGCCAGCCGCGCCCCGCTCGTCAAGGACGTCTTCCCGCAGGGCAACGACGTGGCCCGCCACACCTTCAAGGCGGCCTACGACGAGCAGCTCAAGAAATTCATGACCCGGCTCGACGCGATCAAGCCGGCGGTCGCCGCCCCCGACAACAAGGCCGAACAGGCGAGCATCGACGAGGCCAACCGCAAGCACATGATGTATGCCGACCCGAAGCTGTCCTTCTTCCGCCCCGACTGGGTCGACAAGGCGGAAGCGCCGGACCTGACGCTCGTCCGCAGCGGCCAGGAGAACCTCTGGCTGACCGAAGACATCGTCGCGATCATCGCCCAGATGAACGGCGACGCGATCAAGCACATGAACGAGGAATCGGTCAAGGCGAACCGGGGCAAGGTCGAGCCGGTGGTCGCCAACGCCCCGATCAAGGAATTGATCGAGATCCGCATCGGGGGCGACTTCGCCACGCTCACCGGTTCGAAGATGGCGATGATTTCGGGGCGCTATCGCCCGACGCCCGCCTCGGCGGCCCGGGCCCGCGTCGGCGACAAGGCCGAAGGCGGCCGGGCGCCGACCCTCTCCGGCCGCTACTCGCAGGCCCGGTTCCACCAGGTGCTTCCGTTCCGCCTGGTCGTCGTGGCCGACGCGCGGTGGGCGGGCGAGTTGGTGCGCCGCCTCCGGGACCGCGAGACGTTCATCACGGTGGAGGCGTGGCGCGTGAAGCCGATCACCGAGACGACGTTCGAGAGGGGCAAGGACCTCATGGCCGTCTCGCGCGAGGATTACGGCCCCTACGCGGTCGTGCGCCTGGAAGTGGTGGCGGAGTCGCTGGCGTTTCAGCTCGAAGGGGGCCGGGCCACCACGGTGGCCGAGAAGAAGGCCCCGACGCCGGCCGCCAAGGAAGCCGCAGGCAAAGCCGCCGAGTGACCCGTCGCCACGGTGGGCGTGAGGACCGCTAGCGGGATGCGGGTCAAAGGAGTTTGAGAATGGCAGCCGACCTGATGCAATCTTTCCTGGGCAAGCACGTGGAGAAGGTCGTCCTCGCGGCGGCCGTGGCGATCTTTCTCGGCGCCCTCGGGTGGTTCGTCATCTTCACCCAATCGCAGGAAAGGCTGCGCAGCGAAGTCAAGCGCCGTGTCAACGAAGCCACGAAACGGATGGCCGGGGCGGACATCAACGATGCCATTACTAAGGATGACCGTGTTGCCCTCGGCTTGGATCAGCCTCCCCTGACGGTCCCCGGTTTTGAGTTGATGCTCAAGGACCTCGGCGCGCCCTGGGATGCCCTGACCAAGGTGTTGGAGAACCAGCCGAAGCGCATGGTGGACACCATCATCGTCGACAAGCCCAGAACGCTGCCCTCCAAGATCGTGCCGATCGAGGACCTCGAAGTGGCCGTGGGGCGCGGCACCACGAGCGAACCGGTTCCCAACCCGCTGGCCAAGCTGGTGGCCTCCAAGGGGACGCTTTACGACATGGCGTGGGCCGGTGTGGTCGGCCGCATGGACCTGACCGAGCAGCTCGATGTGTGCCTGGCCGGCCGGGCCGATTACCAGCCGGTCCTCATCAGCAAAGTGGAACTCCAGCGTCGGGAGCTGAAGCCCGACGGCACGTGGTCGGAATGGCAGGCCGTGCCGCCGTCGGCGCCCAAGGCCGTTCTGGACAAGCTGCCCAAGTTCCCCGCCAATCCGCAGGACAAGCGGGCGGTCGGCGAGTGGGGCTCGGGCATTTTCACCCGCCAAGCCGACGTCCGCCGCATGCCCTTCTACCCGCTCCTGGCGTCCGATCCGGAAGGGCAGACGGTCCGGGCCCTCGTCGGGCCGATCCAGGGCGTAGAACAGCCGCCGCCACCGCCGCCGCCGGCCAAGGAAGAAACGCCGGCCGCCAAGGTCGCTGAGGGGGCGCCGGAGGCCCCGGCCGCGCCCGCCGCCGAGGCCCCGCCTCCGCCCAAGGTGACGAGCGGGAATCTGCCGCCGTGGTTCCAGCAGACGCCGGCCAAGGAGGCGGAGAAGCCGGCCGAGGGTACCAAGGCGGTCACGCCGGCCATCGCGGCCAAGCACGTCATGGCCACCCTCTGGGTGGTCGACGGCGGCGTCGAGCCTGGCAAAACTTATCAATACCAGATGCGCCCGTCGATCGTGAACCCCATCTACGGCACGCGCGATGCCGTGGACGACAAGGCCCGCTGGACCCTCGAGATCACCGGCGAGTGGAGCAAGTCCAGCAAGGAAGTCACCATCCCGCCGGTCAACCAGTTCTTCTTCGTCGGCTCCTTCGGCGGCAAGCCGAACCTGGAACTGCACCGCTGGATCTTCAGCCAGTGGGTCATCGTGCCCAGCGCCCAGGCCAGCATCGGGGCGCCGGTCCTGTACGTCAAGCCGCGCACGAAGATCCGCGTGCCCGGCGGCGGCACGGAGACCAAGGAAGTCGACGTGGACCTCAGCCCCGGGATCCTCCTGGTCGACATCATCCGCAACTTCCGGTATCGCCCGGAGAAGAACCCCAGTGCCATCGCGACGAACATCCTGGTCTATGCCGAGTCCCAGGGCCGGCTGTCGCAGCGCATCGAGTGGCTCGACAGGCAGGCGGCAACCATAGTCCGGAAGGACCGTGAGGCCGTGATTCCCACGCGGCCGGGCGAGGAGGCGCCGCTCCCGCCGCCGGTGCGGCCTCCGCCGCCTCCGCCCCCGAAGCCCCCGGCCAAGAAGTGACCCGGGGGTTTCTGAGGGGGGGGGGCGGCCGGAATGCGGGTCGCCGAATGCGACCCCGGTTTGGCCGGATTTCGCTTGCGGAAGGGCGATCTTCGGGTACAGTGTGCCCCAATACGTGGGGGCCTCGCTAACATCGGAATTTATACTCCTTTATCTAATATCATCCTCTGGGTCGGCAAGACGAGGTGGGGTGCGGAGGGGGCTGGCGAAGGACACTGCTCGAAACACATTCCCGATCATCGAAATCAGGGAATCACCCTTAACGGGTGGCGGGCGGGGTCCGGGTCCATGCCCAGAGAAGGAGGTCTCGCTTGAAACTCGGTAAGATGATGCTCGCCGTGGGAGTCGTGGGGCTCATGCTGGCGATGGCCGTGTCCTTCGGCCTCGCCGCCAACGGGACGGCCACGTCCCCGAAGGCGCTCCTCGATGAGGCCAGGACGCTCTACGCCGCCCACAATTATGAACGGGCCCTCGATCGGCTCAAGGCCATCGACCCCAAGGCACTCGGCTTCCTCGAGAAGGGAACGTACGACTCCCTCCTCTCGAAGACCCAGAAGGCGATCGAGGGCAAGGCCGCCGACGAGAAGGCCTTGACCGAGGGCAAGGAAGCCCTGGCGAAAAAGAATTACGCCGTCGCCACCGAGAAGCTCGCCCAGGCCGCCTCCGGCGATTATCTCGCCGACGAGCAGAGCCAGCAGGCCAAGGCCCTCCTCGCCGTGGCCAAGAAAGACCAGGCCCAGGCCGCCACCGAAACCAGGACCAAGGCCGACCAGGAAGCCAAGGCCAAGGCCGATCAGGGAGCCAAGGCCGCCGCCGACGCCCAGGCGAAGAAGGACGCCGAAGCCAAGACGGCCGCCGACGCCAAGGCCAAGGCCGATCAGGAAGCCAGGGCCAAGGCCGACAAGGGCGCCGCCGACGCCCGCGCCGCCTACGCCGACGCCAGAAAACTCTACGACGCGCGCAAGTTCGACGAAGCCCGCGCCGCCCTCCAGAAGGCCGACCGCAACCAGCTCGGCTTCCTCGACAAGATGGGCTATGACAGCCTGATGAGGAACGCCCAGGCCGCCATCGACCGTAAGGCCGCCGACGCGAAGCTTCTGGCTGACGGCAAGGATGCCCTCGCCAAGAAGCAGTACGACGCGGCCCTCGAAAAGCTGGGCGACGCCGCCGCGAGCAAGTACCTCTCCGCCGCCGACGTCCAGGCCGCCCAGGCCGCCTACAAGCAGGCCGAGCAGGAGCAGGGCAAGGCGGTAGCGGACGCGAAAGCGAAGAAGGATGCCGAGGCTAAGACCGTCGCCGAGGCGAAGGCCAAGGCCACTCAGGAAGCCAAGGCCAAGGCCGATCAGGAAGCCAAGGCCGCCGCCGAGGCGAAAGCCAAAACGCTCGCCGAGGCGAACGCCAGGAAAGAGGCCGAGGCCAAGGCCCTCGCCGATGCCAAGGCCCAGATCGCCAGTGCCGAGGCCGCCCTCAGCGCCGGCAAGGTCGCCGACGCCCGCAAGGCCGTCGACGCGGTCAAGGCGGCCAAGGTCGATCTCGGCTGGTGGGGCGGCATGCAGTTCTCAGCTCTCGAGCGCAGAGTGAAACGCGCCGAAGTCACCGAGGCGGAGACGATGGTCGCCGCCAAGCCCCCAGCCAAGTCGGCCGAGGTGAAGGTGGCAGCGGCGCCGCCCGTGGTCCCCGCGACTCCCAAGCCCGCCCCGACGGTGACGCCTGCCGCGCCTCCCAGTCCGGTCGGTGTAGCGCTGCTGCCCCCGGTCGCGCCACCGCCGCCGCCGGTGCCGGAGACCCTCACGGTCGCCCAGCAGGCGAAACGCGCCCAGGCCGAAGAAGAGACCAAGCTGGGCGAGGATGCCCTGACCCGCCATGAGTATCAGCAGGCCAAGATCCACTTCGGCCGCGCCGTTGAGTTGTGGCCGCAGTCCGCCCGCGCCAAGAAGGGCCTCGACGACGCCCTGCGCCTGCTTGGCGAGCGCGAGGAGCCTCTCGGCGACGTGGTCCGCGAGGTTCAGTCCATGGAGCGGCAGCGCATCATCGCCTCCGTCCAGGAAATGCTCGCCCAGGGCCAGCGCGATATGGACCGCGCCGAACGGCCCGAGGATCTGGCCGAGGCCCTGCGGCCGCTTGCCCAGGCCGACCGCACCATCGACGTGGCCCGGGTCCTGACGCCCGAGGAGCAGGAAGCGCTGCGGACCGACGTGTGGTCCCTCCGCAAGGAGATCGAGAAACGCCGGGCCGACGCCGTCGGCCTGCGCGAGAAGAAGGCCAAGACGGAGTCCGAGGCCCGCGAGACCAAGCGCCGCGAGGCCGACAAGCTGGACCGCGAGAGCAAGGTCCGCCAGCTTTGGGAGCGGGCCGCCGAGCTCCGCCGCAGCATGCAGTTCTCCGAGGCCATCGAGATCCTCGACCGCCTCATCGCCGTCGACCCCAATGACGAGCGCGCCCTGCGGTGGAGGGAGGACCTCCTCTACCTCGATGCCCAGGCCCGCCAGGTCGGCGTCCGGAGCGAACGCGAGCGAACCGCCGTCGACACCCTGACCGACACCGAAGAGGCCGCCATACATCCGGGCGAACTGGTGAACGGCCGCATCCGGTACCTCCGGTACCCGGAAGCCAAGGACTGGAAGGAGCTGACCCAGTTCCGCCGCGAGTTCACCAAGGCCGTCTCCGCCGAGCCGAAAGCCGTCTCCGAGACGCGCCGCCGCCTCTCCGAAGAGATTGACCTGGACTTTGAGAAGACCAGCCTCGACAACGTTCTGAAGTACATCAGCGAGGTGCAGAAGGGCCTCAACATCGTGATCGACCCCGACATCGCGGCCGGCGGCATCGACCTCTCGACCCGCGTCGTCGACCTCAAGGTCAAGCGCGTGTCTATCGAGTCGGTCCTCAGCCTGATCCTCGGCGCCGACCTGGGCTACAAAGTCGAGTCCGGCTACATCCTCGTTACGACCAAGGAGAAGCTCCAGCAGAACCTGCCGGTCGTGACGTACCCGGTGCAGGACCTCACCGCCACAATCGAGGACCACACCGACGCGCCGCGGTTCGAGGTGTCCACCGTCACGCAGGCCGCCACGGCGGCCGCGGGCGGCGGCGGCGGCGCCGGCCAGCTCTTCGGCACGACCGTGAAGGAGGTCTCGAATCCCACCGCCGGCCCCACCGAGCTGATGGACATCATCAAGCGCACCGTCAACAACACGTCCAACCCCGCCATCGCCCCCTGGTCCGACGAGGGCGGGCCCGCCGCCATTGAGTTCATGAACGGCCTCCTCATCGTCACCCAGACGCGGGTCGGCCATGAGAAGGTGGCCGACCTGCTCGAGCAGCTCCGCCGCGAACGCGCCATCATGATCAGCGTCGAGGCCCGCTTCTGCACCGTGGCCGATGACTTCCTCCAGGACATCACCCTCGACGTCGACGCCGCCTTCCTGAGCGCCGGCAACAAGCACTTCATCCCGCCGGCGGGCACCCCGTTGCAGAACGCGCAGAACGGCACCTACGTCACCTTGCCCGGTCTGGTCGCGGGCGCCCCGCCCGGCACCCTCGTGCCGGTCGCTCAGCCGATCGTCGTGGCGAACACCGGCTCGAACGGCATGGGCATCCAGAGCCTTCTGCCGATCACCGATACCGTCTTCGCGCCCTTTGCGGCCAACCTGAACCAGGGCGGCCTCGTGGCCAGCGGCACGTTCCTCGATGACCTCCAGGTCGGCTTCCTCCTGAGGGCCATCCAGGCCGACCAGCGGTCCACCGTCCTCCAGGCGCCGCGAATCACGCTTTACAACGGCCAGCGGTCCTACATCGCCGTCGCCACCGTGACGACCTACATCGCCGACGTCACGCCGGTCGTGGCCGAGGCTGCCGTCGGTTGGGACCCCACCATCGGCGCCATCCCCGTCGGTGTGACGCTGGACGTCAGGGCCACCGTTTCGGCCGACCGCCGGTACGTCCAGATGGACCTCCGGCCGCAGGTCGCCGACATCCAGGGCTTCGAGCACTCCACCGTGACGGCCGCCGTGCCCGCCTTCGGCATCGCCTCCGCCGTCATCGACCTGCCGCGCGTCCGCGTCCAGGACTTCAAGACCACCGTCAGCGTTCCCGACGGCGGCACGCTGCTCCTCGGCGGCACGAGGCTGTACACCGAGACCGAGGCCGAGACGGGCGTCCCGCTCCTCTCGAAGATCCCGATCCTCAAGCGCCTCTTCGATAACCGGGCCACCCTGCGGCACGCCCAGAACCTGCTGATCCTCATGAAGCCCAAGATCATCATCCAGGCGGAGGAGGAGAAGAACCTCGGCTACGATAACTTCTAGCCGACGCCGCCAACCGCAACGTTCCGGGGAGGCCCGCTTGGGCCTCCCCGCTTTTTTGTGGGGCGCGCCCGCCCCGCCCGCTTATGATGTTGCCCACGCCGCCGCGTTCAGCCGCGATGCCGGGTGGCATGCCCACGGCATCCGTTCCGTGGGCATGCTTTGCCGATTCGAGCAACATGCCCACGCAAAGGCGGCGTGGGCATGCCACCCGACCGGGGTCGCGTCTAGCCGTCGCCGGTACGGCGACGTACCACTATGCAATCATTAATCGAAATGTTTGTGGCCGTCGAGATGCTGCTCCTGCCCGCGTGGGTCGGCGCGGCCTTCGTCCGTCCGCCCGACGCGCGCGGCCGGCGCCTCCTGCGCGCGGCCGTCCCGCTGGCCGCCGCCGCCGTTATCCTCGCGATTCTCGCGGCCTTTGTCTCGGGCGAGGCGGCGGGCGTCCTGCGGTCCCAGGCCGTCTCGGGCGGCTTCCTTGTCCTCCTCGTCGGCCTGGCGTCCGCGCTCGACCGGCTGGCCGGCCCGCGGGCCACGCAGATGCTCACGACGCTCCTCGGGTGGCTCGTCCTCGCGTCCGTCATCCTCGCCGGCCCGGCGGTGGAACTGGCCGGCCCCGACGCCAAGGAACCGATCGTCCGCACGGTCGTCTACGCCAACCCGCTCGTGGTGGCGGAGCACGAGCTCGGCCTCAAGTGGCTCCACCAGAGCCTCACGTACCAGTTGACCCCCATCGGCGAAAGCTACGCCTACCTCTTCAGCGACCTCGCCTGGTGGAAAACCCTTCTCGCCCACCTCTTCGTCGGCTCCGGCCTGTTCGTCTTCAGCCTGCGCATGTCGGCGAGGAAATAGGAGAGCGGCCTCGGCTGCCTGCGGGGCGACCTGCCGGCCGTGGCACACGATTAAACGGAGGCCGGCGCGTGTACGTGTTTAGCGTGTTCCCTTCATGCTGTCACCCCGAGCGAGCGCAGCGAGTCGAGGGGTCTCGCCGTGCGAATGTCCGAACGGCAACGACCACTGCGAGATTCCTCGGCTCGCTGCGCTCGCTCGGAATGACAACGCTGAGCACTTACCGGGGCGTTGCCCCGGCCTACATTGGCCGCGTAACACAATAAGGTAATAAGACCATATTCACCACGGGTTGCGGACAACCCGTGGCACGTAAACGGCCGACAGCTATGGCGCTTCCTTGATGACCGCCATGCCCTCGCGCGGTTCGGCGACGAAGAGCGAGAGGGCTTGGCCCTTCGCATCGGCGGCCGGCCGGGCGGGGAGCGCCGCCGGACGCTTGAGCTTCGAGGGCAGGCGGCCCGAGAAAAGGTCGTCGAGCAGGGCGTACGCCTCGGGGTCGTAGGCCCTGAGGCCCTCGGCGCCGTTGGCCGGCCTGGGCGGCGCCATGGCCAGGTCGCCCCGGAACCCGAAGTACCACATGACCAGCTCGGCGATGAACTCATCGGCATTCGTGGCCGCGTAGGCCCCTTTCCACAGACCCTTGTCGAGCGACCGGCGGTACTGGGCCTTGACCCGCTCGCGGACGTCCGCCGACAGGCCGTACGCGAAAAGCGTGTGCGCAAACTCGTGGATGCAGATGTTGCGGCCCTTGTAGCGGTCGCCGGGGAGCTTGAGGAGGTTCTCCTCGCCGCACGAGGCCGCCAGGCCGCCCACGCCGCGGGTCCGCTCGTCGATCGTCAGCTTGCCGTCATAGGGCTTGCCCTTGAATTGGCGGCACTCGGGCAGGTCCGAGGTCGCCTGGTCCTTGCCGATGATGTGGAGCTGGGCCCCGGCGTCGGCCAGGTTCCGGCGGGCGGCTTCCTGGCGCCCGAGCAGCCGATCGAGCCATCCGTAGGCCGCCAGGAGCGCCTCGTCGGCGACGACGGCGTGGGCCTTGATGGCGATGCCGTGATAGTCGAGCTGCTTCGAGAAGAATCCGTCCTCCGGCGGATCGAGGCGGACGATCTTCGGCGCGGCCGCCGGCGCGGGCGGTTCGGGCGCGGGGGCGGCGGTCAAGGGCGCCGCCGCCAGGAGGCCTGCGAGCGCGGTCAGGATCATCGGCGTCACTTGGGCGGCTCCTCCTCGAAGTACTTCGGGTTCTCGCGCCGCAACGTGTCCACGGGCGCCATGTCGTCGGTCAGCGGCTTCTCGCGGATGTCCTGCGGCGTCAGGTGCTCGTACTCGGTCCACACCAGGGCCGGGAGGTCGAAGCCGAAGTCCTTGCCGGCGGCGAGCGCCCGGGCCTGCTTGACCCACTCGTCGCGGCTCACCGCCTTCTCGCCGAGCGACCCGAAGACGATGATCTTGCCCGCGTTGCCGGATTTACATAGATAGGTTTGAGGGAAGGTCTTCTGAAACGTCTTGAGCTCGGCCAGGTAGAACCGGCTGACCGCGGGGCCGAAGCGGCCGGCCGCCGCCACGCCGGGCTCCCAGAGGTTCGCGGCCA
>Ga0315273_10003886_pt1 | contig 18114 bp, 14 predicted proteins | sample YL17G02_0_MG_FD_205753 | JGI IMG/M metagenome (GOLD analysis project Ga0315273, IMG submission 205753) | Sediment microbial communities from Yellowstone Lake, YNP, Wyoming, USA - YL17G02_0 | ecosystem: Environmental > Aquatic > Freshwater > Lake > Sediment | place: USA: Wyoming | collected...
TGATCCCTCGGGTTACCTCCGATCCGTTATGCGACACGACGGAGATGGGTGGAGTCCACGGCAATAGGAAATTCGCGTAGGTCTGGCATTTCGTGAATATATTGTGTTGGAATCGTTGGGGATCCTGGAGTACAACAATCTTCCGACAATATTGCTTAAGCCCATCCAGGTTCAGAAGCTCTTCTGCTCTCCAGGGTATTACAATGAGGTCAACATCGTGGCGTCGGGCCATGTATTCTATGATCGGGAGATATCGAACCGATACCCCATCTGCTCTCAAAGGGTAGGGAACGGATTTGAACCCGAACAAGATCCGCTTCTTTGTTGTCCCCGTGTTCATTTTCATTTCATATAATTGCTTTTCTTGCTCTCAACCTTTTCCTCATGTTTTCTCCGATCCCGGCGAAGTCGCCCGTGAGAAGACTCGTCCAAAAAAAGGGATGCCAGGAGAACAGGAAACGGAACAGTCCCCTAATGGGTATGGGCATGGAGACTTCCGGATTCCTCGGTCCCCCTGCACCGCGGAAAGCGTGCCACACCCCGTCCAGGCACGCCTCTACCGAATCAGGCAGGTTCTTTTCCCTCAGGGACCCCCCGTACGAAATGATATGCGCGAGGTATCTCCGAATATGGAAGACTCGTTCCATCCCCTTCAAGGCGTCCATCCAAAGGAAGTACAAGTTTCGTGACCTCAGAAACACCTGCATGGGGGCGTCGTTACTTCCTGTGGATCGCGAATTCTTATGGTAAATTCTTGCCCGATGTTCAACAACATTTCTGAATCCCGCCATTACTGCCCTCATTGAATATTCCTCATCTTCATGATAGGCGAAATACTTTTCGTTCAGATTTCCGATTTTTTCAATGAGATCACGTTTTATAAAAAGAGCGGTCCCCCATAGACACATTGGCATATTCATATCGTTCTCTTTAACGGGGTCACTCATTTTCACAATTCTTTTTTCCCCCCAGTCGATGTAACTACCGCAGAACTGGATTGCTTCCGGCTCGTCGTAATAACGTATAATCGGGCTGGCGAGGCCGATCTTCTGCGATTCCATGGCGGCAGTTACCAATTGCGACAATGTGCCCTTCTCCACAACAGTATCGTTGTTCAGCAGCCAGACCATTTCTGCTCCATGATCAAGAGCTCTCCGAATCCCCTCATTGTTGCCCACTGCGAAGCCCAGGTTTCGATCGTTCCTGATCAGATGGACTTCGGGGTACCGCTCCTGGATCGCATCGGGAGATCCGTCCGTTGAGCCGTTATCCACAACGATGACATTGAAATTCGGATAGTCGCAGCAAACGAGGGAACCGAGACATTCCAAAGTATCCTGAAGTCCGTTCCAGTTCAAAATGATAATAGACACCAGAGGATGCATATCCATCTTTGTATCTATCTCTTTATTTTTCTGTTTCATGTTGTAAACTCATAAGCATTTTTGCGAAATGTAATTTATCCTGTTCTTTTAACAAGCAATGTGTTGGAATGGTAATTAAATGATCAGCAACGAACTCTGCCTCTGGATAAGTTGATTTATAAAATATTTCTTTAATCTCTTCTATATTATTTATAGAATCCGGATACATTGGACTAATACCATATTGGAAATTATCCTTACATATGTTCTTTTTTTCCTCAGAATCGTTTACATAAACAGGAAATCGGAGAAAAGGACATTTTGAGGAATAAATACGTCTATTTTCTGCGAATTTTATATTACGGATATAATAATCTGCTGTAATAGAACGTTGGTTATTGAATTTTTCTAGTCTTGATTCCCATTGATACAATAAACCTATCTTGAAATTACTTAGCTTGTACATAGGAAAATCTTTACAGAATATCGTTTCTCCGATTTTCAAAAAAGACAATTGGGTAGGGAACCAGTATAGGTTTGGATTTAAAAACAACTGTTGGAAGAAAACCTGAAATATATTTATTGTATACTCGATGAGAGGTTCCCTATCTAAAGATTGGTAAATCTCTTGGATATAGCCTGAAATGTCATCCGAAGACGTCAAGATGATACCGCCCGCACCGGTGTTTATATTCTTTCCTCTCCCGAGGCTGAAAAACCCCGCATCCCCAAGGGTTCCCAGCTTCCTGTTTTGGAATACCCCCCCCATGGCTTGCGCCGCATCCTCAATTATAAAAACTCCTTTTCTCCCGTATCTTTCCTTAAGCTCGGAAACATTGGATGGGATTCCGAAGAGGTGTGTGGAAACGATGCACAATACCTCATCGTTTACAACTTTCTCTAACATCTCATAATCGTAATCGAGCGTTTCCATCTTGATGTCACAAAGTTTAATTTCCAATCCGGCCTTTAAAACCGCGGACGGAACCGAATAACAGGTATACGCTGGAATTACAACATATTTCCTGTTTCTTATTTTCTTGAGCGCGGAAAGAATAACGACAAGCGCCGCCTTTCCAGAGGAAACCAAAAATACGTGTTTCACTCCAAAATACTCTTTCAATTCTTCTTCGATTTCTCGTCTAGTATTTTTCCAAAGCATTCCGCAAATACCATGAATCAACTCTGATACGTGAAATGGAGAGGCTGAGGGTGGGATTGTGCGGCGTATTTTCAAGGGAGGTTCTTGACGATTCGTGGGCCCAGGACCCGTGTTACAGGCAAAGGAAGTTTTTTCCACATTTTTATTGCCAGTTGATATCGTGAATTTGCCGGTGAAATGTCAGGAATTGGCATGTTATCCCTGACCCAGTAATGCCAATTCAATTGAACCGGCTTTGCTCCCCATTGCTTTTTGAATTTATACGTTGACTCCCCCATGGTGGAACGACCAAAATCGAAAACAGAATACCCATTTTCGCAAGCAAATTGAAGGCAAGTCCAGTAAAGCAACATATTAGGACTCAAGCTGTTGTATTCAATTATGGAAGATGCCCAAGGGATTTCGACAATATCCTTATAAGCGATTAAAAAACCAGAAGCCAATGGAATATTTTTTAAATATACTGTTGTTATCCAAGTATTCTTATAAAAATTATCAAGTATATTTTTAAAGAAGTTCTTTGGATAAACTGGAGTTCCGAGATTCTTCATGTTGATTGAAAAAATTTTATAAAAATTGTTTAACTCATCATGCTTTCCAATCTTTGCACTCAATTCTTTTTTTACAGCCCCTCGAATTTGACTTCGTAACTTTGAAGGGAAGGAGTTCATTAATTCCATTGGATCTTGAGACAGAGATAATCTCATGGATACTTTTTTCGTCTTAACGGGCATCCCGTTTTCCAAAAGCTCCTGCTGTCTGAATTCAATGTGCTTTGCGCCGACTCTTTCTGCAATATCAATCCCGGCGTTAACAAGCATGTCTCTTGCATCCCGATTTTCGGCACAAACTCCGCCATAATTAAAATATGGTAATGAAACCATGAAATTTCCAAACAATAAACTGTTCAGTTGAACAAGCGGAAGTACTCCCCTAATCTTGTTCCCTATGTCTTCGCATATTAAATAATAATATTTATTACCGAATGTTTTTTTTATAACATCCATCCACAAGTAATCATGATACAAAGTGGAATGATTTGTTTGAGCGATAAAAGTTGATATATTATTAATATCTTCTGAGTTCGCGGCCCGAATATTCATCTTATTCTCTACATTCCTGAAATATTTTCATGTTGTATGATGAAAAAATATTTATATCCTGCCTGGAAATAGTCCGTACATCTTTAATGACGAAGAGGACCATTTTTATCGGTATTCTGTATATGTTTTGCAAGAATATCATGAATCTGCCCGACCCGGATTTCCCATGTTTCAAGGCTGACAGCCCCTATTCGTCTTAAAGAATCTGTTTGACTGTCATTACGGATCACATCGTCTATCTTATCAACAAATTCTCGATAATTTTCCGCTACTGATATCATACCGTCCCATCGTCCCACTCCTGCGATGGGCGTCGATACAATCGGCCTCCCTGATGCAAGATACTGGAATATTTTCAAGGGGTTCATCGATCGGGAATACAAAGTATCCCTATGCGGAATCAGGCAGACATCGATCGTAGTCAGAAATTCGGGAACTATGTTGTACGGTATAGCATTTTCGATATAGACATTTTTTAATTGTGTTAATCCAAATTCCTCCATGTTTATGACATTCTCATGAGGACCGACAATGATAATATCGTATCCAGGCCGCTCTTTGGCAATAAACGCCAATAAATTCAAATCGGTTCTTTGCGTAATCCATCCTACATAACCCAATCGTGGTCGAGCTCCTCCATTGCGGCAGGGCATGTTCGAAGGACTCTTTATGAACATTTCATCGATCGCATTCTCCAGGAAATAACAATTTGGATTGATAGATGAAAAATATTCGAGGTTTTGTGGTGAAGATGTTATTACAACATTCGATCTTCGAGACAGTTCATTATATTGTTTATTAGAAAAAGTCTGAAATTCCAAACTTTCATTTGTTTTATGAAGATGGTTGTCAATTATTTGAGTAATAAGCATTTTATGAGGAATAAATTCTAACAGTTTCGTAATATAACTGTGCGGTGGAAACACCCACATAATAGTATTTTCCTTAGAATATCCTAATAATTTAATCGCCATCTGTATTGATTTATCCCGTAGACGTTCATTAAAAAAACTCCACAAGGATGCAGGGACCAACGACTTTGGTATAATACGAAAATTAGGGGTCAGTAAAAATAAATTTTTGGACTCTCTTTTTAAATGAAATGGAAACATATAGTATCCATTCCAAATCATTCTGGGGGGCAAGATGCATACAACGCGACCCACGTGAGGAAGAGATGGTAGATGACGGGCGATCATCTCATAGGTACGTCCATATAAACCCCAATCGTTCATAAACCAAAAAAGTATTATGTTATATTGTTTCATTTTTTTCAAGTGCGACTAGCTATCAAGCAACTTCTGGTAGATCGAGACGAGTTGATCGTTCAGTTCATTTATATTATAACTACGTGATACAACCTTTTTCGCCTCCTTCCTGATTCTTGGCCATAATTCGCGATGTTCTACACATTGACACAATTTTTCCGCTAATACTTCGACATCACGTTCCGGGGCAAGGAACCCCGATACTCCATCTTGAACCAACTCGGGTATTCCGCTATGATAGGTGCTGACGACGGTGATACCCAAGGCCATCGCCTCCATTAGCACAACAGGTATTCCCTCCTGATCGCCGTCCTCGCTTGTTACACTCGGAACCAAGAGGATATCAGAATCCATCAGGTAATCAAGAATCTCCTCCTGACTTTTCCATCCGAGCAATTTAGCTTTATTTTTTAGGTTCATTTGATCAATGACTGACTCTATCTCTTTTCTAAGGGAGCCATCACCAATAATCCAATATTCTATTTCCGGGTGTTTCTTTATGATCCTTCCGACGGCCTCGACTCCAAATCGAATCCCTTTTTTTTCGACAAAACGCGCAATTGAAAGGATTCTCGTTCTGTCATTGCTGCGAAAATTGCGCCGAATATTACTATACCTATCGGTGTCTACCCCCATACGGTGAACTTTAATTTTCTGTTCACAGCATCCCAATGAAATCAATTCATTCTTCCATCTTTCGCTGATCGGCAGAAACAGATCCCCTTTATTAAATAGATCTTTATATACATCTCTTCCGTGCATCTCAATGTATTTCGTCATATCATATCCATGGAATACAGTTATGATTTTTCCTGTAAATATTCCAAGTTCCTTCAAATGTACTCCTAAGTTACCATTTGGTCCAAAATGGCAATGGATCACGTCATAATTCCCTTTGCCTACGAAGGGAACAATCTCGAACAAAATGCGAAGACTGGCTGCTTCCCTTTTGAATTTAAGGAAATTTAGTGATTTCAGAAAAGCCCGTGGATTCTTGTGAAAATGAGTAACGAGAATAACGAACCCTCTCATCAGTCTGACAATTTTATTATCAGGTATGTTCTTGATCGCTTCTCCGTAATAGAAAGTCCGCCTCAATAACTGGTACTTTTCTACATCTTCATGAATCTTCGGATCATCACTCGGTTCATATGCATAGATATCAACCTCATGCCCACGCATGATGAGTCCCGTGATCTGATTGAGGACAAACGTTTCGGAAAGGCGTGGAAAATGAGTGACAAGGAATGCAATTTTCATATTAATAATATCTTTTCCACAGCAATCTTCTTGTTCAGATACTTGACCGTTTGAGAAGGCCATCTTTCTGGTGATGCTGACAGCCCAACGCAACGGTCGGGTTCAGCACATATTTCCCTACATATCGAAAATCGTTGGCAATCAACAGGTGCACGGTTCGGAAATTGTGTTCATGATACAGCCCGGTATCCACGTCTTCCAGGTGAACCCCAAGGTCGTAGCTTCCATTCGGGAGATTGAGATCGATACTCCAGACGAGTTCAACATTCTCCCCTGCGGAAAGGGATATGGACTCCCCTTTCATGCGGCCATAGGTTGTATCAAAAACGAAGCCTCCGTATTGCGTCAGAAACAAGCCCGGGGATAGTCGGCAATCCTCAAGGCACTCGATTGCGACCTTGCATTTCAGACGCGTCCCGGGTGGCAAGGCCTTGCCGAAAGAATCCACCCCCTCGAAGGTCACTTCCCTTACAACGGCTTTTTTCCGATCACTAAACTTCGGGACCCAAGCACCCCCTACCTTGCAATACTCCGCGATGACCTCGGCCGGCTCCCCTTCCCGCATAACCTGTCCGTTCACCAGGAGAATCGCCCGATTGCAGAGCGAGAGAACCGACTCCATGTTGTGGGAAACAAAGATGACGGTGGTGCCGTTCTTCAGTATTTCATTCATCTTCTGGATACACCGCCCCTGGAACGTGTAGTCCCCCACGCTTAGCACTTCATCGACCAGCAGGATTTCGGGTTCGACATGGGCGGCGATCGCGAATCCCAGCCTGGCGTACATGCCGGACGAATATCGCTTTACCGGGGTGTCGATAAACGCCGGGATTCCTGCAAATTCAATGATCGCGTCCATTTTTTCTTGAATTTCCGATCGTCTCATCCCAAGAATGGCGCCGTTGAGAAATATGTTTTCCCGGCCGGTAAGGTCCGGATGGAAACCGGCTCCCACTTCTATCAACGCGCTGATCCGCCCGTTCACCCGCATGGTCCCGCTGGTCGGCCTCAAGATGCCGCTGAGAATTTTCAGGGTAGTGCTCTTCCCCGAACCGTTCGGTCCCACGATCCCGAGGGCCTCGCCTCGACCTACCCGAAAGGATATGTTTCGTAACGCCCAGAACTCCTTTTCTTTTAATTCAGTCCCTTTAATATTTCCAAATGCTTTCTTGAACAGACCTGGTACAAGGTCCCGTAGGGAATCGTGTCCCTCTCCCATCCGGAACTTCTTGAAAATGTTTTGAAATTCCAGTGCCGAAGCAACCATGGTGTCCACCTAGATATTCTCTGCGAATAAAAATTCCAGTTTATGAAATATATTCCAGGCGATAAAGAGGCCCCCCACAGACCAAAGTATCGAATATGAGAGCCAAAACATGTCGGGTGGATGATGCAAAATAGTGACGTTGTTGATGTTCTCAAGGATCGCACCGACAGGATTCAGCAACAATAAGGGAGCCCACTTCCCGAAAAGCGAGGCGTCGTAAAAAACCGGAGTGAAAAATATGGCGAATGTCACGAGGACTTCCACGATGTATTTCACATCCCGAAAGAATAGATTCGCGCAGGATAATATCATTCCCGAGGCGATCGTGAACAGAATCAACAAAAAAACAAGAAACGGAACCCAGACCACATGATAATCGATATGAAACCCTGCGATCGCAAGGATGACGATCAGGATAAAGGATCCGAGGAGAAAATCGAATAGATTCGCCAGAACCGCGGCAACCGGAAACACTTCCCTCGGGAAGTAGATTTTGGTGACGAGGTTTGCGTTCCCGGTCAGACTGTTCGTGGCAAAACGGATGGATGCAATGAAAAACGAATAAGGAAGGGCTTTGATGGAGACCGAGGAAAGCTCTGCGAGGTCCAGCGGTTTTCCGGAAACGATAGAGAAGCCCTTTTTGATGAGCAGACCGGCGCATACGATCAGCAGCGGCATGAAGACCGCCCATAGAAATCCCATGACGGTTTGCTTATAGCGTATCTTTATATCTCGCAACGTGAGCATCCATAGCAGGTTCCGGTACTGAAGTAACTCTCGAAACATAGGCGATTAACCCTTCACCATCAATTTTGAAAGGAATAAAACTTGAATCGACCGATCTGGGCCGCCAATACGAATTTCTCTTGAATATTATACTTTTTTTCGATTTCTTCAACTTGCCGTAAATCATCCGATATCCCAGAGTCTGTAACACCGATTGTATTGTAAATCGTAATGGATCGGTTATAATTCTTGCCACTGGGTTCCACAATCTTCGTGGGCTCGAACATCGGGGCATAATCCATGTAAAAAGGTCGTTCATTCGGAGTAATAAGATATTTTATCCTGTATTTTCGCATTGTTTCTGCAAAACCGACTTTGTGGATATCCTCCCGGATCGTATTGTCGATCAATACGGCCGGCATGACAAAGCCTCTTCCGGTGTAAATGCTCAGGGGAGTTAAGAACCCTTCAAACAGAATAAATTCATCGGGCTTTGTATTGTCTTTGATAAATTGCACGGCATTATCGACATTGACGTAATTATTCATTCTGCCGTTTGTCGCATCTAATATTGGAGGAAAAAGAATGACTAAAAAGCAAAGTAATATGATCGTTTTTTGCAAGGGTTCTTTGAAGGTTCTCGCGATAAAGAAAATAAAATAAGCAGCGCTTAATGTTAAGGTTAGTACAATTATCAGCGAATAATAGATGTGAAAAAAGATGGATTTCGATGCAACGATCCAGTAAACAAGGGAACCAAAAAGGAAGGGAATCCAAACCCTCCGCATCGCACTTTCTCTCGTCAAGAATGCCAACGCCGCTCCGAACAGGCCGAACCAGAAGAGGTTCCGCGTCATGTACTCCTTGAACTGGTGGAACAGCATGTACTTGTAGAGGCGATAATTCCCGACGAGGCTCGAATCCGTCAAGAATTCATCCGCATAATCGGACAACCTCAGGGTTCGGAACAGGAAGATCCCCGCAACGACGCACAGGACGGAGATCAGCCCGAGGATCCCCTTTTTCGCCAGGATGTGTTCGGCAAAGCGTTGAACGGATTCCTCGTATTTAACCAAAAACCGATGGATCCCCCACAGAAGCATCGCTAGGAACGACACAAGAGCGAAAGCGAATCCGGGCGAGGAGATGAGGTTCGAAACAACGAGGGCCGTCACGAAGGTGACGAGGAGGGAGGTGATAATGTAGATTCCGAAATCTTTGAAAAACCCCGCGTTGTCGTTCCGCTGGAAATACAGGAACAGGAAGGCGATCGGCGCCAGCCATAAAAAAAGCGGGTATTTCACAGCGTTTCCAAGCCCGAACCAGACGCCCGCCCACAGCAGGTTGCGGAGCCGTTTCCGCTCCAGGTAAACGCTAATCTGCCGCAGGGAAATGAACATGAAAAGGAAAACGATGCTGTCTAGAACCGTGACGTAGGTTGCAAAGGAGAAGACCGGGTTCATCGCAACCAATCCGATGAACAGCAGATTGAAACTTTTCGGGAAATATCCGGAAAAGAACCTGTAAGCGCACAGCAGGGTCAGCAGGCCGATGAGATGGGTGAAGATCCTCGTTTTCAGTTCGATCCCCGTGGCGGGGAACAACCTGTACGTCAGGAACAACCCCCACTCCATCAGGGGAAGGTGCTCGAATTTCGGAAAGATCCCCTCGGGATTGTGCACCGGGTCGGAAACGTACTTCTTCTGGTTCCATAGCATCGTGCCTTTTTGGCCCATGTATATGGCGGGTTCCACATAGGTGTTGTATTTCATTGAATGTTTCCCAGTAAATGGCACTTGGAGATATGGAATTTTTATTGCAGTAAATAGAACGATCACTAGCAGAAAGGCCAGGAAATACGAAAATCCATGGCAATAGATTGAACCGAATATATGATTTACAAGTTTGAAAGATGCAGTTTTCGTAACCCGTTCTTGTATAGATTCTCTTCTCATTCGTTCAGCATTCTTCTCGTACAGAAATTCCTCCTCCAATCCGTTGGAAACTGAAGAAAATATTTGAAATCTATTGAGTATCATAAAGATGCGACTATCTGGTTTATTCAATTGATCATTTATTGAATATAATATTTAATTATTTAATCAAACCAGAATCCATGCCCATTGGAAAGAATGGGGATAGCTTGGTTTTCCTAAAACGGTACAGTTCTATATCTTTCCCACCATATGAATCCTTTCCTCTATAAATCAATACAAAATCTTCGGTTCCCCTCTTCTGTACAAAAGATCCAATGAATGGGTGGGAACTTGCAGTTCCATAATGCAAATATAGAAAATCCGCATTATGTAATTCGCAATATTTTACGAGTTTTTCATAGCTCGTGTAAGGTAGCCTGATTCCCTCTCCTCCTGCATAATAGGATATATAAAACCACTGTGCCACTATCCTTGGCGCCCTATGCAACTCATTCCGTTCAATCGCTTTTATAATTTTTATCGGTTCCTGGAAATCCTTTGGGCTATATGTCCAATAACTCTTTGGAGGATCTAACGTTTCGTCTCTCAATACAAATGCCCAGGCGCTTATGGCAAGCAACAAAAAACATAGCGGGAAAATATATTTTTTATAGTTTTTTTGGTTGCAAGATTCATATACTTTATGACCTAAATACCCGATTCCAACGCCTTCAACAACTAAAATTATCGGTACAATAACGGCAAAAAGCCGCAAATATGCGTGATACATCAGGGGAGCAATTAAGTTGAAAGATATAAATGCAATAACAAGAAATAACTCGTATCTCCTTCCCGTGCTGTAAAGCGCAAATAACCCAAAGCCGAAATACATCAACCCGATTGGGCCAACTAATATCCCCAATCTCTCCCGATACAATAATTTATATTGATCCATGAAATTTCTTACATACCTATTAATATGTATATCTTCCGAGAATTTATCTAATAACTCAGGATGTATCTGTAAATAATTAATATTTAACTCGGATAGACTGTAATCAAGACCGTAGATTTTTTCCCAATGTGATTTCCCATCAGGTTTTTTAATAACGAGGGACCAGACTTGCCTTCCATTAATGGAAAAACGACCCATCTGATCGCTCACTCGCCATACCTGCGGGGCAATGATTAGAGTAAAGCTGATAATATAGACAAAAACCCATCCGAGACACTTTTTCATTCCGCATGAACGAAATTTATCATATATTAGATATGATATTTGCAATATCGGTATAATTACGAGATAAGCAATTCCCTCTGTACGATCCAGGAATGCAAGCCCGAATATAACTCCGAGTGATATTGCGCTTATATATCTGGGGGTTTTGTATTGATTCAAATAGATCCATAGCCCAAAATATATTATGGCAATGTAGCAAGATTCACTTAATATACTGTAAGACAATGAAATGAGGATCGGCGTGAAACAAAGAATAAGCAACCCATAAAGAGCATCCATTTGGTTCCCGATTTTTCTTCCGATTCCCCATACCGACAGGAACAGCAAACCACTAAAAAGAAGAGAGCAAATCCCCGCCGTGATCTCTAAAGGCAACCCCAGCAGTCCGATAAGTGCCGCGAAAAAAGGATAAAAAGGGTTGATCGTTGGAGCCATGTTCATGATCTGATAAAAGTCGAACTTCGAAAATATTTTTATATTTTCAAGGTATCCAAGACTATCCGAATCCTCTCCCAGCGTCACATCATTATGCCAAGCATAGGCTCTAATGATCATATAGAGGATAAATATCCCCATAACTAAGAGGGAATGTAAATTATTAGAAATCTCTATCTTTTTTGAATTATCGTCCAATATTTTCGCCTCCGATCAAATCTATTTCCCCTCTTTCAGGCGGGAGAAATGGATAAGTTGAATATTCTCCCGGGATATAACTTCTTTTATTTCTTCATCTAACAGACTATTCAGCTCCTCACCCCAAGCATAATCCCAATCTGCATAACCGGAAGGTGTGTTGGGATTTTCCCCTAATCCCGGGTGGCACATAAGTTCGCTTGTACCTCTACCCATCTTTCTGAAAATATTGATAAATTTCTCCTTATCCAGGTGGCCGCCGTCATAAAATCCAAAAAAATGATCAAGCGAATAGTTTTTCAGACGATTTCTGGAGTAAAAACAAAAAAAGTTCACAGCCATCTGTTGGACGAGTCGCTTGATTTTCCTGACGGATAGTATATTTCTGAATTCCATGTCTTCTTTTGGGTATCGAATAAATTTAATTCCGTATTCTTCGGCCAGCTCGATGGTTATGTCCGCTATCTTCGGGAGAATGTGGATGTGCTGATGACTGTCAATGTGGGTTATGGAAATCCCTTGGTCCAGGATCTTTTTCGCCTGGGCATGGAATTCCCTCTTTACTTCCTGCATTGAAATCTTCCCCTTTAGGTAATCGACGAAAAATATTTGCGCTTTCTTTCGGAATCTCCCTGTATTGTCCACCAGGCTGGGAATCGTTTGCGGAGGTAGGACCGGTCGTTCTTCCACCAAGGTGAGATGGATTCCGACGTCAAGAGGAGGGGTGGTTTTTATAAACGCAACAGCTTCGAGGAACGCTACCCCGTTCGCGCTCAAAGAAGTGGAGGTGACAATTCCCTCTTTGAACGCCCGGATGATGCCCTGGTTGATTTCCGTGGTTAAGCCAAAATCGTCGGCGTTTACTATAGCCTGTTTCAATCGATCCATCTCACGTGTCGATCTTTTCGCTGACAATGTACAATGGTCTGCCGCGAACCTGGATCAGTACTTTCCCAATGTATTCGCCCAGCAGCCCGATGAGGATGAACAGGACCCCGAACAGCAGGGAGACGACACCGATAAGGGATGCCCATCCGGGAACTGCTTTGTCGGTAAACAATTTCGTAAACAACGCATCCGCCAATATATAAAAAGCGAAGAGGCTCGTAAAAAGTCCCATCATGATTCCGATACGCAGGGGGATGATCGAAAACGAGGTGATCCCCCTCCATGCGAATTTGACCATTTTGTAGAAGGTATACTTGCTCTGTCCCGAATACCTGTCACGACACTGAAAGACGACCTTGGTGCTTGGAAACCCCACCCATTGAACCAGCCCCCTCAGAAAAACCCCGGATTCCTGAGATTTCAGGAGCACGTCCACCACCTGTTTGTCGAGAAGCCGAAAATCCGCCATACCGGCGGAGATTTCCACGCCGCTCAGCCACGTAAACAGTTTGTAGAACGCCAAGGATGTAAGCTTTTTCATAATCGAAATACTTTCCGTATCCTTCCTTACAGTATGGACGATTTTATATCCCTTCTCCCATTCCCGGATCAATTCGGGAATCACGATAGGCGGATGCTGCAAATCCGAATCCATGGAGATTACGGCGTCTCCACGGGAATAACTGAACCCCGCGTAAAGTGCATTCTGGTGTCCGAAATTTCGGGAAAATCGAATTCCCCTTATCCGTGGATCTTTTTCGTGAAGACTTTTTATATTTTCCCAACTGTTGTCTGAACTCCCGTCATCGATCAGGAGAATTTCCCAGTTCATGTCATCAGACAATACATCGATCAACTCTTCATACAATTTCGGAAGGTTATTTTCTTCGTTATAAAATGGAATAACAATGGATATTGTTTTTTTATCGGTATTTACCATGATATCTGTCCTTATTAATCAGTTAGTTAATTATCTCCTCGATGGTATATTCCTTGATTTCCTTTGCGTGAGTAAAAATGATGATTTCTCCGATCAAGCCAATCGCAAAAATTTGAAACCCCAACACAATGAACAGGATGCCGATCAGGAATAATGGCCGATCACTTAACCCAACGCCGAAAAATATTCTGCTGATAACCAGATAAGAGGTTATTGCCAGACCGACGAACAAAACCGCGCTGCCGGTAAGACCGAAAAACCGCAATGGTCTTTTCGTGAACTTGGTGAGAAAAAAAACGGTGAGCAAATCGATGATCCGTCTTAAATAAATCCCGAACGGATACGTTCTTACACGGTTCTCTTCCGACGATTGCCTCATGTCGATTTCTTTGATTTTAAATCCTTGCTTGTGGGAAAGTATCGGCAGGAACCTGTGCAGATCTCCGTATAAATTTATCTCCTCGAGAATTATCCTTCGGAATAGACGAACACTGCATCCGATATCGTTGCAGATATTCCCCGTCATACGTCTTACGAGGTTATGAAACAGTTTGGTCTGCAATTGATTCCATTTCGAATCTCTTCGCGGCCATCTGCGCACTACCACCATGTCGTGATCGTCCAGGCTTCCAATCATCCTGGGCAGTTCCGTCGCATCGACCTGATGATAGGCGGGGAGCGTCATTATGATTCCCCCGGAAGCTTGCTGGAATCCGGAAGTGATCGCAATCGATTCGCCGAAGGGCCTCGAATGTTTGATCAACGTCAGTTTTTCGCCTTTTTCCTTTAACGATTTCAGATTCAGATACGCTTTCTGGAAGCCTCCGTCGACGACGTAGATCATCTCGAAGACTCTGCCGGTTCCAGAAAGAGCATCTTTGTATTCCCGATGCATCTCGACGATGTCGTCATGTCTTTCCGTAATCGGAACGATCACGGAGATCGTCTCCATCTGCATCTTATTCTCCAAAGCTTCTTGAGGAACCACGTAAACACTCATGTCTCACCTATTCCACCGTTTTTTTCAGGTGCGCAAGGGTCCGGAAACTTCCCGTCTTGTTGATCAGTTCGCAGAGGAAACCCACCAGGAGGTAATAAAAGGACAAGATCAGGAACAGAAGCCCTCCAGAGGCCAACATGAAATCGACATTCCCCTTTTGGAACAACCCGCTTACTGACCGGAAAAGAATCAATCCCCCAAGCGCCATCGATACCAGCCCGCCGATCGCGAAAAGATACATCGGTTTCGTGCTGAACGTGAGGAGGGTTTTTATGACGAGAAGATCGATGATCACCTTGTAGGTCCTTGAGATCCCATATTTGGATACACCGAACTTCCTTGGGGAATGGTTGACCTTCAGTTCCGCCACACTGGTCCCCGCCATGGAAGTCATGGCAGGTATGAACCGGTGCATGTCCGAGTACAGCGGTATCGACTTGATGATGTCCGCACGGTAGGCCTTCAGGGAACAGCCGTTGTCTTTGATGGGGACACCCGTGATCTTCCCGATAATGAAATTGGCGACCATCGAGGGGATCTTGCGCGAGATCAGTTTGTCCTGCCTTTTGTGCCGCCATCCGCAGACGATGTCGTTCCCTTCCGCGATCTTCTCGAGGAACTTCGGGATGTCGGCCGGATCGTTCTGCAGGTCCCCGTCCATGGTGATGAGGACCTCTCCCCTGGCGTGCTCGATCCCGGCCACCATGGCCGGCGTCTGGCCGTAGTTCTTCCGGAACCGGATCACGCGAAGTCGGGCGTCCTTTTCCGCGAGTTCCTTCGCTTTGCCGAACGTGCCGTCGCGGCTTCCGTCGTCGACGAACAGGATCTCATAAACCATTCCCAGCGGATCGAGGGCCCCGACGATGGCCCGGTACAGGAGGCCTACGCTCTCTTCCTCGTTGTACAGGGGAACGATGACGGATAGTTCCGGCTTCATCCGCGTTTCTGTAGAGTGATCCACCAAGGGATGTTTTCGCCGATCATGGCAGTACGTTGAACCACAGGTTCGCCATGGATTGATAGCCCGTTCCGTTGGGGTGGATCCCGTCGGCCAGCTGGCTCTGGTGAGACTGGAACCACGCGTATAAATCGGGAGCAACGACCGAAATACCGTTAAAATTCCTGAGCTCATCGATCTCCGCGTTGTACCCCTGTATCGCCGCATCGCTCCTCAAAGGATCCAAGGTGAAGGGAACTTTCCCGAGGTACGGGACTTTCCCGGCGTTCCTGATGGCTGTAATGATCGCCTGGATGTTGGCTTTGTATGTCGCCTTCGAAACAGCAGGAATGAACGCATCGTTTGTTCCGTACAGGACGAGAACATATTTCGCCGATGGGTTTTTTGATAAAGGGTTATTCGGCCCCGGGGTGGAGATCAAAGCCGCCCCATCGGCGGAGGTGTCCCCGGAAACCCCTTCGTTTACGACGGTGTGGGGGTACCCTTTCGACGCCGTCAGGAGATTGTTCAGGATCGGCTCAAATCCGATACCGTCTGCAAGATTGTCATCCTGCGAGCCCGCGGTGATGCTGTCCCCGACCGCCACGTAATATTCCCCTGTCGGGAAACTCTGGATGACGCCCTTCTGCGTCCCACCGCTGTTGCTGGCAGCAGCACGGTAGTAATACGTCCTCCAGGGATTCAGCCCGGAAATCGACGCGTTGAACGAAAGGGTGGTCGTTCCGGAACCCTTTGGCCCGGGTGCGGTAGCTGCCGGAGAAGACAACGCCGGGTCGGTCCCGTACTCGAACCAGGCATCCGTTGAGAATCCATTCGGATTCACGTCCCCGTGGAGAACGGCACTGCTCGTTGTGATCGATGTGGCAGGATCGATCGTGGTCACCGTCGGGGATACGGATGTTTGAAAATTATGAATTGTCCCTTGGGACTCCCCTTCCGCATTCCTCGCCGCCACGCGGAAATAATAGATCGCCCCCACGCTCAGGGGAGGAGGCACCGCGCTGACGGGTTGAGTGGCGAACGTTCCGGCCACAATTACCTGCGTCGGTGTCTCGAAGGTCGAGACAGGGTTGGTCAGGATCGGGTCGGTTCCCCACACGAACCAGTAGCTCGTCAGCAATCCGTTCGGATTCACGCTTCCGTTGAGGGTTGCGCTGCTCGACGTTACCGACGTTGCCGCGTTCGTGGTCGCCGACGGAATCTGTGAGACCTTGAAGCTTTTGATCGTCCCTTTCGACGTTCCGGTTGTGTTTTGTGCCACGACCCGGAAATGGTAGGTCGTTCCAGGGATCAGGTTTGTCAGCGGCGCCTTGATCGACACGAATGCCGCCCCGGTTCCCACATTATCGCTCGAAGTAATGGTCCTGGCGTTCAGGGTCGGATCGGTTCCCCACTCGAACCATGCGGAGGTCGGAAGCCCCTTCGGGTTCACATCGCCGTTGAGGACGGCGTTATCGTTGCTGATCGGACCGGCTGTCAAAGTGGAAACCGTCGGAGGCAGCAAAGCGGCGATGAAGCCTTCGATCGCCCCCTTCGACGATCCGGCACTGTTTTGCGCAGCGACCCGGAAGTAGTAGGTTATGCCCGGACTCAAGTTGAGAATCGTTGCCTGGATCGGCACAATCGTTTTCCCGGATCCCATCGCCTGATCGCCGGTTTTCGTAAAGGTCGACAACGTATTATCCAGCCCGGACTCGAACCAGGCAGTGGTCTCCAGGCCGTTCGGGTTCACATCGCCGCTGAGGACGGCATTATCGTTGGTGATCGGGTTGGCGTCCGTTGTGGTCGCCGATGGAGCGGGCGGGGGGGCGTTCGAGCCCCCCCCGCCGCCGCACGCGGACAAGAAAAGAATCAAAATCACACACTGGAAGAAGCCTGCCATGGCTCGATGGATTCGCATGGTCTACCTTCCTAATTATTTCTTGTCCCCGCAATAAGACTCACAGGGCGAAATCCTTCCTGGGAAGCCTTACGGCGCCGCTTCCAGCTTGATGTTGTCGTAAAAAGCATCTTGATGTCCCGTCTCAATATCTAGACTGCTCACCGTGATGCTGCCGGTAATTGGCAACGTAATGGATTGGCCGAAAGCCTCCATGATGATTGACGTCGGACTAAATGTAATCTTGATAGGATACGTGGTGCCCTGGTTATAAGCAGTAGTAAAGGTAGTCTGATTCACTACCGATCCGCCAGCGACTCTTCTTACCCCAGCATTATCGTTTCCAATGGGATTACCACCCCAATCAAAATTGGAGATCTCATAATAATTGTTGCTGTCCTGCATCAGACGAATCCAGATTCCACCATGTGATGGATGCCGCACCGTTGGAGAGAAATCCAGGGAAAGGACTCCCTTATTACTCGCAGGAAGACTATGGGAAAAAGTCAA
>Ga0315273_10003887_pt1 | contig 18111 bp, 15 predicted proteins | sample YL17G02_0_MG_FD_205753 | JGI IMG/M metagenome (GOLD analysis project Ga0315273, IMG submission 205753) | Sediment microbial communities from Yellowstone Lake, YNP, Wyoming, USA - YL17G02_0 | ecosystem: Environmental > Aquatic > Freshwater > Lake > Sediment | place: USA: Wyoming | collected...
GGCCGGAAGAGGCGCCCGGCAAGGCAGCACACTGCTGACGCTCTGCCCGTTCAGGTCCGTGTATTTGTAACTGATGGCCGAATTCCCTTTGGCCGTGGCCGCCGGATCAAAGAACACGGAAACCAGCTCTCCGGCTGCCGCGTTCCACAAACGGATCGATTTGTCCGCGCCGGCCGAAACGACCAAAATATTCTGAGGATGAAAAGCCACACCGTGAACCGCACCGGTGTGACCCTCCAGCGTGCCCAGGCTATAACCGGTCACCCCGTCCCAGATGCGAACGATCTTATCGGCCCCGCCGGAAACCAGGATGGTGCTGTTGGGGCTGTAGGCCAGGGCATAAACCGTGGCCTCGGCCTGGATCTTTTTCAAGATATTGCCGTTAAACCGGTCCCAGAGAATGATGGATTGCTCCGCCCCGCCGGAAGCAATGGTTTTGTTGTCCGGGCTGACATCCAGAGCATGTACCGGACCGGAGTGGCCATCCAGTGTTTTCAATAACCGGCCGGTCTTGGGATCCCAGATTTTTACCGCCGTATCGGCGCTGCCGGAAATAAGGTTCTTCCCGTCCGCGGAAAAAACCAATGCCTGGATTTCTCCTTTATGTTTGCGCTGGGTCTCGAACTTTGAACCGTTTTTAATGTCCCAGATCTTGATGGTTTTGTCTTTGCTTCCGGTTGCCAGGGTTTTTCCTTCCGGATCGCAAGCCAGGGCCGTGACATTGCCGCTGTTCTCCCCCAGGTTTTTATATAAGTCACCGCTAAGGGCATCGTAAATCAATAAACAGGGCCTATCGGCCGAAGCCGTGCCGCCGGCGACGAGGTAGCGGTTGTCCGGCGTAAAGCACAAGCATTGCACCGCCATCTTGGCCTCGATGGTTTTTAACAGGGTTTTGGCGGCCACATCCCAAATTTTGATCTTTTCATCATAAGCGCCGGAGGCCAGCCATTTGCCGTTTTTGCTGAACGCCACGGCCCAGACCGGCGCGGTATGGGAGTTCAATACTTCCATCTCGAAAAACGGGCCTTCATCCTGGTCTTGGGCCCGGACTTTGCCGGTCAAAAGACCGGCGCAAAAAACACCCAATGCGGCGGTCGTGGCCACGAATTCGCGTCGCGACACTTTCCACCGACCCTCTACCTCCTCCAGCTTATAAAGCTCCGGCTCGCCGGCCGGGCCGTTTTCAAACCGGGATTCCAGGCGAAAATAGGGACGTTTCGAATGGCTCATTTTCTGCTCCTTCAGCCGATGGCTGTTCCCAGCCACAACCCGGCACGGGCCGCGACTTTCTTGGCAAGTAAATAGCTCAACAGCTCGCGGTTGATCCGGCAACGCACCGAAGGCCGGAATCCGGCTGCGCTTTTGGCGTCAAAGGTCTTACCCAGGCAATCGCCGGCGCAGTGGTATTTGCAGAAACAGTCCCGGCAATATGGAATGGCATCCACTTGCCGCGCCATAATACACTGCCAGCGCTGGGCCCTCAATTCAACCCCGCTTTCTCCCAGTTTGCCGATGATCAAACTGCCTGCCAGAGGATGTTTGAGATTATGCACCTCGAAACAGGCGGAGACCTCTCCGGTCGGCAACAGGACCAAAGCTTCATGCGGGGCCGTGCAAAATCTTTGGGTGAGCCCCTCCAGTCGGGCGCCGGAGTAAAAAAAGGCGACCCCTTTGGCTTCGGCGACTTCATAAGCCTGCTTGAAAGAATCGATAAAAGCCTCCCCATCTTTGGCCCGGACGGCCACGGCCTTGCCCCGGCCGCGCGGGAACGCCGGTTCGACCTGGATCTGCTTGGCCCCGGTATGACTGCACAAGAATTCGACTGCTTGGGGCATTTGGCTGAGCGTGGCCGGCACAACGGTCATGCGGATGCCGTAATTAAAATGACGCCGGTCAAAAGCCGCGATGGTGCGCATGACCTTACGGAAAGAAGCGGATCCGTCTTTTTGGGGGCGCTGTCGGTTCTGGATCTCGGGCGGACCGTCGCAAGAAAGGCTTAACCCGCTGAAATGGTCCGGGATAAAAGCCAGCTTCTCCGCGGTATAACACCCGTTGCTGGACATGGTAATGGCCGCCTTCAACGACTTCTTCTCTGCCGCCGCCACCACCGCCTTCAGGACTTTCCAGTTCAGCGTGGGCTCGCCGCCGCCGTGAAAGCCGATTTCAAAAGAGGCCAGCCCGCGGTTGACCGCGTTCTCATGGACCAGGTCCACTGCTCGCAAAGCCAGGTCCAACGGCATATTCACGGGCTTTTCCTTACCCGCGTCAGCATAGCAATAAATGCACCTGAGATTGCATTGATTGGTCAGAAATAAGGTCGCGCAACCCGGACGATAAACCCGGTTGTCCGTGTTGGCCGACAAAGGCGGATCCGGGGCCAACATATTCGTTTTATTGATAAAATCAATGGCCTGCTCCGTGACGAGCGAGGGCTGGGACCGCACGCGGCCCTCGGCCATATCCAGGACTAACCCGGCCAAGGCGGCATTGCCTATAAACGCCAAACGCTTCAGGGGCGCGTAAATAATGGTTTGGCCCTGAAAAGGGATGCTGAAAATCTCCGGCCGAGCCGGTTGGCCTGCCTGGGCCGGGAAAACATGATCGGCATTTTGGTGAACAGCGCTTAACAAATGCCTTGCCCCCTTAGAAAAAGTCATATCTTTTATTTTAATCCAGCATACCATTGGGGCGGACCAAGAGTCAACCGCTTGCTTTTTTTGGCTTTTCCTGCTCTCACAGCTCTTTCTTGACCTTGCATCGGCGATAATGTAGATTGGACCTGCGCTCTATTATCTCAATTATCGACTATTCATTGTCGATAATGGTAGCCGCGGACTTCCGTCTGCGTCGCTATTTTTTCAACAGAAACGCCTAAAACCTGGAATTTCAAGATTCACTCAACACAAAGGAGTCCAACATGAAATACCGTCCGCTTTTGATCGTCAAATTATTGGGGTGCGTTCTGCTTTTTATTTTATTCGCCTCCTGTCAGACCGACCAACTCAACGGAATTTTAAAAGACCTGCAGAAACAAAATGTCCTGAGCGAAGATGAAATCATCCGTGGATTGAAACAAGCCCTGGAAATCGGGACCAAGAATTCAGTCGATGTGGTTTCCGTGCTGGACGGTTATTATAAAAACCAGAAAATCAAAATCCCTCTGCCCCAGGAATGGCAAAAGATTGAAAATGCCTTACGCAAAGTCGGCCTGGGCTCCAAAATGGATGAATTTATTGTGAGCATGAATCGGGCCGCCGAACAGGCTGCGCCCAAAGCCAAAAGCATTTTCTGGGACGCCATCAAGACCATGCGTTTTGAAGATGCCAAAAAAATCCTCAAGGGCCGCGAAAACGAAGCCACGCTCTTTTTCAAAGACCGGACCTCTGCCACGCTTCAGGACCTTTTCAAACCCATGGTCCATAATGTCATGTCCGATGTGGGCGTGACCCGCTTGTATCAGGACCTCGACAACAAAATAAGTAAAATCCCGTTCCTGGATGCCCAGCGTTTCGACCTGGACCAATATGTGACCGGTAAAGCTTTGGACGGTCTTTTCCTGATAGTGGCTGAAGAGGAAAAAAAGATCCGCGAAAACCCGGTCGCGCGCGTGACCGAACTACTTAAAAGAGTGTTCGGATCGAAAGAAGATTGAAAAACAAGGAATTGAGATCAGGAGAAGGATGAGGAGCAAGTATGCCGGAAAATTCATTGGCAATATTTGAAGGTTATAAAATCCGCCGTCATTACGACGAAAAAACCGAAACATGGTATTTTTCGGTTGTGGATATTATCCAGGTCTTAATTCAGCAACCGGATTACCAAACTGCCCGAAAATATTGGAATAAGTTGAAAGAACGCCTGAAAAAGGAGGGTAGTCAGTCGGTGACAAATTGTCACCGACTGAAATTGGAAGCGGCAGACGGTAAGAAATATGTAACCGACGCTGCCACTCCCGAAACTCTGCTGCGTCTGATCCAATCCGTGCCCAGTCCCAAAGCTGAACCGATCAAGCTTTGGCTTGCCAAGGTCGGCTATGAACGTTTGCAGGATATGTCTGATCCGGCCCGCTCTTTGGATAGGGCGCGGGAATATTGGCAGCAACACGGCCGAAGCGAGAAATGGATTCAACAGCGGATGATGGGGCAGGAAACCCGCAATAAATTGACTGATTACTGGAAAAATCACGAAATCAAAAAAGAAGATGAATACGCTATTCTTACCAATATTATCCATCAGGAATGGTCGGGAGTCTCTGTTAAAAAACACAAAAAGATCAAAGGATTAAAAACTCAGAATTTTAGAAACCATATGAGCGAAGCGGAGCTCATTTTTAGCGCTCTTGCAGAGCTTTCCACCAGGCAGATCGCTGAAAGCGTAAACGCGACCGGAATGAATGAAAATAAAAAGGCAGGTAAAAAAGGCGGTGGTATTGCCAAAAAGGCACGACTGGAACTGGAAACCAAGACTGGTAAAAAGGTAGTTACCGGAGAAAATTTTCTGCCTCCTGGTTCAAATAAGCGATTGATTAAATAGATGAAGACTCTGAAAGGCCATTCATATGCCTGAACTGCGGATCGTTGATCATGTCGGTAATATTGAGCTGTTAAAACTTCATAAAACTGCCTTTCTCTGCAGTCGGGAAATCCCAGCCTCGATCGTTTTGAAATGTTACGATTGGGCCGTTGCACAGCGCGAACAGGGAAAATGCGTTATCAGCGGCTTTCATTCGAAAATCGAAAAGGACGTGTTTCATTATCTGCTTTCAGGAACACAACCGATTATCATGGCGTTGGCGAGGGGTCTGAAAACCAGAATCGAACCCGACCTAAAAACGGCCGTCGCTGCGGGCAGACTGCTGATCATTACCATTTTCGAAAAAAGCGTAAAGCGAGCCGACCAGGAAACCGCCGCGGCACGAAACCGCTTTATGATCGAGCAGGCGGATGAAATCGCCGTCGGTTATGCCCGTCAAGGCGGAATGCTTGAAAAATTATTGAAGGATGTTTCCGGAAAAAATGTTCACCATATTTATGAGCAATAAAGCCGTCTCCGCCCTCCTCGACCTTCTCCGGTAAACCCAACAAAAATAGTCTTTTTCTCTGAAATATCGGTAACTTTTTGTCGATAGAAATTAAAATTTTAGCGGAATCAATCCCATAAAACCCGATTTTCCCCCTTTCCAAATTTAGTTGTTGATTCGGTTGTCGATTTAGTTGTCGATTATTTTATTGAGAGGATAAAAACAGGAAATAAATGGATAGAAGGCATAAACTGAAAACATAATCAGGAATTGCAGCAGAGTAAAAAACGCGCTGTTCACGACCTAGGCGCCCTCGAAAGTGGGGAAGCACCTGACTATCGTGACAAGGTGTTTTCAACTCCATGCCTTTACATGAAACACCTTCCTTGTTAAAAAAAATTTATTATTTACGGGCGTTCTCTTTTTACTTCTTTTGAGTTAGTCAACATAGTCAGGCCCTCAAACTCTTATTTTTAAAAATGATTAACGTCACCCTTCAAACGTACGAAGCCCTGAACGAGCATCCGAACCTTCATATTGGAATAAAATTTTCAATAATCCAAACCGTATTGTAATAAAATTTTTAAAAAAATCTAAAACTTACAGAGATATTCAATTTGGAATTTTCCGAATTTTTATCATAGAATCTTGGCGACTTGGCGTCACTGGAGTAATTTCAAAGTCTTTTGAAATTACGTCCTGCGCGATAATTTCTCGGCTTTCATCAAGACATAAAACATTGGAATAAAAACATTTTTTAACATTAATCCCAACGGAAACCGAAACCCGGAGCGTTCTGAAGTCCCACCCGGATCTGAATGAATAATGGATTTAGCCGGAACAATGCCGTTCTGGTTCGCCTTGCTCCGGAGATTTGGAATATGATAGCTTTGGAAATCCATATTGATGAGCATATGATTATTCATAGGTTGACAAAAAACTCATCATGCGTGACCCTGTATTATCAAAATCATTTTGAACCTTTTTTTGAAAAATCGGCACCTAGTGGGAAAGAGGAGGGATAGAGATGCATAAAAGTTCGATCACGCCGTTTTTTATACTCATCGTTTTATTTTTCATTTCTTCATCTTTGGCACAGACTATGGAGGAGAATACGGACCGTCCCGGGATGAATATCAATAATTTCTATCTCCCCAGAAACCTTCCGACCCTCTGCATGCAGGCCTGCAAGGACGACCCGAACTGTAAGGCCTGGACCTATGTGCATCCCGGGATTCAGGGACCGAAGGCCCGTTGTTGGCTGAAATCGGGAGTGCCGGCACCTGTTAACAGCCCATGTTGCGTATCGGGCGTCAGGGAGTTTAAAATGAGTCCTGCTCTAACCCCAAAAACTACGGATAAACCGGGGCTTAATCCCCTTTCTCCACCCATTCAAGTGCTCTTTCCATTAAAAAATTCAGTCCTCAATACCGGTCAAATCGTTACCATAAAATGGAAAAGCGGCAGTAAGATAGTCACAAATACAGCCAAATTCAGGATCGATCTCCTGGATTCAAAAAAGGCCCTGATTAAGGAGCTGACCAATCCGGGGGGTATTTCTTTTGCAAAAAACCTCACCATTTATCAATATGATCGTCAAATCCCCCTCAACCTCCCCAACGGGAAATACTTGGTAAAAATAAGCTTGATCAGCCCACAAGGGGTCAATGGGGAAAGCGGTTTGTTCGACATCCAGAATGTGCCCCATCTTGCAGGCCCAAAAGGCGATAAGTTGAATAAAGGACCCCTCCAGCAGCCGTCCCAACCGCCCCCATTGGTTAAGGTAACGGATATCAAATTGATCTCTTTAAATCCCGTCCTCTATGGGAAAAAACTGGCCATCGTGGAAATGACAGTAGAGATCACAACAGACCGCCAGTTCAAACTCGGAGGATTTTCGCCGAATCCCAAGGACCCGATCAATAATGCCATCTTGCAACCCAAAATGAAACTGGTCCTGCGACTCTTTCCAATTAAGACTCCATACGACGATATCGAGTTGGTTGATTTTGATCTCGCGCACGACAATCCGTTTTTCAGTTACCCCAAGAACATGGTCATGAATGCAGGCAAAAATACCGTCAAATTCACCATCAACGTTCACCCCTCCATGCAGAGTGGGGATCTGGACGGTTCCTGGTGGGGGCCGTTGACCGTCCGCGGCACTTATGATAACAAAAATTGCACAAAGAACATTGATCTGCGCGTACAAGCCTATCTCTATCTTGAAAACATAAAAAAAGAGACCAAGGGGCTCATTCCTCATGTTGATGTGACCAAACCGCGCGACGATAAAGAAGCCAAGACGGGCTTTTTCTTTTTTAAATTCTTTGATATAAACTGCAATTAAGGGTTTGTTGGGTTTGAAAAATTTATCATCTTAAAAGCTTTATTTCGCTCGAAATGGCCAATACTTTTATCGAACTGCGGCTTCAGCGGCTCTTTTTCAAATGGCAACTTCTTAGACAACGAAACATTATCGCAAGATCGGCAAGCGCGACACCGTATTCTATTAACACCTTGAAGATATTCTGCCGGGTTCAAGCGAGTTTAACTATAACGGCGCTGGCCACGCGAGGGCTTCTGCCCTGGCCACGCGAGGGCTTCTGCCCTGGCCGTTATTGCCTGAATGCCATTAGTTGCTGTTTGAAAAAGAGCTGCTGAAGCCAAAATCCTAATTTTGACTCCGGCCTGCGGCACTGTCTTGTCACGTCATGACTTTTTTGCGAAGGCATGCCTGTCCGGAATGGAGGTATAACAATGGTTGCACATATGACTGACAGCGCCGCGTTGCAGCGGCCGGGACTCCGGCTCTGCTTCATTGCGGGGTTTTCCCTGGCGCTGGTTCTGACTCTCGTCCCCTGGGCCGCGCAGGAACTCCCGGCCCCGAAGCTTTCCGCTCCCTTCCAAATTTAGTTGTCGAATATTTTATTGAGAGGATAAAAACAGGAGATAAATGGATAGAAGGCATAAACTGAAAACATAATCAGGAATTGCAGCAGAGAAAAAAACGTGCTGCTCACGGCCTATGCGCCCTCGAAAGTGGAAAGCGCTCGACTATCGTGACAAGGTGTTTTTAACTCCATACTTATGCGTGAATTACCTTCCTTGTTAAAAAAATTTTATAATTTACGGGCGTTCTCCTTTTGCTTCTTTTGAGTTAGTCAATATAGTCAAGCAAGTCCCTATCTTCACTATCTTCACTATCTTCACTATCCTCCCTATCTTATCTTCACGTATGATTGGCTGCAAATGAAAAATATAAAAAGTAAGATTAAGGTTCACTAAGTAAATCATAAGCGACAGTTGATAAAATTTGTTGTAATTCAGCATATCGGCAGTTCGAACAATATTCATTGCAGTTACAAATTTGATCGCCAAGCTTTCGTCTTACATCAAGGTGTTTACTGCTCTCCCAGATATCTTTAAATTTATGATCGTCAAGGCTGCCCAAGAAAGTGCTGTCACTATTGGCTGAATAATTACAGCAACAAAACATTTCCTTTTTAGGGGTGATTACAACATGCATTGGTGAGATCCAACATTTAAAATTAGCGGGATAATGAGTATGGGGAAGTGATAAGGCGATTTTTTTATCAAAATTTGAGCGTATCAAATTATCGGAGCGTAATAAATAGTAGATTTTTTGTTCGATATTGGAAATTTCATCAGCAGCAATGTCTCTGGCGCTTCTGAATCGGCAATGATCAACTTGCTGAATAAGATTGTCTTTAAAATCTTCCTGAACTGTGGAAAAGAATGACTTCGCATTAGTCTTCGTCAATAAATATTTTAAACCGATTTTAACTTCGTGATACTTTGTGTTCTTCTTTTTCAAGGAAATTAAGTATCTAAGATTTTCTTTCCAATTATTTTCTCTTTTTCGATAAACCTGATCGTCTTCACGATAATTGTCTTTATATAATCTACTTACGCGGATATATTCATTAAACACATCCAATAAGTTTGGCTTTGACATTGTTTTGAATTTGTCGATATGAATACCATTTGTAAGTAGCCCTAATTGTAGTTTATTATCCTTGTTTAGTTCATATAAAAAACAACAGAGTTCGTGAAAGCTATCGTATTCTAAAGGTTCTCCGCCTCCGGAAATCTCGATATGTCTAACCTTATACGCCACTAATTGATGAATGATGTCTTTAAGCGCCTCTATGTCAATAACCTCTTTTTCACTCCTAAAATTTTTATACATACAATAACTACAATTGTTAGAGCATTGATAAGTCGGAAATATAATGACTTGGCGGGGTGGAGTCGTTAAAGAAGAATATTTATCGTAGCTTTCTTTTAGCGAGCTATAGTGCTTCCAATCCCATTCCCTGAAATATGCTTTTAAAATTGGATCAGGATATGGCGTGATAGTAGAAAAATTATTCCAAATATTTTCAAATTCCTTCATGAAACTTTTAAAGGCTTTAGAATTTTTGTCAAAAATTTTAATTGTGGGTTGATTATCGGCTTCAGCTTCGGTTCCATAAAAAGTTACAAACATTTCATCATCAATGGCAATAATCGAAAAGGGAAGGTCAATTTTCGAAAATCTGAGCAAAGGTTTATGGTCAATCGAACTGATTTTGTTTATTACATTGTTTTCTATATTTAATATAGTTTTTTTTATTTTAAATTTTAAATTGTCAGAAGGTGTTATATTTTCGCTGTCCGGGACGACTAACAGTCCTTCGCCAACTCGCTTTAATTGAACAGAATTAGTGGCTTCAGGAGATAATAGAAGAATTTTCATCGAAATTGATTTATCACACCACTCGACAAAAATTTCTGCTTGTTTCGATATTTCAAATGTTTTTGATAATGATTGGCCCATGAAAATTACACTTTTCGGGGTGATCCGATTTATAAAAAATTTTTCCCACATACTGTCTATATCTTTGCGAAAAGGATAAAAAGCCGTGATCCCTTTAATTGCAAATAAGTGAAACTTTTTTCTGCATGCTCGCTTAAAAATTTCTGTTCCCTTATAGTAACCAATAGTTAGACATAATGCCGACAGAACAGTTACAATTATGGCGATGGTGAGATTAATTAATAAAAGAACAAAAAAAATAAACCCGCAAAGAGTTACTAAAATTGCAAGATCATTAAATATTTTTTTTGATGAAGGCATTTTCTTAGATTCTCTCTTTTTGAGGTCAATAGAAAATTGGGGTCAGGTCTTTACGGGCTGTTGCCCAAAGTCATTGTACAATGAATTTTCAATAAAAAAGATGAATACTCCAAGGCCATTTTTCTTGTTCTATCATTTTGTATACATAAAACATGAAATAGAAAGGCTAAAAAGCTTTTTTATCCTTGATATGGATCACCGGGTTAACCTTTGCAGGGTTCCCCAACTTTGCTACCTCGCCTTGGGAAGCACATGGATCATGTTCTTTGACAATTTGGCTTTTGAATGACGGATCAGAATGGTAATATTCTCAAGCGCTGCGATTAAAAAATCCTATATCTCCATCCGCCATAATCTGCGCCAGCAGACTATCTCAAACCCAGACCATTTAGATCTGACAAAAGACCGCTCTTAAAATTAAGAGTCGAGTAGACCAAAGGGACTCCCTCTTCAGCCCCTCACAAAAGCGGACTTGAATCTCTCGATTCATCCGGCTCTTATCGTTCAACCAATGATTACTGAAGATTCCAATGGGCAAAGAATTCCGGTTTTTTCTTTTTGGTTCTTTCTTACTACTATCTCGCCCTTTTTAATCTCCTGTGCAATCCTTAATATTTACGCATCACCCACTTCATCAATTTCGGATTGATAATCGACGCATTTCCATGGGATGTTTGTGCGTTAGGTAACTTAAGATTTCACCTAATTGATAAAAACGTGTCAACATAGCCAACTATAACCCACTATACCTCACATTAATAGAGAAAAAAGTATGTCAAAATATTAAACGCCCCAATTTCCACAATCATATTCCCTGTTAATTTTCCTCGGCGCTTCTTCAACATTTTCTACTGAAGCATATAAATATCAGACTTAACATGTTTATTTAATCTCATCATAGGTTTTCAATTCATCATAAAAACCACTTAAACTTCTACATCTTCCGTTTTCCGTTGCTATTTGAAAATCAATTTTATCAGTCTTAGCCATTATCATTTCTATATCATGATTTGACTTGTCATACTTAATTCCGCATAATTGAAAAATTTTTTTCACCGCTATTGATGGTCGATAAAATTTTGTTTGAGGATCAGTATCACGAAGGTTATAACCTAACTTATCTTCAATAAACTCAATAGATAGTAAATTGTTAATTTTTGGGAAAACAGAATACATTGATAAAAACCAAGCCTCCAGCTCCATGATTGAAAAATAAATAGCAATTTTTTCAGGCTGACTCATTTTTTTTAATTCTTTATGGACATTTTCAATGATCCGTCTTGATACCGTATCACTGATAAGGCTATGTGAATGCTTATCATAATAGTCACAGTACATATCTCTTAAGCCGATAATTTTCTCATAGCCGTTGACAAATAGATATTTTTCTCTTTCTTTGATGGCAGTAAGCACTTCACAATCACCTTGAGAATTAACAATCAAAAATAGAACCTTAGCATTTATTGGACGATATACATAAGGCACCTTCCGTAAATCATTATTGTGCAGCTTAAAGCACTCATAACTCAGCCTGTTGAGGTCAATAATACTTTCTAGAAGTCGCCTAACAAATATGAGCTCCGACTGCCCCTCAACAAATATCGCCACCTTTTTCATTTTTCTTCCGTGGTTCCTAAATAATATTTGCTAGAAAAAAAGTCGAAATTGCTTAAACCAGTTGACTGAAACTCATCAAAAATCTTCGGCGAATTATCACGATTTATCATTACTGATTTATTCCCTTGGCGCTGAATAATAGACCAGTATTGAAGTGGCACATTATTCATAATAAAGCGATCATTCGTAGCCATAATTAGTTGCACGTGAGTATTTTTTACTTTTTCCATAACTAATTTTATTAGACTGATTGATCTATCATAATCCAACCCTTCACCGATATCGTCAATTAGAATGCAACTGGGTATTCGCGCCATCTGTGAGTAATTGATTTGTATGATCACTGAAAGAGCCCTGAACATCCCCTGTGACATAGAAGATTGGTCAGTATTACATTTAAGATCAGTTTCCTTCACAATTAAACCCATTGGTTCTGAAAATAAGTCATGCTTAATTGTAATGCTTTTAGGCGTATCAATCCCGATATCATCTATTTGATATCCAATTAAGGCCATATCTTTTTTGATTAGATTGACAAATTCATCTTTAAAGTATTCCCTACCTCTTCTAAAAACACCTGCCACTTTAGTTGTATCATGAAGATCTAAATCACGCTCTATCTCATCAGAATTTTTCATAAATATAACGTATTGATTTTGACCCAGTTCAGAACCAAAACGGAAATGCATTAAACTATCACCCCAATCAAATAAATCCTCCAAAAAAGGGTGTTGACGTTTATCCCTCTTTGCCATTGCGGCAACTTCATCTTCAGGAATTTGAAAATCAAGAGTTCTTTGAACTTCTTCCGTGAATATTTTTCCTTTTCCTTCCGAATTTCTTTCTAATAAAACCTTGGAACCAATGGATAATCGTTCAGTAATGACTTTATTATTTTTATAATGAAGGATATAGCGCATTTCTTTTCCTTTATTATCAAATATAATATTAAAATTACCATGCCCGTAGTTTATTTTTTTGATTATCGACATTAATTTAGCCAACGCACCAATTATGTTGAGCGTTTTTGTTTTGCCAGTTGCATTCCTTCCTACGATTAGATTGATATCGTCAAGTTTACATTTTTCCAATCGCCATTCCTCTGATTGTCCATCAAATTGAGAGTATTCTATGGATTTTAGCTTCATTGAGTTATTACCTTTCTTCAATGTTAAAGAGAGTCTCTTTTAATATTTACCTGATAATAGTGAGTGTTTTTCATGTCACCATTGAAAATTGAAATTACCAAATTTAATTCAATTTTCAAGAGCTGCCAAACTACCCTCAATTTCAATTTAGGAATACGCTACAGGAAATAGACTTTCTATTTTTTTTGGGATACTAATCTTAAATACAACCCTGATGGCTAATTCATGTTTATTCATAAATCGCTCTCAGCGATTGTTATTTTAAAAGATGGGAAAACCTTGGGGATAAGCAAAGTTAGATTAAAATAGTGAAAAATGCAAATGTTTTTGTCATTATTTTGGTTATTTTGGTCATGATTTAGATTCAGTTTGTAGTTTCTGGTTTATGGTTTGTGGTTTATGGCTGCAGGACAGGATGTGTGAAGGTGTGGAAGTTGGAAAATGTGAATGGTGAATGGTGAAAAACCGCTAACTAATTGATATTTTAAGTCTAATCTACCCTGCTATCTGCAACGCCTCTTGGGCTTCGCGAGGTATTTGAACAAGAATAAAGTAGGATTGAGGATAAAGATAATCCTCGCCGGAATCGTCAATTACCCGGAGATAGCCATCTTTTTCGGCTTTGCTATCGGAAATAATTTGATAAATTTTACGCTTCTCCAAGTCTTCACAATTCCTATTCTCTATACAGAGAGCCACTTTTTGAACTTTTGCCGTTCTTTTCATTTTTTTATACGTTTATTGTGGAATTGATAAATCCACCACACATAGACCAAGGGGAAAACCCCCTACGATTTTCTGGTGTTGATGTAAAAATAAACTCATTTCAATAGGTTGGCTATAAACCGTTATTTTTCCCAACAACCGAATTCCCTGATGTTTTCAATCTTGAATTTGTAATCTTGAATCTTTTAATTTTGCTTTTTATGCTTTTCCCGGAATGCTCGGAAATTAAGAACAGCCCATTCCTCATCAAGCTGGTTCTTATCTTCAATGGTCCGGTGTTTGTAAACACCCGGCGGATAGTGCGGCGACAACCAACGTTGCCCGAAGTTCCAAATGTCGGCGATGGCTTGATAAAGTCGCGGATCTCCTGGTTCGAACCAAGTTTCCGGTATGTCTTCAAATCGTCTAAACTTCCGAACCGGCATTATTCCTTCTCTCAAAAAATTGATTTTTATCGTTTTAAGTATAAAGTAAAACGTCCAGCATGGCAAGCTCAAAAAACCAAGCAATTTCGTTAAGTTATATCCCCGGATCATTCCAAAAAACACCCTTGACTTTCTCCCTGAACTCCAACATGGTTAAGCCAATTTTGAATTGTGAATGGTGAATTTCAAAAACCTGAGTCCTAAACCCCTACAACCTATTTACCTGATTTTTTCAATCTTGAATCTGTAATCTTAAATCTGTAATCTTTAACCGTAAACTGTAATCTTATAATCTTTAATCTTGAATTTTAATACCCATGATCATCAGCGCCAGCCGCCGCACCGATATCCCTGCTTTTTACGCACCCTGGTTTATAAACCGCATCCGGGCCGAATTCTGCGTGGTGCGCAATCCTTTTAATCCGCAACAAAGCACCCGGGTCTCCCTGAAGCCCGAGGATGTGGACCTGATCGTGTTCTGGACCCGCAACCCCAAACCGCTTATGCCCTTTTTAAAGGAACTGAACGCCCGCGGCTATCCCTACTACTTTTTATTTACTTTACTGGATTACCCTTCCTGGCTGGAGCTGGGCACTCCGGCTGTTGAAAACAGTCTGGAATGTTTCAAACAGCTCTCCGAATTGATCGGTCCCCAGAAAGTGATCTGGCGTTATGATCCCATTGTGCTCACCAACCGCACCCCAATCGAATTCCACAAGCAAACATTTCAGGAACTGGCTGCAGCCCTGCAAGGTTATACCACCCGCTGCATCATCAGCCTGGTGGAACTCTACCGCAAAGCCCGGAATCGGCTGAAGCCTTTGCAAGAACAAGGCATTGAAATCCAATTCTGTCAAGGCGCCGCTTTGGCCGACCTGATGCAGTCCCTGAGCCGCATCGGCCTGGAAAACCACATGGAGCTCTTCAGTTGCGCCCAGGAAATCGATCTCTCCACCTACGGCATCTTTCCCGGTAAATGCATTGACGACCGCTACATTGCGGGGACCTTCGGATTGCAAGTGGACCCTAAAAAAGACCCCTCCCAGCGCAAGGCCTGCGGCTGCGTCGCCAGCAAGGACATCGGTACCTATGACACCTGCCTGTTCGGCTGCAAATATTGCTATGCCACCAACAGCCTGGAACGCGCCAAACGGAATTACCAAAACCATGATCCGGATTCGGAATGCTTAACAAATCCCTTCAACTAATGGGTATTTTATTAAAAAACAGCACTACCGACCGACGGATAACCGTAGGGGCGGGTTTTAAACCCGCCCCTACAACGCAGGCTGAAGCCTGCGCCTACTTTAAAAAATCCTGTATATCCCGCGTTTCGCGGGATTAATCCTGTCTAAAATTCTTTGGATTCAGACTCCAAAACGCAGGACAGATGACCAAAGGAGATTTCACCACAAAGGGCGCAGAGGCTCTTATTCTTTAACCTTTCGTGTATTCCCGCCTGCCGGAGAACTTGTTCGGCGGGCAGGTCGTGTGTGCACAATTTTGTGTTGCTTAAAATTGTTTCGTGGTAAAAATTCTTATTCTTATGGTTCGTGGTTAAATGTTTTTTCAGTTGTAACGGCAAAGCCCCCGGCCGACTATAAAACAGTCGCTCCGGCCTGACAAGCTCCAAAATGAAAAAAAATGTAACCGGTTTTATTACAATTTGACAATTTCAGCAAACCCGCCTAAGCTGCTCTAACCGGGTGTTCGCAATACAGGATTTCAATGATGCAAAGACAGGTTTAAAACAAACATAATGAATATTACCTCTCAAGTCAAACATCTTTGGCCTAAAGTCGTTTTCCAAGCGCTCCTGATCGGCTTGATCGCCGTAGGCATCAGCTTAAGTCTGAACTATTTTCGCAAAGAAAAACTGTCTATTTGGGGCGATTGGGCGCCGCAAGTTCAAAGCACCGGTGACTTGATCGCCATTGACCAGGCCAAAAAACTGTTTCTGTCCCATCAGGCGGTTTTTGTGGACGCCCGCCCACGCAACCTTTATGAGCAAGGCCATATCCAAGGCGCTTTCAGCTTGCCCGTGGAAGCTTTTGATCAATATTTCTTCGAATTTTTAAAATCCACGCCGGCCAAGACCCGTATTATTACCTATTGCGACGGAGAGGCCTGCACCTTGAGCCATGAATTGATCAAAATGCTCCGGGACCAGGGCTATACCGATCTAAAGGTGTTGAGTAACGGCTGGACCCTCTGGCAGCAAAACCAATTGCCGGTTGAGAAATAAGATTTCTCGTCTTGAAGACGAGAAATCTTATATGGATACCAAAATGAACCAAAATTCATTGTCCAAAAAGGAAAAAGTCAAACAGGTCCTGGCCCATCCCTGGTGTTTCCGCATCGTCCGTTGGCTCATGGCCGCTCTTTTTATTTATGCCAGCATAGATAAAATCCTGCATCCCGCAGGCTTCGCCGAATCTATTTACAATTATCAAATTCTGCCTCATTTCTTCATTCCCCTGGCCGCCCTTATGCTGCCCTGGGTGGAACTCCTGGTCGGTATTTTATTGATCGCCGGCTTCTGGTTGCCCGGCGCAATCGGCCTTTTAAACCTGCTGTTGCTCACCTTTTTCAGCGCCCTGCTCTTCAACACCATCCGCGGCCTGAATGTCGATTGCGGCTGCTTTGTAAGCGTCGGCGGCCTGGTGAGCCGCGCTACCATGTTGCTCTATCTCTTGCGGGACGGTTCGTTTCTGCTTGTCGGCTTTTATCTGGCAGGCTATCTTATCCGCAAGCAGGCAAAGTGAAAGAAACGCGAAAAGTAAAAAGTGAAACGGCAAACGTAAAAGAGCAAAGGTGAATGTTGTTGAATTATTCGGTTGGCGGGGTAAACCAATAAGAAAGTTGTTGGGTTTTTAAGTTGGCGGGCTACGGGTTTGCAAGACGACCGGCGCCCGATGACGGAAGACAGAATCCGGGAGTCAGAAGATAAAAACTTTGAACATTTTAGTCACTTTTCCATTTTACCCTTTCGCGGTTCACTTCTCACGCTTCTCTCTGTGTTTCCCGTTTCCCGCTTCTGAATTCTGACTTCTGACTTCTGTCTTCTCTCTTCCTCATATGCTCCCACAACGGCCCCTTGATGCCGAACCGCCTTAGTTTTTCCTGCAACGCAGTGTTCATCTGAATATTCAGGCCCGGGAAAATCCAATTGGGGTGCTGCTTGGCAAAATCCATGAGAAAAGGCAGAATCTCGTCTCTGATGGCCGGCGCCAAATAAAATTGAGGCGTCAGAAAATCGGTTCGGTTGTCGAGCAAACCCTCTGCGCACGCGATCTCGGCCAAACGCGTACCCGGAAAAATCCGGATGCCGACCATGCCGATCGCGGCCGTGGGCGCCAGCCCTATAACCGTTTCCAGTGTTTCCCGCACACTCGCCATGGTTTCTCCCGGTCCGCCCAGAAGCAGGGAATGACAAAAAGCCAAGCCGGCTTCTCGGCAAGCGCTCGAGGCCCTTTGCAAATCGGCTACATCGAAATTCTTGCCCAGGTTCCGCAACATGCCATTTTGGGCCGCGTCGCTCCCGAACTCCAGGCCGGTGCAGCCGGCCTGCTGCATCAGTTCGACCTGGCCTTGGTCCACAAAAGCCGGATTGGCATAACAACTCCATTTAACCGTTAGTTTTCTTTCAATGATCACCCGACAAATTCCTTCGGCATGTTCCACGGGATAGTTAAAAGCATTATCCACAAAAAAAAGATGCTGGATCCCTTGCTCCTGAAGCTCGGCGATCTCATCCAGGACCCTTTGATTGCTGTGCATGCGGATCTGGGGGCCTTCGATCACGGGATAGGTGCAGTAAATGCATCCGAACGGGCAACCTCTTTTGGTCTGCAAATTGGCCATGCCGCCGGCCCGGTAATAGGCCTGGAGATCAAACCCCAAACGTTTCGGCCGGGGCAGCAGATCCAAATCCCGGATCACATGGGTCCGGCCGTCCAGGATGCCCTGATTCATGCGGTGAGTCTCTTGCGCCGATCCGGCTTCTAGTTCTTTCAACAATTGTCTGAACGT
>Ga0315273_10003888_pt1 | contig 18106 bp, 35 predicted proteins | sample YL17G02_0_MG_FD_205753 | JGI IMG/M metagenome (GOLD analysis project Ga0315273, IMG submission 205753) | Sediment microbial communities from Yellowstone Lake, YNP, Wyoming, USA - YL17G02_0 | ecosystem: Environmental > Aquatic > Freshwater > Lake > Sediment | place: USA: Wyoming | collected...
ATGCATCCGGTGGACTATACACTCTAAAATTTGAGGGTGCAATATCCAAAGTAAGTGCTTTCGAAGGGGTGTAATGAATTGTACTCGTTGTGAAACGCATCCCTCAAGGGATAACCACGTACTGTGTAATAACTGCCTTTCAATTGCGCAGCATGCTGTATATCAGTGCAGTTACCATGTTACAGAAGATAACACTGTATGCCTTGCTTGCAAGAGAAGTTTATATAAAGGCGAAGAATTCTACATAAGGAATGGTAAGTGTTTTTGTAATGTACACTGTGCCTCACGCTATGCTTGGAAAGAAGTAGGTATTGTTTAGGATAGGTGTCCCATGAAAACTTTATTGTGCTTACTGCTAGCCTGTCAAATAGGAATAACTGGTGTTGTAAAAAAGCCGCGTAAAAAACTACCTCCACCTAAGAAACCGCGTGTAGTAAGTGTTAAGGTAGATAAGCTAGGACAAGACGAGCTAGGAAGAGACAAACTGGGTGAAGATAAATTAGGTAAACCGAGGTTATGAATATAGCTGTCGCAATGGCAGAACAATGGGGTTAAATGACATTTCAACAAGAGTTTCCACACGCGCACATCAATGCTTTACGCTACCTAAGTACACGAGATGCACACGATAACACACCTAATTGGTCTCGCCGCTACGAATGGGAGTACGCTTTCCGCGCTTGTAGTAGTGGAAACTCACACACAATACTCAATGCAGCGTGTGGTACTAACGCCTTACATATATCGTTTGCTCGTAGACTGAGCGCCATAAGTACAGTGTTTAACTGTGACATGTCAGTGCCAACAGTGAAAGGCTTTGACAATTTCTTTGTGCATGACATATTAAAACCATTTCCTGCAATGTATGACGACGTAGTCTGTGTCTCTACAGTCGAAGACTTCGTAGACCCAGACATGATATCTCAGGCAGTGTTAAACTTGATACGCCACGCTAAGCGCAGGGTAATAATCACCGCCGACATCTATGACAAAGTCAAGCCAGAATGGTTTTCCCGTATAGTCGGGTTACCGGATACTTGGGATTTTATTGGGCAAGATGCCCTGACAGGAGCAAACTCATCTTACCCACAGTATGAATTTACCCACCTAAAAGTTATGTTACTGGAGATTAACCTATGAAGATCACAACGAAGGAACAACACCTGCAAAAACTTCGTGATAATAACGAAGCATTTAAAACACTCTCTCTTCCTGAAAAAAGGGTGCAGGTAGCAAAAGATATACTAGAACAAATTAAAGTTGGATTTTTGGACCCATCACGTGGTCGATGGTTGACTTTTGATGGACTTAAGCAGCGTGGTAAACACATTAATCCCTTATATCATAAAATTTATACGACTAAATCAGTACAAGCAGTTGTTAACAAGAACTGTTTTGATCGATGTTTAGCTTGTGCATTGGGCAGCTTAATGTTGTCATGTACTTTGCATAACAATGAAACACAATTTGGTGACACAAGTTTGACTGATATTGGGGGCAGCATACTACATAATAAACTGTCCAACGGATTAAACACCATATTCAGTAACCGTCAACTCCAGCTAATAGAAATGGCCTTTGAGCTGGGGTACGGGTACTTTAGAGTTAAAAATTACACAGACATGAACGATAAGACACGCTATTGGAGTGCGGCACAAAAGAAAGAAAACAACGTTGCTGTTTTGTTTGGTAGTAAACACAGTACTGATAAGGAAAGACTCGTGGCTATCATGCGTAACATCGTAACAAATAAAGGACTCTTTGTTCCACAATGTTAAGACCCCATCAAGAAGCTTGAATGAGGAACACTATTGCTATGACTGCTGGAGGTTACATGAGCATTCTAGTTGAAAGCATGACCAACATTGAACTCTTCGCCCAGCAAAGACCCCTGTTTATCAGGGTTTGGCGAATGGAGGACGATTTTGTTAATCGTGATAACAGCGACTTGTACGCGAGGGCGCAACGGCATAGAAAACTGCCTGTAGAAAAACTAGCTCACAAATTACTGCTCTTGGATAGGGTAAACGCGGTTGAAGTCTTGAATGAATACAAAGAAGGCATCGTTGTATACAAGGACTGGCCATGACACCTGATTTTAACTTATGTGATATTTGTAAAGAAAAATGTCCTCCCCACCACAGGTTATGTGTGACATACGACCGTAGTTCAGAAAGTTCTTGGTCACTCCTTACAGGTGACGATTCTATAGATCTAGACCTGTGTGGGACATGTGCAATTATCACTATCAAAGATTTGTTCTTACGTGATAATGGCAAACCGGATTACATACAGGGATCTAGGTTGCTAGCTTACTTGAATCTTAGGATGACACGTTGACACAACTACGACCATACCAAGTCAATTGCTTGGGCGCCATCAAACAAAATGCTGCTGTTACAAAAAAGCAGCTAGTTGTTATGCCCACTGGAACAGGTAAATCTCATGTGTTCGCTGAGTTACGGAGCTTTTTAAAGCTAACTAAAAAAGTGCTGGTGTTAGCTCATAGAGATGAGTTACTAACCCAAGCCGGTGCACACCTGAGACGGGCCAATCCCCATATTACAGTGGGCCTTGAAAAAGCTGAGTCTTACGCAGAAAATCATTGTGATATCGTTGTAGCTTCTGTACAAACATTGGGCCGCGCCAACTCAGACAGAATAAAACGACTTAACCCAGACGACTATTCTGCTATCGTCATAGATGAAGCGCATCATTCCACTTCTAAGTCTTATGAAGCAGTACTTAATCACTTCGGTGTTTCTAAGGTGCGCGGGCATACAAAGTCAAACATACTGTTGTTGGGGGTTACTGCTACTCCGTTCAGGTCAGACAAAGTAGGAATGGATAATGTGTTTGATAAAATTGTTTTTGAGTACAACATCAATGACGCTGTATCAGATGGTTGGTTAGTTCAACCACGTGGTAGAGTTCTACGTACCGAGGTTGATCTGGATGCTATTACCCCGCATGCAGGGGACTTTACGCAGGAAGAAATAGAGGCGGCTGTAAACATCCTAGCTAGAAATGAACGCATTATACGTGGGTTTATAGACTATGGTGAAGAGAGACCCACAATTGTGTTTTGTGCTAGTATAGCTCACTCACGCAAAATTGCAGAGATGTTTACTGAACGGGGTGTCACTGCCGAAGCAGTGTGGCACGATGACCCACGTCGTAAGAGTAAGCTAACAGAGTTCAAAGCCGGGAAGATCAGTGTTCTATGCAATGCATTCTTACTCGGAGAAGGTGTTGACATACCCAGTGTTAGTTGTATAATTCAAGCACGCCCTACCAAGTCTCAGCTAGTTTTTGTACAGCAGTCTGGGCGCGGCCTGCGCTTACAAGAAGACACAGGTAATTTGCATGACGCTGTCCGTCAAGGTGTATCACCGTTAAAAGTTGACTGCCTTATTATTGACGTCGTAGACAACACTGAGAAACACTCACTAATTACACTGGCATCATTGTTTGGATTACCCTCAAAACTAAACCTAGATGGCATGACTGCGCAAGAGGCAGCAGAAAGGATTATCGCTGCGAAAGAAAAGTATCCAGACATTGACTTATCTAAGTTAGACAATATAAATGACTTAGCGATTTATGTCAGAGATATTAATCTGTTACAAGATCACTATGATCCTGATATAGTCAAGCATTCTAAGTTAGCTTGGACTAAAGTTGCGGATAACCGATGGGTATTGGCGATACCCAATGGAAGCAACATTGCTGTTAAAGAAACTATTTTAGGAGAGTATGTTGCTACAGGCACTGGTAAAGACAGAGTCCTAAAAGAAACATTTGGTTCACTGCGGGAAGCATTGTTTTATTCTGAGCAGTGGACGGGAGAAATATTTGGTAAGTGGTCCTTAAAACCTCTAAAACGAGATGCTACATGGCGGTCTAGCCCAGCATCATCAGCTCAAAAAGACCTTATCAAAAGGTTAATGCACTTTAAAAATATTGAAAGCTTAGACAAACTCTCTGCTGGTCGCGCATCAGACATCATTACTACCATGCACAATAAACCTTGACTTATATTTAGCTTCATGATACCATGTCTTATGAAGCGAAATCATAAACGTCGTACTAAAGTAACATGGTATCTATGGAAGTCTAGATCTCTTGCTGCTTCTTTTAACAGAAGGTTTAAGAAGCAAAACGATAATTCTAAACTTACTTCAAAACAGATTCTTGAGTGGTTAATCTCAGTACCTTTTAAGTGCCACTACTGTTCGGTAGCTCTACATCAAAAGAACTTTGGCGTCGACCACGCAATAGCAGTATCAAAGGGTGGTCCTAACGCAGTAAGTAATTTACGCCAGTGTTGCCGTGGTTGTAATATAGCAAAGGGCACCTACTCTGAAGAGCAGTTCAAACAATTAATTGAATTCATATCCACATGGGATGATGGAGGTAAAGCACTGCTAGCACAACTTAAGCGTGGCTTTGCTTTTTACAGGAAATAAAGGTGCATAAACCTATAGTGTACTATAATAAAATTTACACCGAAACTCTTACAATGTGTCGTGAACTCAGAACCATTCTTGGAACTGTCAGCTGTTATACTCCGTTTGCTTCGGCAAATGAAGTTGCAATGTTTCCACTTATCATTGAGTTCATCGCAGACGTAGAAAGTACACGTAAAAGAATGGCTGGTTTGTCCACCTATAAAATCGGTATGGAGTTTGAACGTCTGCAATTATACCCGTTTACATCATACAACAAGCGCAGTAATTCAGGAATAATCCCAGATTACATATCACCAGTAGAGAATCTAAATGGCAAAGAAGACATCTGAACCAAAAACAAAGAACTTCAATGATGTTGTCGAAAAAATAAATCGTAAGTACAAGGACAATCCGTTGATTTCTTTGACAGGCAGAGATAAAGTTGTCATGCCGCATATTCCTACGGGAATTTATTCCTTAGATAAGCGGGTTTTGGGAATTGGTGGGTTAGCCCGTGGTAGAATATACGAGTTTTTTGGGGCAGAGGGTGGTGGAAAAACTACACTGCTTTACTCAATCATATCATCTGCACAAAAGTTATTTCCTAATGAGGCTTGTGTGTTGCTTGACAGCGAGTTTGGGACAGACCCTGTTTGGCTAGCAAAAAATGACGTAGACATTGATAAGCTTATTTTCCATCAGCCAAATTCTGGGGAAGAAGCCTTGTCCTTGGCCGAGGATTTAATTAAAGAAGGGTGTTGTTCTATAGTGGGTATTGATTCGGTTGCTAATTTAGTGCCACAAGCCGAGTTAGACGGAGACATGGGGGAAGCCCATGTTGGACGACAGGGCAGGATGATGGCACAGGCTCTGCGCAAATTAATAGGACTGGTTTCTAAACACGGAGTTGTGTTAATATTCATAAACCAAATTAGGGACGTAATTGGCATGGCAATGCCGGGTATGGGTCCGCGCACAACAACACCTGGTGGTCGAGCACTCAAGTTTGCAGCTAGTGTGCGGCTAAAGATAGCACGAACTAAGACCATCAAAGTAGAAGGTGAGGCGCTGAAAAACGCAGTTAACATTAAGAGTGAGAAGAACAAACTATTTGCACCGTACCGAGAAATTGACATCGAACTGAACTATGACTTTGGGTTCGACAAAATCGGTAACATAATTTCTGAGTGCGTATGGGCTGGTATCATTCAGAAGGCTGGTTCGTGGTACTCATACAAAGGAGATAAACTAGGTCAGGGGCAAGAATCGTGTATTCCTCTAGTTCAGGGTGATCTTCCTGGATTTATTACATTGCTTGATAAGCATTACACAAACATACAATCCACTTCAAACATTTCTACCAAAGACACCGACCCAAGTGAGTTGAGCGAACTATGAAAGACGCAGTTTTGTTAGCAGCAATCAAAGCAATAGCACAGCATCAATCGAGACTAGTTTTCCTAGAAACAAAACTGGATGTTGGTAAACAGTGGCCCTACGTAGGATGTGACTTGGATGTGTTCTATGAAACACTCACAGCAATCGGTGAAAAACTTGGGTGTTTACCCAATACGGTCGATTACTTCGACATTAGACCTACCAAGAAATTTCTTGACATTGGCTGTGGCACTGGACTAACGTTACACATTGCTCGCGCCCTGGGGTTTGACTCCTACGGCTTGGAAACCGATACCGCCGCCCTAAAATTACTGGATGCAACACATGGTAGAACAAGTAATATCATTGTAGAAGATGCATTGACCTACGACAAATACAGTGACTACCACGTAATATTTATGTATAGACCTTTCCGAGATGAAAAATTGCAGAAAGAGTTAGAAACAAAAGTAATGGCTAATATGCAACAGCACGCAATACTAATACCACAGCATCTTTTGTATATCAACAGTACTTGGATAAAACCATGAAAGTTATCATATCATATTGCGTAGCTATCATTTTCCTTGGCTGGCTCCTATATTGTCTGGCAACGCCTGTAAAAACAGAGGGACAGTTTAGTGGGATACCTACGTGGCAAACTATGACGATATCTGGTCATAGATATATCATAGTTAAATACAAAGACAGTGCAGGGATTACCCATGACGAAAGCTGTGAAAAATGAAAAATATTAAGCATGTAGGGTTTTAGGAGACAGATGAAAGACTGGTCAAACTTAGCTAGAGTTGTATACCAAAGAACATATGCGCGGGCGGATTCTGGGAAGCTAGAAACATGGCCAGAAACGGTAGCAAGAGTTATTAAAGGTAATGTTTATAGAGTGAATGGTCCCGGAGCTATCGAAGAAGGAGAACTGAATAGACTAGAATATTTTATGCTGGAACGCAAAGCCACACCAGCAGGCCGTGGTTTGTGGTTTTCGGGTGCACCAGCACACTTTAAGTTAGGGGGTGCCGCCCTTAATAACTGTTGGTTTACTACAGCAGGTGTTTGGGAAAACTTTGTATTAGCACAGGATTTATTGATGTTAGGTGGTGGAGTTGGAATGTCTGTTGAACACCAGTTTACATCTAAACTTCCCAGAGTTAAGAAAGATGTTAATATCATACACCAAGATACCAATGATGCAGACTATATTATACCAGATTCTAGAGAAGGATGGTGTGAGTTTACTCGTCGCATCTTAGAAGCATTCTTTGTTACAGGAAGATCATTTAGTTTTTCAACTGTATGTCTGCGTGGTGCGGGAGAAAAAATTAATGGCTTTGGTGGAAAAGCCAGTGGGCCTCTACCACTTATTGAGTATTCTCGTAAGCTGAGTGAATTACTACAAGAACGCCAAGGAAAGCACATACGCCCAATAGACGCAGGTGACATCATGTGCCTGTTAGGAGAAATGGTTGTGTCGGGAAATGTAAGGCGCTCAGCAATCATTCTATTAGGTGATCCTTGGGATAAAGAGTATCTTAAAGCAAAACGTTGGGATTTGGGGATGCTACCCACCCAGCGAAGTAGAGCAAATTTTTCCGTAGTATGTGATGATACTGAAGATTTACACCCGTTGTACTGGAAAACTTATGAAGTGGGGGAACCGTTTGGTATCTTCAATCGCAAGAACGCTCAGAAGTACGGGCGTATGGGTGAACTTAAAAAAGATCCTTGTATTGGACTTAACCCGTGTGGGGAGAGCACTTTAGAAGATGGGGAGCCTTGTAATTTAGTTGAGCATTTTCTTTCCAACATTAAAGACGAGCGTGAATTTTTAGAGTGTTCTCGATTAATGTTTCGCTATGCAAAACGTGTGTGCTTAGAGCCATATCACCATGAAAAAACAAATGATGTAGTTCATAAAAATCAGAGAGTAGGTCTGGGTATTTCTGGATGTTTGAACTCTCCACTCTTTAATGAAAAAACATTAGACAAAGTCTACAAGCACATACAAAAAGAAAATGAGTTATATTCGCAAAAGTTGGGACAACCACTAAGTGTACGTACTACATTAGTTAAACCAGGTGGTACAGTTCCACTAGTTGCAGGCCCTGTATTACCGGGAATTCATGCTGCATGGTCACGTCATATGATTAGACGTGTACGCTTTGCTGCTAATGACGATTTGATACCAACGCTTGCAGAGTGTGGCCATCATATAGAACCTGAATTACTTTTTGACGGCAGCTATAATCAAGGTACTAAAGTAGTTGACTTCTATATCAAACATAGCGACGATATTCCATGTGCAGACGAGGATTTTACAACATGGAAACAGCTAGATACACTACTATTCGCACAAAAATGGTGGGCTGACCAAGCTGTTTCTGTTACGGTATACTACCACAAGGAAGAGATTCCTGAAATTAAGAAGTGGCTAGAGATGAATATATCTAATATAAAAAGTATCTCATTTCTATGCCACAACGATCACGGCTTTAAACAAGCTCCGCTTGAAAAAATCAGTGAAGAACAGTATGAAAAACTGTCAGCTAAAATCAAGCCTTTAAATGAAATTACATCGATAGGAGAACTAGTTGACGACCTTGGTTGTGAGGGTGGTCAGTGTCCTGTTAAATAGCTATGTAGAGGACTCGTGGTAATCTTATTCATATGATTGAGGCACCCTAATGCGCGCACCATCACCAGCTAAAAAAGTAAAAGGTCAACTGACTATAGGTCGTGTACATAGTGGTACAAAAATATTTATCTACATAGAAGTAATAGATAAAGCCTCTGGCTGTATGTTAACTCAAATATATGTTGATCCAGGTGAATTTAGTAAAGCAGTAACTGGGTTGTCAATGCAACTATGTGAAGTTGAGTTCTACGCCGACTGTCCTGCTGGTAAAACACGAGAAATCAAACATGAAATAGTTAAAGTGCCACCTAAGTTTAACCTTAAATCTGATCATGAGCGTAAGGAAGCTGCCAAAAAGCTTCTGAAAGCTTCTGAAACCTTTTGAAAAGGGCGGGTGGGTAGGATCGGCATCAGATTTAGATAATCACTATAACTTTGTGTCAGATGTGGGTGGTTACAAGGTTCACTTTATACGGTTTGTTTAGAGATTACAAGGTACATTATGACAGACGAACAACGACTAGATTGGTTAGAAGAACAAGACGGTTCTGCATTGATAAGTGACGATTTTGGTCGCTGGGCAATTGTATCGGACGGGTTTCAAACCGTTCCTAAGAAAACCCCGGCAGACATTTCTACAACATTCTTTATTGAAAAGAAATTCTGGAAAAAGTCTATTAGAAAAGCAATCGATCACGCAGTAAAGACAAGAGAGTCAGAAGCTTCGTAGCGCCCAGCGGCAACGGCACTTCCCCTACACGGAAGAGAACGTGAGTTCGAGTCTCACCGAAGCTACCAATATTGGAGTCAGTAATTTAAACGGCGTGTGGCGGAATGGTAGACGCAGCCCGCTTAAGACGGGCCGAGGTAATTCTTGTGAAAGTTCAAATCTTTCCATGCCGACCAATTTAAGCATGGCCAAGTGGCGTAACTGATAGCCGCGCTGCGTTTAGAGCTTAGAGCGCAGTGTCCTCACGGACGTGTAGGTTTGATTCCTACCTTGGCCACCAATTTAAGCATGGCCAAGTGGCGTAACTGATAGCCGCGCTGCGTTTAGAGCGCAGTGTCCTCACGGACGTGTAGGTTTGATTCCTACCTTGGCCACCAATTAAAGAATCTATGAACTCTATTATAAAAACCTTCTCAAATAAATACTTAGACTTGTCAAAGCCACATCCAGATGCTATTGTACTATACGACATGGTACAAGGCATTGCTAGAGAAGGTCGGTTTGCTAATCAGTGTAATAAGCATTGTTCTGTCGCTGAACATTCTGTGCTAGTCAGTTGTTTGATTGAAGAAGTTGCAGCTCGGCCTCTAGGGTTAATACATGATTTACCGGAAGCCTATGTAAGAGATATACCCGCACCATTGAAGAATCTTATACCAGGATGTAAGAAATATGAGGATGGGTTATTCGACTGTATCATAAAGAAGTTTAGAATTAAGTACACAGAAAAATTGTGGCGGATTGTTAAAACAGCAGATGTCGAAGCATTTAACTTAGAGCGTGCAATTTATTTCAATGATAGCTCTGTAAGTGAACGGCGTAGATGTGTGGCTGTCATTAAGAACTTCGGGTGGGCACCAGGACTGCCTGCTAATAAAGCTATCACATTATTTTACAAACGATGGAAAGAACTAAGTCTACCTGATGAAACCACCACATAGCATTGAGGTCGATCAATTAGCCGTCTTTGTACATGGAATTCTAGCTGGATTACATCTACTTGGGGTAGTTTACAACGTTAAACGTGGTAATGTCTTTGATGTTGCTGCACATAGTGCAGCGTTTGTCTATGACGTATACGCCACAACAAAGCATGTGAGGGGTGTTAATGCGAGACAGTATAGAATTTAGAATTGCGGGGCACGAAAAATATAAGCTAATCGCTATTGTCCCTATCTTAAACAGTTCGGATTATCATGTTACTCTTAATGGGCAAGTCCATTATGGTGGCACACAGTTTCCATTGAGTGAAGCCAAAGAACATATAAACTTCTTACGAAAATTCTTAAAGATAGACAATGAACCTCTAGTAAAAATCCAAGATGGGGTGGTCCTACCACACAAACGTAAACGTAGAACTAAAGTTCAAATGGAAGAAGCGAAAAGAGAGTTAGAAAATGCCAAACGAAAAAGGTCTAGAATTAATAGCTCTGTCACAAAAAAACCTAGAGGGCGTCCACCCAAGGCTAAAAGAAATCTCTGAGACTATCATTGACAATTTAGCATCAAATGGGGTTTACTTCGGTGTACACATGGGATTACGGTCTTGGGAAACCCAAGCTGCACTGTATGCCCAAGGCCGAGAACCACTGTACGCGGTAAATGCTCAGCGTGAACTGGCAGGTTTAGCATTGATACCCGCATCCGAAAATCTACGGAAAGTGACAAAAGCCCCGGCTGGTAGTTCATGGCACAACTTTGGTTTGGCGGTTGATCTAGTAGAAGATGGTGATCCACTCAAAGCTGGTATTCAATGGTCTTGGGAATCTATAGCGGCATATCGTAAACTAGCTGCTGAGGCTAAGAAATTTCCTGAGGTACTTAGCGGCTCCCTTTTTAAATCCATTGTGGACTATCCTCATATTGAAATGCACGGAGATGTTTCTTTGGCATCCACAAGGTTACTGCATAAAAGCGGTGGTATTCCAGCAGTATGGGGGGCTGTAGACTGGGCGTCTAATTCCTTCTGTTCTTCTTTGAGGAGTTGAGGATTGCAAAAATTTAGTGGTAAACACTCCCACAAGGATAACTAATGTCTACCGAAATTAAGATCAACGGCGGTAAAGAAAAAGCCCTACGTGCTTACGCATATGTCACTTGGGAAACAGCAGTCGACGTTGTAGGCCGATTAGCAGCACAACATGGACATGACGGTGTTTTTTCTATGAGTGACGCTAAAAGACTATTGGCTGCGGCGGAAGTCATTATACAATCTCATAAGCAAACAAAAGAAGTAAACCCTGCTTCTGGGTTAACCCCCAACATGTGGGCAGAACACTACTGAAAATGGTCACAAAGGAAAAGTTAAAGACAATTAAACAACTAGGAAAGCAAGTAAGAAATAGAATAAAATTGTTTAATAAAGAAATTCTATCATATGAGTTGTGCTGGAACTATAATTTGTCCGGTGGCTGTTTAATGGCATCGTATATGCTACAGTACGTCTTAAAAAACCACGACATTAAAGCAGATCTTATAAGTGGTCATTACCATGGTTCTTATCACTGGTGGGTCACTGTAGATGACACTATAGTAGACTTAACTATAACACAATTTGGAGTAAAAAATAAAGTTTATATCACCAGTAATAACACTGGATATAAAGTAGGGCGTTATCAATCAAAGAAATTTGGTGGGTGGCCCAAACGACTACGACCTCCACAATATGAACAATACTTTAACGATATATAGGAGACACTATGGAAGACACTAACATTGAATTTGTTTTACGCGGGTTAGACGGTGGTGACCGTAAGTTGTTCATAACAAAAGAGTCCGCTCTAGCAATATCGGCTGGTGGAGAAATCATTGTTGACGGTGGTGTATACGAAATAGAAGAGATCTTTACATATCTAAATCTTACATCTAGTAATTGCTACCTGTCAGCAGGATTACCTGTAATGAAGATTAGACTTAAAAGAGAATCCCATCGGCTGGACTAACAGCGCCAACTTTTACATCTGCAATAAAGGACACCATGATACAAGTATCACTCACAAATGCAGAAGAGAAGGTTGTTCATCATACTGCTAACAAAAGGTTCACAGCAAATCGTAGTGCTGGTTTTGAAAATAAAAAGATGGGTCCACAATCTAACGAATTTATAGATATAAATGGATTTGGTGGAGAGCTGGCATTCTGTAAAGCAATGAATTTATATCCTGACTTTAAGATTGTTCCAGGTGGTGTTGGTTTGGTGGATGCTGTACTGCGTGATGGTCGTCGAGTCGATGTTAAAACGTCGAAACATCCATTAGCTAACCTGATAGCCCGTAAGATTCCTGCTGACGTAGATATCTTTGTACTGGTACGCGGAGAAATACCTGACTATGAGATAGTCGGTTATACTACTCCCGAAGAACTAGAAAGATCACGAAAAGACTTAGGTTACGGTTTAACTTATTTCATGCTTGCGAATGACCTTAGTCCGATAGAAGATTTATATGACCACCATAAATGACACGTTTGACTATGTAGCATATATCAACTTAGAAAAAAGAACCGACAGACGAGAGAAGATAGAACAGCAGCTCAATAATCTAAGTATCAAAGCTGAACGGTGGAACGCATTTACGTGCAACCCGTATGGCTACACGAAGGGACTACTTTCAGCCGAGGTAGCTTGTTTATACAGCCATTTGACATTGATTAAACATTGTAAAGAACAAAGATATGCTACGGTTTTAATCTTGGAAGATGACGCGGAGTTCTTGCCTAAGTTTGAATTCAACTTTAGTGAACGTTGGAGACTAGCCCCAAAGGACTGGTCAATGTTCTATTTCGGTGGCAATCACACGCTGACAGACCCAGACGCACATAGGGCACACCCTATACCCGGCAGTAAGCATATAATCAAATGCTGTTATACATTGACAACCCACGCCTATGCACTGAAAGACGAAGTATACGATGTTATTATCAATGCACTGGAACCGCCAGACAAGGTATTCAATGATAATCTCAGACAGTCATTAGACTTGTATTACGCAGAATTACAGTGGAAACGTCAAGTAAACGCTTATGCATTTTATCCAGCGTTGATTACCCAGTCTGATGGATTCTCCGATATCCAACAAACCAACGTTTCTTACAAAGGGATGATTACTTGAAACAAGGAAGATTACCATGCTAAAAGTCTCTGTGGTTGCTTTTAAATCTCTCTCAGACGCCGAGAAAAACGAGGCCAGCAACAATGGTCATGGCAAGGAATATTCGTCGTATATCCGCGTTGAGCTGGACGGACAAACCATCGCTCTAGAGTCCGACGCAATGGAGCCGGAAGATGTCAATTTCTATCGTGATCTCTACTGGGTACCAAAGCTGTTACAAAAATGCTATGAAATCGGAGTTGCCGATGGGTTGCTCCACATCGACAATAAAGATACGGAGTTAAAATGAAACACAGTAATTGGTTTGTGTCCAAAAAACAGCAAGCGCATCAGAAAGATATTAACGTTGTACAACCAGACTTAACTAAAGCCGATATACACGCAGTTGTTAACTGCAAAGCATGTTATGGAAGAGGTTACATTGGAAAAAATCTCACTACTGGGACAATAGTTCCTTGTAAATGCCTAACATTAAAAGCAAAAATTGAGCACCGAGAACCAGTTTCCACACCAGAAAGTGGACATACTACTTAAAAATTGTGAGGTAACTATGATTGGCGATGTGTTACTAGGGGTTTGGCTAGGAGGCTGGATTATGGCAATAGCCTGGTCATTGTCGGAAGCTAAAGACAATGGAGATCCAGTTGTATTGTGGGAGCATCTGTGGGCCACTGCACTATGGCCTTTATTTATAGTATGGGAATGGAATCAAGATAGAAAAAACTAAATGAACGACCCACTACCTAAGTTAGAAAAACTAACAAAGCACATTCATCACGTTCAAGAATCCGTGGCTATTTTAGCCAAACACTACATAGTAGCAGGACAAGCAAACTTGGGCATTGCACTACTACAAAATGCAGCACGGCACGACAACAGTAAATATAGTGGTATTGAACTACGTTACCTAGTGCTAGACGAAACCGACAACGACGAACTAATACGACTAGCAGTAGATCACCACAACAAAACAAACACACACCACCCAGAAGCTTGGGTTGGTGGTATTAAAGAAATGCCAGACTTATTTATAATGGAGATGGTTTGTGACTGGAAAGCTAGGTCTACGGAATTTGGCACCGATTTACGTGGTTGGATCACAGAATCCGCCACTGACAAATTTGGATTTAAGAAAGGTGACAGGGTATTTAAAAACATACAGCGTTATTTGAAGATTATATTGGATACCCCGTTTAGACAACTATGACTACGAATGAAGAGTTGGCCAGAGAAATTGTTCGATTAAAAAGCCTGATTAATAATCTTCGCTGTGCTGCATGTTGTAAAAAAATTGTGTTCTTTACTCCTGATTCAGTAGTTGGAAGTGAGTGTTATCAAGCACTCCAACAAGAAAACAAACGACTGGAGAAAAATCTAGCACATGTCCTTTCCCAAACGAAGCCTGTGTTCTAATTGGCACAGAGCACACAAATAATGTTGGGCGGTAGCCAAGTGGTAAGGCAGTGCACTGTTAATGCACCCATCATAGGTTCGAATCCTGTTCGCCCAGCCAACATTATAAGCGGGCTTGGTGTAACGGCAACATCTACGCCTTCCAAGCGTTAAGTCGAGAGTTCAAATCTCTCAGCCCGCTCCATATAACATGAAAATTCTATTTCTAGACGACGATCATCAAAGAATTAAACGAGTAAAAGAACAATGTATAGGCCATGAATTGTTCATCGCAGAGACAGCGAAAGAAGCTATCACTCAGTTAGAGTCTGGGGTTGTATTCGACGTAGTATCCCTAGACCACGATCTGGGTGGAGAAACAATGGTTACTTCAGGTAATGGCACTGGTTATGAAGTCGCTGTTTTTATCGGTCAAATGAAAATTCCTCCGCAACGTGTTATCATACATAGCTTCAATCCAGTTGGAGCTAAAACCATGTGGCACGCGTTGCCCCATATACCAGAATTAGCTATAGCTCAGTTTGGCAGTTCTCGTTACCTAAAGGTGTTATTATGCTAAAACTAAAACCATGTCTTCAATGTGGATCAACTGATCTTAGCGTAGAGTACTTCGATGACCATATCTACGACAGAGAGCACCGTGAGTATCACTATATTAGATGCAATGAGTGTGGTCTGGAAGCAACCCCGTGTGGTGGGCACATAAGAGATATCCCACCTCCCGAAATTTTATTCGCTGATTTATTTGACAAGTTCGCAGAAAACTTAATATTAGGCGGCACCGAAAAACAGCAACAGAAGGCCCTAAAAAACAGCGAATTGACCGTGAAGCAAAGACCGTCAATAACTTGGTGAGTAGTTGGAATACCGATAAGTGTTCTTATGACAAGTCTAAGTGGCACCACACGTTCATGAAAACATACGAGGTAGTATGATAACGTTCAGTCGGCTAGGCCAAATGGGCCGTCTTGGCAACACGCTATTTCAATGTAGTGCCACGATAGGCATCGCAAAAACCTTAGGTCTAGACTATGCATTTCCGAAGTGGGAATACCAAGACTACTTTGAAAAGTCATTGCCATACATTGATTTAAATCATAAGAATACAATGACTATCCCAGAACTGTCATTCCAATATACACCAATAATTGAACCAACTTACCAAGGTGTAATATATGACATTAACGGATACAGACAATCGCCGCTTTACTGGCAAGGCCACGAAGACGAAGTCAAGTCTTATTTTAAACTGACGCAGACAGCGTTTCACAAAGTCTGTGAGAATTGGTCAAACATTGTTACACAAATACCCCCGTATGGGAAACTGGAAACAGTAGGGTTACATGTACGTCGTTGTGATTACATTGAGGCTGCCGCGCATCACACCGATTTGTCTAAAACTAGATACTATGATCTTGCTTTAACCAAAATGCAAAATCTACTAGGACACGAAAAACTTAACGTCATTGTATTCTCAGATGACATTGACTTTTGTAAAGATTATTTCAAAAACCACGAGAGATTTTACTACGCACCCACCACTGACCCAGTCCTTGACTTGTTTACATTGGCACTCTGTGACCACCACATCATTGCCAATTCCTCGTTTTCATGGTGGGCGGCGTACTTATCTGGTAATGAGGCAGGACATATTATAAGTCCTGGGTTCCTCATAAAATGGTTTGGACCTGCTTACCCGCAGCATGAGTTTAATACACAGGACTTAATACCGCACAATTGGATTCAAATATGATTACACTAACTAACAAAGCAGTAGGAAAAATCAAAGAACTTTTACAAACTCAACCAGAATCTTTTTCTGGTATTAGAATACAGGTTGTCGGAGGCGGTTGTTCAGGGTTCCAGTACTCGATAAATTTCGAAACTCAAGGTAATAACAACGATGAGATTATTGATATAGAGAACTTTAAAGTCTATGTAGATCCTGCAAGTTTAATGTACTTAGAGAATACTACCCTAGACTGGTTAGAAACGCTAAACGGAGCAGGGTTCAAATTCCATAATCCAGATGTAAAAAGTACATGTGGTTGCGGAGAAAGCTTTCAGGTTTAAATGCTGCCAAATCTTACATATCAGTTAATACTAATGTTTATATTACAGTTTCTTGATGGTGGGATAACGTGGTTATGTATTCAAAAATATAACGACGTATCTATAGAAGCTAATCCAATTATTTTGTGGCTAATGGGGCAAACATCTGTAGTCGTGGCTCTGTTAATAACTAAAACCATTGTTTGCTTACTAGGCTGGTTCCTAGCTTACCACTCACGTTTATTAGCACTTAGTATAATGAACTACATCTACATCATTGTAGTTATAAGCAATACGCTGATGTTTATACAATGAAAATATACTGGTAATTACAAATGAAAAATCTTATCTTGTTGTTGTTGTTATTGATACCTACCGACTTCTTTGGGCAGTGTAACCTGATGGTCGGAGGCCACGAACAGGCATCTGTTACATGGAACTCTACGGTCACGTTTGGCTGGACGCCTCCTGATAACACCACTGGTCTACTGTACTACCGAATACGACGCGCATCTGCAATTTCTGGTACATACACAGTTCTAGTCACAGTCCCGTCTGATAAATCAGAGTATGTCTTTGTGTGGAAAGGCGGCGACTATCACTACTTTGTTACAGCGTGGTATTCTGTGATAGAAAACGGAGTTTCTGTAGTAAGAGAATCTGTTGGATCAAACCAAATACGTGTGAGGACCAAGTAATGATCAAAGTCATTCAAGGTAATATTTGGGATCACCATGCCAAAGGGCATTACATTACAATAACAGTCAACTGTAATATAAAAACCAACGGGCACGCTGTCATGGGAGCCGGTATAGCTTTAGAAGTTAAACAACGCTTCCCTGATTTACCACGCAAACTTGGTGAAGTTAAAGAGAGACGTGCAGTGGTGGTATTCCCAGAAGAACGTATTATCACATTCCCTACCAAAATCAACTGGTATGAATCCTCAACTGTGGAATTGATATCCTCCAGCTTAGCTCAACTCATTATAGTTTCTAATACCATGATTCCAGATTTAAAGAAGCCAATATACTGTGTTAAATTTGGTTGTTCCAATGGGCGTCTGTCATGGGAAAAAGATGTTAGACCAGCGATAGAACCATTCATTAATGAGGCAGATTTTGTCTTTGTAGATCGAACCAGTTGGGTGAAACCTGATCGGCATTTAGAATCTTTTGCCGATAATGATTAACATAAAAAAAATGAACGTATATACTATTATTTTTAATAATGTATCATTCTTAGAATTGCAGTACCTGTCTTTTAAAAAACACTGCCCATTACAGAGTTTTACAGTGATTGACAACACAAATGATGCTAC
>Ga0315273_10003891_pt1 | contig 18098 bp, 13 predicted proteins | sample YL17G02_0_MG_FD_205753 | JGI IMG/M metagenome (GOLD analysis project Ga0315273, IMG submission 205753) | Sediment microbial communities from Yellowstone Lake, YNP, Wyoming, USA - YL17G02_0 | ecosystem: Environmental > Aquatic > Freshwater > Lake > Sediment | place: USA: Wyoming | collected...
CGCGCACGCACGTAGCCGGTCTTCGCGGCGGACGGGTACGTCCCCTGGAAGATGCCGTAGCGGTTCGAGCGCACGGTCGCCACCGTCTTCCAGTCGCTGCCGGAGCCCTGCTCGACGACGAGTGGCTTCGCGTCGGAGCCCGGGGTTCGGCCCCAGAACGACACGGTCTTGTTCGGCTGGGAGAACGCGACGAACGGGAAACGGAAGGCCTGTAGCGCCGGCTTTGGCTTGTCCTGAGCAACGGTGTCGCCGCGGAGGTACAGACCGCACTGGCAATAGGCGTTGCCGCCAAACGGCTCGTCGCGGAGAAGGAGCCAGCTGAAGAGACTCACGCCTGCCTGCCAACTGCGGTACAGCGCCTCCGACACCCATCGCGCATGGAGAGCCAGCGGCACCCCTTTGGGGTCTGGCGGAGCGGAGTCCCAGCTGAACTCGGTGACCCAGAACTGAACGGTCCGATTGCTGCGAACGTGTCCCGCCTTGACCGCGGCGTCCAGCAATTGCTTCATCTCGGGAAGGTCGCCGAGGGACGCGTCGTCAGGCCTGTAGGCGGAATGCGTCGGCCCCCCCGAGGTGTAGGGATGATGCGCCCAGACATCGAAGGTCGAACGAGCGGAGCACGCGGAACGTGGGGAGGTGCCGGTGGACATGCAAAGCATCTTGCGCATGAACTCCATCGGTGCCATCCCCTCGAGACCCTTCACTTCGCCCTTCTTGTGCCCGAAGGGGGACTGCAAGCCGGCGACGACGAGATTGTCGGCGTGCACGGAATGGATGGCGTCCGCGGTGGCGTTCACCATCGCCCGGTATCGGATCGGGGCCGTCACGGTCGGAGCGAGATACACGGACAGGTTCGGCTCGTTCCACACTTGCCAGACTCGAACCCGCGGCACGCCACCGGAGCTGCCCCCGTAGTGCAGCGCGGCTGCGCGGGCGAACACACCGAGTTGACGATGATCGACGTACGAGTTCCCTGGATAGGCGGCATCATCACGCACGCCCTCCGCCCAGTCCGGAGCTTGGACGATGTCGAGCATCGGTTCGAGGCCATGGCTTCGGGCCAGCTTGACTTGCCGATCGAAGGTCGTCCAGTCGTACGACGGGTCGTCCGGGTTCCCGGCGACGAACCCGCTCGGCCGAACAACCGGGGCGACGTTGCGCCAGATCAAAGGTATCCGCACGGTTGAGGCGCCGGCGTCTTTGGCATGCTCAAATGCCACGTCACCGTCCTCCCCACGGAATGCAACCGTATCCATGAAGCCGGTTGCAAGCGGATGCGTGGGAGGCACCGTAGATGCACTGCCCGATGAAACCATCAGGAACGCGATGGTTGACACGATCCCGATGATCCGGTGCATGTCAGGATCGTAGCTAGCGTCCAAGGGACCATTTGTGAGCTTTCTTGGCCCTTGACTACACTGGCGACTCCGCAGAATAGGGGCGACGGACGAGGAGTAAAGATGCGTATACATGCAACCGACATCCGGCGTGTTCGAACGGCAACTGCTCCTGGGTATCGGGGAGACGACGGGCCGCAGCGCCACAATCACCCGTCAAGCGACACCGCCGTGCGCTCTCGATGAGCACACAACCTCGGACACATCACCGTTCGCTACGGATCCTCTTCTGCACATCGAACTACTATCCCGCACCAACGGGCGGAGCCGAGCGGCAGGCGCGATTACAGGCTGAGGAGTTGGTACGCCGAGGGCATTCGGTTACGGTTGTGTGCCCGAAAGCACCGGGGACATCGAGCATGAACGTCGGGGACGTTCCGGTCAACAGGTTGTGGGCTGTCCAGCTGCCGAAGCTGCGGACGATCTCGTACCTTCTACGTTTGGCCTGGTACCTCGCGCTGCGCATCTGGCGATACGACATCGTCCATGTTCACATCGCCGCCCTCAACGGCGATGTCGCTGCTCTTGCGACACGTATTGCCCGGAGACCTCTCTACATCAAGGTTGCGTGTGGTGGAGAGCGGGGCGAGGTAGCCCGATTCAGACGCGTTGCGCGCTTCACCCACTGGTTCGGTCTACGGAACGCAACTGTCCAGGTGCTCTCCGATGAGATCGAACGTGAGATGCTCTCCATCGGCGTTGCGCCAGGGCGGATCGTTCGCATTCCGAATGGCATCGACCTCGCAGCGTTCACACCGGCCACCGATGAAGCCCGGCGCAGGCTACGCGACGAGTTGGACATTCCACCAGACGCTGTCATCGTCCTCTTCACGGGGCGGTTTGCTGTCTACAAGGGTGTCTTGGATCTGCTCGAGGCCTGGGCCTTAGCCGACCGAGAGGACTCGCTCCTGTTGATGATCGGTACCTCGATCACTGACGACTGGGCCGGCGAGTTGCCGAAGCGATCCAGCGTCGAGGTACGGGGGTGGACGAACAGAGTCACCGACTACCTTCGGGCAGCGGACATCTTCGTCGTCCCATCGCACGCTGACGGCATGTCCAATTCCATGCTGGAAGCAATGGCATGCGGCCTGCCTGTGATCGCGACACGCGTGGCATCCGCTGGAACGTTGATCGAACACGGCCAAACCGGATTGCTCGTCGAGCCGAAGCGACCCGACCAGCTTGCGCGCGCGATTGAGGCGCTCACGACCGACAAACAACTTCGATCTTCGCTCGGCGCGAACGCAGCGAACCGCGTACGGGACCTGGCGATCGAACGAGTCGTCGACGACATCGAGCGCGTATACGAGCAGATTGTCGTATGACGACCGCGAGCGGCAACCCCACGGCACCGGCAGCCGACGTTCAGTGGAGGCCCCTCGAAATGGTCTCGCTTGGAGCGTTTGGGCTGTTCGGGGTCAGTGCATTCTGGAGCGAATGGGCCGTCGGCGCAGAACGCGTTGGACTCGTCGGTATCCCCGTTCGGGGTGTCTCAGTAGCGACTTGGACTGCCGTGGTTACCCTTCTTGCGGCGGTCATAGTGCTGAGGAACCCCGAGGTGGTTCATCTGCGGCATTCACCGTGGGCTGCTGGCGTCGTGCTCTACGCATCGAGCATCGGCTTCGGGGTCATGATCGCCATAGCTCGGACGGCGTCCCTCGCCGGTGTATCGGAAGGGCTCCAGGATGTTCTTGTGGCGCTTGCACCGATTCCGCTTGCCATACTCGTCGGCCGACGCTGGCAAGCTGCCGCGGCTATCGCTCTCGCCCTCCTAGGGCTGGAACTCCTCTACTGCGCCGGACAGCTTCTCGCCCTTCCACTCGACCAACATGTGACAGGTTGGCTCACCGTTGGGAATGCTTCGCGTTGGTGGGACAGTCGGGCTCTGTTCGGTACGTTCGCCACGACGGGCAAGAACTTCTTTGGCAGTGCCATGGCACTCAGTGCGGCCGTGCTGCTCCCGTGGACACTCGGCCACTCAAGCAGGATTACGCGCGCGACAGCGATCGTGCTGGTGTGCCTGACGGCTATCGCCGTCGCCCTCAGTCTCTCGCGGGGCGCGCTGGTTTCCCTCATTGCCTCTGCCCTCGTGATCGCCGCAAGCGTCGGCACCCGTCGACGTGCTCTCGCCGTAGCATGCGGTACGATCGCTGTTTTGTTGGCGATCAGCCTCATTCTCGCGCTTCAAGGGACTTCGCTGAAGTCGCTGAAAGGTAGCGCGTCCTCAGCGGAAAGTGGCTCGGTCCGCCTCGAGATCTGGCGCGCCGCGCTTGGATCAGGCCCGAGCCTCCTTGTCGGGCAGGGTCACGACCGTGCTCACGTTGTCACGAGCACGGTTCAGGAAACGTTCCATCAGCAACCCGGTCTGGGAGCATCCAACGCCACGGAGAATCTGTATATCCGGCGGCTCGTCGAAGGGGGCCTGATTGGCGTTGCCGGCCTATTGGGTTACTTCGCCGCACTTGCGTTCGAGTCACGGGGGATCCGGCGGCAACAGCGGCTCGACACACAGACACTTTGGCGGCTTTCACTGCGAGCCCTCGTCGCCGCAGTTGTAGTCCAATCGTTGTTCGCGGATGTTCTAGCCTACGAGCAGGCTGCGGCCGTGTTCGCGATCTCGGTCGGACTCGCGGGCGCAACGCTCCATTCAGGAGGCGCCGCGTTCCCCACTATCGCCAAAGACGAAAGGAGATTACGCTGCCGTGACCAAGACCTTCCGAAATGATGAGGCGGCTCGAAGGTCGGGAGAGGCGATCACCTTCTCGTTCGGCGAGAACTGGCTCAAGTACATCGACGACCTCAGCGAGGCCCAGATCGTCCAAGCACAGGATTCGCTCCTCGATAATCTCGGTGGCTCGTCCATCGACGGTCGTACCGTCATCGACCTCGGCTGTGGCAGCGGAGTCTTCTCGCTCGGGTTCTACTCGCTCGGCGCGAGTCGTCTGACGTCTGTAGACATTGACCCGAACTCGATCGCGTGCACCGAGCAACTTCGCCTTCGCACGCCTGACCGCGAACGATGGACAGTATTGAGGGGATCCGTACTCGACGACCAGTTCGTCGGACGTCTGGAGCCCGCCGACATCGTCTACAGCTGGGGTGTCCTGCACCACACGGGCGCAATGTGGAATGCGATCGAGAATGCGATGAAGCTGGTCAGGCCTGGCGGGCTGCTCTCCCTGGCCCTCTACACGCGCCCGAACCACCTTGGGCTGCACATGAGGCTCAAGCGCACCTACAACCGGTCCCCTCGCACTCTGCGGCCCGTGATAACGGCACTCTATGCTGGGGCTTTCTTGGCGAACAAGCTGCGACAGGGCCGCAACCCGGTTTCTTACGTCCGAGAGTACGGAGAAAGCTCTAGAGGAATGAGCTTCTGGCGCGATGCCGACGACTGGCTCGGTGGCTTGCCGTTCGAGTTCGCGTCGGCAGACGAGGTTCAGGCGTTCGCTGCGAGCCGCGACTTCTCGGTCGAGCGCGTCGTCGAAAGGTCGGGCGGCGGCAACAATGACTACTTGCTTCGACGAAACGCCTGATGTGCGGGATCGTTGCACTCGTCGGCACGCACAGCGCTGAACTCCACGAGATTGTCGGGCGGATGAACGAGAAACTCTCCCATCGCGGACCGGATGACGCGGGTACAGCGGTCATCGAAGCTGACGGCGTCGCCCTCGCCATGCGTCGACTCAGCATCCTTGACCTCAAGGGCGGCCATCAGCCGATGTGGAACGAAGACGCCACGGTGTGCCTCGTCTTCAACGGCGAGATCTACAACTTCCGCGAACTGCGAGCGCAACTGGCGGGACTCGGGCACCACTTTCAAACCGACCACAGCGATACAGAGGCCATCGTTCACGGATACGAGGAATGGGGCACCGGCCTATTCGATCGGCTCAACGGAATGTTCGCCGTGGCCATCTGGGACTGCCGCCAAAGGCACCTCATCGTGGCACGAGATCGCGCCGGCGAGAAACCGCTCTATGTCGCGCGCCTCCCGTTCGGATACGCGGTCGCCTCCGAGTTGAAGGCACTGCTCGAACTGCCCCAACTCAGTCGCGAGATCGACCTGACTGCCCTCGAGCAGTACCTGTCGTTCGACTATGTGATCGGCCCGAGGTCGATACTCTCGGATGTCGAGAAGCTTCCGGCCGGCGACTTTGGCGTCATCACCCACAACGCATACGTACACCAACCGTACTGGACAATCCGCTTCCGGGACTCCGACGAAACCGAGAAGAGCATTCTCGCCCAGCTGGATGAGGCGCTGGATCGCAGCGTACGACGACGTATGGTTGCCGACGTACCGGTGGGGCTCTTCCTGAGCGGCGGTGTCGATTCGACGACGATCGGCTACTACATGCGTCGTCACAACGACGATGTCCACTCCTTCGCCATCGGCTTCGAGGAGTCGAACTGGGACGAGTCGCGCTACGCGCAGCTGGCGGCTGACCATCTCGGCACAACGCACCACCTCGAAGTGTTCTCGCAGCGCCGAATTCGTGAGCTGGTGCCACGTATCGGCGACATCCTCGACGAGCCCATGGGCGACCCCTCGATCTTCCCGACGTACCTGCTGAGCGCTTTCACCCGCAAACATGTCAAGGTCGCTCTGGGCGGCGACGGCAGCGACGAGCTGTTCATGGGCTACCGCGCATATCAGGCGCTCAAGGCGGCATGGTCGCTCGATCGAATCCCTTACCCAGCCCGGCGAGGAGTCGCGCGCGCCTCGCGCCGCTTTCCGTCGCGCGTCGCAGGGGTCGGGATTCGGGGCGTTCGATTCGCCGGCCGACTCGACAGCTCGACCCCGCAACGCCTCCTTGCCCACCTCGGGTCGTTCAAGGGAGATGCACGGGCTATCCTCTCACAAGACGTCAGGGCCGAGCTGCCGCATAGTGTCTTCGACGGCGTCGAGTCGTCGCTGTTGAACGGTGTGGTGAACCCCGGAATGTCACCCGCAAGCCAGTCGATCGCGACATACCTGCGCGGGTACTTGCAAGAAGACATTCTCGTCAAGGTCGATCGTGCCAGCATGGCCAATTCCCTGGAGGTTCGCGCCCCGTTCCTCGATCCGGAACTCATCGAGCTCGCTCTCGGGATTCCAGCCGACCTGAAACTGCGCGGCATGACCCGCAAGTACATCCTTCGGCGACTCATGCGCGGCCGCATTCCGGACGAGATCCTCGACCGCCCCAAGATGGGCTTCGGCGTCCCGCTCTCGGACTGGCTGCGTGATTCACTTGCCCCGCTCGTTCGCGAGCGCCTGTCCCCGGCGGCACTCTCCGAGACCGGTATCTTCGATCCGGTGGCAGTCGGGCGCCTCGTTGACGAGCATCTGTCAGGGAGGGCAGACCATGGCAATCAGCTATGGCTGATCCTCCAGTTCGAGCTCTGGAGAGAGCGGTGGCTTCGTTGACGACCGAGGTCATCGCGCTCCCTGACTCGATCGCGCGCGTGCTGCGCTGCCCGCGCTGCGCACAGCCATTCGTCGCCGGTGATCCGCTCAGGTGCGTCGAGGGGCATGCGTTCGAAGTTCGGAATGGGTTGCCGCGACTCGTAGTCGAGACGAGGGCCGACGAGAAGGTGAAAGACCTCACCCTCGCGACGCGCCAGGCCTTCGGCGACCAATGGGTGCGCTCGGGCGACCAGGCGCGCGTCACGCTCGCCGACCTCTACCTTCACCTACCGACTGGAACCGACAAATCGATCTTCTCCGGTCTGGTGCTCGACGCCGGCTGCGGGATGGGACGCTACACGACACTGGCAGCCACCCTCGGAGCAACCGCAGTGGGCATCGACCTAAGCCATGCAGTCGACAAGGCAGCAGCCACATGGCCGAATGCGACCTTCATCCAGGCGGACATCTCGTGCGCTCCGTTTGCCCCTAACTCCTTCGACCTCGTCTACTCGTTCGGAGTTCTCCACCATCTCCCCTACCCCCTCGCCGGCTTCCGAGCGTGTTTCGATCTCGTCCGACCTGGAGGCATGCTGCTCGCCTGGGTCTACTCGGCTCACGGAGGCGTTCTGCGTTCGACCCGCCGAAGGTGTCGGGGCGTGGTGGCTCGGGTCCCGTCGCTGCACGAACCGCTCGCCTGGGCGGCCGCCTTGGCTCTCTGGGGGCTGATTGTCGTGCCGGGCCGCGTCGCGGGCCGACGAGGTGGCCGCCTGGGCTTCTACCGGGACAAAGGGCTACGACAGGTCTACGTCGACTGTCACGACGCACTCATCGCTCCAAAGGAGTCGTACCTCTCGGCAGAAGATTGCGAGAAGTGGATCGCCTCGGTGCCCACGCAGAGCGGCGGCTTTGAACAACGCCGCGATGGCAGCGGTTGGCTCATCTGGGTACGGAAGAGCTAGGCGCCGATGCGCATCCTCCATATCACCACGCGTCACCTCCGTGGCGGTGCGGAGCGCAATCTCGCGCACACCGTCGGTTGGCAACTCGCACAGGGCCACGAGGTAGAGATCGCTCTCGGCTGCGACAGTCTCGATGATGGATTTCCCGACGGTACTGTCGTCCACAGCATTCCTGAGCTTCGCAGGGAGGTTGCGCCGCAGGCGGACCTGAGAGCCCGGGCGAGGCTCGCGGCACTGATGACTGCGCGCGGATTCGATGTCGTCCACACACACCAATCCAAGGCGGGAATCATCGGGCGCATTGCCGCCGCAAACCGTTCCAGAACGATTGTGCACACGATTCACCTGCCGTCGTTCGGTCCAGAGTACGGGCGCTTTCGATCACACGCTTTCCTCGCCGCAGAACGCGTTTGTGCACGCAAAACGGACATCTTTGTCGCGGTCGGAGCAGAGCTTCGTCGCGAATACCTGGCAGCGGGAGTGGGGCGTGCCGACGAGTACCTCGTAATACACTCGCCAATCGACATCGATCGCTTCGCGGCGGTGCGAGGACTCGACCAGAAGCAACGCGCCGAAGCCCGGAAGAGTCTCGGCCTCCGCCCGATGGGCCTCGTTGTCGCCACCGTGGGCTCGCTAGAGCCCAGGAAACGGATCGACCTCATACTTCGCCGCTTAGCGCCTAATGTGTTGGAGTCAGACGTGACCATCGTCGTGGCCGGCGAAGGTCATGAACGCACCCGACTCGAGGCCCTCGCGACCGATCTCGGTATCGAGGACAACACCACATTCGCCGGTCATGTCGAGGATCCTGAGCGTGTCTTCGCTGCCGCCGACGTCCTCGTCCACGCCTCAGGTCTCGAGGGCGTGCCACAAGTAGTGATTCAAGCTCTCGCTGCCGGAATGCCAGTTGTAGCGACAGATACGGTCGGATTGAGGGAGATTCCTACGGCCCTGGTGACGATAGTTGATCCGCAGGGTGACGGGCTTGGTGTCGCTGTATCGGTGATACGCCCGGGCGCAGCGCCTCAGCTCGACATCTCGGAGCTGGCAAACTGGCGCCCTGAGGTGGTGGAATCGGGTCTTTCCCTCCTGGATCTCAGGCTGCAGCAGCTCATGGCTTGAAGAGCATCGTCGGAATCGATGCGTGTAAGACGCCTTACACTGTCACGCTCACGGCGCTCAAGCTGGATCGCAATGCTCGCTACCAAACTGAGCCGGCTCGTTGCTGTTGGCGAAAACATCTGGACGCCGAAGCACAACGTACGCATAGCTTGTTAGCACGGGACAAGCGAGGCGCAGCAGGCCCCGGTTGACAATATCGCGGTGGAGTGCGCGAGGCAAGAATGGACGATAATACCAATGCCCGAAGAACCCAACGTACTCTTCGACCTCGTAACCGATCGCCTCGAATCGAGACAACTGGCGTTCGGTGGGGCCACGGCACCATCTGTACAATGCCGGGAACTTCCTCGAGGAACCCGCGCGTGACCTACTCGGCCAGACCGCTGTAACGAATGCTTCGCCCAGTCTCTCCGGCAGGATGCGATTCATCACAAAGGGCGGACTATAGAACGTTGCGAAGAAATGAAAGGCGCGACCACCAGGAGCAAGAGCATCGAAGATGTTTTGGTGAAATGCGAGCGGATCAGCGATATGCTCTGCGAGCATCCGGCTAAGGATTAGATCGTATTTCCCTCCAAGACGGGCGCCAGGAACAGCGACATCGGCTACCACCGCTGAGTACCCAGGCGGCGCCTTTTTCAACTCCTCGACCGAGACGTCGACGGTAGTGTAGTGGAGTCCAATGTCCTCGATCGCGGTAGTTGACAAGAGTGGCGCAGCGCCAGCACCGACCTCGCAGACGTTCACCGCACCTGTGCGCTCGATGAGACGTCTGAGAGCCTGATCGTATCCGTCCCACGCGAGCGCCGCCGGCGCATATCGAATGTTGGAGCGGGTCTTCATGATCACATTATCTCCGTTGGCGAACGACGACGTCCGCCGCGGTCGTGATGGCTAGGGGACAGCATCAGGCTCCCGAATGCCTCGTCGAAGGCGACCTCTTGGCGCCTCAACGGTCGGTGGAGGCAGCCAAGCTGCACGGCGAGTGAGCGACCGGGCTGCGGCCGAGGTTCGCGACTCAACCGGCTGAGGGCTTGGACGCGACGAGCATCTCCCGCGCGAAGGTTCGCACCAGCCAGTCCGCCACACGGCTACCGCGGCCCAGCGGTATCTTCGCATGCTCACCAGATACCGAGGCGACAGAAAGGCCGTGCTGCGCGAACGCCCGTGTGATCCGTCTATGCGGCCGATAGAACGTCTCCAAGTTCGAGTATTCGTACTCGAAGTCGACGACTGTGCGGACCGACGCTTCAGCGGGAATCTCCGGTGGATGCAACGGCCGTGTTCTCTGGAGCAGGTACAGCGCGTACCAACGGAGTCTGTTCTTGGGCAGCCAGTGAATGAGCGGCGCGTTGAAGTGGGGCTCTATGAGCCGCCACTTTGCGGGGAACGAGTGGATGCTGACGCCGCCTGGCCGCAACAGCCGTGCTACCTCCGAGGCGAACATGTCGAGGTCGTTCACATGCTCAAGAACCTCGCTCGTGATTATCACGTCGAAAGAGCCGTCACTTGCCGGGACGCAACCGCCTCGCATGAGCAGAAACCGCTCCGGATGCGGTCCCTCCGCGGCACGGATCTCCCTTTCGGAGATATCAGCACCCCACGCATCGTGACCGAGTTGTTCAAGCGCGCGGACACCGCGCCCGCGCCCGCAGCCAAGGTCCAAGACCCGGAGCCGACTCGCTCCGAAGTAGCGGCGCAGAAGCACAACTTGCTGCGGGTGCAGATGAGGCTGGTCTCCCACGACCACACAACCTGGCAGCCAGAAGCAACTGAGTCAACCCCACCCCGGACTGTCATGCTCGATCGACGGCGGAGGCTCCTCTGGGTGACGTGACAGGCTCTCGATGCGCGGGCGGGCAACGAGACCCGAGGCGTGTTACCGTGATCTTCCAGGCGGCGAACGGCTGCAGAGAGCTTCGCAATCCGGTAGTGTCGCGATGTCGGCGAAGCAGGTCATCGCTCCGGAAAAACCCTCATGGCACAGCGTCTCAGTCGATGACTTCGCCCCGTAGTCACAGGCGAGCGAACGGCAAATCGCTTCCGTCAGCCTCGAGCGTCAACCATCTCCACTTGCTCGCCACGATTGTCACGCTCGCGCGGTCGCTTCCGGCAGGAACGGTTCACGTTCTCGACATTGGCTGCGGCGACGGACTCCTTCTCGGCTATCTGCATTCTTCCCTCCGCGAGATCGAACCCGAGCGCAACTTTGTGGTTCAGGGGTTCGACGTGACTGATTTTCCCGACCCGACGCTCGCGTTTCCCAACCAGACGCTACAACACCTCAATAGCATTGATCCCTGCGTCGACTGGACTGAGAGGATCCGCGGGGTTAAGAGCAGCGACCCTTGGCCGTATGCCGATGGCTCCTGCGACTTAGTACTCTCAAATCAGGTGCTCGAACATGTGCATGACCGGCACTTGTTTCTCTCTGAATGTGCGCGCGTACTACGGCCTGGTGGGACCGGCATTCATGTCTTCCCACTTCGCTCAACTCTCTACGAATGGCACTTGAAGATGCCGCTGATCCACCGGATTCGCGATCCTCTACTGAGGTCACGTCTGATTGAGGGGTACTCACGTCTCGGTCTAGGCCTCTATCTCCAGCGCAAGGACATGAATGTCAAAGAGTATGCGGACAACGCGTCGGCTTACATCGATCGCTCCACGAACTATGCATCATGGAGCGAGATAGTCGCGGCCACTCACGATGCCGGCCTCGAACCGAGTCATAGGTACACCGGACAACTCTACTCGCAGAAGTTACATTCGCTCTTCGGCAGGCGGTCCCAATATTCCTATCGGCAACCAACTAGGCTAGCTGACGTAGTCTGCTTCGTAGTTGCGTCTCGCGTGGCTTCGATCACCCTCACTTGCCAAAAACCTGTCAGATCCTAAATCGAAGTATTGTTTAGGATCTGACGCGCTCCTAACGGGCACACCGAAACAGGTCGGGACGGAGAGGGTCAAGTGTAACCGAGATTGCCTCCGAAGCCCTCTGGCCGACGCACCTGACTGTATCCAAGTTACTTCGCCGGCCTGGCTACGTGAAGGCGTAGCGGCACGGGCCTTCCAACTGAGGCTGCGTGTAGCCGAGGGCCAGTGTAGGCGTGTTCAGTCTTCACGCGGAACTGCTGCCTCTGTTAGTGAGACCGAATGCCTCTTCGGTTCAGCCCCGGGAACGGCTGCCGAGCGATTCGACGAACCACTTTCTCGGATGGTGGCCCAAGCTCGATCCTAGGCGTTCGCGGTCAACGGAGAGTCACAAACGACGGACCCGCCCAGCGCGTGGAACTCCTAGCCTCGATCTTATCGGCACGACGACCACGGCGATCGCAGCAATGACGAACATGAAACTCAGCCATGTATTCAATCGCAGGGCCAGACACACTACAGCTGCCGCCGCCGGGATGAGAACCAGCAGGAATTCTACTCTCCGAGCCAGCAGATCCGCGGTGAGAAGAAGTGAGCGTTTCGCCGCGAATATGCATTGAACGACGAGAATGCAGAAGGTAGAGACTGAATAGGCGATCGCCACCCCTTCAGGCCCTGCCACTACGCCCAATCCGATGACGAGCACCACACGGAGAGCCGAGGAGCCGTACCCGATCAAGATCGCGAGACGATTCTCTTTCGCCGCGAGCAAGGCTTGGCTGACGACGAGGGAGAGCCCTTCGGCGACCAAGCCCGGCAGCGCGATCCGAACGATGCGTGAGACCTCGACCGTATCTCGCGATGTGAACCGGCCGTGTTCGTAGACGAGTTCGACGAGCTGAGGAGCGGCAACCAGGCCGATCGAGGCCGCGAGTCCGAGAAGCGTCCAGGCGAGCGCGAGGCGGTTCGCAAGCAGAAGCGCCACGGTTCGGCGAGTGGAGGACAGGATTACCTGAGACCAGTCTCCCAGCGCCGCCAGGACGATCCCTCCCACGAGCAACTGCTGAACCACGGCAAGGCTCCTGCTCGCATAGAAGTACAGCGCGCTGCCCGCTGGATCGTGGATTCCGCTGGCCACTCGCTCAATGGGTAGTACGGCTGCGCCAGCGGTGTACGAGGCGAGCGTTCCAACCGTTAGGCCGACAACCCGCGATCCACGCACGGTCACGAACAGGAGTGGCCGCCGCACGAACGCAAGAAGAACGAACGCCTGAATACCCGTCCCGGCGATGAGGGCGGCGTACAGGTCGGTCGTGGACGCGTGGCCCGATGTCAGGAGGAAGACGACGGTCGTGATCGCCGGAATGGCAGGAGCCGCAGCTGGGACGAAGCGGCGGCCCTGTGCGATCAAGAACGCCGTCAACTGCCCGGCGAGCAGTTGCACCATTACGAACCCAATCGATGCCCGGATGGACGAAGCCATGAGCTCCGCGGGAACGTCGACGAGTTGCGCCAGCCAGCTCGACAGCGGGGCGGTCGCGGCAAAGACGGTCATCGCAACGAGCACGCCGGCGCCGAAGAGGACTGCGCCGTTGATCATCGCGCTCGTCACGATCGCACCATTCGGTGCCACGAGCCGCGGCACGATCACGCTCAGCGCCGTGCTGGAGAAGATTCCTGCGAGGGTTATCGCGAACGCGAACGTGATCAGAAAGGCCGTTGCCGGATCGGTCGTCCCGTAGCGGCTCGCGAACACCACCTGAAAGGCGAAGGTAGTCGCGTAGTTCAGCCAGACGCCTGCGCTAGCTCGGATCACCTTGGGGCGGACGTGAAGATCGGCGAGTGCGGGTTCAACCGTTCGGCGCGATGCAGGCTGTCGCGCGCCTCACCGTACAGACCGAGTCGCGTTTCTATCCGGGCGGCAATGAGCCACGACCGCCAGTCCGACCTGGAACGCACGATTGCCTGGCGAACCGCGCCGTGAGCACCCTCTGTATCCCCCGAGGCTTCACGCACGAGAGCGAGCTGGAGATAAGGAGACGCCGCCCAGGGTTGTGCCTCACGTGCCGCCAGAGCGCTCGTCAGCGCAGCGCGGAGGTCGCCGTTCGCGAATGCTTGCTTGCTGTCGCGAATGTGGATGGCGGTCGCGAGCGGGATGGCTTGCAGCACAATCGCTGCCACGAGACCGAGCGCGAGGGCCCCGCGGACTAGCCAGAGCGATTTCGGACGAAGAGATGCTTCCTGAACACGGCGGTTGCGAGCAGCAACGAGGCCCATTGATGCAACACCGATGACGGCGACGGCGGGAAGCTGCCATACCCAATCGATTCCGGCCGCAAATGCGAATGCGACAAGCACCGCGAGCAGAGATGCATCGACCAATTGCTCGTCTCCACTCTCACGTCCGATTCTCGCAACACCCGCGACGATGGCAGTAAGAAAACCGATGGCAATGAGCACGAAGCCGACAATGCCGAGCTCACCGAGCGTCTGAAGATACAACGAGTGGGCGTCTACTACAAAGTCTGAGAGCGTACCGTGCTCGAGCCACCAGTGCTGAAAAGAGCCAGAGCCATCCCCCACCCACGGGTTCTCCGTGAACTGGTCGACGGCGGATGACCAGACTTGCCACCGACCTGTGCTGTTCGCGTTGAGGAGATGACTCTGGACATACGTCGAAGCCGGGAACTTCTCGGGAGGCTTGGTGAACGCCCTCAGGTGATCGACCGGGTGGGCCGTCGCGACACCAACGACGGTGACGACGCCCACCACGACGCCCACCACGACCTTGACGGTCCTTGATGGTCGGAGCGCCCGCCTCAGGATAGAGATGACAGACAGGTAGCTTGCTCCGGTGAGCGCGCAGGCGCCGAGAATCATGATCGCGGCATGATGGCCGCTCGACGCGGCACGTACCGTCCCCAGCGGTCCGTTCACCACCTCTGGTCGCTGAACGAGAGCGAACACGGCTGCGAGTGAGCCCGCTGCGGCCAGAAGCAGCGCGAGGGCGATATCCCAGGCTTTGCCGCTCGCGAGCACTAGGACGACGATCCCCAAGACGGCGCAGATCACTCCACCCCGCGACGATGCCAGGTAGATGGCGGCTGCCAAGGCCGGGATAGGTGCCAGGGCGAGCCCCCGCCAGACCACGCGATTCGTCGAGGCCGCGAGTTGCAGCAGGAGTGGTATCCCGAGGGCGAGGAGGATCGCCAGGCCGTTCCAGTAGTTGACCGGGTAGCTGAGCCTGATTTCGTTCCCGTACCCCTCGAGCCCGGCGCCGGGAAGAGCCCCGGGGATCAGCCGGTAGACGAGGGAGGAAGCGCCCACTGCCGCGATCCCGATCGCGATACCGGTCGCCATCTGACTTCGACGACGCGGTGTTCCGGCGAAGACGGCAAGCGTGAACACAGCAAGATATGTGACCAGCCGGTCGAACTCGATCAACGCGGACTCGGAGTCGCCGCTCCACCTCGAAGATGCCAGGGTGAGTGCCGCAAGGCAGACGAGCGCGGTTGCAATGGTGACCGCTGCTTTGCCCCAGAAGTCACCACTCCAGCCACCAAGGAGGATCCCCGCGGCGAGCACCCACAGCGCGACGACTCCAATCGTCGATCTGGCAACGATGTCGAATGAGCCCCCGTCGTACGCGATGACGTAGACCCCAACCGCCGTCCCGATAGTGAACGCTGACCCCCTCAACGCAACAGCACCGGCGTCAGACCGCTCCACGACAAGAGAAGGAGTGAAACCAAGGTGCTAGCGTACTAGGTGTGATCGCTCACGCTTCACCGAGATTGCGGTTCTGCTTGGTCGTCTCGTCTGCAACCGCGTTAGCCCTCGTGACGCTCGCGGGGCCGGCGGTCGCCGACACCGGAGACCCACCACCGGATTCCATCTCTGCGGTCGCCCAATATGTTGAGCTCCTGCCAACGGGTGGCGGCGCGGTAGTTGTGACACCTCCGGCGAAGACCTCATCGGACGGCAGCGAGAATCTTCCGGCGTCCACCCTCAAACTGATCCGCGCTGGAGCCGGTGCCGATGCGGACAAGCTGATCCAGATCGGCTCGGCACCCTCGGGGGCGGCGCCGGCGTCCACGCAGCCTGCCACGCCTTCGACGCTGGGCACTGGACCCTCTGACGCCGCGACCACGGAGAGCCATACGCCGTCTGCGATAGCGGCGACGCCGATTCTCCACGATCCGGTGCCTAGCTTCCGGGATGTTGTGCTCCCGAGCGGCAGCACCGTCTACTTCGTCGCCCTCGCGGTTGTCTTGTCAGCGGTCGCGTCCTGGTTTTCTTCATCGAGGTACCACCGGCACGAGCGTGTGCGTTCGAGCGCCCCAGCTCAGGAACCGGCAGACTGGTAGGGAAGCGACAGACTCACGGAAATGCCGTCCGTTGTGAGGACGAACCACGAGGAATCGCTTGGTTAGGCCACCTCGTTCCGCCCGAACAGCACCACCGGAATCGTCTTGAGGATGATCTCGATGTCCCACTTCAGCGACCACCCGGTCACGTAGGCGTAGTCGAGCTGCACCATCTCGTCGAAGGAGATCGTGCTCGCGCCGCTGATCTGCCACAGACCTGTGATGCCCGGCCTCATCTGGACACGGTACGTTGCCTGCTCGTCGACGAACGCCTCCTCCTCCGGGATCAACGGCCGCGGCCCGACGATGCTCATCTCGCCGCGGAGGACGTTGAACACCTGTGGCAGCTCGTCGAGCGCCGTGCGACGCAGGAAGCCGCCGACGCGGGTCACACGGGGGTCGTCCTTGATCTTGAACATCCGCGGGTCGCCCCCGGGCGCCGCGTGGCGGTTGAGGTGCCGCACCTCGTCCTTGCGCGCGTCGGCGTCGGCGTCCATGCTGCGGAATTTCACCACCTCGAACAGGGTGCCGCCCTCGCCCACGCGCGCCTGCCGGAAGAGGACGGGCCCGCGTGAATCGAGCTTGATCGCGAGCGCGATCAGCAGCAGGAACGGTGACAACAGGACGACTGCCGGCACCGCGATCAGCAGGTCGACGACACGCTTCACCCAGCGGGTCGACCGGGAGAGCCTCGGCTTGGGAACGGAGAGCAGGAGCACACCCTCGATCGTCTGCGCCGATGAGCTCGGGCCGACGAGGCTCCGGGAGTCGGGAACGACACTCACGGTGACGTCGTGACGGACGAGAGCACGCACGATGTCCGGCTCGATGGCGTACTCCGACGCGATGATCACGGTGTCGACGTCGAACTCGTCCACCACATCGAGAAGGACGTCTTCCGTGCCGATCGTGGGAAAATCGAGTGTCGGTGCGGTCTCGTGCCCGTTGACGGCGACCAGGCCGACGAGGTCGAGCCCGAACTCCGGATGGCGCTTGAGCTTGACTCCGAGTCTGTTCGCTGCCTCCCCCCGACCCACGATCACGGTTCGGAGCACATACGACGTGCGCCGCCGGCACCAGCTGCGCGCGAGCTCACGGGCGACGATGACCGCGACGATGGCCGCTGCCCAGAAGACGACGAGCTTGGAGGTGTGCAGCTCCGCAACCCTGGTCACGCCGGCCACGATCGCGAACAACCACGAGCCGATCGTGATCACGGCGACAACGCCCCAGATCTCATCTGTCGTCGAGTGCGCCACGTCCTGCTCGTCCTGGTCGTACAGGCCCGTCAGCTTCGCGCCCATGATCCAGAGAGGCAGGCAGGCGACGAAGAGGGCGACCTCGCCCCAGATGCTCAACCGGCTCGCACCCGACGTCGTCGTCTCGACGATCGTCTCGGCGAGCAGGAACGCGAACAGAAGCCCGACGACATCCGCCGCGAGGAGCGCACGCCGCATGACCCAGCCGCGGTGGCCCACGCCACGCATCGATCGCGTCGCCTCAGGCGCGGCCTCCGGAAGCTCTGCCCCGCGGACAATGTCGACATCCGTCATCTGGCGAACCGTAGCCGCACTATGGCGAGAATGGCGTGTCTTCTCCGATCACGGCCTGAAAGGCTATCCAACAGCACCCCAATTATGACATGGGTGCCGGACATGTCCATCGGTGCCAACCCTGACCTCTGCGGGGGCTCTCCGCGGCACGATCAGGCCTGACCGAAACACCGCATACCCACCAGGTGCGGCGACGGCAACCCGGCCCGCGAAGTGCTCGAGCCAGACGCTCTTCGGGTCGAGAGCCGCCGACGACCAGGCGGCCAGCCGGAACACAGCGTCGCGATAGGTGAGCCACCGCCCCCTCCGCTGCTCACGGAGCCGACACGGGCGGGAGGATGCCGACAGGCCGACGCGAAGCTCTCACGACTGCGATTCTCTCACCCGATGCCGGACAACACCCAGAGCCTGACGATCCTGATGCCCGT